>Ga0233363_1000648_pt1 | contig 14694 bp, 16 predicted proteins | sample ElkDunMinimDraft_18_FD_191534 | JGI IMG/M metagenome (GOLD analysis project Ga0233363, IMG submission 191534) | Fecal eukaryotic communites from dung pellets of Tule Elk in California, USA - Elk Dung C16 | ecosystem: Host-associated > Mammals > Digestive system > Large intestine > Fecal | place... | reverse complement strand
AGGATGCCGACGCTCTGTTCCCGGCGTACCGCTCCGCCGTCGAGGCCGCGCCCGACGACTGGCGCGCCTGGTACCGGCTGGGCCTGGCCTACGACGGCGCCGGCGACCGACGCCGCGCGCGTGGCGCCATCCGCCGCGCGATCGCGCTGGAGCGCACCGACCGGGCGGCGCGCGCCGGTCGCGACTAAGCCGACGCCAGCGCCGCCGCGACGGCGTCGTCCACCGTGCGGTGGTGGAAGGCGAAGCCCGTCGACGCCAGCACCGCGGGCACGACGTCGGCGTCGGTGGTCAGCAACGCCTCGGTGGCATCGCGCCCGAGCGCCAGTCGCAGCGCCCACACCGGCGCGCGCACGACGAACGGCCGGTTCATCCGCACCGCCAATGCGAAGCCGAGGTCGTTGGCGGTCGCCCGCGTGGGTCCGGTCAGGTTCACCGGACCGGTGAGGCCGGCGTCGATGACGTGGCGGATGGCGCGCACCTCGTCGTCGAGCGAGATCCACGGCCACACCTGGGTGCCGCGGCCGATGGGGCCGGAGAGCCCTGCCCGGGTGAGGAGCATGAGCGGCCCCAGCACCCCGTCGCGATCGATGACGGGGGCGGTGCGCAGCACGGCGACCTTCGTCCGGTCGCCGGCGGCGAAGGCGGCCGCCTCCCACTCGCCGCAGAGGTCCGCGAGGAACGACTCGCCCCGGCCCGCGCCTTCGGTCAGGCGCCGCCCGGGGACCGAGCCGTAGTAGCCCACGGCGGATGCCGACACGAAGGCGGGCGCGTCGTCGCCGAGCGAGCGCACCGCCGACGCGAGCGCCTGCGTGGGCGTGATGCGCGACCACAGCAGCGTGTGCCGGTAGGAGGACGTCCACGGGAACCGGCCGATGCTGGCGCCGTTGAGGCCCACCACGGCATCGGCGCCGGCGAGGACGTCCGGGTCGAGGGGGCGTTCGTCGATGAGCCACGCCACCTCGTCGGGGGAGGTCGGCGGATGCCGCACGAGTGTCGTCACCGCCACGCCGTCGGCCCGCAGCGACCGCGCCAGTGCGCGACCGATGAGACCGGAGGCGCCGGCGATCACGACGCGCTGCGGCATCCGCTGATCCGTCATGTCAGGCGAGGGTCGCCTCGAGGGTGATCTCGATGCCCGCGAGCGCCGCCGAGACGGGGCAGCCGGTCTTGGCCTCGTCGGCGATGCGCGCGAAGTCCTCCGCCGACAGGCCGGGCACGCTGGCGTTGACGTTGAGGTGGCTGCCGCTGATGCCGGTGCCGGGGACGAAGGTCACCGACGCGGTGGTCTCGATGCGCTCGGGCGGCGTGCCGTTCTGGGCGAGGGCGTTGGACAGCGCCATCGAGAAGCACGACGAGTGCGCCGCGGCGATGAGTTCCTCGGGGGTCGTCACCGAGCCCGAGCCCTCGCTGCGCGCCTTCCAGTTGACGGCGAACGGCCCCTGGTGGGAGCTGGCCAGATCGACCTCGCCCGACCCCTCGAAAAGGGTGCCCTGCCACGTGGTGCTGGCTTCGCTGGTGACGCTCATGCGGTCCTCCCGGTTCCCGGGAGCGCCGGGCGCGCCCCCGGAGCGAGCCTAACGGGGCGGATGCCGCGACGGAATGCGGCTGCGGGGTTCAGACCGCGTTCGGGCGGGCGCGGCCGACGAGTCCGACGCGCTGCAGCAGCAGGTAGAGCATGCAGCCCAGGCACAGCCCGAACACGGCGTTGAGGAAGGCCGCCATGAACGCCGCGGCGGCGGCGATCGGCAGTGCCCAGGGCACGCCGGCCAGGTGCAGTGCGAGGCCGACGGCGCTCACGAACAGCCCCACGCCCTGCGCGAACCGCGGGGGACGAGGGTCTTCGAGGTCGGTCGGGGGAGCGAGCCGCGGCTGCACGAACCGGCGGTACACGACACCCCAGGGCGCGGTGCGCGGGGAGACCACGCCCCACAGGAACAGCAGTGCGACCACGAGCAGCGCGAGGAAGCCGGGGTCAACCAGGCGCTCCGCGAGGGCGGAGGAGGTGTCGCCGACGAGGCCGAGCAGCACGGTGCCCAGCAGCAGCACCGAGGTGATGGCCGCGCCGAACCGCGGGCCGCGGGGGTCGATGCCGCGCGAGGCAGTATCCGTCGACTCAGGCATGCGCCGATCCTCCCGTCAGTCGCGCGAGCTCGAGTTCGACGACGTGATTGTTGGGGACGCCGCCGAAGCGGGTCTGGATGGTGCCGTCGCCGTCGAGGATGAGGGTCGTCGGCGTCTGCAGGATCTGGAAGTGCTTGGCGATGTCGGGGCGGTGGGTGAGGTCGACGTCGAGGTGCAGCACGCCCTCGCGGTCCTCCGCCAGCGATGCCAGCGACCGGTGCACGCCCGGGCAGCGCGCGCACAGCTCGGTGCTGAACTGCAGCAGCGTCGCGGTGTCGCCCAGCCGCTCGGCGCCCAGCCGCTGCGGATCGACCACTTCGTTGGGGATCTGACGTTGCGGGCGCCCCTGTCGCCACTGCACGAATCCGCCGACGCCGAGGGTCACCGCGAGCAACGCGGTGAGAACGATCAGGGCATCGACGACATTCACCATCGCCCAGGCTAGTGGTCTGCGCACGCCCCCGGCGTCGCGGCCGTCATCATGACACGGCGTCCGCTGCGGCATCCGTCCGCCCGTCCCGCCCGCAGCGTCGGTCCCCGCGGGTATCGTGGCAGCCGTGACCACGGCGATCCCCACCCCCTACGAGGACCTCCTGCGCGACGTGCTGGAGCACGGCACCCACAAGGACGACCGCACCGGCACCGGCACGACGAGCGTGTTCGGCCGGCAGATCCGGTTCGACCTCGCCGAGGGGTTCCCCCTCATCACCACCAAGCGGGTGCACTTCAAATCCATCGCGTACGAGCTGCTGTGGTTCCTGCGCGGCGAGTCGAACGTGTCGTGGCTGCGTGAGCACGGTGTGACCATCTGGGACGAGTGGGCGGATGCCGACGGCGAGCTCGGCCCCGTCTACGGCGTGCAGTGGCGCTCGTGGCCGACGCCCGACGGCGGCTCGATCGACCAGATCGCCAAGGTCGTCCAGCAGATCCGCACCAACCCCGACTCCCGCCGGCACATCGTCACCGCCTGGAACCCCGCCGAAGTGGACTCGATGGCGCTGCCGCCGTGCCACGCGCTGTTCCAGTTCTATGTGGCCGACGGCAAGCTCTCCTGCCAGCTCTACCAGCGCTCCGCCGACCTGTTCCTCGGCGTCCCGTTCAACATCGCCTCCTACGCGCTGCTGACCATGATGGTCGCCCAGCAGGCCGGCCTCGAACCCGGCGACTTCGTCTGGACCGGCGGCGACTGCCACATCTACGACAACCACCTCGATCAGGTGCGCGAGCAGCTGAGCCGCGATCCGTACCCGTACCCGACGCTGCGCTTCGCCCGCACGCCGGAGTCGATCTTCGACTACCGCTACGAGGACTTCGTTGTCGAGGACTACCAGCACCACCCCGCCATCCGCGGGGCGGTCGCGGTATGACCGCGCCCATCGGGCTGGTGTGGGCCGAGGCCCACGGGGGAGTCATCGGCGCCGACGGCGGCATGCCGTGGCACGTGCCCGAGGATCTCGCCCACTTCAAGGCCGTCACCGCCGGTGCGCCCGTGATCATGGGCCGCAGGACCTGGGAGTCGTTCCCGCCGCGGTTCCGGCCGCTGCCGGGGCGGCGCAACATCGTCGTCACGCGCGACGCGGAGTGGGCGGCCGACGGCGCCGAGCGGGCCGGCTCGCTGGATGCCGCGCTGCGGCTCGCCGACACCGACGCCCCCGACCGGGTCTGGGTGATCGGCGGGGCGGGACTCTTCCGCGAAGCGATCGACCGCGCCGACCTGCTGGAGGTCACCGAGCTCGACCTCGAGGTCGACGGCGACACCTTCGCCCCCGATCGCACCGCCTGGCGCACCGTCTCGGCAGACCCGGCCGACGGGTGGCATCTCTCGCGCACCGGCATCCGCTACCGCTTCCTCGCGCTGGTGCCGGGGTCGTAAGCTCCGGGCATGGCGAGGACGGCACTGATCACCGGCGCGAGCTCGGGCCTGGGCGCCGAGTTCGCCCGCCAGCTCGCATCCCGCGGCATGGACCTCGTGCTCGTCGCCCGCGACGGCGACGCGCTCGCCGCCCTCGCCCAGACGCTCACCGCCGCCCACGGCGTCGCGTGCGAGGTGCTGGCTGCCGACCTCCTCGACCCCGACGCGCTGGCCGCGGTCGCGGCGCGCGTGGGCGATGACGCGCACCCCGTCGACATGCTCGTCAACAACGCCGGCTTCGGACTGCCGCTCGCGTTCGAGACCAACGACCTCGCGGACGAGCAGCGCCACCTCGCGCTGCACGTGAGCGTGCCGATGACGCTCATGCACGCCGCGCTGCCGGGCATGCTCGCCCGCCACCGGGGACGCATCCTCAACGTGGCATCCGTCGCCGCCTTCACCCCGCGCTCCACCTACGGCGCGGTCAAGCGCTGGGTGGTCGACTTCAGCCGCTGGGCGAACGTCGCCTACCGCCCGCGAGGCGTGACGGTGACGGCGGTGTGCCCCGGCTTCACCCACACCAACTTCCACGAGCGCATGGGCGTCGCACCCGGCCGTGAGGGGGTGCCCGCGTGGATGTGGCTCGACGCGCGCGACGTGGTCGCTGCGGCATTGCGCGACACCGCACGCGGCACGGCGGTGTCCATCCCGTCGCTGCGGTACAAGGCGCTCGTCGCGCTCAGCCGGGTGCTGCCCGACCGTGTCGTCGTCGCGACCGCGTCGCGCGGCCGCTGATCACCGGCCACTGATCAGGCGAAGCGGCCGAGCCGGATGCCGGCGTAGGCCAGGGCGGCGACGGTCTCGCCGTCGGTGATGCGTCCATCGGCGACCATCGCCACCGCCTCGCCGAACGGCACCCACCGCACGGCGCGGATGCCCTCCTCGGCCTGCGTGTGCGCGGCATCCGGCAGCGTCTGGATGCCGCGCGCGAGGAACACGTGCTCGGGCGCCTCGGCGATGCCGTTGAGCGCCGTCATCCGGCCGATCTCCTGCCAGTCGCGGGCGCGCACCCCCGCCTCCTCGGCCAGCTCGCGCTCGGCCGCGAGCAGCGGGTCCTCACCGTCGGATCCGCCGGCGGGGACTTCGAGCGAGACGCCGACGGTGTAGCGGTCGATCTCGACGAGGCACACGCGGTCCTCGGCGTCGACGGCGACGACGAAGACCGCCGGATGCCGCATCTCGACGACCCCGTAGATGCCGTCGCCGGCGGGGCCGGTGACCTCGTCCTCCCGCACGCGGATCCACCGATTGCTGTACACCTCACGGCTCGCGCGGGTCTGCCAGGTCATGCCGCGACCCTATCGGGGCAGGGTGTGCGAACCGATACCCTGGGAACATGACGCATCAGGGCAACCCGTTCGGACAGGTTCTCGTCGCGCTGGTCACTCCCATGACCGCCGACGGTGAAGTCGATTGGCCCGCCGTCGAGAAGCACATGGACGATGTCATCACCGCGGGTGCCGACGGCATCGTGGTGACCGGCACGACGGGGGAGACGAGCACGCTCACCGACCCCGAGAAGATCCGCCTGGTCGAGGTGGGCAAGGACGTCGCCGCCGGCCGCGCCAAGATCATCACCGGCGGCGGATCGAACGAGACCGCGCACGCCATCGAGCTGTACAAGGCCAGCGAGAAGGTCGGCGCCGACGGCATCATGATCGTCACGCCGTACTACAACAAGCCGACCCAAGCCGGCATCCTCACCCACTTCCGGCTGGTGGCAGACGCCACCGATCTGCCGGTCATCCTGTACGACATCCCGGGTCGCACCGGGGTGCCGATCAAGTACGAGACGATCCTCCGTCTCGCCAAGCACCCGAACATCCTCGCGATCAAAGACGCCAAGGGCGACTTCAGCGAGGTCAGCCGGGTGCTGAACCAAACCGACCTGATGTACTTCTCGGGCGATGACGCGAACGCCCTGCCGCACCTGTCCATCGGTGCGACGGGACTCATCGGGGTGACCGCGAACGTCGCGGCCGCGCCCTACCGCGTCATGATCGACGCCGTCAACCGAGGCGATCTCGCCGCGGCCACGACGGCTCACAAGCAGCTGGAACCCCTCGTGCGTGCGGTCATGACCCACGTTCCGGGCACCGTCAGCGCGAAGTACATCCTGCACGGCCTCGGTCGCATCTCCAGCCCTCGCGTCCGCCTGCCCCTCGTGGGGCCGGAGGAATGGGAGGCCGCGATGATCGAGGACGAGCTTGCCCTGGTGACCGACGTCGTCGGCGCTGATTTCTCCAATTTCCGTCCCGACCGCAATGCGGCAGCTGGCGGCGCACTCCCGAAGGTCCACGGCACTACACGATGAGCCCCAACGCGATCACCCCGCCCCCCGCCCTCGCCCCCGGAACCCTCCGTGTCATGCCTCTGGGCGGACTCGGCGAGATCGGGCGCAACATGACCGTCTTCGAGTACGAGGGCAAGCTCCTCGTCGTCGACTGCGGCGTGCTGTTCCCCGAGGAGCACCAGCCCGGGGTCGACCTGATCCTCCCCGACTTCGAGCCGATCAAGCACCGCCTCGACGACATCGTCGGGGTCGTGCTCACCCACGGCCACGAAGACCACATCGGCGCGGTGCCGTACCTGCTGCGCCTCAAGCGCGACATCCCCCTCATCGGGTCGGGGCTCACCCTCGCCCTCATCGAGGCCAAGCTCAAGGAACACCGCATCAAGCCGTACACGCTGACGGTGAAGGAAGACCAGAAGGAGCAGGTCGGCCCGTTCGACCTGGAGTTCATCGCGGTCAACCACTCCATCCCCGACGCGCTCGCCGTCGCCATCAAGACCCCGGCCGGCACGGCGCTGGCCACCGGCGACTTCAAGATGGACCAGCTGCCGCTGGACGGCCGCATCACCGACCTCCGCGCCTTCGCGCGACTGGGTGAAGAGGGCATCGACCTGTTCCTCGTCGACTCCACCAACGCCGACGTCCCCGGGTTCACCCCGCTGGAGCGCTCGATCGGTCCGGTGCTGGACCAGGTCATCGCCAAGGCCCCGCGCCGCGTCATCGTCGCCAGCTTCTCCAGCCACGTGCACCGTGTGCAGCAGGTGCTGGATGCCGCACACGCCAACGGCCGCCGCGTGGCGCTGCTGGGTCGCAGCATGCTGCGCAACATGACGATCGCCGCCGATCTCGGCTACCTCACGGTGCCCGAGGGCGTGCTGATCGACTACAAGAAGGCCCAGGACCTGCCCGACGACAAGATCGTCTTCATGTCCACGGGGTCCCAGGGCGAGCCGATGGCCGTGCTCAGCCGCATGGCCAACCTCGACCACGCGATCGAGCCGGGCCCCGGCGACACCGTGATCCTCGCCTCCAGCCTCATCCCCGGCAACGAGAACGCCGTCTACCGCGTCATCGACGGGCTCACCAAGCTCGGCGCCAACGTCGTGCACAAGGGCAACGCCAAGGTGCACGTGTCCGGCCACGCCGCCGCCGGCGAGCTGCTGTACTGCTACAACATCCTCAAGCCCCGCAACGTGCTGCCCGTGCACGGCGAGTACCGCCACCTCATGGCCAACGCCAAGCTCGCCCAGGACACCGGCATCCCCGCCGAGCGCACCATCCTCGGCGAGAACGGCACCGTCATCGACCTCAAGGACGGCATCGCGACCGTCGTGGGGCAGCTCGACATCGGCTTCGTGTACGTCGACGGCTCGACGGTGGGCGAGATCACCGACGCCGACCTCAAGGACCGCCGCATCCTCGGCGAAGAGGGCTTCATCTCGGTGATCGTGGTGGTGGATGCCGCCACCGGCCGCGTCATCACCGGTCCCGAGATCCACGCCCGCGGCTTCGCCGAGGACGACTCGGTGTTCGACGACGTCAAGCCCAAGATCGCCGCCGCGCTGGCCGAGGCCGCCAAGTCGGGGGTGCGCGACTCGCACGCGCTGTCGCAGGTCGTTCGTCGCACGATCGGTCGCTGGGTCAACCAGCGCCTGCGTCGGCGTCCGATGATCGTGCCGCTGGTCATCGAGGCGTAGCAGCCCCTGTCCAACGCCCGTGGGCCGCGTGTGCGGCCCACGGGCGTTGTTCGTTGCCGGGCGCGCGGTGTCCGCCGCTCGCCCGCGCGCCCGCCCGCGTTGCGTTCGGTCGTCACGAACGCCCCGCGACCCCGCGTCGTTGCGGTCGGACGCGACGACCGAGCGCGCCCGGCTGCGCCACCCACCGCGTTCGGTCGTCGCGAACGCCCCGCGAACCTGCGTCATTGGGGACGAACGCGACCACCGAACTCGCGCGGCGGCGCCACCCACCCCGTTTCGGTCGTCACGAACGCCCCGAAACCCCGCGTCTTGGGCACGAACGCGACGACCGACCGCGCCCGGCTGCGCCACCCACCGCGTTCGGTCGTCACGAACGCCCCGCGAACCCGTGTCATTGGGGACGAACGTGACCACCCAGCGCGTGGGCACGGGGTGCTGCGCCACCCACCCCGTTCGGTCGTCGCGAACGCCCGCGAAGCACCGCTGGTGGGGACGAATGCGACCACCGAACCCGCCGGGGGCGGCGCCCACCCCGTTCGGTCGTCGCGAATGACACGTGGCGCCGGGTCTTGGGGGATCAACGCGACCACCGAGCGCGCGAGCGCCGGGGGCGGCGGCCGCGCCGTTCGGTGGTCGCGAAGGGCACGGGCCCGCCGCCGCGGGGACGAATGCGACCACCGAATGCGGGCGGGGCGGGGGCTCGGGACCCGCGCACGCGCGGCCTGCCCGCGGGGCGGGCCGCGCGAACGGCCGCGTCGTTGCGCGGAATGTCGGTGCGGCGGCTTACCGTTGAGGGATGGCCAGGAGCAGCAGTCCGACCAAGAGCGGTCGCGCGCCCGCGAAGGGGGCGTCTGCGCGCGCCCGTAAACCCGCTCCGGCACCCAAGCGCTACGTCGACGAGGCGGAGAAGCCGCCGCTGATCACGCGTGCCTGGATGGGCCTGGCCCACGCGACGGGCAGCCTCTTCCGCGCGTTCGGACCCGAGACGCTCGAGAAGGACCAGCGCCGCGACGGCTTCCCGTTCCTGCTCGTGCTGCTCGCGGTCGCGGGCTCGGTCGTGGAGTGGTTCTTCATCGGCAACGAGGTGGCCGCGACCATCAGCGCGTACACCGCGGGCGGTCTCATCGGCCGCGTGGCGTTCATCCTCCCCGTGCTCCTGCTGCTGCTGGCGGGCTGGCTCTTCCGGCATCCGTCGTCGGTGCACGACAACGGGCGCATCGGCATCGGCTTCGGCCTGCTCGTGCTCACGATCGCCGGCTTCTGCCACGTGCTGGGCGGGCTGCCGCAGCCCGCAGAAGGACTGCCGTCGCTCAGCACCGCCGGAGGACTGTTCGGCTGGATGGTCGGCCAGCCCCTGTCGTACCTCACGCAGATCGGCGCCTGCATCGTGCTGGGCCTGCTCGCCGTACTCAGTGTCCTCATCCTCACCAAGACCCCGCCCAACCGCATCGGCCACCGCCTCGGCGACCTGTACGCCTGGATGTTCGACGCCGAGCGGGTCGAGAAGCCCGCCAAGGCATCCGCCGGCGACGCGTCCGACTCCGACGCCGACTCCGACGCGCTGCCGTGGTGGCGGCGCAACAAGTCGGGTCGCGAAGAGGACCCCGACAACGACCTCGGGTCGCAGGACCTCACGGCGCTGCTGTCGCCCCACGGCGACACCGGCGGCTTCGACCAGGCCATCGCGCCGCCCCCGCCGCCGCCCCCACTGCCCGATGCGCCCACCGAGGTCATCAGCCCCGGTGTCGTCGCGGCCGTGCGCGCCGGCGGCCGCCGCGCCGACACCGGCATCCGCGAGGACGCCACCGAGATCATCGACGACGGCGAGCTGCCCGGCATGTCCGGCCTCGGCGGAGACGGCGACGGGATGCCGCCCTCGGCGCCCTACCGGCTGCCCTCCACCGCGGCCCTCGCCGCCGGCACGCCTCCCAAGGCGCGCTCCGAGGCGAACGACGCCATGGTGCGGGCCATCACGAGCGTCTTCGACCAGTTCTCCGTCGACGCGCGGGTCACCGGGTTCTCCCGCGGCCCGACAGTGACCCAGTACGAGATCGCGCTGGGGTCGGGCGTGAAGGTCGAGCGCATCACGGCGCTGACCAACAACATCGCCTACGCCGTCGCCTCCAACGAGGTGCGCATCCTCGCGCCGATCCCCGGCAAGAGCGCCATCGGCGTGGAGATCCCCAACACCGACCGCGAGATCGTGACACTCGGTGACGTGCTGCGCTCGCCCGCCTCCACGAACTCCGTGCACCCCATGACCATCGGCGTCGGCAAGGACGTCGGCGGCGGCTACGTCGTGGCCAACCTCGCCAAGATGCCGCACCTGCTCGTGGCGGGTTCGACCGGCTCGGGCAAGTCCAGCTTCGTGAACTCGATGATCACGAGCCTGCTCATGCGCGCCAAGCCCTCCGAAGTGCGCATGGTGCTCATCGACCCCAAACGCGTCGAGCTCACCTCGTACGCCGGCGTGCCGCACCTGATCACGCCCATCATCACGAACCCCAAGAAGGCCGCCGAGGCGCTGCAGTGGGTCGTGAAGGAGATGGACATGCGGTACGACGACCTCGCGTCGTTCGGCTACCGCCACATCGACGACTTCAACCGCGCCGTGGTCTCCGGTGAGGTGCAGCTTCCCGCCGGCAGCGAACGGGTGCTCAAGCCCTACCCGTACCTGCTGGTCGTGGTCGACGAGCTCGCCGACCTCATGATGGTCGCCCCGCGCGACGTCGAGGACTCGATCGTGCGCATCACCCAGCTCGCGCGAGCCAGCGGCATCCACCTGGTGCTGGCCACGCAGCGCCCCTCGGTCGACGTCGTCACCGGTCTCATCAAGGCCAACGTGCCGTCGCGGCTCGCGTTCGCGGTCACGAGCGTCACCGACTCCCGCGTCATCCTCGATCAGCCGGGTGCTGACCGCCTCATCGGACAGGGTGACGCGCTGTTCCTCCCGATGGGCACCTCCAAGGCGATCCGCGTGCAGGGCGCGTGGGTCAGCGAGGGCGAGATCGAGAAGGTCGTCCGCCACGTCACCCAGCAGGCTCGTCCCGAGTACCGCAAGGACGTCGCCGCCGTCACGGAGAAGAAGGAAGTCGACGCCGACATCGGCGACGATCTCGAGCTGCTGCTGGCCGCGGCCGAACTGGTCGTCTCGACCCAGTTCGGCTCGACCTCGATGCTGCAGCGCAAGCTCCGCGTCGGCTTCGCGAAGGCGGGTCGCCTCATGGACCTGCTCGAATCCCGCGAGATCGTCGGCCCGTCCGAGGGATCCAAGGCGCGCGACGTCATGGTGACCCCCGAGCAGCTGCCGGGCGTCCTCGCCCGGCTGCGCGGCGAAGACGAGCCCGACGCAGCCGAAGAGGATGCCGTCGAGGCGCAGTTCGCCGGCTACGAGGTCGTCGAAGAGGAATCCGGCGACGAGGATGCCTGGGGCCTCACCGGCCGCTGAGGCGCGCGACGGTAGGCTCGACACGTGGCGATTCCGAGGCAGCTCCCCAACGCGATCACGATCGTGCGCATCCTCTGCGCCCCGGTCTTCCTGTGGATGCTGCTGGCCGACGGCGGCGCCGACGGACCGTTGCGCTGGTGGGCTGCGGTGCTGTTCATCGTCGCGATCGCGACCGACGGCATCGACGGCTACCTCGCCCGGCGCCACCACATCGTGACCGACCTCGGCAAGCTCCTGGACCCCATCGCCGACAAGGTGCTCACGGGCTGCGCGTTCGTGGGGCTGTCGATCCTCGCCGAGCTGCCCTGGTGGATCACGGTCGTCGTGCTGGTGCGCGAGATCGGCGTGACCGTGCACCGGTTGATCGTCGCCAGCAGCCACGTCGTCGCGGCCGCCTGGATGGGCAAGCTCAAGACCGTCGCCCAGGGTGTCGCCCTGTCGCTCGCGCTGCTGCCGCTGTGGACGGTCGTGGGGGAGTGGATCCACTGGGTCAACCTCGTCACCATGACCATCGCGGTGGTGCTGACGATCGCGAGCGGCATCGACTACGTCGTGACCGAGATGCGCGGCGCGCGCCGGGCGCGTCGCGGGACCGCCTCGTGAGTCCCTTCCGCCCCGCCGCCGATCCCGACCTGCCCGACGAGCAGACGCTCGTCTCCAGCGGACGTCGCAGCGACGCGGAGATCCTCGTGGAGCGGCTGCGCGAACTCGGCTGGACCATCGGGGTGGCCGAATCGCTCACCGGCGGACTGGTCGTCGCCTCCCTCGTGGCTGTGCCGGGGGCCTCCGCGGTCGTCCGCGGCGGCATCGTGGCGTATGCGACCGAACTGAAGCAGAGCCTCCTCGGCGTCGACCCCGTGCTGCTCGAGGCGCACGGTCCGGTCAACGAGCGGGTGGCCAGGCAGATGGCCCGCGGGGTGCGGCGGGCCGTCGGTACCGCCGAGCGTCCCGCCGACATCGGCATCGCCACCACCGGCGTCGCCGGCCCGGATGCCGTCGATGGGCAGCCGGTCGGAACGGTGCACATCGCCGTCTCGACGTCGCTGGGTTCGCGCGTGGAGTCCCTGCGCCTGACCGGCGACCGCGACGAGATCCGCACCGCCACGACGGCCAGGGCGATCGCCTTCGCACTCGAAGCCCTCTGACGGGAACAAGTCGCCGCGACACGGCGTTGTGGTCCAGTGATTCCCATCCCATGCACAACTACCGGGATTACAGTGACCCTGTCCGGTGTTGTACTGTTGTGGACCCGATGGGATGGAAAGCGAGAGGGGGCCCGAAATGATCCTGGTTCGTCAAGAAATCGGCGAAGTGCTGCGTGACTTCCGTCTGCAGAAGGGGCGCACCCTCCGTCAGGTGGCCGGCCGCGCGAGCGTGGCTCTCGGCTATCTGAGTGAGGTCGAGCGCGGACAGAAGGAGGCCTCCAGCGAGATCCTCGCTTCGGTGGCCGACGCGCTCGATGTGCCCATCTCCGCCATCATGCGCGAAGTCGGTGACCGCATCTCCGTGCTCGAAGGCCTGCACACGTTCCCCGACGTCGTCCCCGACGATCTCGTGGCTTCGGTCGAGGCCGAGCCCGCGCTGTCGATGCGCTGACCGGAAGGTGTCGATGCGTCGCAGCGAGTTCGATCGCGCCGTCAGCGACGAGTTCGGTCCGCGGGGCGCGGCGCTCGTCGCCGATCTCGTGCTGCCTCGCGTGGGCGGGCGTACCGCCAGGGAAGCCCTGGCCGCCGGTACTCCCGCGCGCGAGGTGTGGGCTGCTCTGTGCGTCGAAGCCGAGGTGCCGGAAGACCGCCGTTACGGCGTGGGCCGGATGGACCCGCGCCGACGCTGAGCCCTCGCACGCCTCCGGTATTCGTCGTTATCGGCGAACGCGATGCGGCGTGTCGTCGAACCTCTGTTCGATTCGGTCGTAGTCTCCTCTACAGCAGGTGTCGAGGGCGTGACCGTCCACAATCACGGCAGGCAGCCGACCGATGTCGGAGGCCCTCCGTAGCGTGGACCATGTCATCGCACACCACACGCCTTGTCGCAGCATCCCTCCCATCCGGGGCGGAGCGCGACAGCCTACAGGCGACCGACCGCGAGCAGAAAAGAGCACGTCATGCCCTCACCCGCCGACCGCGAGAAAGCCCTTGAATCGGCCCTCGCCCAGATCGACCGGCAGTTCGGAAAGGGCTCGGTCATGCGACTGGGCAGCGACGAGCGCGCTCCCGTCGCCGTGATCCCGACCGGCTCCATCGCCCTCGACGTCGCGCTCGGCGTCGGCGGTCTGCCGCGCGGTCGCATCATCGAGATCTACGGGCCGGAGTCGTCGGGTAAGACGACGCTCACCCTGCACGCGATCGCCAACGCGCAGCGCGCCGGGGGCATCGCCGCGTTCATCGACGCCGAGCACGCGCTCGACCCCGATTACGCGCAGAAGCTCGGTGTCGACATCGATCAGCTGCTCGTGTCGCAGCCCGACACCGGTGAGCAGGCTCTCGAGATCGCCGACATGCTGGTGCGCTCCGGCGCGATCGACCTCATCGTCATCGACTCCGTTGCGGCGCTCGTGCCCAAGGCCGAGATCGAGGGCGAAATGGGCGACTCGCACGTCGGTCTCCAGGCCCGACTGATGTCGCAGGCGTTGCGCAAGCTCACCGGTGGGCTCAGCCAGACCAACACCACGATGATCTTCATCAACCAGCTGCGCGAGAAGATCGGCGTGTTCTTCGGTTCGCCCGAGACCACCGCCGGCGGTAAGGCGCTGAAGTTCTACGCCTCGGTTCGTCTGGACATCCGTCGCATCGAGACGCTGAAGGACGGCACCGATGCGGTGGGTAACCGCACGCGCGTGAAGGTCGTCAAGAACAAGATGGCGCCCCCGTTCAAGCAGGCGGAGTTCGACATCCTCTACGGCACGGGCATCTCCCGAGAGGGCAGCCTCATCGACTTCGGCGTCGAGCACGCGCTCGTCAAGAAGTCCGGTGCCTGGTACACGTACGAGGGCGACCAGCTGGGTCAGGGCAAGGAGAACGCCCGCAACTTCCTGCTGCGCAACCCCGACATCGCCAACGACATCGAGACGAAGATCAAGCAGAAGCTGGGCATCGGCCAGCCGAAGCTCGTCGAAGAGCCCGTGGCCGACGACCTGGCTGCACGCCGCCCGGCCTGATGGTCCACTTCGTGAGCGACGGGGGCGTCCCTGAGGACGCCGAGGGGATCGCCCCCGTCATCCCGC
>Ga0233363_1000645_pt1 | contig 14715 bp, 12 predicted proteins | sample ElkDunMinimDraft_18_FD_191534 | JGI IMG/M metagenome (GOLD analysis project Ga0233363, IMG submission 191534) | Fecal eukaryotic communites from dung pellets of Tule Elk in California, USA - Elk Dung C16 | ecosystem: Host-associated > Mammals > Digestive system > Large intestine > Fecal | place... | reverse complement strand
CGACCTCCTCCATGGGGACCTCCACCTGGTGGATGTAGTCCTCCATGTTGAGGCTCTGCGTGCGCGACTCGAGGTTCGCCTTCACGCGGTTCTCGTACCCCGCGTAGGAGTGGATGACGAACCAGTCACCGGGCATGCGGCGCAGCTGCGCCTTGAACGCGGCGACCGGGTCCTCGTCGGGGTCGATCTCGTCGACCTCGGGGGCGCTGTCGGCGTCCTCGACCTCGACGTCGTCCGCCACCGCCTCGACCTGGTCGGCGTCGGTGGCGGCCGTGTCGTCGACCTCGTCACCCGCGCTCGCCTCGACGGCCTCCACCGACGCCAGGGCGTCCGCGAGCTCGGCCTCGGCGCCCGACGTGGGCTCCTGCGACTCCTGCGACACGTGCAACCTGCTTTCTCCGTTGTGGACCGGCGCGCGCCGGTGCGTGCGCGGCTCGACCCGCGCGGGTGGGGTGATGCCTCGGCGTCAGCCGGCGTGCGTCACCCGAAGACCCAGAAGGCCAGCTTGCCGATCCCCAGGTCGATCACCGTCACGAACAGCATGACGACCGTGACGAACACGAGCACGACGCTGGTGTACGTGACGAGCTCCTGGCGGGTCGGACGGACGACCTTCTTGAGCTCGGCGACGACCTGGCGCACGAAGAGCGCGATGCGCGCGAACAGCCCGCGCTTCTCCTCGCCGCGACGCGGAGCACGCTCGCTCCTGCTGGCGGCCGAGCCCTCGGCGTCGGACGCCGCGGCGGCAGCGGTATCGCTCACGTCTGGCCCCTGTCTCGTCATCGGTGCGACACCCGGGGTGGGTGCCGCGTGTCGAGGACGCACGGACTGGCCGACGCGACGCGCCGGACCGACCGGCGGTCCTGCTCACGACGCCGACCCGGACCTCGGTTGTCCCGAGGCCGAGCCGGTCCGCGTGCGCAGGGCAGACAGGACTCGAACCTGCAACCTGCGGTTTTGGAGACCGCTGCGCTACCAATTGCGCCACTGCCCTACGACGGCCGGGTCGCCATGACCTCCGCGTCACCGCCGGACCAGGCTCGAGGATCTCGAGCTCGACCTGAAGGCGTGCTTCATCATGGCGGACGTCAACCGCCGGTGGACCACTGTACGCGACGCGGGGCCGTACGGTCGAACCCGATCGGGACGGGGCCTCGCCCCGCCCTGGACCAGGCTGCGTACCACGTCGTGATATGGCGTGGCCCCGCACCCGTGCCGCTCTGCGAGGATGTCCGGGTGACCGAGCACAGCGCCCAGACGACGACGTCCACCCGCGCCCGGGTCTCCGCCCGGGTCGCCGCGATCGCGGAGTCCGCGACCCTCGCGGTCGACGCGAAGGCGAAGGCGCTCAAGGCGGCCGGACGGCCGGTGATCGGGTTCGGGGCCGGCGAGCCCGACTTCCCGACGCCGGACTACATCGTCGAGGCCGCGGTCCGGGCCGCGCAGGACCCGGTCAACCACCGCTACTCCCCCGCCGCCGGCCTGCCGGTGCTGCGCGAGGCGATCGCGGCCAAGACCCTGCGTGACTCGGGGTACGAGGTGAAGGCGTCCGACGTCCTCGTCACGAACGGCGGCAAGCAGGCCGTCTTCCAGGCGTTCGCCGCGATCCTGGACCCGGGCGACGAGGTCCTGCTGCCCGCGCCGTACTGGACGACCTACCCCGAGGCGATCCGCCTGACGGGTGCCGAGCCCGTCGAGGTGTTCGCGGGCGTCGACCAGGGCTACCTGGTCACGGTCGAGCAGCTGGAGGCGGCACGCACGCCCCGCACCAAGGCGCTGCTGTTCAACTCGCCGTCCAACCCCACGGGCGCGGTGTACTCCCCCGAGCAGACGGAGGAGATCGGCCGCTGGGCGCTGGAGCACGGCATCTGGGTCGTCACCGACGAGATCTACGAGCACCTGACCTACGACGACGCGGTGTTCACGCCGATCGTGCGTGTCGTCCCGGAGCTCGCCGACACCACGATCGTGCTCAACGGCGTCGCGAAGACCTACGCGATGACCGGGTGGCGCGTCGGCTGGATGATCGGCCCGACGGACGTCATCAAGGCCGCGACCAACCTGCAGTCGCACCTGTCCTCGAACGTCGCCAACGTCTCGCAGCGGGCGGCCGTCGCCGCGCTGACCGGCGACCTGTCCGCCGTCGACGCGATGCGCACCGCGTTCGACCGTCGTCGTCGCACCATGGTCGGGATGCTCGAGCAGATCGACGGCGTGCGCTGCCCCGCGCCGCAGGGCGCGTTCTACGCGTACCCCTCCGTCGAGGGGGTCCTGGGCCGCACCATCCGCGGCGTCACGCCGACGACGTCGGCCGAGCTCGCGTCGCTGATCCTCGACGAGGTCGAGGTCGCCGTCGTGCCCGGCGAGGCGTTCGGCCCGAGCGGCTACCTGCGGCTGTCGTACGCCCTGGGCGACGACGACCTGGCCGAGGGCGTCGGCCGCATCCAGGCCCTGCTGGCGGAGGCCGCGCCCCGCGCCTGACGTCCACGGCTGGCGCCGGGGTCCACCGATCGGTGGACCCCGGCGCCGACCGGGCGGTCCTCGCGGCACGCCCGCCGCAGGAGCACGCTGGGAGCATGACGACGACGAACGGTCCGGCCGTCCTGGTCGAGGGCCTGCACAAGCGGTACGGCGAGAAGCGCGCCGTCGACGGCCTCGACCTGCGCGTGGAGCACGGCGAGATCGTGGCGGTCCTGGGCCCCAACGGCGCGGGCAAGACCACGACGGTCGAGACGCTCGAGGGTTTCCGGCGGGCCGATGCCGGCCACGTGCGCGTGCTGGGCACGGACCCCGCCCGCGCCGGACGCGCCTGGCGCTCCCGGATCGGCGTGGTGCTGCAGGACAACAACGACCTCGCCGAGGCGACGGTGCGCGAGATCGTGCACCACATGGCGGGGTTCTACCCCGCACCGCGCGACCCCGAGCAGGTCATCGATGCCGTCGGCCTGCGCGAGAAGGCCACGACGCGCACGCGCGCGCTGTCCGGCGGGCAGCGCCGCCGGCTGGACGTCGCGCTCGGCGTCGTCGGCGACCCCGAGCTCCTGTTCCTCGACGAGCCGACCACGGGGTTCGACCCGCGGGCACGTCACGAGTTCTGGGACCTGGTCGAGCAGCTGCGCGACGAGGGCACGACGATCCTGCTGACGACGCACTACCTCGAGGAGGCCGAGCGCCTGGCGGACCGCGTCGTCGTCGTGGCGCACGGGCGCGTGGTGGCGCAGGGCGCCCCGGCAGACCTGGGCGGACGGCAGGCGCGTCGCGCCCGCGTGCGGTGGAGCGTCGACGGCGTCACGCACGAGGAGGCGACGGACACCCCGACGGCACTGGTGACGCGGCTCGCGTCGGAGCTGGGCCGTCCCGACGGTGAGGTTCCGGCGCTGCAGGTGCTGCGGCCCACGCTCGAGGACGTGTACCTCGGGCTCGTCGGAGAGGACGGGACCGCAACTCACCAGGAGGCGGCACGATGACCACCACCGGCACCCCGAGCGGCGCCGTCGCGGGCCGCCCCGACACCCCTGCCGCCACGCACCGCCTGCCCGGCGTCCCGCGGCTGGCCCGGTCACGCACGGTGTTCGAGATCCGTGGGTTCTTCCGCGAGCGCGACGCCGTCGTGTTCGTGTTCGCCTACCCCGTGCTCATGCTCGCGATCTTCGCGACCGTCTTCGGCTCCGACGAGGAGCTGCTGACCGGCACCGGGGTCTACTTCCCGCAGTACTTCCTGCCGGGCATGGTCGCCACCGGCGTCATGCTCTCGAGCTTCCAGAACCTCGCTACGTCGATCGCCACCGAGCGCGACGACGGCACGCTCAAGCGCCTGCGGGCCACTCCGCTGCCGGCGACCGCGTACTTCCTGGGCAAGACCGGCCAGGTGCTCGTCACGGCGCTCGTGCAGACCGCGCTGCTCCTCGGTGTCGCCGGGCTGGCCTTCGACGTCCCGCTGCCGTCGGACCCGGGCCGCTGGTGGACGTTCGCGTGGGTGTTCGCGCTCGGCACGGCCGCCGGTGCGGTGTGCGGCGTGGCGTTCTCGTCCCTGCTGCGCAGCGGGCGCTCCGCGAGCGCCGTCGTCGTGCCCGTCGTGCTGGTCCTGCAGTTCATCTCGGGCGTGTTCTTCCAGTTCGACCAGCTCCCGACGTGGATGCAGCAGGTCGCCTCGGTCTTCCCGCTGAAGTGGCTGGCGCAGGGCATGCGCTCGGTGTTCCTGCCCGACGACCTGGCCGCGATCGAGCCGTCCGGCTCGTGGCAGCACGGCGCGACGGCCGCGGTGCTCGCCGCGTGGCTCGTCGTCGGCCTGGTCGTCGGCGTGCGGACGTTCCGCTGGCGGCGTCGCGATGACGGGTGACGCGGTGCCCGCGCAGGTGCCCGCAGGTGGCAGAGTCACGTCCGTGAGCACCGGGGACGCGCGGCCGGGGCCCGCGCCGGTCGAGCGGCACGGGTTCTGGCTGCGCATGCTGACGATGTACGACCTGGTCTTCGTCGGGATGTCGGCGGTGTACCTGCTCGCGGTGCTGACGCAGGCCGACGACCTCGCCGACGCCCTGGTGCCGGGGTCCACGATGCTGGTGCTGGCGCTGGCCTACGTCCTCGTCGGCCGACGCGCCGCGCAGCGCGGCAGCTCGCGGCTCGCGGACGCCTACCTGGTGGTGCTCGTCGCCGTGGTGGTGGTGCAGGTCGCCGCCGGTGACATCGGGTCGGTGCTGCTGTTCCTCGCGTACACGCAGATCTGGTTCTTCGCGCGCTCGCGTCTCGCGGGCGTCGGGTGGGCGGTCGCCCTGACGGCGGCGATCACGGTCGCCGCCGTGCTCCGCGTGGGGGCGACGGGCCAGCAGGTCACGGAGATCGCGGCGCAGTTCGGCACGGCGCTGATGTTCGCGGTGGTCCTCGGGCTGTGGATCACGCAGATCGCCGAGCAGAGCGAGGAGCGCGCGTACCTGCTCGAGGAGCTGAGCGCCGCGCAGGACGCGCTCGCGGCGTCGCACCACGCGGCGGGCGTCGTCGCGGAGCGCGAGCGGCTGGCAGCCGAGATCCACGACACGCTGGCGCAGGGCTTCACGTCGGTCGTGATGCTCGCCCAGACCGCGTCGGTGGAGCTGTCGCGCGCCCACCTCGACCGTGTGGGCGTGCGGCTCGCGAGCATCGAGGAAGTGGCCCGGGACAACCTGGCGGAGGCGCGTGCGCTGGTCGCGGCGTTCGCCCCGCCCGACCTGCAGGACGGCACGCTCGCGGACGCGCTCGCGCGGCTCGCCGCGCGGTTCGGCACGGAGACGGGCGTGCGGGTCGACCTCGTCGACGATGCCGGCGACACCGCGGGGGCCGAGGCGCAGGTCGTCCTGCTGCGTGCCGCGCAGGAGGCGCTGGCCAACGTGCGCCGCCACGCCGACGCCACGCAGGTGACGCTTCGGCTGGCGCGCCACGGCACGGAGGTGATGCTCGAGGTCGTCGACGACGGGTGCGGCATGGCCGCCGAGGCCGCCGAGGGCAACGGGCTGCGCGGCATGCGCGCCCGGGCGGACGCCGCCGGCGGCACGCTCGACGTGACGGCGGCGCCCGGACGGGGCACGCGCGTGCGCCTGCAGGTGCCGGCCGGGTCGTCGTGAGCGTGCGCGTCGTGGTCGCGGACGACCACCCCGTCGTGCGCTCGGGGATCGCCGCGCTGCTGGACCTCGAGCCCGACCTGGAGGTCGTCGGCGAGGCGGGCGACGGCGAGCAGGCGGTCGCCCGCGCGCACGAGCTGCGGCCCGACGTCGTGCTCATGGACCTGCGCATGCCCGGCACCGACGGCGCCGCCGCCACCGCGCGGATCGTCGCGGAGGTCCCGGGCGTGCACGTCCTGGTCCTGACGACGTACGAGACGGACACCGACATCCTGCGCGCCGTGGAGGCGGGTGCGACCGGGTACCTGCTCAAGGACACCCCGCGCGACCAGCTGGTGGCGGCCGTCCGCGCCGCCGCACGCGGCGAGTCCGCGCTGTCGCCCTCGGTCGCCCGCCGGCTGGTCCAGCAGGTGCGCGGCGACAGCGCCGACCGGCTGACCCCGCGCGAGCGCGAGGTGCTCGCCGGCGTCGCGCGCGGCCTGTCGAACGCCGGCATCGGTCGGGACCTGTTCATCACCGAGGCCACCGTCAAGACGCACCTGCTGCGCGCGTTCGCGAAGCTGGGCGTCGACGACCGCACGCACGCCGTGACGGTCGCGATCGCGCGGGGGATCCTGCCGGGCGCGTGACGCCGGGCGGCCCCGTCGACCGGCGCTCGGACGGACCTACTGCGGCGGTGGTCGCGCGACCATACTGAGCCCATGCGGAACGGGCCGACGGCGGGGCGTGCCCTCACCGTGCCCGCCGACGCCGCACGCCGGCCGGCGTCCCACGTCACCGTCCGCGGCCGGCTGATGACGTCCGTCGTGGCGCTGACCGCCGCTGCGATGACCATCTCCGGCGTCACGGGGCTCGCGCTGCAGCTGCGCGCGACGGACGCCCGCATCGACGACTCCCTGAGCCGCGCGGTCAGCGCGCTGCGGACCAGCGTGGTCGAGGGAGAGCCGCAGCCCGACGGGTCCCGGGTCCCGTGGACCTCCGTGCAGACGCTGCTGCAGAAGGCGGTCGAGGCGCGCGTCCCGGGCGAGCACGAGGGTGTGCTGTCGATGCTCGACGGGACGTTCTTCATGCGCCCCGCCGACGAGACCCGCGCGGTGCGCCTCGACACCGACGAGGAGCTCATGGCCTGGCTGCGCGCGCTGCCGGCCGGCGACCCGCTCGCCGGCTTCCCCCGGACGGTGCGCACGTCGGTCACCGAGTACCGGCTGGTCGCCGTCCCGGTGCACCTCGAGGCGGACCCCGCCGTGGCGGGCATGTTCGTGGTCGCGTCGGACCGCACCGCGCAGAACGCGGGCGTGTGGCGGATCTTCCTCACGTACTCGGCCGTCGGGGTCGCCGCTCTGGTCGTCACGTCGCTCGTCGCGTGGTTCGTGGTCGGACGCATGCTGCGTCCGGTGCGCGTCCTGCGCGACACCGTGCGACGCGTGACCGAGTCCGACCTGTCGGAGCGCATCGAGGTCACCGGCAAGGACGACCTCGCGGACCTCGCCGCGTCCGTGAACTCGATGCTGCAGCGCCTCGAGCGAGCGTTCGGGTCCCAGCGCGAGCTGCTGGACGACGTCGGTCACGAGCTGCGGACCCCCCTGACGATCGTGCGCGGGCACCTCGAGCTCCTCGACCCGGGCGACGAGGCGGACGTGCGCGCGACGCAGTCGCTCGCGCTCGACGAGCTCGACCGCATGCAACGGCTCGTCGACGACCTCGTGACCCTGGCGACCGCGGACCGTCCCGACTTCGTCCGTCGCGCGCCCGTCGACGTGGGACGCCTGACGGACGACGTGCTGGAGAAGGCCCGCGGCCTCGGTGAGCGCCGGTTCGTCGTCGTCGCGCGGGCCGACGTGGTGGTCGACCTCGACGCCCAGCGCATCACCCAGGCGTGGCTGCAGCTGCTCGCGAACGCCGTGCGCTTCTCCGCCCCGGGGGCCGTGGTGCGCCTCGGCAGCGAGGTCGCCGACGGCCGCCTGCTGGTGTGGGTGCGCGACGAGGGACCGGGGGTCCCGCGCGAGGAGGAGTCCCGCATCTTCGAGCGCTTCCACCGCGGTCAGGCCGACCGCGTCCAGCACGGCGCGGGTCTGGGCCTGCCGATCGTCGCGGCCATCGCGGCCGCTCACGGGGGACGCGTGTTCCTCGAGCACCCCCCTCCCGGCGCCGGTCCCGGTGTCGGTTTCGTCCTCGACCTGCCTGCCGTCGGCCTCGTCGACGGCGAGGCCGAGTCGTTCGAGCTCGTGGAGCCCCACCGATGACACACATCCTCATCGCCGAGGACGAGGAGCGCATCGCCTCCTTCGTCGCCAAGGGGCTGCGCGCCCACGGGTACGAGGCGACCGCGGTGCTGACCGGGGAGGCGGCCCTGCAGCGCGTCGAGGAGGGCGGGATCGACCTGCTGGTGCTCGACCTGGGGCTGGGCGACATGGACGGCTTCGAGGTCCTGCGCCACCTGAGGACGGAGGGCTACGAGCTCCCGGTGATCCTGCTGACCGCCCGGTCGTCGGTGACCGACACCGTGACGGGTCTGGAGTCCGGGGCCGACGACTACATGGCCAAGCCGTTCCGGTTCGAGGAGCTCCTCGCGCGCGTACGGCTGCGGCTGCGCAGCCAGCCGGCCGCGACCGCGCGCGGCAACGTGCTCACGCACGGCCGGCTCCAGCTCGACCTGCGCACGCGCCGCATGAAGGTCGACGACACCGAGGTCGACCTGTCGGCGCGGGAGTTCGCGCTCGCGGAGACGTTCATGCGCAACCCGGGGGACGTGCTGACGCGTGAGCGGCTCCTGTCGGAGGTGTGGGGCTACGACTTCGACCCCGGCTCCAACGTCGTCGACGTGTACGTGCGGTACCTGCGCCGCAAGCTCGGGGCAGAGCACTTCGACACCATCCGGGGGGTCGGCTACCGCCTCGTCGACGCGTCGGTGTGACGGCGGTCCACGTCACACGGACCCTGCCGCGCCTGCTCCCGCGTCCGCTGGCACACTGGCCTCGATGCGTGATCTGAGCCTGCTCCCGAAGGCGCACCTGCACCTGCACTTCACCGGCTCGATGCGTGTCGACACCCTCGCCGAGCTGGCCGACCGGCACGGCATCCGGCTCCCCCACGTGCTGCTCGACGACGACCCGCTGATGGTCCCCGCCGGAGAGCGCGGGTGGTTCCGGTTCCAGCGGATGTACGACGCCGCACGCGCCTGCGTCCGCTCCGAGGCGGACATGCGCCGGCTCGTCGCCGAGGCCGCGGCCGACGACGCCGCCGAGGGGTCGGGTCGCCTCGAGATCCAGGTGGACCCCACGTCGTACGCGCCGTTCGTCGGTGGGCTGACGCCCGCGCTCGAGATCGTCCTGGACGAGGCGCGTGCCGCGCAGGCGGCCACCGGCGTGGAGATCGGGGTCGTCGTCGCCGCGTCGCGCATGCGGCACCCGCTGGACGCGCGGACGCTCGCGCGGCTCGCCGCGAAGCACGCCGGGGACGGCCCGGGCCAGGTCGTCGCGTTCGGGCTGTCGAACGACGAGCGGCGCGGGACGACCGCCGACTTCGCGGGTGCGTTCGCGATCGCCCACCGTGCCGGTCTGCTGTCCGTCCCGCACGGCGGCGAGCTGCTGGGGCCGGCGCACGTCGAGGAGGTGCTCGAGCACCTGCGGCCCGACCGGCTCGGGCACGGCGTGCGCAGCGCCGAGGACCCGCGCGTCCTGGCACGTGTCCTCGAGGACGACGTCTCGCTCGAGGTGTGCCCCGCGTCGAACGTCTCGCTGGGCGTCTACGCCGGACCCGGTGACGTGCCGCTGCGTCGCCTGGTCGACGCGGGCGCGCGCGTCGCACTCGGTGCCGACGACCCGCTGCTCTTCAGGTCCCGGCTGGTCGACCAGTACCGCATCGCCCGCGACGTCCACGGGTTCACCGACGCGGAGCTCGCGGACCTCGCCCGGGCGTCGATCACCGCGAGCGCCGCGTCGCCGGGCACCCGTGCCCGCCTGCTCGCAGGCGTGGACGCGTGGCTCGCGACGGACCCCGCCGCCGCCTGACGACGCGGGACGGGGACCCGGCCGTCGTGGCCGGGCCCCCGCCCTCATCCCTCGCTCACGACGTCACGACGTGCGCGGCTCCGCACCCGGCACCGGCGGCACGACCGGCGGCAGGGCGCGCGGCTGGGCGCCGCGGGACATCGGCTGGTCGACGAACGGCTGCACGTCGCCCGTGCACTGCGTGCCCTCGGCCGGCAGCTCGCCACCGATGAGGTAGCGGTCGATCGCGTCCGTGGCGCACGCGGACGTGCCGTACGCCGTGTGCCCCCAGTTGTCGGACGACAGCAGGCGGCTGTTCGGGAGCACCTTCGCGGCCGCGACGGCACCCTCGTAGGCGGTCGCCGGGTCCCACAGGTTGCCGACGACCAGCACCGGCGACGCGGTACGGGCGTCGAACCGTCCCGTCCACGCGTCCTCGTCACGCGCGGTCCAGGCCTTGCTCGCGCACTGCGCCGACCCCCACGTCCACGACGGCCCGAAGCCCGGCGCGACCGCGTCCTGCCGGGCGGCGGCCGCGATCCAGTCCTCCGGCCGCCGGGGGTTCACGGAGTCGGTGCACAGCACCGCCGAGAACGCCTCGGTGCCGTTGTAGTACGGGAACGCGAACCCGAGCGCGGACGCCCGCTCCGTACGGGCGCCGGCGTGCTCGGCGGCGATCTCCTGCTGCGCGCGCTCGTAGCCCAGGAGGGACGACAGCGCCTCGGCACGGATCTCGGCGTTCTCGGGCGTCTCGGGCTGGAGCAGCCAGTGGATCGCCCACGTGAGCATGTCGAGACCGGCGCCCGCGTCCGGCGCGTACAGCGAGCCGAGCACGGCGCCGACGAACGTCGGCCAGTCGACGGTCACGATCAGCTCGTCGGTCTCCGGGTCGCGCAGCTCGACCGGCGTGGCGCGCAGACCTGCGGCCACCCCGTCCCACACGGCCCGCGGTTCGCCGATCCCGGCCGTGCGGCACAGGTCGGGCCCGGCCTCCGCGCACCGGTCGAGGATCTCCTGCGCCGCCCGCCACGCGGCGGTCCCGGAGCCGAGGCGCTCGGTCACCGGGATGTTCGCGGTCGCGCGGGTACCGGCCCACGCGAGCGGGTCGAGGACGCCGTCGATCGTGATCGCCCGCACGCGGTCGGGGAACATGTTGGCGTACACCTGGCCCAGGTAGCTGCCGTAGGAGAAGCCCAGGAACGTCAGCTTCTCGTCGCCGACCGCCCGCCGCACGACGTCCATGTCACGCGCGACCTCGGCGGTCGACATGGACGCGCTCAGCGGGGTGCCCGTCGTCGAGCACGCCTTGCCGAGCTTCCAGGCCGAGTCGACGAACGCCGCGGTCTGCTCCTGCCCCTCCGGGAACGGCACGGACATGCCCGACAACGCGGCGTCCTGCTCGCCCACGTTGCGGAAGCACCGCACGTTCGAGGAGTAGTTGGTGCCGCGCGGGTCGAGGCCGACGACGTCGAACCTCGCCAGCACGTCGGGTGACAGGAAGTACGGCGCGAAGGCCGCCATGTCCACGCCCGAGCCTCCCGGCCCGCCGGGGTTGACGAACAGCGACCCGATCCGCTGGGCGGGGTCCGTGGCCTTCACCCGCAGCAGCGCCACCTCGGTGGTGCCCTTGCGCGGCTGGTCGTAGTCGAGCGGGAGCTCGACGGTGCCGCACTCGCTGCCCGGCAGGAAGATGGACGAGCAGTCGTACCAGCCCGGGTCGGGCGTCGGCACCCGGTCGACGCGGGCGGCCTCCGCGCGGCTCGTGCGGTCGTGGCCGGCGCCCGGCCTGCCGTGGGCGCTCGCGCCCGTCGCCGTGAACGCCGTGACGGTCGTGGCCAGACAGGCCGCGACGGTCGTCACGGCGAGGGCACGGCGGAACTGTGCTTTCGTCATGGTGATCCCCCTGGATCGCGCCCGCCGGTGCCCCTGCGACCCGGCCGTCGGCGCACCCACCACCCTGGCCGCCGCGAGGTGCGCAGGACGTCGGCCGCAGGGCGGACCCCGGTGCCCGACCTGCGGGGGTTGTCCCGATCGGGGGGAAAGGTCTAGGTTCCCGCGCGCGGGGCGCCACCGTGCCCCGCACCGGCGCCTCAGAGGGTGACGCCCACCAGGACGGGCTCGGGCTCCAGGACGACGCCGAACCGGTCGCGCACACCGTCGCGGACCTCGCGCGCCAGCGCGAGCAGGTCGGCGGCGCGCGCGTCGCCCCGGTTGGTCAGCGCGAGCGTGTGCTTGGTCGAGAGCGTCGCAGGGCCGGGTGAGCCGTGCCCGCGGCCGAAGCCCGCGTGCTCGATCAGCCACGCGGCGCTCGTCTTCACCGAGCCGTCGGGCATGGGCCACCGGGGCGCGTCGGCCGGCAGCCCGCCGGCGTCCGCCGCCGCGACGACCGGGTTGGTGAAGAACGACCCGGCGCTCCACGTGTCGTGGTCGGCCCCGTCGAGCACCATGCCCTTGCGCGCCCGCAGCGCGAGCACCGCCGCCCGCACGTCCGCGAGCGGTGCGCGCTCCCCCACGGCCACGTCGAGCGCGCGGGCGAGCTCGGGGTAGGCCACGGGAGCCGACAGCGAGCCCTCCCTGACCTGGAACGTCACGTCGAGCACGACGTACCGCGGCGTGGGGCCCCACGGCGCGGCCGGGTCGGCGGCATCCGGCCGCAACGAGCGCTTGAGCACCGACGTGCGGTACCCGAAGCCCAGGGACACGAACGGCAGCGTGCGCACCCGACCGCGCCCGCGGTCCCAGACGCGCACCTGCGCGACGGTCTGCGCGACCTCCTGACCGTACGCACCGACGTTCTGGACGGGCGTCGCACCCGTCGACCCGGGGATGCCCGACAGCGCCTCGACCCCCACGAGCTCGTTGGCCACCGCGTACGCGACCACGTCGTCCCACACGGTCCCCGCGGGCACCGTCAGCGTGATGCCCCCGCACGCGGACGCGTCGGGCACCTCCACGCCCCCGCGCACGTCGCGCACGACGACCCCGGGGAAGCCGTCGTCCGAGGCCAGCACGTTCGAGCCGCCGCCGAGCACGAGCAGCGGCTCGCCGGCCTCGTCGGCCGCCCGCACCGCCGCGACCAGCTCCGCCTCGGACGTCGTCTCGACGTAGCGGCCCACGGGACCGCCGACGCGCAGGGTCGTCAGGTCCGCGAGCGCCGGGGTCCCGGAGTGCGTCGGGACGGGCGGGTACGCCGACGCGGGGGCCGGGCCGGGCAGTGCGCAGGTGTCGGGCTCCACCCGGTCAGGCTAGACCGCGGGGGGCGCGGGATGCTCCGCGACGTCGGCGTCGGCGGGCACCACGGTGCGCGGCAGCGGCCGCGCCGCGCCGGTGACCAGCAGGCCGAGGGCGACGGGGGCGAGGATCGCCAGGAGCGCGTGCCGGTAGCCGACGTGCTCCGCGAGCAGCCCGAGGAGCGGGGGCCCCGCGAGGAACGCGGAGTACCCGACCGTCGAGACGACCGCCACGCGCTGCGCGGCGCGCAGCGGGTCGTCGGCCGCCGCGCTCATGCCGACGGGGAAGCCGAGCGCCGCACCCGCGCCCCACACGGCGACGCCGGCGAGCGCGAGCCACAGCTGGTCGGCCAGCCCGAAGACGAGCAGGCCGGCACCCGCGAGCCCGGCGCACAGCCGCAGCACCGCGACGCGCCCGAAGCGGTCCAGCAGCGCCGTGCCGAACATCCGCATCGCCGTCATCGCCGTGACGAAGAGCCCGAAGGCGACCGCGCCGGTCGCGTGCGCGGTGCCGAAGCCGTCGACGACCGCGAGGCTCACCCAGTCGTTCGCCGCGCCCTCGGTGAGCGCCGCGGCGAGCACCACGAGCCCGATGAGCAGCGTCCGCGGCTCGAGCCACGCCCCGAGCGCGCCCCGGGCACCGGAGCCGTCGCCACGCGGCGCCGGCCGGTCGGTGTCCGTGCCGTGCCGGTCGGGCCCGGCGACGAACGCACGCACCGCCACCGCGACGACGACCGTCGAGAGCACCAGGACGACGGGCAGGTGCACCTGGACCGGCACGTGCAGCGCCGCCGCGCCCGCGGCGACGCCGGCAGCGGCCATGGTCCCGACGGAGAACCCTGCGTGGTAGCGCGGCATGACGGTGCGCCCGAGCCTCTGCTCGACGACCGCGCCCTCGATGTTCATCGCGGCGTCCCACACACCCGCCCCGACGCCCGCGAGGACGAGCCCGGCACCGACCAGCACGACGTGACCGAGGGCGACCCCCAGCGACGCGAGCGCGAAGCCCGACGCGTTCGCGACCGCGAACGCCAGCACCGTGCGGCGCGCACCCCAGCGCTCGACCACGAGGCCCGACAGGGGCAGCGACACCAGCGAGCCCAGAGCCCCGATGAGCAGCAGCACGCCCATCCGCTCGGGGGTCAGACCCAGCGCGTCGCGCACGGCCGGGAGCCGGGCGGCCCAGGACGCGAAGTTCACGCCGGACAGCAGGAAGACGGTGAAGACCGCCGCGGACGCGAGCCGGATCTCGCGGGGACCGGGTGCGGGTCGGACGTCGGCCACGCCGCTCATCGTGCACCCCCCCGTGCGGCGGGTCGATCCGCCCGCCGGCGACGCCGCCCGGCACGCCGGGACGGACGATGGTGGTGACGGGCGCGGACGAGCTCCTCGAGCTCGGCCGCGTGCACGTCGTCGGCCCCGGCCGGTTCGCCGACCGCGAGGACGGGGACGGCCGCCGCAGCGGGGCGCGGCGCGTCGGGCCGCTCGCGGGCGACCGCCGGCGCCACGACGACGCTCGCGACCATGGCGGCGACGATCAGCACGAGAGCGTGGCGCGCGCCGACCGACTGTGCGGCCAGCCCGAGCACGGGCGGGGCGACGAGCGACGCCATGGACGCGAACGCGGAGACCACGGCGACGCGCCCGGCGGCGCGCACGGGGTCGTCGGACGCAGCGGCGATCCCGATGGGCACCGCGAGCGCGGCGCCCACGCCCCACAGGACCACGCCGGCGCACGCGAGGACGAGGCTCGGGGCGAACCCGAAGAGCAGCAGGCCCACGACCGACGACGCACCGGACGCCCGCAGGACGGCGACGCGCCCGAACCGGTCGATGAGCCGGGTCCCGAGCAGACGCACGACCGTCATCGACGCGACGAACAGCCCGAGCACCGCCCCGCCGACC
>Ga0233363_1000642_pt1 | contig 14773 bp, 12 predicted proteins | sample ElkDunMinimDraft_18_FD_191534 | JGI IMG/M metagenome (GOLD analysis project Ga0233363, IMG submission 191534) | Fecal eukaryotic communites from dung pellets of Tule Elk in California, USA - Elk Dung C16 | ecosystem: Host-associated > Mammals > Digestive system > Large intestine > Fecal | place... | reverse complement strand
CCTGCCCGACGGCCTGGCCAACGTCCCGACCGCCTGACGCGCAAGGGCTGGATTGCTCTCTCACCCTGGCGTGAGAGAGCAATCCAGCCACCCCCCCCAGCCGCGAGAGTGCAATCCAGCCACCCCTCCAGCCGCGAGAGTGCAATCCAGTCACCCCTCCAGCGGTGAGAGTGCAATCCGGTCACCCCTCCAGTGGTGACCTCACGGTCCGGCCACCTGGAGCTCCTGGGCGAGCCGACCACAGTCCCGTGCCCGGGGCTCCTCTTCCACACATCTGCCGTTCCTGAGCCGACGGGGACGGAGGCGCGGGCAGTGTCGCGCCATGACCACTGCCACAGTGCTCGACATGAGGGAGCTCCGCGCCGCCGGCAGGTCGTGGAAGGCGATCCGCAGGCTCGAGCAGTCCGGCGACTACGTGCAGATGTTCCGCAGCGTGCTGGTGCGCCGCTCGGCGCTCGACGACCCCGAGGTCCGTGCACGCGCGATCAGCACGGTGCTGCCGCCGGGAGGCGCCGTGTGCCGGGAGTCGGCGGCCTGGCTGCACGGCATCGACGCCAGGGCACCCGGACTCCACCTGCAGCCCCCTGCACTCCAGTGCGTCGTGCCGGCCGGGGTCTCTCGCGTCCGGCGCACGGGTCAGCGGTGCTGGGTCAGCGACGCCACGCACGACGACGTCCAGATCGTGCGCGGCGTCCCGACGACCACGCCTGCGCGGACCGCGCTGGACCTCGCCCGCTACGCCCCGCGGTTCCTCGCGCTGGCTGCCGTCGACGCGTACGCGCACCAGGGGCACGTCGACCCGTCCGACCTCGCACGACGCGCACAGCTCCTCGCCGGTGCACGGAACATCGCACGCGCCAGGTTCGTGATCGAGCAGTGCGAACCCGCCACGGAGTCGGCAGGTGAGTCGTGGCTACGACTTCGGCTGGTGGAGGCGGATCTCCCTCGGCCACAGCCCCAGATCCGCATCCGTGGCGCCGGCGGGCGAGAGGTCTACCGGCTCGACCTGGGCTACCCGACCGCGCGCGTCGGCGTCGAGTACGACGGTGAGGCGTTCCATCACGCGACGCCTGCCCAGGTGGCGGCGGACGAGCAGCGGCGCCGGGATCTGGCGCAGCGGTTCGGCTGGACCGTCATCGGGGTGCACCGGGGAGACGTGCTGGGACGTCGCAACGACCTCGAGCGGACCGTGGCCGGTCTCATCGGCTTCGAGGGCGTCGTGATGGCGCGACAGGAGTGGTGAGGGAACCCACCGGAGACCCGCAGGCAACCGGATCGCACTCTCACGCCCAGCGAGGTGACCGGATTGCACTCTCACGCCCAGGAGGGGTGACTGGATTGCACTCTCACGCCCAGGAGGGGTGACTGGATCGCACTCTCACGCCCGGGAGGGGTGACTGGATCGCACTCTCACGCCCGGGGTGGTGGCGGGTCAGAAGGTGGTCAGGCCGCGGGAGCGGAAGACGTCGCGGACGGACTCGGTGGTCTCGTGCGACGGGGGCTCGGTGCCCTCGAGCTCGTAGCGCATGCCCAGGTCGGCCCACTTGTCGCGGCCCATCTGGTGGAACGGCAGCACCTCGACGCGCTCGACGGCGTCACCGAGGGAGGCGACGTAGTCCGCGACGGCGGCGACGTTCTCCGGAGCGTCCGTCAGGCCGGGGACCAGCACGAACCGGATCCACATCCGGTTGCCGCGCGCGGCCAGTCGCCGGCCGAAGTCGAGGGTGGGCTGCAGCTCGCGCCCCGTGGCCCGCTTGTACGTCTCGGGGAGGCCGGACTTCACGTCGAGCAGCACCAGGTCGACGTCGTCGAGCATCTCGTCCGTGGCCTGGGCGCCGAGGAACCCGGACGTGTCGAGCGCGACCGGAACGTCCATGGCGGCCGCACCGCGCACGAGACGCCGGACGAACGCCGGCTGCATGAGCGGCTCACCGCCCGAGATCGTGATGCCGCCGCCCGTCGCCTTGAAGACACCGCGGTAGCGGGCGATCCGGGTGAGGAGCTCGTCGGCGGCGACGTCGGTCCCCCGGCGCATCTCCATCGTGTCGGGGTTGTGGCAGTACAGGCACCGCAGCGGGCACCCGGACAGGAAGATGGTCAGGCGGGTGCCGGGGCCGTCGACCGCGGTGACGAGCTCCCAGGAGTGGACGGAGCCCAGACGCCCCTCACGGACCGCCGCGAGGCGCTCGCTGCGCTCGGCGTCCGTCGTCTCGAGCCCTGCCGTCCCGTGACCCTGCGTGCGCGTGTGCGACCCGCCGACGAGCGGCAGACCGAGCTGCACGACCGGTGCCCCGGTCTGCTCGGTGGTGCTGGTCATCGTCGCCTCGCCCGGGTCGGTGGTGCAGGGTGCGGACGCCCGGCCCGGCGGTGGGACCGCCGGGCCGGGCGTGTGGGTCAGACCCCGCCGTGGAACGTGCGGGACAGCACGTCGAGCTGCTGCTCGCGCGTCAGCCGGACGAAGTTCACGGCGTAGCCCGAGACGCGGATCGTCAGCTGGGGGTAGTTCTCCGGGTGCTCCATGGCGTCCACGAGCGTCTCGCGGTTCAGCACGTTGACGTTCATGTGGTAGCCGGCGGACAGCACGTACGCGTCCAGCAGACCGACCAGGTTGGTCACCTGCTCGTCCGGCGTCCGGCCGAGCCCGGAGGGCACGATCGACGAGGTGAGCGAGATGCCGTCCTGCGCCTCGGAGTACGGCAGCTTGGCGACCGACAGCGCGGAGGCCAGCATGCCGTGCGTGTCACGGCCGTTCATCGGGTTGGCGCCCGGGGCGAACGGCTCGCCGAGCTTGCGCCCGTCGGGGGTCGACCCGGTGTTCTTGCCGTACACGACGTTCGACGTGATCGTCAGCACCGACTGCGTGTGCAGCGCGTTGCGGTAGGTCGGCACCGCACGGATCTTCTCCATGAAGCGCCGCACGAGCCACACCGCGATGTCGTCGACCCGGTCGTCGTCGTTGCCGTACGTCGGGAAGTCGCCCTCGACCGCGTACTCGGTGATGAGGCCGTCCGCGGTCCGCAGGGGCGTGACCTTGGCGTACTTCATCGCCGACAGCGAGTCCGCGACGACCGACAGCCCGGCGATGCCGCAGGCCAGCGTCCGCAGCACGGTGCGGTCGTGCAGCGCCATCTCGATGCGCTCGTACGCGTACTTGTCGTGCATGTAGTGCACGCAGTTCAGCGCGTCGACGTACGTCTCGGCCAGCCAGTCGAGCGTCTTGTCGAACTTGGCGAGCACGTCGTCGTAGTCGAGCACCTCGCCCTCGACGGGCGCGCTGACCGGGGCGACCTGCTTGCCGGTGATCTCGTCACGGCCGCCGTTGATCGCGTAGAGCAGCGCCTTGGCGATGTTGACGCGCGCACCGAAGAACTGCATCTGCTTGCCGACCCGCATCGGGGACACGCAGCACGCGATGGCCGCGTCGTCACCCCAGGAGGCGCGGATGAGCTCGTCGGACTCGTACTGCACGGCCGACGTGTCGATCGACACCTGGGCGCAGTACCGCTTGAAGCCCTCGGGCAGCCGCTCGCTCCAGAACACGGTCATGTTCGGCTCGGGCGCCGGGCCCAGGTTGTACAGCGTCTGCAGGAAGCGGAACGACGTGCGCGTGACGAGCGGACGCCCGTCCTCACCGATGCCGCCGATGGACTCGGTCACCCAGGTCGGGTCGCCCGAGAACAGCTGGTCGTACTCCGGCGTGCGCAGGAACCGCACGATGCGCAGCTTGATGACGAAGTCGTCGATGATCTCCTGCGCGGCCGACTCGTCGAGGACACCGGCCTCGATGTCACGCTGCAGGTACACGTCGAGGAAGGTCGAGGTGCGGCCCAGCGACATCGCGGCGCCGTTCTGCTCCTTCACCGCGGCGAGGTAGCCGAAGTACAGCCACTGCACGGCCTCGCGGGCGTTCGCCGCGGGCTGCGAGATGTCGTAGCCGTAGGACGCCGCCATGGCCTTGAGCTCGCCCAGCGCGCGGATCTGCTCGGAGAGCTCCTCGCGGTCGCGGATGACCTCCTCGACGGAGCGCTCCATGTCGAGCGACGCCTTCTCGAGCTTCTTCGCGGCGATGAGCTGGTCGACGCCGTACAGCGCGACGCGGCGGTAGTCCCCGATGATGCGACCGCGGCCGTACGCGTCCGGCAGTCCCGTGATGATGTGCGACGAGCGCGCGGCGCGGACGTTCGGCGGGTACACGTCGAAGACCCCGTCGTTGTGGGTCTTGCGGTACTTCGTGTAGATGTCGACGATCTCCTGCGGCGCCTCGTACCCGTAGGTCTCGAGCGACGTCTGCACCATGCGCCAACCGCCGTTGGGCATGATCGCCCGCTTCAGCGGGGCGTCGGTCTGCAGGCCGACGATGACCTCGTTGGTCTCGTCGATGTAGCCGGGGGCGTGCGACGTGATGGTCGAGGGCTTCGTCGCGTCGACGTCGTAGACGCCCTTCTCGCGCTCCTCGGGGAACATCTCCGAGAGCTTGGCCCAGATGCCCGTGGTGCGGGCGGTGGGGCCGGCGAGGAAGCTCGCGTCACCCTCGTAGGGCGTGTAGTTGCGCTGGATGAAGTCGCGGACGTCGACGTGGTCGGTCCACGGTCCGGTGACGAAACCCTCCCAGGCCGCCGGTACGGCAATGTCGCTGCGGTCGCTGGGTACGGCGGTGATGGACATCTGGTCTCCCTGGGTCCGGGTCGATGTCTCGACGCTACGGACCAAATGATGGGATGTCTTGGGACCTCTGTCCTCGCAGGTCCACCGCCGCAGTGACGCCTACCACACGCGCGCCCCGGTCAGCCGCGGGCGTGCAGCGCCGCGAGCACGTCGCCCGCCACGTCGTGCGGCCCGAGCCGCAGCTCGTCGACGATCTCGGCGGGCGTCGCGTGGTCCAGGAACCGCGCGGGGATGCCGAACGACTGCACGGTCGTGCCGACGTTCGCCTCGCGCGCACGCTGCGCCAGCAACGAGCCGATGCCCCCGTCGACGAGCCCGTCCTCGAGGGTCACGACGTGGTCGTGCTCACCGACGAGCTTCACGAGTGCCGCAGGGATCGGCAGCGCCCACCGGGGGTCGACGACCGTGACCGCCGCACCGTGCGCGGCGACCAGCTCGCCGACCGCCAGCGCCGTACGGACCATCGAGCCGATCCCGACGACGAGGACACGGCTGCCGTCACCGTCGTGCCGCACGAGCACGTCGACACCGTCGACGTCCTCCAGCGCGGGGATCGGGTCCCCCATCGTCCCCTTGGGGTACCGGACGACCGTGGGCGCGTCGTCGACGTCGACGGCCTGCCGCAGCGCCGCGCGGAGCGTCGGCTCGTCGCGGGGCGCCGCGAGGTGGAGGCCCGGGACGATCGAGAGCATCGCGAGGTCCCACATGCCGTTGTGGCTGGCCCCGTCGTCACCCGTGATCCCCGCCCGGTCCAGGACGAACGTGACGCCGGCACGGTGCAGCGCGACGTCCATGAGGACCTGGTCGAAGGCACGGTTCAGGAACGTCGCGTAGACCGCGACGACGGGGTGGAGCCCTGCGAACGCCATCCCCGCGGCGGACGTCGCCGCATGCTGCTCGGCGATCCCGACGTCGAACACGCGCTCGGGGAACTCGGCGGCGAACGGCGCGAGCCCCACCGGCTGGAGCATGGCCGCCGTGATGGCCACCACGTCAGGCCGGCGGCGGCCGATGCGGACGATCTCGTCCGCGAACACGCTGGTCCACCCGAACCGCGAGGGCGCGAGCGGCAGACCCGTCTCGGGGTGGATCTTGCCGACGGCGTGGAACCGGTCGGCGACGTCCTGCTCGGCCGGCGTGTAGCCACGGCCCTTCTCGGTGATGACGTGCACGATCACGGGTCCGCCGTACGCCCGCGCGCGGCGCAGGGCGTGCTCCACGGCCTGCTCGTCGTGCCCGTCGACCGGGCCGACGTACTTCAGGCCGAGGTCCTCGAACATGCCCTGCGGCGCGACGACGTCCTTGATGCCCTTCTTCAGGCCGTGCAGCGCCTCGTACGCCAACCGTCCGGGCGGGCCCGAGCGCCGCAGCGTCGTCTTGCCCCACGTGAGCACCGACTCGTAGCCCTGCGTCGTGCGCAGCGTGTCGAGGTGCTGGGCGAGGCCGCCGATCGTGGGTGCGTAGGACCGGCCGTTGTCGTTGACGACGACGACGAGGCGGCGGTCCACCCCGGCGGCGATGTTGTTGAGCGCCTCCCAGGCCATCCCCCCGGTGAGGGCGCCGTCACCGATCACCGCGACGGTGTGCCGGTCGCTCTCACCGCGCAGCTGCCGGCCCTTGGCGATGCCGTCCGCCCAGGACAGCGCCGTCGACGCGTGGGAGTTCTCCACCACGTCGTGCTCCGACTCCGCCCGGCTCGGGTACCCCGACATCCCGCCGCGCCGGCGCAGCTCCGAGAAGTCCCGGCGGCCGGTCAGCATCTTGTGCACGTAGGCCTGGTGCCCGGTGTCGAAGACGATCGTGTCGCGCGGGGAGTCGAACACGCGGTGCAGCGCGATGGACAGCTCGACGACGCCGAGGTTCGGACCGAGGTGCCCCCCGGTGCGCGAGACCTGGTCCACGAGGAAGGCGCGGATCTCGTCCGCGAGCTCACGGACCTCGAGCGTCGTGAGCCGACGCACGTCCTGCGGTGACGAGATGCGGTCGAGCAGCCCCACGTGGGCCTCCCTGTCGTGCCGGGTCCGTCCGGCGGTGTCCCGGCGGTTCCGGACGTCCCACTCTAGATCCCGGGCAGCGGTCCGTCCTGCCGCGTCCGTGGTGGACGCCGCGCCCGCCACCGTCGCCGCAGCACCACCAGCCCCCAGACGGCCAGGGCCAGCACCAGCAGCACGAGCACCGGCAGGAAGACGGCGATCAGGCTCAGCCCGACCGCCGCGCCGTCCTCGAGGGTCGACACGACGGGCGCGCCGAGCCCGCCCGTGCCCGCGTTGACCACCGGCCGGGCAGCAGCCTTGCCCGCGTGCACGATCCCGGCGACCACGATCCCGGCGAGGATCGGGAGCCACGGGTTCTCCTGCACCCACGACGACGCCTCGAGCTCCTCGGCGGCGGACGTCGCGGCGAACACGATCCCGCCCGTCGCGGGCCGGATGAACGTCTGCACCGCGTCGTTGACGGTGTCGACCGCGGGCACCTTGTCGAGCACGACGTCGGCCAGCAGCAGGAGACCGCCGACGCCGATGGCCCACCAGCTCTCGATCCAGGCGAGACCCGACGGCAGCGTGACGAGGTCGGTGAACCGGGCGAGCAGCGCGACGACCAGGAACGGGATGTACGCGTTCAGGCCCGCCGCGGCCGACAGGCCGATACCGGTGAGCGCCACGAGCATGCGCGCGACACTACCGGTGCCCGGCGGTGCACCGCTGGGTGGCCCGGCGAGGCCCGCTCGTTAGGATGACGCGGAAAGGGGACCCCCATGCGCTTCCTCACCGGCCACGTGGCCACCTCCGACCTCACGTACGGCGACGTGTTCCTCGTCCCGTCACGCTCCGAGGTCGTCTCCCGCTTCGACGTCGACCTGGCCACGACCGACGGCACGGGCACGACCATCCCGGTGGTCGTCGCCAACATGACGGCCGTCGCCGGCCGTCGCATGGCCGAGACCGTGGCGCGCCGCGGCGGCCTGGCGGTCCTCCCGCAGGACACCCCCGAGGCGGTGGTGCGCAAGGTCGTCTCGACGGTCAAGCAGCGGCACCCCGTGGTCGAGACCGCGACGGTGGTGGCACGCGACGACACGGTCCACACCGCGCTGACGCTCATCGCCAAGCGCGCGCACGGTGCGGCGGTCGTCGTGGACGACGGCCGTCCTGTCGGCGTCGTCGCGGAGGCGGACTGCCAGGGGGTCGACCTGTTCACGCAGGTGGACCAGGTGATGACGCCCGACCCGACGACCGTGGACCTCGCGGTGATCGAGCAGGGCGGCGCGCACGGTCTCGAGGACGCGTTCGAGCAGCTCCACCGGTCACGTCGGCGCTTCTCCCCCGTGGTCTCGCAGGGACAGCTCGTGGGCGTGCTGACGCGCGTGGGTGCCCTGCGGTCGTCGATCTACACCCCGGCGCTCGACGCGCAGGGACGGCTGCGGATCGCCGCGGCCGTCGGGATCAACGGCGACGTGCGGGCCAAGGCGGCGCACCTGCTCGACTCGGGCGTCGACGTCCTCGTCGTCGACACCGCGCACGGTCACCAGCGCAAGATGCTCGACGCGCTGGCGGCCGTGCGCTCGCTCGACCCGCAGGTGCCCGTGGTGGCGGGCAACGTGGTCACCGCGGAGGGTGTCCGGGATCTCGTCGAGGCAGGCGCGGACATCGTGAAGGTCGGCGTCGGGCCGGGCGCCATGTGCACGACCCGCATGATGACCGCCGTGGGGCGCCCGCAGTTCTCGGCGGTGCTCGAGTGCGCGGCCGAGGCCCGTCGGCTGGGCAGGCACGTGTGGGCCGACGGGGGCGTGCGGCACCCGCGCGACGTCGCGCTCGCGCTGGCCGCCGGGGCGTCGCAGGTGATGGTGGGCTCGTGGTTCGCCGGCACGCACGAGTCGCCGGGCGACATGCGGACCGACAGCCAGGGACGCCTGTACAAGGAGAGCTTCGGGATGGCGTCGGCGCGGGCCGTCGCGGCCCGGACGCAGGGCGGGTCGGCGTTCGAGCGCGCGCGCAAGGGCCTGTACGAGGAGGGCATCTCGCACTCCCGGATGTACCTGGACCCGCGCCGCCCCGGCGTCGAGGACCTGCTGGACCAGATCACCGCCGGCGTCCGCTCGGCCGCGACGTACGTGGGCGCGACCGACCTGCAGCAGCTGCACGAGCGGGCCGTCGTGGGGATCCAGTCCGCCGCGGGGTACGACGAGGGCCGTCCGCTGCCCGACGGCTGGTGAGCCGCGTGCGGCCGGTCCTCGTCCTGACGCACGCCCCGCACGAGGGCCCGGGTGCGATCGCGCGCGCCCTCGGGGACGTGCCGTACGGGGTGCGGACCGTCCTGGACGTCGCCGAGCCGCGACTGCCGGCGCTGAACGACCTGTCGGGCGTCGTCGTCATGGGCGGGCCCATGGACGCCGACGACGTCGCCGGGCACCCGGGCCTCGCGGCGGAACGCGCCCTGCTCGCGGCCGCCGTCGACGCGGACGTGCCGGTCCTCGGCGTGTGCCTCGGTCACCAGCTCCTCGCGCTGTCGCTCGGAGCGCGGTTGCACCGGCGCACCGCCCACGAGGTGGGTTTCGCCCCCGTGAGCGTCGTCGCCGACGACCCCGTGCTCGGGGGCCTGGGCGCCGCGGGGTCCGAGCCGACCGTCCTGCACTGGCACAGCGACGAGGTCGACCTGCCCGAGGGGGCGATCCTGCTCGCGTCCAGCGACGCCACGACCGTCCAGGCGTTTCGCGCCGGGAGCGCGGTCGGCCTCCAGTTCCACCCGGAGCTCGACGCGGCGATGCTCGACCTCTGGCTCACGACGCCCGACATGGTCGCCGGGATGGACGACGACGAGGTCGCGGCGATCCGCGACGACGGGGCGCGCCACCTGCCCGGCCTGCTGCCGGCGTCCGCGCGGGCCTTCCGTGCGTTCGCCGAGCAGGTCAGGGCGCGCGGGTGACAGCCCGAGCCGTCGAGGACGCACGCGCCGACCTGGTCCGCGTGGCCCGGGAGGGCGTCACGTGGCCGGGTGTCCCGACCGGGCGCGGCGACGGCGCCCCGCCTGCACGGCGCTCGGCGGTGCTCGTGCTCTTCGGCGTGCTGGACGCGCTGCCCGCGCACGGCGACGTGCTGCCCGTGCCGGCCGAGCTCGACGTGCTGCTGCACCGGCGGGCCGCGACCCTGGCCCACCACCCGGGGCAGGTGGCGTTCCCGGGTGGCGGCATCGACCCCGAGGACGACGGACCGGTCGGCGCGGCGCTGCGCGAGGCGGTCGAGGAGACCGGGCTCGACCCGTCCGGCGTCGACGTGCTCGGCACGCTCGCCGACGTCCCGGTGCCGGTGAGCGACAACCTCGTCACGCCGGTCCTCGCCTGGTGGTCCGTCCCGTCCCGCGTCGTCGCGGTGGACCACCGCGAGGCGGTGGACGTCTTCCGCGTCCCGGTCGCGGACCTCGTCGACCCCGCGCGCCGCGGGGTGGTCGTCCACCCCGCGGGGCGCGGCCGGGTGCGGACGCCCGCGTTCACGCTCGACGGCGGCGTCGTGGTGTGGGGCTTCACGGCCCTCGTCCTGGCGGGTGTGCTCGACGCGGCGGGCTGGTCGGTCCCGTGGGACCACTCGCGCACCGTCGTCCCCTGATGCAGCTCCTCAGCCGCGCCCGGTGAGGTCGACGGCGTGGACCTGTGCCTTGACCGACAGCTCGGCGGCCTTGAACGCGTGCTCCTGCGTCATGGCGTTCTCGGTGCGGTTCAGGCAGTCGAGGACCAGCTCGCCGAAGTACGGGTAGCCCACCTCGCCCGTGAGGTGGAAGGCGGTCTCCTGCTCGCCGTTGGCGAGGTAGAGGTGGCCGCCCGTGGACTGCGGTTCGCCGAGCTGCATGTACTTGCGCTGCTCGATGAATCCCTCGGTGCCCAGGATGATCGAGCGACCGTCACCCCAGCCCTGCAGGCCGTCCGGTGTGAACCAGTCGCAGCGGAAGTAGCCCGTGGCGCCGTTGTCCATGACGAGCATGGCGTCGCCGAAGTCGTCGAGCTCGGGGTGCTCGGGGTGGTGGTAGTTCGCGACCTGCGACCGCACGACCTCGCCGTCCGACGCCCCCGTGTAGTGCAGGATCTGCTCGATCTGGTGCGAGCCGATGTCGCACAGGATGCCGCCGTACCGCTCCTTCTCGAAGAACCAGTCGGGGCGTCCGGTGCCGAGCCGGTGCGGGCCCGTGCCGATCACCTGCAGGACCCGCCCGATCGCGCCCTGCGCGATCAGCTGGGACGCGAACACGGCCGTCTCCACGTGCAGCCGCTCCGAGTAGTACACCGCGTACTTGCGCCCCGTCCGCGCGACGGCGTCCTTCGCGGCGGCGAGCTGCTCGAGCGTGGTCAGCGGCGCCTTGTCGGTGAAGTAGTCCTTGCCCGCCTCCATGACGCGGATGCCCAGAGCGCAGCGCTCGGAGGTGACGGCGGCGCCGGCGACGAGGTGCACGGCGGGGTCGTCGAGCACCTCGTCCTCGCTGCGGGCGATCCTGACGCCGGGGTGGCGCGCGGCGAACGCCTCGCTCTTGCGCGGGTCCGGGTCGTAGACCCAGGCCAGCTCGGCGCCCGCACCGACCAGGCCGCCGACCTGGCCGTGGATGTGCCCGTGGTCCAGCCCGATCGCGGCGATGGTGAACTCCCCCGGTCCCACGACGGGCGCGGGCACGGGGTCGGGGGCGTAGGTCGAGCCGTCGGTCCTGCTCATCGGGCGTGCTCCTCGGACGTCGGTGCCTGCGGGGTGTACGGGCCGGGCGAGCCGCCGAGGGAGATCACGCCCTCCTGCGACGCCACCGCGCCGGTCTTCTGGTGGTAGCGCGGTGCCCGCGCCAGCAGCGCCTCGCCGGTGTACCAGGGCGACGCGGGATCGAGCGGCAGGTCGACGGGCCGGCGCTCGATCGCGGCCTGGTAGACGGCGGTGACCACCTCGACCGTGCGGCGCCCGTCCTCACCCGTGATCGCGGGCGTGCGGCCGGAGACGAGCGCGGCCACCACGTCACCGATCTGGCCCGCGTGCCCCTCGTGGGCGAGCGGACGGCGGTCCGTGGCGAGCCGCTCGATGCGGGCGACCAGCTCGGCGTTGCCGCCGCGCGCCGGGAAGCCGTTGGGCTGGGTGGACTCCGCCCGCACCGACCACGGCTGGGCGACGGCGGCGTCGCGGCCCTGGACCGCGAAGGCCTGCTGCTCGCCGTGGTGGACGACGGACGCGGTCAGCGTCGCGATGGTCCGCTCCCACTCGAGCAGCGCGACGGAGAGGTCCTCGACCTCGGAGTTGTCGTGCCAGGCGTTCGTCATGACCGCGGTGACGCGCTCCGGCCGGCCGAGCATCCACAGCAGGAGGTCGACGTGGTGGATCGCGTGGTTGAGGGTCGGACCGCCCCCCTCGGACTGCCAGGTGCCGCGCCAGTCCAGGTCGTAGTACGGCGTGCCGCGCCACCACGCCGAGTCGACGCGGGCGTGCGACACCGGTCCGAGGAGCCCCGAGTCGATCGTCTCCTTGACCGCCGCCAGGTCGTTGCGGAACCGGTTCTGCGCGACGACGCTGAGCAGCTTCCCGGCCTCGCGTGCGGCCGCGAGCATCGCGTCGCAGTCGGCGACCGAGGGTGCCATCGGCTTCTCGACGAGGACGTTCTTGCCCGAGAGCAGCAGGTCCACCGTGAGGTTGCGGTGGGAGGACGGCGGTGTGCAGACGCTCACCAGGTCGACGTCCTCACGTGCCAGGAGCTCGTCGTAGGTGACCACGTCGGCGTCGGCGAGCCCCAAGGCGGCCTTCGTGTCGTGCGCCCGGGCGGCCACGGCGTCGTGCAGCGCGACGACGCGGCACTCCTCGGGGAACGCCGCGTACCCCGCCAGGTGCGCCGCGGCGATGCCACCGGTCCCGACGACCGCGATGTTGAGCATGTGCCAGCTCCCGTTCGTGATACGTATCGGCAGTGATACGTATCACGATAGGATGCGGGGCACGGGGACGTTCGTCAACCGTGACACCGACGTCCCGCCCGGGCCGTCCCGGGCGTCCCGATCGCACGGAGGCTCGACATGCACGCACCGCGCGCGACCAGCCGCGACGTCGCGCGCCTGGCAGGCGTGGCGCAGTCGACCGTCTCCTACGTGCTCTCCGGCAAGGGCTCCATCTCCGCCGCGACGCGCGAGCGCGTCCGGCAGGCCGCCGAGCAGCTGCACTACCAGCCGAACCTCGCCGCCCGTGCGATGCGCACCCGCCGCACCGGCCGCGTGGCGGCTGTCATGGGGCTGCCGGCCTACGACCCGGCCGCCATGCTCGCCGGCGCCTCGTCCGCGGCGCAGGCCGCGGGCTACGTCATGGACGTCCTGCACGTCGACGGCAGCATCGAGACCCGCAGCGAGCGCGTCCTGGAGCTCGCGCGGTCGGGTCAGTTCGAGGGGGTCGTGTCCTTCACCCCGCTCCTGCCCGCCGTCGAGCAGGACGCACCGGCCGGCGTCCCCGTCACGGTGTCCGAGACGTTCGACGACGAGATGCACGCCACCGGGGATCTCGTCGACGCCTCGCCGGTCGTGGCCTTCGTCGAGCATCTCGCCGCACTCGGCCACACGCGCTTCCTCCACGTCGCGGGCCCGTCCCACTACGCCTCCGCCGTGGCACGCCGCGACGCGTACCAGGCGACCGTGGAGCGCCTCGGCCTGACGTCGCTCGGCGTGGTCGAGGGCGACTGGTCCGGTCAGGCCGGCCTCGACGCGATCAGGTCGCTGCCCGAGGACGCACCACCCCTCGCCGTCATCGCGAGCAACGACCTCGTCGCCGTCGGGGCGATGCGCGGTGCCGCGGAGCGCGGGTGGTCCGTCCCCGGGGACGTCAGCGTCACCGGGTGGGACAACACCGCCGTCGGGCCCTACCTGACACCGTCGCTCACGACGGTCGACACCGACCGCGCCGAGGCCGGACGCCGCGCGATGCGGCAGCTCGTCGCCGCGCTGAACCAGGAGCCCGCGCCCGACGGCCTGCCCCCGCTCACCACCCTCGTCTGGCGGGAGTCCACCGCCCCGCCCGCGGCCCGGGCCGCGCGGCCATGACGTAGCGTCGCCCCGTGACGACGCCCCCGCTGCCTCGCCATCCGAAGATCGAGGTCGACGTCGACGCGCACCTCGCCCACGCGCTGCTGGCCGAGCAGCACCCCGACCTCGCGCACCTCCCGCTGCACGGGCGCACGTTCGGCTGGGACAACCTCACGTGGCGCCTGGGCGAGGACCTCGCGCTGCGGTTCCCCGTGCGGGAGATGTCGTCGACGCTCGTCGAGCGCGAGCAACGGTGGCTGCCGGTCCTCGCGGACCGCCTGCCGGTCCCCGTCCCCCGCCCCGTCCGCGACGGCCGCCCGGGGCTCGGCTACCCGTGGACGTGGAGCGTCGTGCCGTGGCTGCACGGCGCACCGGTGGCCGCGACGCCGGTCGCCGGGCGCACCGGCTGGGCCCCGGAGCTCGCCGACGCGCTGGCCGCGGTGCACCACCCCGCGCCGCCCGACGCCCCCACCAACCCGGTCCGCGGCGTCCCGCTGGCCGACCGGTACCCCGCGATGGTCGCGCGCCTGACGCCCGACGTGCCGCACGCCGACGTCCTGCGGGAGGCGCTCGACGCGGGCCTCGCGGCGCAGCGCTGGGACGGGGCCGCCGTGTGGGTGCACGGTGACCCGCACCCCGGGAACCTCGTGAGCCGCGACGGTCACCTGGCGGGGCTGCTGGACTTCGGGGACCTGTGCGCGGGCGACCCTGCCAGCGATCTCGCGACCGCCTGGATGACGTTCGACCCCGCCGGGCGGGCCGCGTTCGTCGAGCGCACGCAGGCGGTCCACGCCTGGGACGACGCGACGTGGGTACGCGCACGCGCCTGGGCCGCGTCCTACGTGCCGGTGCTGCTCGCCCACCCCGACGAGTACCCGCTCATGGCGGCGGTCGGCCGCCACTGCGCCGCGCAGCTCGCCCACGACTGAGGCCGGCACGCGGATGCCCGCGCGGACGCGCGAGGGGCGCCCCGCCGAGCGGGACGCCCCTCACTGCGGTGCCGTCGCGTCAGGCGACGCCGGCCACCTGGCGCAGCACGTACTGCAGGATGCCGCCGTTGCGGTAGTAGTCCGCCTCGCCGGGGGTGTCGATGCG
>Ga0233363_1000641_pt1 | contig 14799 bp, 13 predicted proteins | sample ElkDunMinimDraft_18_FD_191534 | JGI IMG/M metagenome (GOLD analysis project Ga0233363, IMG submission 191534) | Fecal eukaryotic communites from dung pellets of Tule Elk in California, USA - Elk Dung C16 | ecosystem: Host-associated > Mammals > Digestive system > Large intestine > Fecal | place... | reverse complement strand
GACCTCCAGGGACCGGGCCACGTCCCGCACGCGCAGGTCCCACGCGAAGGGCGCGTCGGCAGGCGCCGCGGCCAGGAGGGCGCGGGCCGCCGCCTCGACGCCCTCGACCCGCGGCGCCTCGGCGTCCACGCCCACGACCCAGGAGGCCGGGTCGTCGCGCACGTCCCGAGCACCGGGGTCCGTCGACAGCGCCTCCACCGCGAGGCGGCACGCGACCTCGAGGGACGCCACCTCGCCCGGGACGCCCTCGCGCACGCGTACCGCCGCCTCGGTCACGGCTGCGGGAGGCCGCCCGTCGTCCCCGTGGACCCAGCAGCCGCGGTCGCCCGCCGGCGGCGCGTCGCGCACGACCAGCCACCCGACCCCCAGCAGCACGAGCGCGACGACGGCTCCCACGACGAGCCCGCGTCGCCCCTGCACCGGATCGCGCGGCTGCGTCGACGACCGGCCCTCGCTGCTCACGACGCGCGACCCTACTCGGGTTGGCGACGCCACGACCCGCGCCCACGTAAGGTCCCGCAGGTGAGCACGACGCCTTCACGACCGGGCACCCGCGTGGGTGTCGTCGTCACCGACTCCTACCCTGCCGAGGACCTCGACCACGACACCGCGCCGCTCGTCGCCGCCCTGCGCGCGCGGGGGCTCGACGCGCACGCGACCGTGTGGCACGACGGGAGCGTCGACTGGAGCGCCTTCGACCTGCTCGTGCTGCGCAGCCCGTGGGACTACCCCGAGCGCCTGCCCGAGTTCCTCGCGTGGCTCGACCACGCCGGGTCCGTGACGCAGGTGCTCAACCCGCCCGCGCTCGTGCGGTGGAACCTCGACAAGCGGTACCTGACGCAGCTCGCCGACCTCGGGGTCGACATCGTCCCGACGACGTACCGGACGTCGCTCGACGACGTGCGCGCGGACCTCGCCGGCACAGCCCCGGGTGCGCACGTGGTGCTCAAGCCCGCGGTGTCGGCCGGTGCCCGCGACACGGGCCTGTTCCGCGCCGACGACGCCCGTGCGCTCGCCCTGGCGGCCCGGATCCTCGACGGCGGCGGCGTGGTGATGGTGCAGCCCGAGGTGCCCGAGCTGTCGCAGGGGCGCGAGAAGGCGCTGTACGTGATCGACGGCCGGCTCACGCACGCGATCGCGAAAGGCGCGCTGCTGGCCCCGGGCGGCGGCCTCATCGGCGGCGTCTACGCCGAGCACCCGGAGCAGGTGGACGTCACGGACGCCGAGGCGGCGTTCGCGCGGCGCGTCGTCGCGGCGGTCGCCGAGGCCACCGGGCTCGGCGTCCCGCTGTACGCGCGCATCGACACGGTCGACTCCGCCGCCCACGGGCTGGTGCTGCTGGAGGCCGAGCTGTTCGAGCCCGCGCTGAACCTGCACGTCGTCCCGGAGGCGACCGACGCCGTCGCGGCGGCGGTGCACGCCCGGCTCGACTAGATTCCCAGCACCGGGCACGGTACGGACCCGCCCCGCGTTGGCAGGTCAGCAGGAGCGCACGCACCGACGACGACGACGGGAGGGGGACGCATGGCTTCGTGGTCGGAGCGCTGGGACCGGACCCGCGCCCAGATCCAGCTGCTGCCGCGTCCCGTGCGCGTGGTCGCCGTCGCGGTCGTCGGCGGGACCGTGCTGCTCACCGGGGTGGCGATGCTCGTCCTGCCGGGCCCGGGGATCCTCGCGATCCTCGCGGGGCTCGCGCTGCTGGCCACGGAGTTCGCGTGGGCGCGCCGGTGGCTCGACAAGGCGCGGGCCGCGGGGCACGCGGGCGTCGACAAGGGCCGGGAGGTGTGGGACCGGCGACGATCGGGCAGGGCTCCCGCTCCGGTCCGCACGGCCGACCCCGTCAGCCCCGGCGACCCCGTCGACCCGCTGGAGCCGGCCGCCGACTCGCGGTGAGCACCGGCGAGGTGCTCGGCGTACGCGTCGGCCCGGGACGCGCGGCGGCGGCCGTGGGCATCACCGCACGGTCTCCCGGCCACCGGCCGCCAGCCCGCACTCGTACGCGATGATCACGGCCTGCACGCGGTCCCGGGCACCGAGCTTGGCGAAGACGTTCCCGACGTGCGTCTTGACGGTCGTCTCGGAGACGAACAGCTCGGCGGCGATCTCGGGGTTCGACGCACCGCCCGCGATGAGACGCAGCACGTCGAGCTCGCGGGGCGTGAGCGCAGCCAGGCGCGGGTGCGGGTCACCGACCGTCGGCACGTCGCCGCCGGCGGGGAGATGACCCGCGAACAGGTCGAGCATGCGGCGCAGCACGCGGGGCGCGACGACCGAGGTGCCCCCGGCGACCGTGCGGATCGCGTCGACCAGCTCGTCCGGCCGGGCCGACTTCAGCAGGAACCCGCTCGCGCCGGCACGCAGCGCGGCGAACGCGAGGTCGTCGACGTCGAAGGTCGTGAGCACCAGGACGCGCGACGCGGGGTGGTCGGCGACCACGCGCCGGGTCGCCTCGATGCCGTCCATGCCGGGCATGCGGATGTCCATGAGCACGACGTCGGGAGCCAGCGCCGCGACCTGGTCGAGGGCGACCTGGCCGTCCGACGCCTCGCCGACGACCTCGAGGTCCGGCTCGGAGTCGATGACGAGCCGGAACCCCATGCGCAGCAGCGCCTGGTCGTCCACCAGCAGCACGGTCGTCACGGTCGCCCCTCGTCGTCGTCGCCCACAACCCGGTCCGTCCCTGCCCCGTCCACGTCCTGCCCCGTGGGGCCGGCGCCGGCGTCGCACGGCAGGACCGCGCGCACGTGCCACCCGCCCTCGGAGCGCAGACCCGCCTCGACGTGCCCATCGAGCAGCGCGGCCCGCTCGCGCATGCCGACGATCCCACGTCCGGTCCCGCCGCCGGTACCGGGACGCACGCCACCCGTGTCGACGACGTCGACCTCGACGGCCGTGGGGGTACGTCGCACGTCGACGCGGACCGCCGCCGCCCCGGGCGCGTGGCGCAGGACGTTGGTGAGCGCCTCGCCGAGGATCCGCAGCACCGCCAGACGCATGGAGGTGTCCTCGGGGAGCGGGGTGTCCAGGCCCGTCGCCGTGATCGGGAGCCCCGCGGCGCGGAAGCGCTCGACGACGGTGCACAGGTCCACCTCGGTCGGCTCACCGGGGTGGTCGGTGCCGTCGCTCCCGGCGGGGCCCAGCGCTCCCAGCACGCGTTGCATGTCGGCCAGCGCCGACCGTCCGGTGCTCGCCAGCTGCCGCAGCGCGTGGCGCGAGCGGTCCGGCGCGCGTTCGAAGGCCGCGTCGGCGCCGTCGGCGAGCGCGACCATCACCGAGACGCTGTGCGCGACGACGTCGTGCATCTCCCGGGCGATGTGCGCGCGCTCGGCGGCGCGGGCCAGCGCGATGCCGTCGTCCCGCTGCCGCGCCAGCGCCCGGTACCGCTCGACCAGCTCCGCCGCGTGCAGGCGACGGGACCGGGCGGCCGAGCCGATCGCGACGCCGAGCAGCAGCATCGCGACCAGCAGCAGCACCGAGCCGACGCGGCTGCCGGCGGAGAACCTGGGCGCGCCCCGGTACTCCAGCCACCCCTCGTCCGGGTCGGCGTACACCGGGGACCAGCTCATGATCTCGAACAGGCCCAGGTCCTCGTACCGCCAGATCGCGACCGTCACGACGGTGAGGACCGTGCCGAACACCACCCACGTGGTGGTCGTCCCCCGGGCGGCCGCGACGCTGTACAGCGCGCAGGCGAGGCATGCCCCCAGCACTCCGAGGACGCCCGCCACCTGCATGGACACCACCGCGGCGATCACGAGCACGGCGGTCACCGTGATCGGCGCCCGGCGCCGCAGGAGCAACATCACCCCGCCGACGGCGACCCCGACCAACCAGGTCCCGGTCGCGCGCTCCACGATCCCCGAGTCCGGCCGGTAGATGCCCAGGACCAGCGCGCCGTGCGCCGTCTGCGAGATGAACATCGCGCCCACGAGACCGACCAGGACGACCACCAGCGCGACCGTGACGTCCATGACCCACGGCCGGGCGGTCACCAGGCGCGCGACGGGGCTCGCGCCGCGCACCTGCTCCTCGGTGAGCAGGGGCTCGTCGTCCGCGCGGGGCGCGCGCACCACGGCTCCGCGTCGGATCACCGGCCCACTCTCCCACCCCGGGGCGTCGGGCCGGCGCACCTCACCGGACGGCGCCGCCGCCCGGGAGCGGTCAGCGGACGTCATGGCGGGCCAACCGGTAGGCCGCGGCACCCAGCACGAGGACGACCCACGCGGCGAGCACCGCACCCCCGCCCCACGGGCCGAGCTGCGGGCCGTACGTGGCGGCGTCGAGCACCGCGACGGCGGCGTCGTCCTCCAGGAGCCTGCGGCCCGCCGAGGGCAGCAGCGCGCGGACCGTGTCGGTGAACCGGCCGGGGTTGCCCTGCAGGAAGAAGTCGAGCAGGAAGGTGAGCACGATGCCGGTGACGATCGCGTCCGCCGGGCGTCGCAGGAGCGCCCCGAGGCCGAGCCCCAGCAGGGCGAACGCGACGCCGACGACGACGAACCCCACGAGCACGCGCAGGGTGCCGGGGACCGCCGGGTCCAGTGCGGGTGCCTCACCCGCGCGCGGCCCGGTGGTCGCCAGGTACGACGCCCCCAGCGCGAGCGCGGCGGTGACGGCCGCCGCGACGGTCGTGACGACGACCTGCGCCGCGAGCACCGGCTGCCTCCGCGGCACGGCGGTGAAGGTCACGCGCGCGGTGCCGGTCGTGTGATCCGACGTCCCGACGCCCGCGCCGAGGACGAGGAAACCGATCTGCGCGAGCAGGAACCCGGACACCACGACCCAGGAGCCGGAGCGGCCGTCGTCGGCCCGCACGAAGAGGCCGAGCCCGTACGCGGTGAGCGCCGCGGCCACCACCGTGCCCAGCGCGAGCCACGGGTTCGACACGACGCTCGTGAGCTTGGTCCACTCCGCGGCGAGCACACGGGGGAACGTCACGCCGGGCCGGGCGGGCGCCCCGCGCGACGGACGTGCCGCCGCGCGGGGGGTCAGCGTGGTCATCGTGCGTCCCTCGCCCGCAGCCGGACGCCCGCGACGACGAGCAGCAGGACGACCCACGCGCCGACGACCAGGCCGCCGCCGACGGGCCCGACGTCGGGCGTGCCGGGCATGCCCTCGCTCGAGGCGCTGGTCGTCAGCAGCGTGATCCCGGTCCCGGGGGTGAACACGCTGATCGCACCCGCCGGCGTGACGCTGTGCGGCAGTGCCATGCCGTTCGCGTCCGTCCCCGGGTCGCTCATCATCATGAGCGTCACCGGCAGGAAGACCAGCACCACGAGCGCCGTGACGAGCGCGGGGACCGTCCTGCGCAGCAGCGCACCGAACGCGAGACCGAGCAGCGCCATGCCGAGCAGGAGCACCACCATGCCGAGCATGACCCCGGGGGTCTCCCCCTCGGTGAGCCGGAGCGGCATGTCACGCGACGCGGCCGCCGGCACGACACCCGCGACACAGACCGCCACGGTGACGACGCCCAGCACCAGCGTGAACGCCGTCAGGACCACGGCCTGCGCCGCCAGCACCGGCCACCGCCGCGGGACCAGCGTGAACGTCGTGCGGAAGGCGCCCGTGCGGAACTCGCCGGCCCCGTAGAGGACGCCCAGCACCAGGGGCCCGAGCTGCGCCAGCATGAGTCCGGTCGACAGGTCGTGCGTCGGTTCGAACCCGGGGTCCACCGAGGACGCCGTCGCGGACATGTACGAGATCGCACCCGCGACGACGACCGTGACGAGCGCCGTCCACCACGGCGAGCGCAGCGACGTCAGCTTGGTCCACTCCGCGGCGACCACGCGCCCGAAGGTCGGGCCGCCGGAGCGCTCGCCGGCCGCCGGACGGGCGGCGCGGGGCATCGTGGTGGCGCTCATCGCGCACCTCCCCGGGTGTCGGCCGTGCGGTACTCGACGGCGTCGCCGGTGAGCTGCAGGTACGCCTCCTCGAGCGTGCCGGACTCGGTGGCCAGCTCGAGGACCGTGGCGCCGCAGCGGCGCGCGGCGGTGCCGACCTCGTCGACCGACGCGCCGCGGACCTGCAGCGCCCCGCCCTCGGCGGGCGTGACCTGGGCACCTGTGGCGAGCAGCTCGCGGGCCAGCGCCTCGGGCTCCGTCGTGCGGACGCGCACCGCGCCGGCACGCTCGGTCCGCTCGACGATGTCCTGCACGGTCGCGTCGGCGAGCAGGCGGCCACGGCCGATGATGACGACGCGGTCGGCGCACAGCGCGAGCTCGTGCATGAGGTGCGACGACAGCAGCACGGTGCGTCCCTCGGCGGCCAGCTCGCGGACCAGGCGGCGCACCCACAGCACGCCGTCGGGGTCCAGGCCGTTGACCGGTTCGTCGAGGATCAGCGTCTGCGGGTCGCCCAGCAGCGCACCGGCGATCCCGAGGCGCTGCCCCATGCCGAGCGAGAACGTGCCGGCCCGCCGGCGCGCGGCCGGCTCGAGACCGGTCTGCGCGATGACCTCGTTCACACGGGCCTTGCCGATGCCGTGCGTCTGCGCCATCGCGAGCAGGTGCTTGTAGGCCGTGCGGCCCGGGTGCACCGAACGCGCGTCGAGCATGACGCCCACCGCGTGCAGGGGTGCCGGCAGGTCGGCGTACCGGCGGCCGTCGACCCGCGTGGACCCGGACGTCGGACGCTCGAGCCCCACGACGACGCGCATGGTCGTCGACTTTCCCGCCCCGTTGGGACCGAGGAACCCGGTGACCGTCCCCGGCCGTGCCGTGAACGTCAGACCGTCCACCGCCGTCGTGCTCCCGTAGCGCTTGGTCAGCGCCTCCACCTCGATCATGGCGTCTCCTCGTCGTCGCGTCGCACCCTGCGGTGCGTCCGTCGGCGACGCTACGGAGACGGGGTGGGTGCCCAGCACCTGCCGGTGGAGGAGAGGTGGCGCCCGGCGGCCTCCTCCCACGGGAGGAGGAAGCGCCACCCCGGACGGACGGCGTGGCGACCGTCAGGCGCCCGTGGGCTCCACGTCCGCTGCCGCGAGACAGCCGTCCCAGACCGCCGCGCCCAGCCCGGCCCCGTAGCTCGCGGCCGAGCTGCTGCGCGCGCGCCGCTCGCTCACGTAGCGGCCCATGAGCGGCTCGGCCTCCTCGGCCGTCGCCAGCCACGCGAGGTCCACGGCAGAGTCCGTCACCCGCCTCGCCCCGGGCAGCCGCACCAGCAGAGGGGTGAGGGCGGCGTACGCAGACCGGATGGCCGGGGGGTACTCCCGGGCCAGTCCCGTCTCCGGCATCAGACCCGGGTCGAACGCCACGGCTCGCACGCCCCGGCCGCGCCACCGCGCGTCGATCTCGTAGGCGAGCACGATGCAGGCCAGCTTCGACGTCGAGTACCGCACCCTCCCGGCCGCCTGGTGCGACGGGGTGCCCGGCGGCGGGCGCAGGAGCGTCGCCATGTCCGTCCACCGCGCGGCAGGGAAGCCGAACGCCTTCGCGCCACCCCGGTGCGTCTCGCTGCCGATCGTGACGACGCGTGAGCCGGGGCCCATGTGCTCGAGGACCGGGGCGAGCAGAGCGACGTGCCCCAGGACGTTCGTCGCCATCGTGAGCTCGTAGCCGTCGGGGGACCGCTGGATCCCGTCGACCACCTGGAGCCCCGCGTTGCAGACGACGGCCCGCGGGACCACGCCCTCGCGGACCAGCCCGTCCGCCAGCGCCCGGACGCTCGACAGGTCGGCGAGGTCCGCGCGGCGCACCGCGACCGCGACCCCCGGTGCGGAGTCGCGCAGCGTGCGCGCGAACGCCGCCCCCCGGTCCAGGTCACGGACGACGAGGAGGAGCGGGTGCCCGCCGCGGGCCAGGGCGTGCGCGGTCTCCCGCCCGAGGCCTCCGGTGGCTCCGGTGATGAGCACGGGTCCTGTCATGCTGCGAGTCCCCCCTGCGCGAGCGCCGCGGCCCGTGCCTGTCGTCGGTCAGCAGGTCGCGAGAGCCATCGGCAGCAGCAGCGCGTTGAGGTCCTCGATGGACTTCTCGCTGGTCAGGTCGCGTCCGGTGACGCCGACCGCCACCGAACGGGTGCCGTCGGGCGAGCTGAGGACGATGCTCAGCGTGCCGTACGTCGCCCCGTTGTGCCCGTACAGGTAGGCGCCGGACTCGCACGGGTCTGCGACCCGGAAGACACCCAGGCCGTACTCGAGCGGCGCGAGGGACCGTGGCGTGACCATGTCCGCGACCGTGGCCGGACGCACCAGGCGACCGCCCAGCAGCGCGTCCGTGAAGGACATCAGGTCCGCCGTGGTGCTCGTGACCGCCCCGGCGGCACCGAACAGGTCGGGGTCGCCGTGCCCGAGGGAGTACCACCCGGTGTCCGGGCCGGTGAAGGCCGCACCGACGAGGAACGGGCCGTGGGACCGGGGCTCGTGCGGCAGCTCGGTGTGGCGCATGCCCGCGGGGCGCGTGACGCGGTGGCGCAGCAGCGCGTCGAGGTCCTGGCCCGTGACCTCCTCGAGCATCATCCCCAGGACGATGTAGCCGGCGTTGGAGTACGACCAGTCCGTGCCGGGCTCGAAGAGCCACGGCGTGGCGAGCGCCGCCGCGACGTGCTCGGCGTCGGTGTACTCCTCCCCCAGCACCCGGATGAACTCGTCCCACGAGGTGAGGTCGGTCATGCGCAGGGCCACCATGACGTCCGAGCCGGTCGGCAGGCCGGACCGGTGGCTCAGCAGGTGCTCCAGGGTGACGTCCCCACGACCCCCCAGGACGCCGGGCAGGACGTCCTCGACGGGGGTGTCGAGCTGCCAGGTGCCCTTCTCGACCTCCTGCATCACGAGCGTGGCGATCATCGGCTTGGTGATGCTGCCGACCTCGAAGCGGTCACCCGTGTGCGCCTGGGGCCGGCGGTCCAGCTGCCGGGATCCCGCCGCGCCCGCCCACCGCAGCCGCGGCCCCTCGACGCGTGCGGTGACCCCGACGGCACCCTCGTCGACGATCGTGCGCACGGCGGCGTCGAGCGCGCGCCGGTCCGGGCCGGACGGCGCGGGCCGGTCGGGGCCCTGGCCGCGTGCGGAGAAGGCGGTCGATGCGGACGCCTCCTCGAACGCGGCCCGCACGGCGCGCGACAGGGCCGCCGGGTCCTGCTCGGCCAGGGTCGGCGCGCCGACGGGCGCGGAGGCGACGACGGGTGCGGCCGCGGACGCGCTGCTGCTCGCCCCGAGCGCCAGCGGCAGGGCGAGCAGCGCGGCGGTCGCGGAGGCGAGGGCGGTCGGACGACGAGGGCTGGGCGACATGGGGTCCCCTTCGATCGGCGGCGGAGGACCTACCGTGCCGGACCGGTCGGACGGGGCGCAACCGACGTTCCGGACACCACCGGGGACCCCCGCCCACCCGAACGAGGGAACGATTGCCAACAGGGCGTCCGGGGACACCGTCCGAACCGTTTAGGAGTGCCGGCCAGCTCTTCAGTCGGAGCGGTCCCACATGTCAATGTGAACCTTCACAAACCGCTCGAACCGGGATGTGAAGGCTCACATCGCCCTCGCTCGGCAGTCGACGTCGACCGCCGCCGCGCAGGGCCGCTCGGCCCCCGACCACTCGAAGGAGAGCAGCATGAGATCAGCACGTGCCTACGGGGCGCCGGCCCCGGCACGAGGACGCCGACGCTGGGCCTCGGTCCTCGTCGCCGCGGCCACCGCCGTGTCAGCGGGCGCCGCCGCACTCGTCGCCGCCCCCGCGGCCTCGGCCGCGACGGTCGACACCAGCGCGTCGTACGTCCTGATCAACCGCGGCAGCGGCAAGGCCCTCGACGTGTACAACCTCTCGATGAGCGACGGCGCGCGGATCACGCAGTGGACGCGCAACGACGGCTCGCAGCAGCAGTGGCAGTTCGTCGACTCCGGCAACGGGAACTACCGGCTGAAGTCGCGCCTCTCGGGCAAGGTCCTCGACGTGCACAACTGGTCGACCGCCAACGGCGGCGCGATCGTCCAGTACACCGACAACAACACGAACAACCAGCAGTTCCGCCTGCAGGACGCCCCCAACGGGTACGTGATCCTCGTCAACCGGCACTCCAACCTCGCGGTGGAGGTCCAGGGCGGCTCGACGGCCGACGGCGCCAACATCGTCCAGTACAGCAACTGGGGCGGCAACAACCAGCAGTGGCAGCTGGTCCGCGTCGGCAGCAACCCGCAGCCGACGAGCAACCCGACGACGCAGCCCACCACGTCGCCGACCACGCCGCCGCCGACGGGCACCTGCTCGCTGCCGTCGTCGTACCGGTGGCGTGACTCCGGCGTGCTGGCCCAGCCGCGCTCCGGGTGGGTCTCGCTGAAGGACTTCACCGTCGCGCCGGTCAACGGCCAGCAGCTCGTGTACGCGACGACGAACACGGGCACGGCGTGGCAGTCGACCGCGTTCGCCCCGTTCTCGAGCTACTCGCAGATGGGCTCGGCGCAGCAGCGGACGATGCCGTTCACGGCGGTCGCACCCTCGCTGTTCTACTTCGCGCCGAAGAACATCTGGGTCCTGGCCTACCAGTGGGGCGGCCCCGCGTTCTCCTACCGGACGTCGACCAACCCGTCGGACCCGAACAGCTGGGGCGCGCACCAGACGCTCTTCACCGGGTCGATCTCCAACTCGGGGACCGGTCCGATCGACCAGGCCCTCATCGGTGACGACCGCAACATGTACCTGTTCTTCGCCGGCGACAACGGCCGCATCTACCGGGCCTCCATGCCGATCGGCAACTTCCCCGGCAGCTTCGGGTCGAGCTACCAGACGATCATGACGGACACGACGAACAACCTCTTCGAGGCGGTGCAGGTCTACAAGCTCCAGGGCCAGCAGCGGTACCTCATGATCGTCGAGGCCATCGGCTCGCAGGGCCGCTACTTCCGGTCCTTCACCGCCACGAGCCTGGACGGCACGTGGACCCCGCAGGCCGCGACCGAGTCCAACTCGTTCGCCGGCAAGGCCAACTCCGGCGCGACGTGGACGAACGACATCAGCCACGGCGAGCTGCTGCGCACCAACGCGGACCAGACCATGACGGTCGACCCGTGCAACCTGCAGCTGCTCTACCAGGGCCGCAACCCGTCCTCCGGCGGCGACTACGGCGCCCTGCCGTACCGCCCGGGTCTGCTGACCCTGCAGCGGTAGTCGTCGAGGCCTGGTCGACACCGTGCGCCCCTGCGGCCCGCTCCCTGCGGAGCGGGCCGCGGGGGCGCACCCACTAGGGCACCCCGAGGACGGGTGCACCCGTCGCGCGGTGCATGAGCTCCGCACGCATCGCCGGGTACGGGTCCTCGATCGGCTCCGACGGACCGATCGCCCGGGCGACCGCCTTCAGCGCCTCACCCGCGACGTAGTACCGCCCCTTCGTCGCTCCCACCGGCCGCAACAGCTCGAGGTCTGCCAGCGCCTTGAGGTCCCTGCTCGCGGTGCGCTCGTCGATGCCGGTCTGATCGACGTACGTCGAACGACGCAACCGGAAGCCGATCAGAGCCGTGTACAGGGCGTCGAGGGCACGGTCGGGGATCCGCCGCGCGGCGAGCACCTCGTCGAGCGCCTCGTAGGTCCGTTGGGCACGCGCCAGCCTGCTGCGGAGGGTCTGCGCCTGCATGTGGTGAGCACGGAGGTTGAAGCTCACCCACAGGCTTGCATCCCCTCCGGGGGCCCACCTTCCGTGACCCGTGACAGCGAGAACACGGTAGTAGTCGTCGGTGTTGGCGCCGAGCCACTCCTCGATGCTCGCGAACTCGGGCTCCGCGACACCACGGCGGGCCAGGACGAGCGTCTGCAGCGCGCGCGCCATCCGGCCGTTGCCGTCGCGGAAGGGGTGGATCATCACGAGGTTGAGGTGCGCCATCGCGGCCTGCACCAGCGGCTCGACGCCGTCGTCGCGTCCCAGCGAGTCGACGAGCTCCGACATGAGCCCCGGGACGTCCGCAGCGTCGGGTCCCGCATAGACGACCTGCTCGGTCCGCTCGTCCTGGACGAAGATCTCCCGACGCCGGTACTGGCCCGGACTCTTGGCGAGGTCGTGAGCGAGCATCATGTAGTGCATCGACCGCAGGGCCGAGGTGTCCAGGTCGAAGTGCTCGTCCGCCGCCATCGCGAGGACGTAGCCCAGGGCTTGCCGATACCCCCGGATCTCCGCGAACGTGCGCTGGTCCGCGCCCAGAGGCTCCTCGTCGTCGAGTGCGGCGTCAGCATCGTCCAGCTCGACGCGGTAGCCCTCGATGCTGTTCGACCCCTGGATCGCACGTGCGAGCGCGGTGCGACGCAGGCGTCCGGTCCACCGCCTGGGCACACGGACGTGCTCGGCGAGGTTCTCGCGAAGCGCTCCGATCTCGTCGAGCACCTGAACGTCGCGTAGGTCGAGGTCAGGAGTGCGGAAGAGCATGACTCGATGTCCTGATCTTGAGGCCAAGCGGATGAATCACGGTCTAGTGTCTCAAGAATGAGGACATCTGACAACAGCGTGCGTGCGCCTCCCACCCGAGACCGCCCGCCCGCTCGTCGGTCAGCGGGTCCGGGCCGATCCCGCAGGCGCATGCCTCAGGATGGGCCCTGTGACCGAGCTCCCCACCTTCACCGTCGCCGACCTCGAGGCCGAGCCCCGGCTCGACCTCCCGGCATTCACGCAGGACGACGCCGTCGACCTGGGCCTGCTGGCCGTCGCGGTGACCCGCGAGCGCGGCGCGGACCTCGCGGTGCGCGTCGAGCTGGGCGGCCGGACGGTGTTCCTGGCCATGACGGGCTCGACGGGTGCGGGCAACGTGCCCTGGCTCGAGGGCAAGGCGCGCGTCGTGCACCGCTTCGGTGAGCCGTCCCTGCTGGTGCGCAGGCGCCACGAGGCGGCGGGCACGCCGTTCGAGCAGCGCGTCGACGTGGACCACGACCTGCTCAAGGCGCACGGCGGGTCGGTGCCGTTGCGCGTCGACGGCGAGGTCGTGGGCACGTTGACGACGTCGGGCGAGCCGGACGTCGTCGACCACGCCGTGGCGGCGGAGACCGTGCGCCGCTACCTGGCGGCACGGGCCGGCTGACGCGCCCTGCGCTCAGGCGCCCTGCCGGACCACCTCGAACGGCGCGCGCCCGGCCACGCGGCCCTCGATGCCCGCGGTCACGAACCGCTTCGCCGCGGCGACGGCGTCGGCCACCTCGGCGCCCTTCGCGAGCTCGGCGGTGATCGCTGCGGCCAACGTGCAGCCGGCACCGGCGACGCGCTCCCGCCCGACCTTGGGCGCCCGGAGCACCGTGACCTCGTCCCCGTCGACCAGCACGTCCACGGCGTCGTCACCCGGCAGCTCGACGCCGCCCTTCGCGACGACGGAGCGCGGACCGAGCTCCTGGATGCGGCGCGCGGCCTCGGTGAGCTGCTCGACGGTCTCGATCGTCTCCATGCCGGACAGCGCCCGCGCCTCGAACAGGTTGGGCGTCACCACGGTGGCGAGCGGCACGACCTGCTCGCGCAGCGCGTTGTCGGTGTCGAGCGCCGCGCCGGGCTCCTGCCCCTTGCAGATGAGCACGGGGTCGAGGACCACGTGCCGCCACGGCTGGGAACGCAGCCCTTCGGCGACGACGTCGATGGTCGCGGGCGTGCCGAGCATGCCGATCTTCACGACGTCGAGCGCGTACGCCGCGGTCGCGGCCTCGATCTGCGCGGCGATCACGTCGGCGGGGACGGGGAAGAACCGGTGCCCCCAGTCGTTCGCCGGGTCGAAGGACACGATGCACGTGACGGTCCCCAGACCGAAGGCCCCGAGGGACTGGAAGGTCCGCAGATCCACCTGGATCCCGGCACCGCCGGTCGCTTCCGATCCGGCGATCACGTAGGCGAGGTCGACCACCTGGGTGCTCCTGTCGAGAGGTCTGCTGCGTAGAGCACCAGCCTCGCACGCCCACGCGCCTGCGTGGCGTCCTGTCCCATCGGACCTCGCCGGGTGCGTCGGAGGGCGGGCGGACGTAGCGTCGACGGTGACCGTGGACGCAAGGGGGCGCCGTGTTCGATCACCTGCTCAGCCGTGGCCGCATCGGCCGGCTCGAGACCCGTAACCGCATCGTCATGCCGCCCATGCACGTCGGCTTCGGCCGCCGTGTCGAGGAGCGTGAGGTGGCGTACTTCGGGGCGCGCGCCGCCGGGGGCGTGGGCCTGATCATCACCGGGACGATGACCACCACGTCCCGCTTCGAGGACAACGAGGGGTGGCCCAAGGTCGAGGACGACGGGGTGATCCCCGACCTGGCGCGGCTCGCGGACGCCGTCCACGCCGGGGGTGCCCTGCTGGCCGGGCAGCTCACCCCGGGCTCCGGGCGGGTCGGTCCGCCGGAGCCGGGCGGCGACGTCCCGGTGTCCGCCTCACCGACGCCGTGGCTGGCGGACCCGTCGCGCGCGTGTCGTGAGCTCAGCACCGGTGAGGTCGAGTACCTCGTCGAGCAGTACGGCCCCGCCGTGGCGCGCCTGGCGGCCGCCGGGTTCGACGCCGTCGACATCCACTCCCACACCGGGTACCTCATCGACCAGTTCATGAGCAGCCAGTGGAACCAGCGCACCGACCGCTACGGCGGCTCGCTGGAGAACCGGCTGCGCTTCCCGCTCGAGCTCATCGCCGCGGCACGTGCGGCCGCACCGGAGCTGGCGATCACGTTCCGCCTCACGGTCGACCACCACATGCCCGGGGGCCGCGGCCTCGAGGAGTCGCTGCAGATGGCGCCGATCATCGCCGAGGCCGGCATCCACCTGCTCATGGTCGACGACGGCGCGTTCGAGACCGTCGACTGGATCTTCCCGCCGTACTACATGGGCGACGCACCGCTGCTCCCCGGGGCCGCCGCCGTGCGGGCCGTGGTCGACGTGCCC
>Ga0233363_1000639_pt1 | contig 14852 bp, 8 predicted proteins | sample ElkDunMinimDraft_18_FD_191534 | JGI IMG/M metagenome (GOLD analysis project Ga0233363, IMG submission 191534) | Fecal eukaryotic communites from dung pellets of Tule Elk in California, USA - Elk Dung C16 | ecosystem: Host-associated > Mammals > Digestive system > Large intestine > Fecal | place... | reverse complement strand
GCGCCGGACGCCGGATCGGCGCCGCTGCCGGTGTGCGCGGGGCCCCAGCCCTCGTCGCCGCGGGACCCGCGTCCGGCCAGGTAGCCGGCGGCCCCGCCGAGCGCGGCCCCGGCCGCGGCGCCGCCCAGCCCGCCGCTGCCGCCCGAGGCGTACCCGCCTCCGACGCTGCCCGCCGCGTCGGAGGCCTCGGGGCCCCCGCCCACGGAGGGGTTGTACACGGTGTGGCTTCCGGTGAGCCCGGTGGGCCGGCCTCCCCGGTCCTCGGTCCAGGGCAGGTCGAGGTTGAGGCTGCCCGCCTCGTTGACCAGTTCGCCGGCCGAGGGGCGGTTGCGCATGTCACGGGAGACCGCGCGGTTGACCAGCGGCCGCAGCGCCTCGTGCATCCCGTCCATGTCGATCTCGCCGTTGAGGATGCGGAAGAAGATGACCTCGAAGGAGCCCGAACCGTACGGCGGGCGCCCCGTGGAGGCGAAGGCGACCGTGCCGCCCCAGGCGTGGATGTCCGTGGCGGGCCCGAGGTCGGTGCCCTCGATGACCTCCGGGGACAGGTAGCTGGGGGTGCCGACGAACGTGCCGGTCTGCGTCAGCTTGGCGCCGTCCACGGCGTGCGCGATGCCGAAGTCGATGACGATCGGCTCGCCGTTGGAGATGATCACGTTGCCCGGCTTGAGGTCGCGGTGGATCACCTCCACCGCGTGGATGTCCTTGATCGCCCGGGCGAGCCCGGTGATGAAGCGCGTGAGCGCGCGGCCGCGGAGCGGGCCGTGGTCGGTGACCGTCGCGTCCAGGGTCGGTCCGGGGATGTACTCGGTGACCACCCACGGAAGCTCGGCCTGGGTGTCGGCGTCGATGACCTCGGCCACGTTGGGACTCTGCACCCGGCGCATGGTCTCGACCTCACGGGCCAGCCGCGCCCGGGCGATGTGGTCGCCCGCGACCTCCGGCTTGAGGACCTTCACCGCGACGAACTGCTCGGTCCGGGGGTCCTCGGCCTGGTACACCACGCCCATTCCGCCCTGCCCGATACGGCGGCGGATCACGTAGTGGCCGATGCGCTCCGGCAGCTCCTCACCCGTGGGGAAACCTGCCGACATTGCCATCGAGAACTCATCCCCTCAAAAGACCGCATACCGCCACGTCCAGCTTATCGGCCGGGGGATGGGTCAACATTGGCTTGTGTGGCCCGTCTCGGACCGGTGTGGCCCGTTCGGCGCCGCCGGAGATTCATGGGGGTCCGGCGGCCCGTCCGCCCTCGGACGACCACCACCGAGTATGACGGAAAACTGACGTGGCCGGTTCCTCCCTCCTCGTCTCGACTGGCCGGATCCGGACGACCGGAGCAGGTCCCGTATCGCTACTTAACCTGACAAATGACTAAAACCATGCCAAAAAAGAACAAAGACCTGGGGAAGGGCGGGGCGGGCGCCCCGGCCGAGGCGGCCGGCGACACCCGCCCCGTCCTGCTCGGCCCCGCCTCTCAGCGCCCGCGGAACTCGGCCCTGCCCGGCCCCTGCTCGACGAAGCTCCGCATCCCGGTCTTCTGGTCCTCGGTCGCGAACAGCCCGGCGAAGTGCAGGCGCTCGATCTCCAGCCCCGAGTCCAGGTCCGTCTCCAGCCCCCTGTCGACGGCCTCCTTGGCCGCGGCCAGCGCGACGGCCGGCCCCTCGGCGTACCGGGCGACCAGGGCCACGGCCGCCGCGTAGACGTCCCCGTCCGGGACGACCTCGTCGGCCAGCCCGATCCGCCCCGCCTCCTCCGCGCCCACGTGGCGTCCGCTGAAGATCATCTCCTTGGCCCGCGCGGGTCCGATCAGGCGCGGCAGGCGCTGGGTGCCGCCCGCTCCGGGGATGACGCCGAGCTGGATCTCGGGGACGCCCAGCTTTGCGCCCTCCCCCACGACCCGGAAGTCGGCGGCCAGTGCCAGCTCCAGCCCTCCGCCCAGCGCGTAGCCGGTGACGGCCGCCACGACCGGCTTGGGGATGCGGGCCACCAGGGTCAGGGCGTTCTGGAGGTTGCGCCCGTACTCCAGCATCTCCGCGTGGGTGCGGTCGGCCATCTCCTTGATGTCGGCGCCCGCCACGAACACGCGCTCGCCGCCGTAGACCACCACGGCGCGGACCGCGGGGTCCGTGGACACCCTGGTGGCGGCCTCGGCGATCTCCGCCGTCAGAACCGCGTTGAGCGCGTTCACCTTCGGCCGGTCCAGGCGGATCACGGCCACCGCCGGGTGGTCCGGATCGGTCTCCACGCGCACGAACTCGCCCACGAACTCCACCTCTTCCACTTCGACGTCACTGTCCTGGGTTACCTAACCACCCGGGTCAGGAGAACAGCAGCACCAGGGTGCCGAGCCGCGCGGACAGGGTGTACCCCGCGGCCAGGAGCAGGACGGCCCCCGCGAGCAGGAGGGTGTCCCCGATCCGCCAGCGGCTCTCCCTGGCCCAGGTGCGGGGCCCCGTGCCGAACGCCCGCGCGTCCATCGCCGTGGCCAGCAGGGTCCCGGTCCGGATGGACCGCACCAGCAGCGCGAACAGCCTGCCGAAGAACAGCGCGACCATCCGCACCGGATTGCGCCCCGCCTCCAGGCCGCGCGCCCGCCTCGCCAGCGTGACGGTCCGCCACTGGTCGGCGAGCAGGGGGATGAGCCGCAGCGCCGCCAGCACACCCATGGCCGGGCGCTCGGGCACCCTCAGCCTCTGCACGAGCCCGTCGGACATCTCGGTCGGGTCGCTGGTCACGGCTGCGACGAGGCCGGGGAGGGCGATGGCGAGCAGGCGCACCGCCGCACCGAGCGCGCCCTCCGCACCGTGCTCGCCGTACAGGTAGTTGACCAGGCCGTTGGACAGGCCCATGAGCACGAACGGACCGCCGAGAACGAGCAGCGTGCGCCGGTCGATCCCGCTGAACGGCAGGACCAGCAGCACACCGGCCAGGACCACACCTCCGGTGACGGCGTCCACCGCGGGGATCAGGCCGATCCCCAGCACCAGGGCGGCCAGCAGCTTGGCCGCCGGGTTGAGCCGGGCGAGCCAGTAGCGCGCTCCCCCGCCCTGCGGCACGTCCAGGGTGAGGGCGTCGCCGCCCGTCCCGCCCCGGCCCTCCGACGCGCTCACCTCTCCACCTCCCCCGCCACCGCGACCGCACGGCCCTCCGCCACGCGCACCCGCACGTCCGCGAGGTGCCGCAGGAGCAGTTCGTCGTGGGTGGCCATGACGACGGCCCGCCCCTGCGCCCTCAGTACGCCCAGCAGTTCGACCAGCTCCGTCCACGTCCTGGTGTCCTGGCCGAAGGTCGGCTCGTCCAGGACGAGGACGTCCGGCGCGTGCGAGGGGCCCGAGCTGAGAGCCGTGGCCACCGACAGCCGCCGCTTCTCCCCTCCCGAGAGCGTGTAGGGGTGCACGTCGGCCAGCGGGGCCAGGCGCAGCCGCTCCAGCAGCTCGTCCACCCACCGCTCCGTCTCCTCCGCGCCCATCCCGGCCCGCAGCGGTGCGAAGCGCAGCTCGTCCCGCACGGTGCCGGTGACGAACTGGTCCTCCGCGTGCTGGAAGACGGTGCCCACGTGCCTGGCCAGGAGCCGCGCGGGCCAGCGCACGAGCGGGCGCCGGTCGGCGTCTGCCAGGGGGCCGCGCGGCAGCACCTCGCCCCGGTGGGGCCGGGACAGCCCCGCCAGCAGGGTCAGCAGCGTGGACTTGCCCGCCCCGTTGGGCCCGGTCAGGGCGGTCGCGGTACCGGCCGCGACGGGGAGGTCCACGCCGTCCAGCACCACCCTTCGGGGTGCGGTGCGCATCCCCAGCTGGAAGGGGGTGCGCGCCGCGACGCCCACCGCCTCCAGGCGGGGACCGCCGCCCGGGGCGGCGACCAGGTCGGGCACGGGGTCGTTCCCGGGGATCCACACCCCCTGCTCCGCGAGGGAGCGCCCGTGCGCGGCGAACACGGAGGAGGGGTCGCCGTCGGCGATCACCCCGCCGCCGGGCTCGACGACCACGACCCTGTCCACCAGACCGACCACGTCCGCGACCCGGTGCTCGACCAGGACCAGGGTCGCCTCGGTCTCGGCCAGCAGGCGCTCCAGGACCCCGCGCACCAGGGCTGCGCCGTCCGGGTCGAGGTTGGCGGTGGGCTCGTCCAGCAGGAGCAGGCGCGGACGCATCGCGAGCGCCCCGGCGATGACCAGCCGCTGCTTCTCACCCCCCGAGAGGGCGCCGGTGGAGCGGCGCCGCCCGTACGGGAAGCCGACCGCGTCCAGCGCGTCGTCCACCCTGGGCCAGATCAGACCGGGGTCCACCCCCAGGTTCTCCAGGCCGAAGGCGACGTCGTCGCCGGCGCGGGCCATCACCAGCTGTGTCTCCGGGTCCTGGCCGACCAGGCCGACCGCGCCCCGGCTCCGGTCGGCGGGGCGGCCGTCGACCAGCAGCGTCCCCTCCTGGTCGCCGTTGACGGCGCTGTCGGGGCCGGTGAGCCCGGCCAGGGAGTGCAGCAGGGTGGACTTGCCCGCCCCGGAGGCGCCGAGGAGGAGCACGCGCTCCCCCGGCCCGACCGTGAGGTCGACCCCGCGCAGCGCGTACGTGTCGCGGCCGGAGTGGCGCCAGCCCCAGCCGGACAGCTCGACGCGGGCGCCCCGGCCGCCGGGGGACGGGGCGGGGGGTGGTACGGGCGGGTACTCCGCGGTCGCCCCGGCCGGTCCGCGGCGCTTCTGGTCGGACACGGGTCAGCCCCGCGCCGACGGGAAGGGGGCCAGCGCGCCGGACCTGGCCAGGGCGGTGGTGAGGAGCCGGGCGCCCACCCCGGCGATGACCGCCGCGCTGATCACGACGATGACGCCGTAGACGACCTGGAGGTGCAGGGGCCAGGTCACGTTGTAGGCGATGTTGTCGCGGACGGCCGGGGAGAGGCCGGCGACGGCCGCCGCGAGCACGGCCACCCCCATGCCCCAGCGCCGGTAGCCGAAGGCGAGGAAGACCAGCTCGGGAAGGATGCCCTGGAGCGTCCCGTCGAGGATCACCGTGACACCCCACTGGGTGCCCAGGACCGCTGACACGGAGGAGGCCGCGACCGAGGTGAGCAGCGCGGCGCCGGGCTTGCGGATGATCAGCCCGCCGAGGACGCCGGAGAGCAGCCACATGCCGTAGACCACCGCCTGCGCGGGCGGGAACCCCACGAAGAGCGGGGTCGTGACCGACCAGACGATGTTCCAGAGCCAGAAGACGACGCCGACGGCGACGCCGATCACGGCCGCGACGACGATGTCGACGGTGCGCCATCCGCGCAACTGTCCGAGGATGTCGCGCCAGAAGCCGGTACGGCCGGTTTCGGTGCTCATCAGGTGGTGTCCCTTCGTCGGGGTGGACGAGGGCCCATGTGGCCAAGAGCGACGCCGGACGGCATGCCGCGCGCCGGATGTCCCGGGTGCGCGGGAGCACGCCTCCGGAGACGGGTTCCTACGACTTCCTTCGCTGGCATGACCCAGATCAGGTGTGTAAGGGTCTGCGGCCTGGTGCCGCACTCTCAGCGCTCACGCGCTCCCCTGTCGGTTTCACTCCATTATGCGTCAACAACGAGGGCCGTGGGGTGTTCCCTCCCCACGACCCTCGTCCGCAACCGGAGCGCCGGGCGGTCCCGCCCCTCGGCGGACGCCGTCAGGCGTCGTCGTCCTCCTCGTCGCCCCCGGTCCTGGGCTGCTTCGCCGACGGGTTGCCGAACGCCTTCGGCGACGGGCCGAAACTCTCCGCCGGGAGGTCGGCCACGGCCCCCCGCATGGTCGCCTGCCAGATGGGGCCGGGCAGGGTGCCGCCGTAGACGATGTTGTAGTAGCGACCGCCGATCGTCACGCCCTGGAGCGGGTTCTCCTCGCCGCCGCGCATGTCGCCGACCACCACGGCCGAGGCGAGGTTGGGCGTGTACCCGGCGAACCAGGCGTAGGCGGCGTTGTCGGTGGTACCGGTCTTGCCCGCGACCGGGCGCCCGAGGCCGAGGCCCTTGGCGGTGCCCCCCTCGAACGTCTGCTGCAGCAGGTGGTTGACCCCGTCCGCGACGTCGCGGTCGACCCGGCCCTCCTCGCAGTCGCTGCTGACCTTGACCTCCTTGGTGCCCTCGTCCCCCTCGCGGCCGATACGCACGGACGTCACCGGGACGGGCTCGCAGTAGGTGCCCCGGGCGGCGAAGGTGGCGTACGCGTTGGCGACGGTCAGCGGGGACACCTCCTGGTCACCCAGGGTGAAGGAGCTCCAGACCTCCAGCGGTTCGCCGTCGGCGCGGTGGATGCCCACCCGTTCGGCCATCTCCGAGGTCTCGCAGAGGCCGACGCGCTTCTGGAGCTGCGCGAAGTAGGTGTTCACCGACCCCTTGGTCGCGCTGATCATGTTGTGCTCGCCGCCGTCGCTCTCCCCCGCGTTGCTCACGCTCCACCCGGACATCTTGCTGCCGTCGCAGTCCTTGAGCCCCCCGACGGAGACGCTCTTGGGCGACGAGAAGCTGGTGCCGTAGCCCAGTCCGGAGTCGAGGGCCGCCGCGAGGGTGAACGTCTTGAACGTCGAACCCGCCTGGTAGCCGAGTGAACCGCCGGCCTCGCTGTCCACCGCCAGGTTGATGGAGGTCGTGCCGAGCTCCTCGTCGTCGAACCCGTAGCGCAGGTTCTGCGCCATGCCCCGGATCCGGCCGGTGCCGGGCTCGATGACCGCCTGGGCGGAGAACTTGGTGGACTCCTCCGAGGGGACGTACTTCTCGATGGCCTTCTCCGCGGCCCGCTGCACGTCGCCGTCGAGCGTGGTCTGCACGGTGATGCCGCCCGTGGTGAGCGCTTCGTCGCGCTCCTCCTGGAGCTCTCCGAGCACGTCGGAGCCGCGCAGCCAGCGCATGACGAAGTCGCAGAAGAACGGCTGCTCCCCGTGGTAGCAGCTGCCGCCGCGCTCGGTCGGGTCCAGGGCCAGGCCCCTGCTCTGGTGCTGCTCGACCTCGTCCGGCTCCAGGTGCCCCGTCGCGCCCATCCGCTCCAGCACCATGTCGCGGCGTTCGCGCGCCGCGTCGCGGTTGGTGAGCGGGTCGTAGAAGGAGGGTCCGCGCACGACCCCGACGATGGTGGCGGCCTGCGCGGGGTTCAGTTCGGCGGCGGAGACGGAGAAGTACCGCTGTGCCGCCACCTCGACGCCGTGCGCCCCCGACCCGAAGTAGGCGAGGTTGAGGTAGCCCTCCATGATCTCGTCCTTGGTGAGGCGGTCCTCGATGTCGATGGCGTGGCGCAGCTCCATCAGCTTGCGGCCCAGGGTCTGCTCGCTGGCGCGCTCCACCTCCTCCTCGGTGGAGGCCTGTTCGATGAGCAAATTCTTGACGTACTGCTGGGTGATGGTGGAGCCGCCCTGGGTGTCCCCCTGCGCGGTGCGCATGGCGGCGCGGAGGACGCCGCGCAGGTCGAGCCCGGAGTGCTCGTAGAACCGGTCGTCCTCGATCGCCATGAGCGCGGCGGGCACCCACGGGCTGATCTCGTCCAGGGGCACCACCTCGCGCTCGCGGTCGGCGACCTCCGCGATCGGCTTGTGGTCGATGTCGGTGAGGACCACGCGCTGCGCCAGCGGCCCGAGCTCCAGGCCGCTGGGCAGGCCCATGAAGGCCGCGGCCGCGTCCCTGCCGACGATCCCCAGACCGCCCACCCACGGCATGACCAGCGCGGCGGCCAGCAGGCCGGCGACCGCGCTCATCTTCGTGAGACGCAGCAGGGCGTCCTTGCGTCCGTCGACGGGGCCCTTCCCCGGCCCGCGCCCGTCCTCGCTGCCCCACGCGGACACCCGGTCACGGAGTGCGCCGGCCAACGGCAGGACGAACCCGTCGACCCGCCTCCTCCAGCGGGGCGCATCGGACTCGCCGGCCGAGCCGGGCTCCGGAGGGGTCGACCGGTCCCCGGCCCCGGATTCCGACGCGTCGGCCCGGTCGGCCGGTTCGTCGGGGCGACCCGCCTGCGGCGCGTGCCCCGGCGCCCGGTCTCCGCCCTGGTCCCCCTTCTCCTGCGGAGGACCGTCCTGGTTCGGCTCCGTCACGTCGCCCCCCTCGGCCGTGTGACGCCCTGCCCCCGCCTCGCGCGGACAGGGCACTGCACCGTCCACGCTCGCAGGAGGGCCGTAAAGCCCGCCCTGCCGAATCGGGCGTGTCACTGAAAAGCTTCCCCAATCCACGGCAAAGCGCGCGGATCGAACCCCGCCCGCGCGACGCCGCGAAACCGGAGCCCCCTCCGTCCGACCCGGGACCGGTCCGCGACGGAGAACCGGCGCCGACATCGCCAGGCGTCCGAATCCGCGACAAAAGCACCCCGGGCGACCATTCGGGAACACGGGAATGTCCGGAATACACCCCCGCACCCACGCGGCGCATTCGGTGATCCCTACCCACCACCGCGCGCCACCCAACATGACCGATCAGTTTTCCGTCCTTTCGTATCAGATCACCCAAAAACAACCACAGAGGCTTCTGAATCAGGTGTCTTCTTATGGCTGATTTGCGAGGTTTACCCGGGTGAAACCTGACAAATACCAGGCCCAAGCGCTATCTACCAGTGTGATGAGAGTCACATTAATTATCCGGCCTCGACACTCCGCCAAACGCCACAAGAGGGCAGACGATAGACAGCGGAGGGCACCGAAGCCGTAATCCGGACAGTTTCAGAGCCACCTCTTCGTTAACTCCGTCTTGCGTTGTATTAACAGCAGGTTATTTCTCCCTGCCATAAACACATTCGCAGCCCAAAACGCCCGAACCACGACAATGACGGTGGAGCCAGTGATCGGACGCCTGCCCATCCTCGACATCTCTCCAGACAACGACCTCGGACCGGTGAAAGCGGTCCCCGGGGAACGCTTCACCGTGGGCGCGACGGTCTTCCGCGAGGGCCACGACTCCCTCGCCGCCGGGGTCGTCGTGTACTCGCCGGAGGGGCGACGCGAACGCCTGGTCCCCATGCGTGAGCACGCGCCCGGCACCGACCGCCACGAGGCGGAGATCAGCCTCCCCCACGAGGGCGCGTGGTCGTTCTCGGTCGAGGCGTGGACCGACCCCTTCACCACCTGGCACCACGTGGCACGGGTCAAACTGCCCCTCGGCCAGGACACCGAACTCGTACTGGAGGAGGGCGCGCGCCTGCTCGCCCGCGCCGGCCGCCGCGTCCCCCGCAAAGCGGCCCTCACCAGGGCGGCCAAGGCGTTGCGGGACACCACCGCGGCTCCGCTGGACCGCCTCGCCGCGGCGCTCACCCCCGAGGTCCTGGACGAGATGGCACGCCACCCGGTCCGCGCACTGGTCACCCGGTCCCGGCGCACCCGCGTCGTCGTCCACCGCGAGCGCGCACTCTTCGGCTCCTGGTACGAGTTCTTCCCGAGGTCGGAGGGGGCCCAGGTCGACACCGCCCCCGGGCAGCAGCGCTCCGGGACCTTCGCCACCGCCGCCAAACGCCTGCCCGCCATCGCCGACATGGGCTTCGACGTCGTCTACCTGCCCCCCGTGCACCCGATCGGCACGAGCCACCGCAAGGGCGCCGGCAACGCCCTGTCCGCCGGCCCCGGCGAGCCCGGCTCGGTGTGGGCGGTCGGCTCGGCCGACGGGGGCCACGACGCCGTCCACCCGGACCTGGGCACGCTCTCCGACTTCGACGCGTTCGTCGCCGAGGCCGCCGAACACGGCCTGGAGGTCGCCCTCGACCTGGCCCTCCAGTGCTCACCCGACCACCCGTGGGTCACCGAGCACCCCGAGTGGTTCACCACCAGGGCCGACGGTTCCATCGCCTACGCCGAGAACCCGCCCAAGAAGTACCAGGACATCTACCCGCTCGACTTCGACAACGACTTCGAGGGCCTGTACGCGGAGATCCGGCGGGTGGTCCAGCACTGGATCGACCACGGGGTGCGGATCTTCCGGGTCGACAACCCCCACACCAAGCCGGTCGCCTTCTGGGAGCGGCTGCTCGCCGACGTCGCCCGCCGGGACCCCGACGTCCTGTTCCTGGCCGAGGCCTTCACCCGCCCCGCCATGATGCGCACCCTGGCCAAGGTCGGGTTCCACCAGTCCTACACCTACTTCACCTGGCGCAACGGCAAGGACGAGATCACCGACTACCTCACCGAGCTCAGCCGGGAGACCGCCCACTACCTGCGCCCCAACTTCTTCCCCGCCACCCCGGACATCCTCCACGCCTACCTCCAGCACGGCGGGCGGCCCGCGTTCGAGGTCCGCGCCGTGCTGGCCGCGCTGCTCTCCCCCACCTGGGGTGTCTACTCCGGTTTCGAACTGTGTGAGAACACACCGGCCGCACCCGGCAGCGAGGAGTACCTGCACTCGGAGAAGTTCCAGTACCGGCCCCGTGACTGGGCCGCGGCGGAGGCATCCGGGGAGACCATCAGCGGTCTCATCACCCGGCTCAACGGCCTGCGCCGCTCGCACCCGGCCCTGCGGGAGCTGCGCAACCTGCGCTTCCACCACGTGGACCGGCCCGAACTGGTCTGTTTCTCCAAACACCGTCCCGGAACGGGGCCGGACGACCCCGACGACACCGTCGTCACCGTCGTCAACCTCGACCCGCACCACGCCCACGAGGCGACCGTGCACCTGGATCTGCCGTCCATCGGCCACACGTGGGGGGAGGAACTCAAGGTGACCGACGAGCTGACCGGCCGCTCCTACACCTGGGGCGCGGACAACTACGTCCGCCTCGACCCGGCGACCGGGCCCGCGCACGTGTTCACCGTCGACGGCAGATAGCGGCCCCGGAGCACGGACCGGGGCCCGGCGGTACCTCCGCCGGGGCCGTACCCGTGCCCGGAAGGCCCGTTGATCCGATGTCGAACATTCTTGGTGGGGAGCAGTAGATGAGCAAAGACGAGCACGGGCCCGGCGGACGCGTACACGCCGAACACGGTCCGCTCGCCCCAGCCACCGGGGCCGCCACCGGCCCGCTCATGTCCTCCGGTGGTACCAGTGACCCCCACTGGTACAAGCACGCCGTCTTCTACGAGGTACTCGCCCGGGGCTTCTTCGACTCCAACGGCGACGGCACCGGCGACCTCGCCGGGCTGGTGCAGAAACTGGACTACCTCCAGTGGCTCGGCATCGACTGCGTCTGGCTGCTGCCGATGTACGAGTCCCCTCTGCGCGACGGCGGATACGACATCTCGGACTACTTCAAGATCCTCCCCGAGTTCGGCCGCACGGCCGACTTCGTGGAGCTCCTCGACGAGGCGCACCGCCGGGGCATCCGCGTCATCACCGACCTGGTCATGAACCACACCAGCGACCAGCACCCGTGGTTCAAGGCCTCCCGCGAGGACCCCGACGGCCCGTACGGGGACTTCTACGTGTGGTCGGACACCAACGACCGGTACGACGAGGCGCGCATCATCTTCGTCGACACCGAGACGTCCAACTGGACCTACGACGAGACGCGCGGCCAGTACTACTGGCACCGCTTCTTCTCCCACCAGCCGGACCTCAACTTCGAGAACCCCGCGGTCCAGGAGGCCATCCTGGAGGTCCTGCGCTACTGGCTGGACCTGGGCATCGACGGGTTCCGCCTGGACGCCGTGCCCTACCTGTACGAGCGCGAGGGCACCAACTGCGAGAACCTCAAGGAGACGCACGAGTTCCTCAAGCGCGTGCGCGCCGAGGTGGACCGGCTCTACCCCGACCGCGTGCTGCTGAGCGAGGCCAACCAGTGGCCGTCCGAGGTCGTCGACTACTTCGGCGACTTCGAGGCCGGCGGCGACGAGTGCCACATGAACTTCCACTTCCCGCTGATGCCGCGCATGTTCATGGCGGTCCGGCAGGAGCAGCGGTTCCCGATCTCGGAGATCCTCGCCCAGACGCCGCCCATCCCGGAGAACTGCCAGTGGGCGATCTTCCTGCGCAACCACGACGAGCTGACCCTGGAGATGGTCACCGACGAGGAACGCGACTACATGTACTCCGAGTACGCCAAGGAACCCCGCATGCGCGCCAACGTGGGGATCCGCCGGCGGCTCGCGCCCCTGCTGGACAACGACCGCAACCAGATCGAGCTGTTCACCGCGCTGCTGCTGTCCCTGCCCGGCTCGCCCGTCCTCTACTACGGCGACGAGATCGGCATGGGCGACAACATCTGGCTGGGCGACCGCGACGCCGTGCGCACGCCCATGCAGTGGAGCTCCGACCGCAACGCCGGGTTCTCCAAGGGCGACCCGGCACGCCTGTACCTGCCGCTCATCATGGACCCGGTCTACGGCTACCAGGCGCTCAACGTGGAGTCCCAGCGCGACAACCCGGGCTCGCTGCTCCACTGGACCCGCCGGATGATCCAGATCCGCAAGCGCCACCCCGTGTTCGGCACCGGGGAGTTCACCGAGCTGAACGCCACCAACCCCGGCGTCCTGGCGTTCATCCGCGAGCACGGCGACGACCGCATGCTCTGTGTGAACAACCTGTCGAGGTTCCCGCAGCCGGTCGAACTCGACCTGTCCCGCTACTCCGGGGTCAGCCCGGTGGAGTGCGTGGGAGGCGTGCGCTTCCCCGAGATCGGGGAGCTGCCGTACCTGCTCACCCTGCCCGGACACGGTTTCTACTGGTTCCAGCTGCCCGCCGCCGGCGCCGCGCCGGAGCACGGGGAGCGGGACGGCCTGGTGTCCTACGGCCTGCCCGCCGCCGGGGTCAGCACGCACACCGCCCCCGACCACACCGCCGAGCGCCCGGCCGGGTCCGGACCGCACGAGGCGGAGCACCACACCGCAGTCACCACCACGTCCAGCGCCCCGACCGGTTCCGTCCCCACGCTCCACGACGGCGTACCCGGGTCACCCGCCCGGTCCGCCGACCCGGCCCTCCCCGGCCCGGTGCGGGAGCAGACGGGCCGGGGCGGTGGCGGGAAGGGAAACGGTCCGCTCTGACATGTCCCAACTCGAAGAACTCCTGGCAGTCTGGCTACCCCGGCAGCGCTGGTTCTCCGGCAAGGGGATTCCCATCAGGCAGATCCGGGTCGAGAGCAGGCACACCCTGGTCTCGGCAGGCCCGGACGGCCCCGACCTCGACGTCCTCGTCCTCCAGGCCGGCCAGCGGGGGCGCAGCTCCCGCTACCAGTTGCTCCTGGGTTCACGGCCGCCGGGCTCCCTGCCTCCCGACCTGGCCCGCGTCGCCATCGGCGTGTGCCGGACGGCGGGCGGCAGACCGACGGTGGTCTACGACGCGGCCCACGACGCACAGCTGACGGGACTCCTCCTCAGACGGTTCGCGGAGCCCGCGGCGCCCGGCCAGTCAGGGCAGGTCCGCTTCCGAACCCTGCCCGGTGAGCGCATCCGTCCCGGTACCACCGGTCGGATACTCACCGGGGAGCAGTCCAACACCTCCCTGGTCTTCGGACAGGACTACATCCTGAAGACCTTCCGCAGACTCTGGCCCGGACCCAACCCGGACCTGGAGCTCACCATGGCGCTGTCCGGATCGCCGTACGTCGCCCGATCGTGCGGGTGGATCGAGGCCGACCTGCCCGGGTACACGACACCGACGACCCTGGCCATGCTCCAGAGGTTCATCCCGCAGGCCACGGACGGGTGGGTGCTCGCCACAGCCAACGTCCGCTCCCTGCTGGACGGGACGGGGAGCGACCGCCAGTCCGCGTTCACCGGTGAGGCGGCGCGGCTGGGCCGCACCACCGCCGAGGTGCACCGGTCGCTGGCGGCCGCGCTCCCGACGGACGTGCTCTCGCCTGTGGGGGCGGCCGCCCTGGCCGACGCCATGGTGCAGCGCCTGGCGACGGCCAGCGCGGAGGTTCCCGAACTGGCCGAGCACGCGCCCCGGGTGATGGCGGCCTACACCGACTTCGCCGAGGTGGACGAGCCGCTGCCGATCCAGCGCATCCACGGCGACTACCACCTCGGGCAGGCCGTCCGCACCGGGGCGGGGTGGGTGCTGCTGGACTTCGAGGGTGAGCCCACCGTGCCGGTGCGGGACCGCCAGCGCCTCTCCAGTCCGCTGAGGGACGTCGCGGGGATGCTCCGCTCCTTCGACTACGCGGCCGGCTACCTGCTGGTGGGACATCCGGGAGACCCCGAACTGGAGTGGGCCGCCCATGCCTGGGCCCAGCACAACAGGGAGGCCTTCTGCCGGGGGTACGCCGACGGCGGCGGGTCCGATCCTGAGAAGCACCTGACGGTGCTGCGGGCGTTCGAGTTCGACAAGGCCGTGTACGAGGTCCTGTACGAGGCCCGGAACCGTCCGAACTGGCTGCGGGTCCCGTTGGAGTCCATCGCCTCAGCGGCCGCCGCGCCGCCCGTTCCCGGGTAGTCCGAGGGCGGTCTGCTCCCCACCCGGGAGCGGCCGCCCTTCCGTACGACCACCTCCCGTACCGACCGACCGCAACGAGCACGACGGAGCCGTATGACCTCGTCCGACAGGAAACCCAACGCCGCGAAGGCGGGGGCCTCCGCGAAGACCGCGAAGGCCGCACCGAAGAAGGACACGACGACGGGGGCCGCCGCGACGGCGAAGGCCGCCACGGCCGCGTCCGCGGCGGAGAAGGGCGCGACGGCGAAGAAGCCTGCCGTCGCCGCCCGGGTCCCGTCCGCCAGGGCCTCCACCGCCGCGGGAGCGGCGTCGAAGGCGGCCCCGGGGGCCGAGGCGAAGAGCCCTCGGAGGGCCCCCGCGGCGAAGGCCGCGACGAGGACTCCGGCGAAGGCGGCTTCGAGGAGCGCCGGGAAGGACCCGGTCGAGGCGACGACGAAGGGCGCGGTCGCGGCGAAGGCGCAAGGCGCGGCGAAGGCGGCGCCGGCCCGGAGGCGGGCCTCCGGGCCGGACCCCGAACTCGTCGCGGCTCTGGACCGGCTGATCGACGGCCACCACCACGACCCGCACTCCCT
>Ga0233363_1000636_pt1 | contig 14909 bp, 12 predicted proteins | sample ElkDunMinimDraft_18_FD_191534 | JGI IMG/M metagenome (GOLD analysis project Ga0233363, IMG submission 191534) | Fecal eukaryotic communites from dung pellets of Tule Elk in California, USA - Elk Dung C16 | ecosystem: Host-associated > Mammals > Digestive system > Large intestine > Fecal | place... | reverse complement strand
CCATGTCAGCAGGAGTGCGCGCTCGCTGTCCGGGTCTGCGGGCCGGCGGGCGGCGAGCCGGGGCCGCAGGTGGGTCAGGTAGTCCTCGAGCGCGGCCGCGAGGGGCGGGCTGAGCACGACGGTCCGCGTGGTGCCGCCCTTGCCCGTGATGCGCCACCGCGTCTCGTGCGGTTCGCGGGTGAAGTCGGCCACGTCGGCGCGGGCCAGCTCGGAGACCCGCGGTCCGAGGACGAGCAGGAGGGCCACCGCGAGCCGGTCGCGCTGGGCGAGCTGCTGGTCGGAGCGCGTGCGCCTGGCGGACCCGCCTACGGTGGGTGGCGTCGTCGGGCCCGGCCGGCCGACGGCGTCCAGGAGGGCGTGGGCGGCCGAGGCCGAGAGAGCGGTGCGTGCCACGCGCAGGCCGCCACGCACCTTGGCCGGGGGAGCGGCCCACTGCATCGGGTCGGCCTGGACCCAGCACTGGCGGGCCGCGTGGGAGAAGAAGCGGGTGACGGACTGGCGGAACCGGTTGACGGTGGCGGTCGAACGGCCGGGCGCGCCCTTGCGTGCCGGGTCCGCGTACCGGCCGTCGGGGCTGGCCTGGTAGCGCACGAGCGCATCGTCGACGTCGTCGCCCGTGACGTCGTCCAGCACCCGGTCGGCGCCGAGGAGGCCGACGAGCTCGGTGACGTCGCGCTCGTAGCTGCGTGCGGTCGCGGGGGAGAGGACCCCGCGGACGGTCTCCCGGCGCACGACGGCGAGGTAGCGGTCGGCAGCCTCGGCGACGGTGACGCGGTCCAGCCGGGGCGGTGCGACCATGGGCTTCCTTCCTCTGCGGCCTGACGCCGTCGTGCAGGTCCGTGACCTGCGGCGTCGTCGGGGAACAGGGTAGGAGCCGGCACCGACAGCGGTGAGACCACGGTGTTGCACCATACACACTAGTTTGAACTGTATGTCCGGTTCATCCTAGTGGCGGCGCGGTACGCACGTCGAGCTTTGGCCGGGGAGCGGGTGCGTGCGACCATGGCCGTAGAGCCCGAAAGGGCTCCCGGACGAGGGTTGCCGTACCCGGTGTGCGACAAGACGGCATCGAGGAGCACACACCATGTCCTGGATCGTTCTTCTGCTGTCCGGCGTCCTCGAGGCCGTGTGGGCGACCGCACTCGGCCGGTCCGAGGGATTCACCCGTCTGGTGCCGAGCATCGTCTTCGGGGTGAGCCTCGTCGCGAGCATGGCAGGCCTGGCGTTCGCGATGCGTGACCTGCCCGTAGGCACGGCCTACGCGGTGTGGGTCGGCATCGGAGCCACGCTCACGGTCGTCTACGCGATGGCGTCGGGGTCCGAACCGTTCTCGGTGGTCCGGCTGCTGCTGATCGCCGGCATCGTCGGGTGCGTCATCGGGCTCAAGCTGACCCACTGACCTGCCGTCCTTGGGCACGTCGCGGTGCGGAGGCGTGCGGGCCGGCCCGACGGCGTCAGGCGTGAAAGAGCGCGGCGTTGAGGAAGTCGGCGCCGAAGGTGCCCGCGACGTCGGGCTGCACCGCGCGCAGCTCGAGCGGCCGCAGCAGCCTGAAGATGCGCTCGAGATCCTCCAGCAGGAACGACGTCCCGCCCGCCGTGTCGCCGGACGCCAGCACGTCGTCGTCGGGCGGGCTGGGCTGGCGCTCCTGGGAGAACGCCACGATCCCGTAGCGTCCGTGCGGCGCGAGCAGCGCCAGGACGCGCTCGAGGTACGTGATGCGGCGGTGCGGCGCGAGGTGGTGGAAGCACCCGGAGTCGTAGACGAGGTCGAACGGGCCGGCGGGCAGCTCGTCGCGCAGGACGTCGAGCGCACGGACCGTCATCCGGTCGGGCAGCGTGGGACGGACCGTGTCGAGCAGCCCGGCGGCGAGGTCCACACCGACCACGCGAGCGCCGCGCTCGGCGAGCCAGCGCCCGTTGCGCCCGTTGCCGCAGCCGACGTCGAGGACGTGCGCGCCCGCCACGTCGCCCAGGAGCCCGCGCGCGTACCAGTCGACGAGCGGTTCGTCCGGGAGCCCGGTGTTGAGCGGGTGGCCCTCGCGCTGCAGGAGCCGTTCCCAGAAGCCTGCCGCGCTCGCTCGCGTCAGGTCGCCGCGTTCGTGCTCGGCGACCTGACGGTCGAGGAGGTCGAAGAGGTCGTCGATCGTCCCGATACGCACGGTCGATTCTCCCACGAAGGCGGCAGAAAACGGCGTGATACCGCCGATCATCGGGCATTCTGCTACGGCTGGACGGGCCGCCCGGCGTAGCGCATGCCGATGCTCTCGGGCGCGGTGTCCACGAACCCCAGACCGCGGTACAGCGCCCGGCCGGGCTCGTCGGCCAGGAGGGTCACGTACGGGTTCGCGGGTGCTCGGTTGTCGACCTGTTCGAGGAGCCACTCGAGCACCCACCGCCCGAGGCCGCGGCGCTGGTGGTCGGGGAGGGTCGCCATGTCCGCGACATGGAAGTACCAGCCGCCGTCGCCGAGCAGTCGACCCATCGCGACCGCCGCGCCGGAGTCCCGGTGGCGCACGTGGCAGAACGCCCAGCTGTTCGCGACGGCGTAGCCGGCCTGCTCGGTCGTCTTGGGACTCAGCCCGGAGTCCTGGCGCAGGCGCACGTACTCGTCGACGCCGGGCGGCGTGGGCAGCAGCACGTACGTGTCGTCACGCGGAGACGCGGCCGGGCGGGACGTCGGTTCCGTGCGGTCCATAGGGCCAGCATAGGGAGGGGTCTCCGACGCGTAATGACATAATGCGCATTATCGGAACGAGACGGAACGGCGGGATCGCACGGTTTGCCGCTCCGGTGAACGCCATCCTGGATACGCCTGTTCGATAGCGCATTCCTCGCGTGCTGACCGTCGAGCTCGCGGTCGCCCCGTGTCTCGTGGCCTGTCCGGTGGCCAGCGGCACCTCACGTGACGTTGCGTCCGCTGCGCTGTCACCGCTGACATAACGGGAGCGCCCTCTCGCCTGGGCGACCCGGTCCCGGCGTAGGCACGCTGGATCCGAGCGGGCCGCACTCCCCCAGGCTGCAGCAACCAGCGGCAACCAACGACCCTCACGCGCAACTGACGGTTGCGCCCAAGGAGGTCGAGTGGCAGATTGATATGCAACCACTGGTTGCAGATCCTGCCGGGAGCTTCTCAGGAGGAACCATGACCGCACGAAATCTGCCCGACGTCGTGTCACCTGACGCGTGGCTCGCCGCTCGCAAGGAGCTGCTCGCCGCGGAGAAGGAGCTCACGCACCTGCGCGACCGCGTCAACGCCGAGCGCCGACGGCTGCCCATGATGCGCATCGACAAGCCGTACACGTTCGACGGGCCGGACGGCGAGGTGACGCTCCTGGACCTGTTCGACGGCCGCGAGCAGCTCGTCATGCACCACTTCATGTGGCTCTGGGACGTGGACGCCGACGGCACGTCGCACCCGCGCGACGTCGGCTGCCCCAGCTGCGCGTCGGCGGCCGACCACATCCCCGAGCACCTACGGCAGCTGCACGCGCGCAGCACGACTCTCGTCGCCGTCTCGCGCGCGCCGTACGCGAAGATCGCCCCGTACCGCGAGCGCATGGGGTGGACCTTCCCGTGGTTGTCCTCGTCCGGCACCGACTTCAACTATGACTTCCACGCGAGCCTCGACCCGAAGGTCGCCCCGGTGATGGTCAACTTCAGCGACGAGGCCGAGCTCGCCGCGGCCGGTACGCCCTGGGGCACCGAGTGGCGCACGCCGGGCGACCTTCCCGGGATCAGTGCGTTCCTCCGCGTCGGGGACGAGGTGTTCCACACCTACTCGACCTACGAACGTGGCATCCAGGAGTTCCACTACGGCATCCCGTACCTCGACCTCACGGCACTCGGCCGCCAGGAGGACTGGGAGGAGCCGCACGGCCGCGCCGAACCGCTCGGCCTTCAGGTCGGCAGCCCGAACCTGCGCTACCCCGACGAGTACGGCTCGGAGGAGTACGCGCCGCATGGCCATGGCCACCACCACGGCCACCACCACGTGCGGTGACTCCTCCTAGGCGGCCGTCGGGTCCGGAGCGCGGTCCAGGACGATGAGCGGCGTCACGTAGTGCTCGGTCACACTGCCCCCGAGGTCGCGCACGGCCTGGGCGGCGGCGTCGACCTCGGCCTCGTGCCAGTCGCTGAAGGTGCTGAACAGGTCGTGGATCTGGTCGGCGTCGAGGTCGATGGTCCAGCGGAAGTGCGCGGTGTGGTTCTCGGTGAAGTGCCCGCTGCGGGTGAGCCGGCGCAGCCACTCCTCGGTGTCCAGCTCCCCCGGCCCGGTCCGCACGGTCGCGGGGTCGCGCCGGTCGGCGATCTCCTGGACCCGGTCCCGGAACGGGGTGCGGACCTCGGGGTCGCCGAACGCGTTGCGCCACACCGCGAGGTGACCGCCGGGCGCGATCGCGCGGTGCAGTGCGGGCAGCACGACGTCGAGGTCGAGCCAGTGCACCGTCGTCGCGATCACCACGAGGTCGAAGGCGGCGTCGGGCAGGTCGGCGTCCTCGGCCGTGGTGACGAGCACGTCGACCTCGGGGAGGCGGGCGCGCAGGCGCTCGGCCAGGGCGTGTCCCGGCTCGATCGCCGTCACGTCGGCGCCGGCCGCGACCAGCGGCGCCGTCGCGAGACCTGCGCCCGCGCCGACGTCCAGCACGCGCATGCGGGGGCGCAGGACGCCGAGCTCGCCGAGGCGCTCCCACAGCACGTCGGGGTACGGGGGCCGGGCTCGCTCGTACACCTCGGCCCGCTTGTCGAAGTGCATCGGATCGGTCATGCCCAGGGACATTACCCGACATCGGAATGGGGCCACAGGATGACGTGCACGGCTCTACGGCGGCGCCCAGGCGGACCACAACTTCACCCCTAGTCGGCCAAGCGCGCCCGTCAAACTGCTCATCGCTTGATCTATAGTGCTGACTATCGCGAGGAGGCGAAGCATGGCGTCAAGCACAAGAGCAAGTCGCAGAAGCGCTCGATTTACCCTCGGAGGAGAGCAGGCAGAGGCGGATCCTCTCCTGCAGGACGGATTCTACGAATCCGGAACCTACCAAACCGTAGCTGATCGAGACGATCCACGATGCTTCTTAGTGGGTCGAACCGGTGCGGGAAAATCCGCAATCATCCAGCGACTCGACGATGAGTTCAATGGCCATGTGATCCGAATCTCTCCCGAAGACTTGTCCTTGCCGTATATTACCGACTTGAGTGTAGTTCGATATCTGACGGACTTAGGCGTGCACCTCGACCCACTCTTCATTGCACTCTGGAAGCACGTGCTTCTCATCGAAGTGATCAAGAATCGATATCGAGTCGACTCCCCCGATGCAAAACGCACATTCCTGCAGACCCTGGGGTCGCGCATCGCCAGAGACAAAAGCAAGACTGCTGCACTAGAGTATCTCGAAGAGTTCGAAGGCAAGTTCTGGTGCGAAACCGATGAGCGCGTTCAAGACATAACAACACGATTTGAAAGTCAGATCGAGGCGGAAGCGGGCGGGAAGGCCAGCTTTGCAGGGATGGGCATGTCTCTTGCGGGCGCCGGCTCGGATGTGTCCTCTATCGAAACGCGAACTCAATTGGCGGAGCGCTTTCAGCGCGTGGTAAATGCCACTCAGCTGCCACGGCTGAACCAGATGATTAAGGTGCTCGATGAGGACATACTTGATTCTCAGCAGCACTTCACGTATATCGTGATCGACGACTTGGATCGAGACTGGGTCGACGAGCAGGTTGCAAACGGTCTAATCCGGTGCCTGTTCCGGGCAGTCGTAGACCTGAAGCGCGTCCGAAACCTGAAGGTGATTGTTGCTCTTCGCACGAATATCTTCGAAGCCCTCGACTTTGGATCGCGAACTGGAGCCCAAGAGGAGAAGTTCCGATCACTTACGCTCAAAGTTGAGTGGGTGCCTAAGGAGATCGAAGGAATGTTGAGCGAACGTGCGCGGGCGTCCGTTGAACGCCACTCCTTGGCAGATGTGGGTTCTATCAAAGACCTATTGCCCGCGACGAATAGAACCCGAGGAAGCGCGCTCGAGTACATATTACGCAGGACGTTGATGCGACCGCGAGACGCGATTGCCTATTTCAACGAGTGCTACACAGCGTCGGGTGGAAAGGCGAAGGTGAGTTGGGACACAATCCATCGCGCCGAAGCAGAGTACTCCCACAAGCGACTCCTGGCACTCCGTGACGAGTGGAAGCCAAACTATCCAGGACTCGACCGTGTCTTGTCTTGCTTCACACGAGCAAGTGTTTCTATGAGTCCCGAGGAGTTTGAGGGCCGCGTAGAGGATGCGGCACTCTTGGTCGCTGAACCGGAGTTTCCAGGAACTGTATGGCTGACCGAGATTGCTGCTAGTGCGTGGAACGCGTCGCCGGGTGACTCGTGGGTTGACTCGTACTATTTGCTGACGAAACTGCTCTTTGATATTGGGTTCATTGGCATGGCGCCTCCAAAGAAAGGGCCCGTGTTTGCCGAATCCCAATTTGGCTTCGCTGACGTTCGGAGTCACATTTCGAATGCGGTGTCGTTTCTCGTGCATCCGGCGTTCCGCGCGGCGCTCGACATCCGTCACAACGAGTAGCGGCGAATCTGGGCTCCTTCGTGGCAACCGCGAGGATGACGCCCGAGGAACGGCACAGACGCACGGTAGGCACGCACCCTTCCAGCTCGTGGAGTCGCTCCCATAGGACGCCGGCGCAGCGCGCCTGCCCGGGTCACATATGCCTCGGCGCGCTCGCCGAAATGCATCGGATCGACCATTTCTGAAGTCACGACTCCGCGGACCGAACCACCGGAACCATGGTTTTGACAGTCTCAACCAACCGAGCGGATCAACCACTCTCCAGGATCCGGGCTGCGCGTCGCAGGTCCGCCCGCACCGCGGCCGGCGCCAGCGCCTGGAGAACGAGGCGGACCGGCACCCAGGGCAGGGAGCTGCGGACGCGCAGGTCGACACCCAGAGCGGTGCGGTCGTCCGCGAGCGCCGTGAACGTCAGGTGCAGGTACGCCCGCAGGCCGTGCCACTCCCCCAGCTCGGCCCAGGTCCCGGCGCCGCCTGAGGTGGGCGGGTTCATCTCGACGATCCGCAGGCGGGGCGCCGCGCCCACGGCGGTCCGGTCGAGCCAGCGGGTGCCCACGCGGGGTGGTCCGGCGTCGAGCACCGTCACCGCCCGCAAGCTCGACTGCCACTGCGGGCGGTGGCGGGGGTCGGCGAGGTAGTCGAACGCGCTCCGTGGCGGCGCGGGCACCTCGACCGTGAACCGGGCCACGGGCTCAGGCGCCCACGTACTGCGCCAGGTGTTCCCCGGTGAGGGTCGAACGCTGGGCGACGAGGTCGGCGGGCGTTCCCTCGAAGACGACCCGTCCGCCGTCGTGCCCGGCGCCGGGCCCGAGGTCGATGATCCAGTCGGCGTGCGCCATGACGGCCTGGTGGTGCTCGATGACGATGACGGACCTGCCGGAGTCGACCAGGCGGTCGAGCAGGCCGAGCAGCTGCTGGACGTCGGCCAGGTGCAGGCCGGAGGTTGGCTCGTCGAGGATGTAGACGCCGCCCTTGTCGCCCAGGTGGGTGGCGAGCTTGAGCCGTTGCCGTTCGCCGCCGGACAGCGTGGTCAGCGGCTGGCCGAGCGTGAGGTAGCCGAGGCCGACGTCGGCGAGCCGCTCGACGATCGCGTGCGCGGCGGGGATCCGCGCCTCGCCGGAGCCGAAGAACTCGACGGCCTCGGAGACGGGCATCGCGAGGACCTCGCTGATGTCGCGCCCGCCGAGCGTGTACTCGAGCACGGCGGCCTGGAACCGCTTGCCACCGCAGTCCTCGCAGGGCGTGGACACGGTCTCCATGAAGCTGAGCTCGGTGTAGATCATGCCGTTGCCGTTGCAGGTGGGGCAGGCGCCCTCGGAGTTGGCGCTGAACAGGGCGGGCTTGACGCCGTTGGCCTTGGCGAACGCCTTGCGCACGGGCTCGAGCAGCCCGGTGTAGGTGGCGGGGTTGCTGCGCCGCGAGCCGCGGATGGCGCCCTGGTCGATCGAGACGACGCCCTCGCGGCCGGCGACCGACCCGTGGATGAGCGAGCTCTTGCCCGACCCGGCGACGCCGGTGACCACGACGAGCGCGCCGAGGGGGACGTCGACGTCGACCGACTGCAGGTTGTTCGCCGTCGCGCCCCGGATCTCGAGGGCACCCGTGGGCTTGCGCACCTCGTCCTTGAGCGCGGCGCGGTCGTCGAGGTGGCGCCCCGTGACGGTGTCGCTGGACCGCAGCCCGTCGACGGTGCCCTCGAAGCAGATCGTGCCGCCGGCGGTGCCCGCCCCGGGGCCGAGGTCGACGACGTGGTCGGCGATCGCGATCGTCTCGGGCTTGTGCTCGACGACGAGCACCGTGTTGCCCTTGTCGCGCAGCCGCACCAGCAGGTCGTTCATGCGCTGGATGTCGTGCGGGTGCAGCCCGATGGTCGGCTCGTCGAAGACGTACGTGACGTCCGTCAGCGACGACCCGAGGTGGCGCAGCATCTTGATGCGCTGCGCCTCGCCCCCGGACAGGGTGCCGGAAGGTCGCTCGAGGCTGAGGTAGCCGAGCCCGAGCTCGACGAACGCGGCGAGGTTGTCCCCGAGCGCCTTGACGACGGGGGCCATCGCCGGGTCGTCGAGCTCGCGGATCCACGCGGCCAGGTCGGTGATCTGCATCGCGCACAGGTCGGCGATGTTGACGCCCCGGATCTTCGCCGACCGTGCCGACTCGGACAGCCGGGTGCCACCGCACTCGGGGCAGGTCGTGAACACGGCGGCCCGCTCGACGAACGCCCGGATGTGCGGCTGCAGCGAGTCGAGGTCCTTGGAGAGCATCGACTTCTGGATCTTGGGGATCAGACCCTCGTAGGTCATGTTGATCCCGGCGATCTTGATCTTGGTCTGCTCCTTGTAGAGCAGGTCGGCCCGCTCCTGGTCGGTGAAGTCGCGGATCGGCGTGTTGCCGTCGAACAACCCTGACTCGGCGAACCCCTTGACCATCCAGCCGTCGGCCGTGTAGCCGGGAACCTTGATCGCACCCTCGAGCAGCGACTTGGACTCGTCGATGATCTCGGCGAGGTCGAGGTCCGAGACCGATCCGCGTCCCTCGCAGCGCGGGCACATGCCGCCGTGGTAGACGGCGTTGCGCACGACGGTCTTCTCGCCCGTGGCCGACGTCATGACCCCGCTCGCCTTGCGCGCGGGGATGTTGAACGAGAACGCGGTCGAGGGGCCGACGTACGGCTCGCCGAACCGGCTGAACAGCACCCGCAGGATGGCGTTGGCGTCCGTTACGGTGCCGACGGTCGAGCGCGGGTTCGCACCGAGGCGCTCCTGGTCGACGACGATCGCGGTCGTCAGCCCGTCGAGGAGGTCGACGTCGGGCCGGTCGAGCGACGGCATGAAGCCCTGCAGGAACGCGCTGTAGGTCTCGTTGATCAGCCGCTGCGACTCGGCCGCGACCGTGTCGAACACCAGCGAGCTCTTGCCCGAGCCGGAGACCCCGGTGAAGACCGTCAGGCGCCGCTTGGGGATCTCGACGCTCACGTCCTGGAGGTTGTTCTCCCGCGCTCCGTGCACGCGGATCAGGTCGTGGCTGTCGGCGGCGTGCTCGGTGGGCTGATCGGACGTCTGGTCGGCGGTCTTCGACCGGGTGCTCGTGGCTGTGCTCATCGTCTCTCCGTCTGTGAGTGCGTCGGTCAGCCGTCGTCCGGCTGGTTGTCCAGCTGCTTGTCCGGCACGGTCAGCCCACCTGGTCGATGCGGACCATGTTGCCGGCCGGGTCACGGAACGCGCAGTCGCGCACGCCCCACGGCTGCTCGGTCGGCTCGGAGACGACCTCGGCGTCGGCGGCCTGGAGCGTGCCGAAGACGCCGTCCAGGTCGTCGGTGGCCAGGATGATCGACTGGTAGGCGCCCTTGGCCATGAGCTCGGTGATGGTCCGGCGCTCGTCGTCGGTGATGCCGGGGTCGACGGCGGGCGGCGTCAGCACGAGGCGGACGTCGGGCCGGCCCGGAGCGACGAAGGTGAGCCAGCGCATCTCGCCCTGGCCGACATCCTGGGTGAGCTCGAAGCCGAGCAGGTCGCGGTAGAACGCCAGCGACGCCTCGGGGTCGGTGTGCGGAAGGAACGTGGTGTGGATGGTGAGGTTCATGTCGTTCACGCTAGGTGCGCCTCGAGTCCGGGCGCTTCTCGATTCCTGATCGGTCGGGTCACCTGTTTCGTCACGCACGACGGCAGCTCTCCGGGCGCCGTCCGGGCGCGACGCCGGTACTCGCTCGGCGGCATGCCGACGAGCTCGGTGAACCGCGTGCTGAACGTGCCCAGGGACGAGGAGCCCACCGCGAAGCAGACGTCGGTGACGCTGAGGTCGCCGCGCCGCAGCAGCGCCATCGCCCGCTCGATGCGCCGCGTCATCAGGTAGCTGTACGGCGACTCGCCGAACGCCTCCTTGAACTGGCGGCTCAGGTGGCCGGCCGACAGGTGCACACCCCGGGCCAGCGCCTCGACGTCGAGCGGCTGTGCGTACTCCCGGTCGATCCGGTCCCGGACGCGTCGCAGCACCGCGAGGTCGCGCAGGCGTTGCGCGTCAGCGGGGCGGCTGTTCACCCGTGTGATCGTGCCACGCCGCGCCCGGGTCTGGCCACCGTGGGCGCTCGACGCGCAGGTCAGGCGTTATGGGCCAAAGATGGGCGATGTGAGGGCACTGCTGTCGCTCAACACCGAGCTCGAACGCGAGGCGTTCGACCACCTTGTGGTGGGCCGGAGCGTCGACCTGCTGGGCGTCAAGGGATCAGGCCGGTCGGCCGTGCTGCGGCGCGTGGCGCGCATGCTCGAGGACGACGAGCGCCAGGTCGTGCGCATCGACGGCATCGCGACGCTGCGCGACCGCCCGCTGGAGGCGCTCGCCGTCGCCGGCCTGCTGCCCACCGCGGCACGCGAGAGCTCCGCCGTCGCGGCCGCCGTCGGCGCGATCCTGAGCCGGGTCAAGGGCGGGCGCACCGTCCTGGTGATCGACGACGTCGACGACCTGGACCCGGTGTCCGCGGGCGCGATCACCGCGGCGCACGCGCGGGCCCGGTTCGGCGTGCTGAGCACGTCCCGCCCGCTGCCGCAACGTCTGCGCGACCCGCACCGGCTCCCCGCCGAGGTACGTCCCGGGGTCGAGCTGACCGTGGCCGCCCTGGACTACGTCGGCACCCAGACCGTGCTGAGCGAGATCCTGCCCGGACGCACCTCGACCGACCTCGTGCGGCGCGTGCACAGCCTGTCGGGCGGCATCCCCGCCCTGGTCCAGGCCATCGCCGACTCCGCACGTCGCCACACGCCCGACTGGATGCCGACCGAGGGCTGGTCCGGGCCCGCCGACCTGTGGAGCCCGGAGCTCGGCCGCACGATCGAGCCGCTCGTGCAGGACGTGTCCCCCGCCGCTCGCGAGGCGCTCGAGACCCTGGCGCTCGCGGGCCCGGTCGAGGTCGGCACCGCCCGGCGCCTGGTGTCCTGGGAGGTCCTCGAGGAGCTCGACGAGTGCTGGCTGCTGCGGTTCGTGACCCGCGGCGACGACGTGACGCTCGTCGGCGTCTTCCCGCCCGTCGTCGCCGAGTACCTGCGCCACCTGCGCCTGACCGCCCGCCGCCTGCGGCTCGACGAGAGCCTCTCGATCGCGTTCGGCGACGTGACCCGCACCGCCACGGCGACGCCGAGCAGCAGGTCCAGCGCCCCGAGCCTGATCACGAGACCGACGTCGAACCACGGCACGCACGAGCTCGACGCGATCCTGCACCGGATGCTGCTCGAGCACTGGCGGCGCGAGACGCTCGTGCGCCGCAGCGAGTGGGAGGCGGCGCCGTCGCCCGTCACGGCCGTGCCCTACCTGCGAGCGCTCCTCGTCGGCGACGCCGACGCCGCGACGCTCCGGTCCGTCATCGCCCAGACGCCTCGCGGCGGTGACCCGCGCGACCTCGCCTCGTTCGACAACTGGCACGCGCTGGTGCTCGCGTTCGTCGACCACGACCTCGACGGGGCGCTCGAGGTGCTCGAGCAGGCCGGCGCGGAGGCCGAGGAGTGGCGCCCGCTGCTGCGCGGCGTCGGGCTGCACCTGGCGATGCTGATCGACCAGCTGCCCGCGATCGAGCGGATCGACGAGGTGACCGAGCCCGAGATGCCGGTCGAGGCCGTCGAGGCGCTGGGCCTCGTGCGTGCCGAGAGGTTCGCCTTCCAGGGCGACGGCGCGGCCGCGCTGCCCCTGGTCCGGCAGGAGCCGGGCGAGCTGTCCGACTTCACCGACGGGCGCCAGGTGGTGTACGGGCTGGCTCTGATGGTCGCCGGCCGGCTCGACGAGGCGCTCGAGTGGGCGCGGGTGCGGCTCGAGGAGGGCCGCTCCCGGCTCGACGTCGATGCCATCCACGGCCACGGGTACGTCGTCGCGGCGGTCCTGCTGAACCAGAACCGGACGTCCGAGCTGCGCGACCACCTCGCGTCGGTGCTCTCGACGGGCCTGGCGTCCGCGACGCAGCGGCCCTACGAGGCCGCCAACCTCTCGATGGCGTCCGGCATCGCGCTCGACGACGGCCGGCCCGCCGCGGCCCGGGCGTTCGCCGAGCAGGCGGCCGCCCGCTCGCTCGGCCCCAACCCGCTCCCCTACGCCTTCTCGAGCTTCACGCTCGGACGGCTCGAATCCGGGATGGAGGGCCTCGTCCAGCTCGAGGCCGACCGTGGGACCGCCGACGCCGTCTGGGCCGAGGTCCTGGTGCTCGAGGAGCGCGGGTACGCGGTCGCGGCCCTGACCGCCGGTGCGTTCTCGGTCGGCATCTGGGCCGACCCCGACCGTGCCGCGCACCTGCTGGACCTCGCCGCGACCACGCCCGGCGGCTTCGCCGCGTCGATCGCCCGGTACGTGCGTGCGCTGCACACCGACGATCCCGACGAGGCCCGGCGCGAGGCCGCCGCGCTCCTGGAGGAGACACAGGTGCTCTCGGGCGTCCGGGCGCTGGCCGCCGCGGTGCGCGCCGCCCGCCGTCAGGGCGGCCCGCAGGCCGCGGCCGACGAGCGTGCCCGGGCCATGGAGCTTGCCCGCAGGCACGGCCAGGGCGCCCTGCGCATGCTCGCGGGACTGGCGCCTGCCGGCGACCTGACCACCCGCGAGGAGGAGATCGCGCGGCTGGCGGCCGAAGGGCTGTCGAACCAGCAGATCGCGGCCCGGCTGCAGATCTCGGTGCGCACGGTCGAGAACCACCTGCTGCGTGCGTTCCGCAAGCTCGCGATCACCACGCGCTCGGAGCTGTCCCGCACGCTCGGGGTCTGAGCCGGACGTTCAGGCCGGGTTCTGCGTGCGCACGGCCTCGGCGACGGCCTCGGCCACGCGGTGGTCGAACACGCCCGGGATGATGAACGCGCTGTTGAGCTCCTCGGGGTGCACGACGTCGGCGATCGCGACGGCGGCCACGCGCAGCAGCTCGGTGGTGATCTCGGTGGCCCCGACGTCGAGCAGTCCTCGGAACAGCCCTGGGAAGGCCAGCACGTTGTTGATCTGGTTGGGGTAGTCGCTGCGCCCGGTCGCGACCACCGCGGCGTGCTCGGCCGCCTCGATCGGGTCCACCTCGGGCGTGGGGTTGGCGAGCGCGAAGACGATGGCCGCGTCGTTCATGCGCGCGATGTCGGCGCCCGTGAGGATGTTCGCCGCGGACACCCCGATGAACACGTCCGCGCCCACCAGGCCGTCGCGCAGCGACCCGTCGAAGCCGTCGTGGTTGGTGTTGTCGGCGATCCAGGTGCGGTGGGGGTCGCCGTTGCGCTTGCCGCCGTGCAGGGCGCCGTCGCGCCCGAACGCGACGATGTGCTTGGCCCCCTGCGCCTTGAGCAGGCGGATGATCGCGTTCCCCGCGGCACCCACGCCCGAGACGACGATGCGGACGTCGTCGAGGTCCTTGCCGACGACCTTGAGGGCGTTGACGAGCGCGGCCAGCACGACGATCGCGGTGCCGTGCTGGTCGTCGTGGAAGACCGGGATGTCCAGCTCGGCACGCAGCCGCGCCTCGATCTCGAAGCAGCGCGGCGCGGAGATGTCCTCGAGGTTGACCCCGCCGTACACGGGCGCCAGCGCCTTGACGATGCTGATGATCTCCTCGACGTCGGTGGTGTCGAGGCACACGGGCCAGGCGTCGACCCCGCCGAACTCCTTGAACAGCGCCGCCTTGCCCTCCATGACCGGCAGCGCCGCGGCCGGGCCGATGTCGCCGAGACCGAGCACCGCCGTGCCGTCCGTGACGACCGCGACGGTGTTCCGCTTGATCGTCAGCCGCCGCGCGTCCTCGGGGCGTTCGGCGATGGCGAGGCAGACGCGCGCGACGCCGGGGGTGTACGCACGCGACAGGTCGCGGCGCGTCTTGAGCGGCACCTTGGTGCTGATCTCGATCTTGCCGCCGAGGTGCATGAGGAACGTCGAGTCGCTCCACTTGAGCACCCGCACGCCCTCGAGCGCGTCGAGCGTCGCGACCACGCGTTCGCCGTGCTCGGCGTCGACCGTGTCGCACGTGACGTCCATGACGAGACCCTGCGGCGTGGAGTGGGCGATGTCGACGCCCATGACGGCGGCGCCGGCGTCGGCCACCGCGCTCACCACGGTGCTGGTGGCGCGCTGGGAAGCGGGCACCTGGACGCGCAGGGTGACGGTGTAGCTGGGGCTGGGCAGGGGCACGGCGGAACCCTTCGAGGCGGCGGCGTTGCCGGGATCGACGGGCGCCAAGGTACTCCACACGGAGCCACCCGAGGCGCCCCGTCTCAGGGCGCGCTCGGGCGGCTCGTCACGCCAGGTGTCAGGCCGTGGTGTCGTCCCCCGCCATGACCGCCGCACGCCCCGCCTCCAGGCGGGCGACCGGGATCCGGAACGGCGAGCACGAGACGTAGTCGA
>Ga0233363_1000634_pt1 | contig 14936 bp, 11 predicted proteins | sample ElkDunMinimDraft_18_FD_191534 | JGI IMG/M metagenome (GOLD analysis project Ga0233363, IMG submission 191534) | Fecal eukaryotic communites from dung pellets of Tule Elk in California, USA - Elk Dung C16 | ecosystem: Host-associated > Mammals > Digestive system > Large intestine > Fecal | place... | reverse complement strand
AACGCCGGCCACACCGGCCAGTTCGAGCGCACGCTGGTGATCTGCGAGGACAAGGCCTACGTGTCCTACCTCGAAGGCTGCACAGCGCCGATGCGCGACGAGAACCAGCTGCATGCGGCGGTCGTGGAGCTGGTCGCGCTGGAAGACGCCGAGATCAAGTATTCGACGGTGCAGAACTGGTACCCGGGCGACGAGAACGGCAAGGGCGGCATCTACAACTTCGTGACCAAGCGCGCCGAATGCCGTGGCGATCGCAGCAAGGTGGTCTGGGCCCAGGTCGAAACCGGTTCGGCGATCACCTGGAAGTATCCGTCCTGCGTGCTGCTGGGTGACGACTCGTCCGGCGAATTCCATTCGGTCGCGCTGACCCACCACCGCCAGCAGGCCGACACCGGCACCAAGATGATCCACGTCGGCAAGCGCACCAAATCGAAGATCGTCAGCAAGGGCATCAGCGCCGGTCGCGGCCAGAACACCTATCGCGGCCTCGTCCGGATCGGCGCAGGCGCCGAAGGCGCGCGCAACTACACCCAGTGCGATTCGCTGCTGATCGGCAAGGAGTGCGGCGCGCACACCTTCCCCTACATCGAGGTCAAGCATCCCGGTGCGACTGTGGAACACGAAGCCACGACATCGAAGATCAGCGACGACCAGATGTTCTACTGCCGCGCACGTGGCATCAGCGAGGAAGACGCGGTCAGCCTGATCGTCGACGGCTTCTGCAAGCAGGTGTTCCGCGAACTGCCGATGGAATTCGCGGTCGAGGCCAAGAAGCTGCTCGACGTGTCGCTGGAAGGCTCGGTCGGCTGATCCCGCCGGCCGCGCGGCGCGTGTTCGCGTCCGCCAGACCCGCCCCCTTTTCATATTTCCGAATCCCGCACCCCATGCTCAATATCGACAACCTCCACGCCTCCATCAACGAGCGCGAAATCCTCAAGGGCCTCTCGCTGCATGTGAAGCCCGGCGAAGTGCACGCGATCATGGGGCCGAACGGCGCCGGCAAGTCCACGCTCGGCCATATCCTGTCGGGTCGCGACGGCTACGAAGTCACCGCCGGCAGTGTCTCGTTCGAAGGCGACGACCTGCTGGCGCTGGAACCGGAGGAACGGGCCGCGGCTGGCGTGTTCCTGGCGTTCCAGTATCCGGTCGAGATTCCGGGCGTGAACAACACCTATTTCCTGCGCAGCGCGCTCAATGCGCAGCGCAAGGCGCGCGGCGAGGAAGAACTCGATTCGATGCAGTTCCTCAAGCTGGTTCGCCAGAAGCTGGCCGTGCTGCACCTCGACGACCGCCTGCTGCACCGTGGCGTCAACGAGGGGTTCTCGGGCGGCGAGAAGAAGCGCAACGAGATTTTCCAGCTGGCCGTTCTCGAACCGAAGCTGGCGATCCTCGACGAAACCGATTCGGGTCTCGACATCGACGCGCTCAAGAGCGTCGCCGACGGCGTCAACGCGCTGCGCTCGCCGGACCGCGCCTTCATCGTGATCACCCACTACCAGCGCCTGCTCGACTACATCAAGCCGGACGTGGTCCACGTGCTCGCCGACGGCCGCATCGTGCAGAGCGGCGGTCCGGAACTGGCGCTGCAGCTCGAGGCCCAGGGTTATGCCTGGATCAAGGACCGCGTTGCCCCGGAGACCGTTGCCTGATGAGCGCGCTGCTCGACTCCCTTGCTGCCGGTTTCGGCGGCGATCCCGGCCGCCGCGCCGCACTCGATGCCGCGCTCGCCACCGGCCTGCCCGGGCCGCGCAGCGAATCGTGGAAGTACACCTCGCTGAGGGCACTCGAGCGTCGGAGCTTCGGCACTGCGACCGGCGGGTTCACCGTCGATGCCGGCCTGCTGGCCGACATTCCCGCGCCGCGCATCGTCTTCGTCAACGGCGGGTATTCCGACGCACTGTCCGACACCGCCCCGACCCCCGGCCTGACGATCGGCCGCACCGGCGCCGGCGCTTGCCTGCCGTCGATCGAGGACCGTGGCGATGCGGTGTTTGCCCGCCTCAATGCCGCGCTGGCCGATGACGGCATCTCGGTCACCGTGGCCGACGGCGCACAGGTCGAGCGCCCCGTGCACCTGGTGTTCGTCGGCGCGCCGGCGGAGGGCGATCTCGCCTGGCACCTGCGCCACCACATCGCACTGGGCGCGGACGCATCGCTGACCCTGGTCGAACATCACATCGACGCCACTGCGCACCGCCATCTCGACAACAGCGTGATGTCGCTGCGTCTCGCCGACCGCGCCGCGCTGCGCCATGTCCGCCTGCAACAGCGCGACGCCGGTGCGACGAGCTTCCTGCGCACCGATGCCGAACTGCAGGCCGCCTCGGCCTATACCCGGGTCGACGTCGAAGCGGGTGGCGCGCTGTCGCGTCATGAACTCGACGTGCGCCTGCTCGGAAAGGCCGCCTCGCTGACCGCCAACGGTGTGCTGCTGGCCGGCGGTCGCGCCCATGTCGATACGCGCCTGGGCATCCGCCACGTGGCCCGCGACACATCCTGCGAACTCAACTGGCGCGGCATTGGCGATCAGCGTGGCCGCGTGGTGTTCCATGGCGGCATCACCATCGATGCGGGCGCCGATGGCACTGACGCGCGCCTGTCGAACAAGAACCTGCTGCTGTCGCCCACCGCCGAGATCGACACCCAGCCGGTGCTGGTGATCCATGCCGACGAAGTGCAGGCCGCGCACGGCGCAACAGTGGGCCAGCTTGATCCCGGCGCGCTGTTCTACCTGCGCTCCCGCGGGCTGCCGGCGCCCGAGGCCCGGCGCCTGCTGACCACTGCCTTCGTGCGTGAGCCATTGGCGGCGATCGGCATGCCGGAACTGCGCGCGCAGGCGGAAGCCGGCCTCGACCGCGCCCTGGCCGCGCTCGCCCGCGCATGAGCGCTGTGCCGCCGGTGATGCCGCCATTCGACGCGCCCAGCGTGGCGCCGCATGACGGCGCAGTGGACTGGGCCGCCGTGCGCGCGGATTTCCCGCTGCTGCTGCGCGAGGTCCACGGCAAGCCGCTGATCTATCTCGACAACGCCAATACCGGGCAAAAGCCGATGTCGGTGATCGAGGCGGTCGACGGGTATTACCGGCGGCAGAACGCCAACGTCAGCCGCGCCGTCCACCAGCTCGGCACAGAGGCCACGGAAGCCTACGAGGGCGCGCGCGGCAAGCTCGCCCGCTTCCTCAATGTGCGCACCGACGAACTGGTGCTGTGCAGCGGCACCACGTTCGCGATCAACCTTGTCGCCTATTCCTGGGCGCTGCCACGCCTGGGACCCGGCGACACCATCCTGGTGTCGCGGATGGAGCACCACGCCAACATCGTGCCCTGGCAGCTGGTGGCCGACCGCACCGGGGCCACGGTGCGTGTGGCGGAGATCCTCGACGACGGCACGCTTGACCTGGATGCGCTTCGGCGCGCGATGACCCCCGACGTCAAGCTGCTTGCGCTGACCCATGTTTCCAACGTGCTCGGGACGGTGAACCCGGTGCGGGAGATCTGCCGCGAGGCGCGCAGGCGCGGCGTCGTCACCGTCATCGACGGCTCCCAGGCAGTCCCGCACATGCGCGTCGACATCGCTGCGCTGGGCTGCGACTTCTACGCCTTCACCGGCCACAAGATGTGCGGACCGACCGGCACCGGCGCGCTGTGGGCGCGGCGCGAGCATCTCGAGGCGATGCCGCCGTTCCTCGGCGGCGGCGAGATGATCCGCGAAGTCAGTTTCGAGCGGATCGTCTACAACGACCCGCCGCACCGGTTCGAGGCCGGCACACCGAACATCGCCGGCTTCGTGGGCCTGGGCGCGGCGGTCGACTATCTCGAGCGCCTGGGCCCGGAACAGGTCGAACGTCGCGAAGGCGAGCTGCTCGCGCACCTGACCGAGTCGCTGTCGTGCGTGGACGGCCTGCGCATCCTCGGCAACGCACCGCGCAAGGCAGCGGTGGTGTCGTTCCTGCTCGACGGCGCGCACGCGCACGACCTGGCGACGCTGCTGGACCTCGAAGGCGTCGCGATCCGCTCCGGCCAGCATTGTGCGCATCCGTTGCTGCAGTTCTACGGCGTGGCCGCGACCTGCCGCGTTTCGCCCGCGTTCTACAACACGCATGACGAGATCGACGCCTTCGTCGCCGCCCTGCACAAGGTGCGACGCCTGCTGGGGTGAAATGCGACTGGGGTGCGCGGCGGATCGTCGGCGCGCCCCATTCTCCGCGCAGCCCTCCACGGCGCACAGCGCAGCCGCGGCCATCTCGGGTCGCCGGCCAGAGCGGACCCGGCCACGATGAAGCGGGCCGCGAATCGCATGCATCCCTGCATCGCGGGATAATGCGCGCCTCCGAACTTCCCCTGCTCCCATGCCCGCACCCGCTTTCCGTATCGCCACGGCGGCCGATATCCCGGCCCTCGTCGCCCTTGTGACGTCGGCCTACCGTGGCGACAGCAGCCGCGCCGGCTGGACCACCGAGGCGGACCTCCTCGACGGCGCAAGGATCGATCCCGAACTGCTGCGGGCCGACATCGCCCGGCCCGACAGCCAGATCGTCGTGATCGACGGCGAAGCAGGTCGCCTGCTCGCCTGTGCCCACGTGGCGATCGAGGACGGCGACGGCTACTTCGGCATGTTCGCCGTCGACCCGGAATCGCAGGGTCGTGGTACGGGGGATGCACTGCTCGCCGAATGTGAGCGCATCGCGCGCGAGCAGTGGCACCTGCCCGGCATGCGCATGACGGTGATCGACCTGCGCGAGTCGCTGATGGCGTGGTACGAGCGTCGCGGCTACCGGCGCACCGGAGTCCACAAGCCCTTCCCCTACGGGGACATCCGCTTCGGCCGGCCCAAGCGCGACGATCTGCGCTTCGAGGTGCTCCACAAACGATTCCGGAGCGAAGCATGAGCGAGACCTGGACCTACATCTGTGCGACCGGCGAACTGTTGCCGGGCGAGATGCGCAGCGCGTTCGACGAAGTCACCGGCGCGCCGATCATCGTCTTCAACCTCGACGGCGAGCTTTACGCGCTCGAGGACCAGTGCAGCCACGAAGACTTCGCGTTGTCGGGCGGCGGCGCATTCGACCCCGAAGCCGCATCGATCGAATGCGTGCTGCACGGCGCCAGGTTCGACATCCGCGACGGACGCGCGCTGTGCGCGCCCGCGTACGAGCCGGTGGCCAAGTTCCCGACCCGGGTCGAACATGGCGGGGTCTGGGCACGCGACGATCGGGACTGAAGGCGCCTTCGGAATGATTCTCCTTTGATGTCGAGAATCATTCTCGGTTAGAATCCCTGCCGGGCATGTCGCCCGCCCGGGCCCGAGTCGCATGACAGCTGCGCGTCGCTGGAACACATCACGCCTGACCGCATCGCATGCGGATCACCGGGCTGGCGCGCGATCTGTCGTCGCCCACGCTCACGCATCACCCCGGACGCATGCCGTTGCGTCCCGCCAGCGCCATGTCCCGGCCCGCGGCCGCCTCTCTCCCGGCGTCGGAACCTGTGAGCACACGGCCGCGTCCGATGCCCGCCGGCGAGGCCCAGCGCACCGCGTACCGCGGCCGCTGCGTCCCCAGCCACTGTCCGGCTTCCCCGCCCCGACGCCTCTCCCCGCACGACGGCGCGCCCCGTGAGTCGGGTTGCCGTCGCTGCACCCATCCGATCGATCCCTACCCGCGAAGCGATCCCGCTCCACGCCCCTCCACCTCGGCCAGCCGTCGCCCGCCGTCACACGACACCCTCTCCGAGATCCCCATGAACCGTTTCCCGATCCGTCGTCCGCTCGCCGTCGCCCTGCTCGCCCTGATGTCCATGCCGGTCCTTGCCGATGAGGCCGCCCAGGCTGTGCCGACCGATTTCGACACCCTCGTCGTCACTGCCGCCGGCTTCGAGCAGAAGCTCACCGATGCACCGGCCAGCATCAGCGTGATCACCCAGGAAGACCTCGCCAGCCGCCCCTACATGACCCTGCTCGACGCGGTGCGCGACATCGAGGGCGTCGACGTGGGCGAGACGCGGGACAAGACCGGCCAGGGCTCGATCTCGATGCGCGGCATGGGGTCGGACTACACGCTGATCCTCATCGACGGCAAACGCCAGAACAACCACGGCGACATCTATCCGAACAACTTCGGCGGCAACCAGTTCAACCACATTCCGCCGCTGGACGCGATCGAACGGATCGAGGTCATCCGCGGCCCCGCGTCCACGCTCTACGGTGCCGACGCGATGGGCGGGGTCATCAACATCATCACCCGCAAGACACTCGATGCCTGGCACGGCTCGGCCACGGTGGGTCGGTCGTTCGAGGCCCGCGAGTTCGGTGACGACAGTACCGTCGACGCCTTCGTCACCGGTCCGCTGGTGCCTGGCGTACTGAACCTCAGCGCGCGCGGCAGCTGGTACGAGCGCGACGCGTCGAATCCCACCTATGCGCCCATCCTCGATCCCGAAGGCGTGGAGCACCGCCGCCCGCTGGGCTTCGGCGGTGGCGGCAAGACCGTCGACAACACCAACAAGGCCGGCGGCCTCAGCCTCGTCTGGACCCCGACCGAAAACCAGAGCCTGACCCTGGACTACGACACCTCCCGCCAGGAATACGACAACGCCTTCAGGATCAACGACGCTGGGGTCGAGGAATATCCGGTCGGCACGGTCGACAACATCAACAGCATCTTCAGTGCCGGCAACTTCTGTCTCGGCGCCACCGGTGCCAATGCCACCGCCTGCCGCAGCAATGGCGGCACCTGGGCGCGCCGCGCCAATCCCCGTGTCGGCTATGGCGCGGTGCAGAAGTTCACCCGCGAAGCCTGGTCGCTGACCCACGAGGGACGCTGGGACTTCGGCAACAGTTTCGTGTCGCTGGCCCACGTGGCCACCAACAACGACGGCCGCACCATGCCGTTCACCGTGGAGGAACGCGCGCAGCTGCTGGCGATGATCGACGGTACCGGTCCCTATGCGGGCCTGCCGCTGGCGGAGCGCCGCGCACTCGCGGAATCCACGTTCCTGCCGCGTCCCAAGCGCACGCTCGAGAGTGCGCAGTACACGCTCGATGCCAAGCTCGACGTGCCCTTCAAGCTGGCCGGCGATCACACCGCCGTGCTGGGCGCGCAGGTGATCCGGGGCGAACTGACCGACGGCATCTTCGGCATCGAGAGCGGCACGCCCGGGATGAAGCAGGAACACGACATGTACTCGGTGTTCGCCGAGGACACGTGGTATGTGACCACGCCGTTCGCGCTGACCGCCGGCCTGCGCTGGGACGACCACCAGGTCTTCGGCAACCACCTCAGTCCGCGTCTGTACGGCGTCTACACGGTGAGCCCGAGTTGGACGGTCAAGGGCGGCGTCAGTACCGGCTTCAAGACACCCAAGACCACCCAGCTCTACGACGGCGTGACCGGCTTCGGCGGACAGGGCACCCAGCCGCTGTTCGGCAACCCCGACCTGCAGCCCGAGACCAGCACCAGCACCGAAGTGGCCGTGTACTGGCAGAGCCCGGCGGGCCACAACTTCAACCTCACCCTGTTCCGCAACGAATTCGAGGACAAGATCACGTCACAGGCCTGTGGACCGGGCACCACGCTCGCCTGCACGAGCGCGGGCGAATACGCCGACATCGGCTACGCCTCGAGCAACAGGACGGTCAATCTCGACGAGGTCGTGATCCAGGGCGCCGAAGTGGCGGGGCGCTGGCAGATCAGTGAGGCCTTCGCCTTTCGCGCCAACTACACCTTCACCGACAGCGAGCAGAAGAGTGGAAGCGAGATCGGCCTTCCGCTGGGCAACAGTGCGCGGCACATGGCCAACGCGACGCTCGACTGGCAGGCCAGCGAGCGGTTGAGCATGTTCCTGACTGCCGAGGCCCGCTCCAAGCGCTACTTCGCCCTGCATACGATCACCCAGGAACCGCTCTACTACCGCGACTACGAGGTGCTGCACCTGGGCGCGTCCTTCAAGCTCAACGAGCACGTCACGCTCAACGGCCGCATCAACAACCTGCTCGACCGGGATTTCACGACCTACGACACCCAGTTCCGCGAACTCGACAACGCACCCGGCTACGACGGCACCAATGAGATCCTGTATTTCGACCACTACAACAACAAGGACAAGGCGCGCGGCGTCTGGCTGAGCGTGAACCTGCGCTTCTGAGTGCAACCGCCTGCAGAGGCGGACGGATTGGGGGAAGCGACGTGCCGCGCCGCGCCGGCTGGCACGGAACGGTCCGCCAGCAGGCGACGGGAGCGGCGCGGGATCGTCGATCGGCGAGTGGATATCGGCCCCGTCGAGCAGCCCGGCGCCGCGCGCCGGTGTCGGCGCCCGGTCGACATTGCAGCCGCAGCCCGACCGGTTCCGGGCCGGCGTGCCTGGACGGGTTGAAGACGTAAGCCACGATCGCCTCGGGGGCACCGAGTCCGCAAAAGGCGCGAGGGTCCGGTTGACCAACGTATGCCCGGGCTACGCCGCTCCAGGAAGACTTCAAGCCGGCTGCGCAAGGTGGTTCCCCGTCCTGGTTCTCCGACAGTCGATGGACGTCCGGGGCTGCTGCCACCCGGAGCGCTAACCGGCCAGGCACGGGCAGGCGCGGTAGCCGCAGGTAGCGTCTGGTCCTGCTCGGCCCACTGGACATCGCGATGGGCGGTTCGACCAACAGTTCCGGTGCAGCGACCCCGCGTCGCTGTGCCGCGGAATGCGACCACAGCCGCAGCCGTTTATGGCGAGGTGGCCGGCCGCCATGTCCGCAGGATGTCGGCGGCTTCAGACGTTCGTGGGGAACGCCACTTTCCTTCTCCTCCTGGCACGGCGCGAAGCCCACCAACTTGGGCAGCGCGGGATCGCTCTTCGTAGCGCGCCCCAGCAGGGGTCACGCCCGCGTCGCGTCACTGAACTTCGCCAGCAGCAGGGAGCCGCCGCCATCGAGCACATGACGGCTGCGCAGCTCGGATGCGCGCAACAGCAATGTATCTCCGCGCTCGAGCGGTGGCAGCGCGGACCTCGCAAGACACGCCTGCCCTGCCAGCACGTGCACAAGCCAACAGTCCCGGGGGTCGACAAAGACCAGCATCGTGCCGACGAGCGGGCGCAACCAGGTCGCCGCCTCGACGAGGTCGGGGCGCCACATCAGGTTGAGCGCGCTGACACCAGGGCCGCCGGGGTCTCCCTGCAACCCGCGCTCACCCGAAAAACGCACGCGTGCATACGGAGGTTCCAGGTCAACGACCTCGCCGTCATCGAAGCGCAGCATCAGCCCGTCGCCGCTCAGCAACATCAGTTCGCGCTGGGCGCCGTCGAATCGCGAGAACGCGGCCGCCTCTCCGATCTCCGCGATCGAGATCCGCCAACGCCAGCCGCCCCCATCCGAAGCCGGTTCGGCGTGGATTTCCCGCGTCCAGCCGAGGTCGTTGCGCCAACGCACGCGCCGGGCCTCGTTCGCGGGCAGAAACTGGACGTCGGTCGATACGCTCATGCCGGCAGTCTAGATCGGGACGTCCCGCCGGGGGCGCCGCAGCGGCTTGCGGATGGCCAGACGACACCCGCGCATACGCGGCAGTTGCCGGCGGAGTGCTCAGCAACAATGGCCGTGGCGGATCGAAGGGTGAGGCGACGCGCGGGCAGGACTGTTGCCCATCGGTCACCCATCGTAGAGAGCGTTGGCTACAGAGCGGAAGCAACCGCGCCACTTCCGGTTCTTGTCGAGGCCTGGCGAACGCATGCTTGTCGACGATAGGCTCGTCTCATTGGACACGGCCCGATCTGCGCGGCAGCCACAGTTGAAACACTCGTGACCGCCCGCTGAGCCTGGACCACCACCTCGCCCCAGTTCCATCCGCGCTCTCGAGCGCCAAGGACCCGCCCAGTCGCGCCCGCAGCAGTCGGGCACGAGGCGTGCTGCGGTCTGCCCAGCCAAGCCAATCGCCTCGCACACCGGCACTCGCGCTGGAGGCACCATCGCAGCGGCGAACCGGACATGCGCCACCGGGGCGGAGTGCCCCATAAAGGGTCGCCCGCGTACGCATCCAATGCGAGGCGGGCGACGATTACGTCCCTGTAACGGCATCCTGCCGGTCCCGTGGAGCATCCTGCTCCTCGACTGCCGCCAGCACTCCATGTGCGAGCGGCAGCGATGGGGCAAGTCAGCGCAGTGGCGCTGCCCCCTTGTTCGCGGCGGCGGCCGCAGGTGCCGCGGGCCTCGGCCTCGGAGCTGCCGGGCGGGCCGCAGCTGCACCGACTTCGATGCGATCGACGTTCTGCTCCACCGTCCTCATCCCGATCCCCTTCACCATCGCCAGCTGTTCGGCGCTCTTGAAAGGACCGTGTTCGGTTCGGTAAGCGACGATGGCTTCAGCCTTCGCCTGTCCCACGTTGTGGAGCGCCCGCGCGAGCGTTGCTGCATCGGCGGTGTTGATGTTCACCTTCTGGGTGTCGTTGGCGAATGCGGCACCTGCAAGCAGCAGCGACAGGCACAGCGACACAAACATGGCCCGGATCGACTTCATGTCTAACTCCTTGGTATTGGGTGGAATCCATTCCCGACCGGCGATGCTGCGTCCTTGCCGGTACTGCCAGTCTTCCCAACACCAGGCGGACAGGATATCCGCCGCGCGGTTGGCCACTAACCAGCCAATTGCCCGCAGTGGCGTAGGAAAAATCCTACAAAGTCCCTGCGCGCTAGAATTGGACAACCCACAACCGGAGTCTCCCCATGGACACCCGCCAGGCCGATCGCTTCGTCGGCGCCAAATGGGACGATGACATCGTCCCCCAGCTCGTCGAATACATCCGGATCCCGAACAAGTCGCCGATGTTCGACGCCGACTGGGTCGCGAACGGGCATATGGAGCGCGCCGTCGAGCTGATGTCAGACTGGGCGCGGGCGCAGACGATTCCGGGCATGTCCCTCGAAGTCGTGCGCCTCGAGGGCCGCACTCCGGTGATCTTCATCGAGATCCCGGCCGCGAACGGCGGCAGCGACGACGATTGCGTGCTGCTGTACGGACACCTCGACAAGCAGCCGGAAATGACCGGCTGGGATGACGACCTGGGTCCCTGGAAGCCGGTCCTGCGCGACGGCAAGCTATATGGCCGCGGCGGCGCCGATGACGGCTATGCCATCTATGGCTCGCTCACCGCGATCCTCGCACTGCACGAGCAGGGCCTGCCGCACGCGCGCTGCGTGGTGCTGATCGAGGCGTGCGAAGAGTCGGGCAGCTACGACCTTCCCGCATATGTGGACCATCTCGCCGAACGCATCGGCAAGCCTTCGCTGGTCGTCTGCCTGGACTCGGGTTGCGGCAACTACGACCAGCTGTGGTGCACAACGTCACTGCGCGGGCTCACGGGCGGCAATCTTTCGGTCAAGGTGCTCGACGAAGGGGTGCATTCGGGCGACGCGTCGGGTGTCGTGCCGTCGAGCTTCCGACTGCTGCGGCAGTTGCTCTCGCGCATCGAAGACGAACGCAGCGGCCGCATCCTCCTGGAAGGACTGCACGCCGAAATTCCGGCCGAACGCCTCGAGCAGGCCCGCCGCGTGGCCGAGGTGCTCGATGTTGCGGTCTACGACAAGTTCCCGATGACGGGCGCGCTCCGTCCGATGTTCCCGCAGGACGCCGACGAAAAACCCAGCGAAGACCTGTCCGAACTCGTGCTCAACCGCACCTGGCGGCCGGCATTGTCGGTCACCGGGATCGACGGCATGCCGCCCTTGGAGTCGGCGGGCAACGTGTTGCGTCCGCATACCGCGGTCAAGCTGTCGCTGCGGCTGCCCCCGACCGTCGACGGGAAGCGTGCTGGCGAACTGCTGCAGCAGGCGCTGCTCGCAGATCCGCCGAACGGGGCCACGGTCACCCTGGTGCTGGAGAAGGCCGCGACCGGCTGGAACGCGCCGACGATGTCGCCATGGCTCACCCGGGCCATCGAAGATGCCAGCCAGGCGTTCTTCGACAAACCCGCGATGTACATGGGCGAAGGCGGCTCGATTCCGTTCATGGGCATGCTGGGAGAGAAATTCCCGGGGGCGCAGTTCATGATCACCGGGGTACTCGGACCGCATTCCAACGCGCATGGTCCCAACGAGTTCCTGCATATCGACATGGGCAAGCGCGTCACCAGCTGCGTGGCGAAAGTCATTGCCGACCATCACCAGGCCAGCCAGCGCGGCGAAACCCGCGGTGTCGCTGTCGCTGCCGACAGTGGTTCGCGACACGGCGACCACGGCTGCTGCTGAACTCGGACGGGCCGGCGCATGCGCCGGCCCGCGTCCAATGCTTAGACCACACGCCAGCTAGGGCGCACCCGCGCTCACGAGACGCGCGTTGCCACGCGCGCGTCGTTCTCGCGCCGGCGCATGATCCAGTTGAACAAGGGCGTCGCCATCAGCGTGGTGACGATCGCCATCAGCACCAGAATCGAGAACAGCCCCTGCTCGATGACGCCGGCCTGCAGGCCGATGTTGATGAGGATCAACTCCATCAATCCACGTGCGTTCATCAGCGCACCGATCGCCTGGGCATCCCGCGGGCTTTCGCCCGCAAGCCGCGCTGCTGCCCAGCACGCCAGACCCTTGCCCGCAAAGGAGGCGAGCAGGATCACGGCGGCCGCCAGCAGCAGCTGCGGTGCCATCACCAGGCCCAGATCGGTCTTCAGGCCGGAAAAAGTGAAGAACATCGGCAGGAAGAACACCACCACGAAGGGCTGGAGCGTCTCGCGCAGGCGATCGACCAAGACGCCCTTGGGCATGCACGCGCCAAGCAGGAACCCGCCGAACACGGCATGGATGCCGATCGCATCCATCATCCACGCGCTCAGGCAGAACAGGATCAGCATGACGGCGAGCATCGTTGCGCTCAGGGGGGCGTCGGGGCGGACCGCGTCTGCAAGGCGACGGAGCAGCCGTCGCCCGACCAGCAGCATGAACACCGCATAGGAGACACCGCCCCCGATCGCCACCCAGGCGCTGTCCCAGCTCCCGCCAAAACTCGCCAGCACTACGGCGAGGATGCACCAGGCGGCTGCATCGTCCACTGCGCCGGCGGTCAAGGCCAGCGTGCCGAGCGGACTGCCGGTCAGCCCGCGCTCGTGGATGATCCGGGCGAGCATCGGGAAGGCGGTGATCGCGATCGCCGCGCCCAGGAACAACGCAGCATCGGAATGTCCGACGCTGGCGGAAAACAGGCCTGGTACGTCCAGCAGCCACGGCGTGATCAGGAACGCGAGCGCGAACGGTACCGCGATGCCCGCCACCGATACCGAAAACGCGCCCCGGAAGCGGGAGCGGAAATGATCGCTGCGGAATTCGGTCCCGACCAGGAACATGTACAGGCCTACGCCGAACTGTGCGAACACGTACAACGTATCGAGCGTCTGCGCGGGGAACAGTGCGGCCTGCGCGCCGGGAAACAGCCAGCCGAGCAGCGACGGCCCCAGGGTCACACCGGCGATCATTTCGCCGACGACCTGCGGTTGCCCGAAGCGTTGGGCGAGCCGGCCGACAAGCCGGCAGACCAGCAGGATCACCGCGACCTGCAGGAAGAAGAACACGGAGAGCTGGGCAGTGGGCATCGGAGGCTTCCATCGCCGGGGCGGCGCGCCGCGATGATGCGCCGCCGGCACGCTCGGGTAAACCACCGGGAGGCGCCAACGCAAAAGGCCCGCTCGCGCGGGCCTTCGACGTTCTCGCAATGGTGGCCGGGGAGGGAATCGAACCCCCGACACGGGGATTTTCAATCCCCTGCTCTACCAACTGAGCTACCCGGCCACTGCGGAGGCGCATCATACGAGGCGCGCCCGCGAACGGCAACCGTTTTTCACAAAATCCGGGTCGACGACCGATTGAGCGGTCGGTCGCAAGCAGAAGTCCCGGGCTGGCGACGCGTTAACATCGACCCTTCCACCACACCGGAGCGCCGCGCATGAAACCGTGGAAACTGCTGACGATCCTGCTGATGGCAGCGGTGCTCGCCGCCTGCGCGACCGGCCCACGCCGCGTCTCGGAACCGGCCGCGAGCATCCAGCAGCTCAGCGTGGGCGCCGATGGTGCGTGGGCGCTCGAACTGCGGCTGCAGAACTACAGCAGCATCCCGATGCGCTTCGAATCGCTACGCCTGGAGCTGTCGGTAGGCGGCGAATCCGCAGGTGTTCTCGAAATCGCTCCGGCACTGACGGTCGGCCCGGAGTCGGCCGACATCGTCGAGGTCGCCCTGCAGCCGTCTGCGCAAGGCCGCCTGCAGGCCGCAGATGCGCTTGCCGCCGGCCGTCGCCTGACCTACCGCATCGACGGCACGCTGCGCGCGGCGCCCGATGATCGCCGCAGCGCCAGGGACTACAAGGTCCGCCACGACAGTGCGCTCAGCCCCGTGCCCGGCCTTCCCGGCGTAATGCGCTGAGTAACAGCCGCACGCCAAGCGCACCCCTTCCACGAATAAGAGCCACACCGACGCCATGAGTACCTATCACGCCCCGCTCACCGATATCCGCTTCGCGCTGCACGACGTCCTGCAGGTGGAGCCCATGTTCGCGTCACTCGGTTTCGAGGACGCCGGTCGAGAGACCCTTGATGCCGTGCTCGACGAATGCGCGCGGCTCTGCGAGACGGTACTGGCGCCACTGAACCGGATCGGCGACGAAGTCGGCGTCCGCTTCGACAAGGCGACCGGCGCGGTCACGACGCCGACGGGCTTCAAGGATGCCTACGACCAGTTCGTCGAGGGCGGCTGGACCGGCATCAGCGCTCCCGCGGAATTCGGCGGCATGGGGCTGCCGCACGGCATCGGCATCTGCCTGGAGGAGATGATCGACGCAGCCAACCTCGCATGGAGCAACTTTCCCCTGTTGTCGCACGGCGCGGTCAATGCGCTGCATCACCATGGCGAGGACTGGCAGAAGGAAGTCTTCCTCAAGCCACTGATTGCCGGCACCTGGACCGGCACGATGTGCCTGACGGAACCGCAA
>Ga0233363_1000632_pt1 | contig 15074 bp, 14 predicted proteins | sample ElkDunMinimDraft_18_FD_191534 | JGI IMG/M metagenome (GOLD analysis project Ga0233363, IMG submission 191534) | Fecal eukaryotic communites from dung pellets of Tule Elk in California, USA - Elk Dung C16 | ecosystem: Host-associated > Mammals > Digestive system > Large intestine > Fecal | place... | reverse complement strand
CTGATGCCCTCCAAGGGCACCGACGTCCGGGTGGTCGGGATCGCCGACTGCGGACACTACCTGCCGGAGGAGCAGCCGGAGGCGGTGGCCGACGCGATGGAGGCCTTCCTTTCCTGACCACGCTCCGGACAGCCGGCGACCCCCGCCGCAGGGGCCCGGACCCCCTGCGGCGGGGGTCGCCGGTCCCCGCCCGGGAGGGCGGGAGGGGGGCGGAGTCCGCTCCCCCTCCGCCTCCCCCGACCCGGGTCAGCCCGCCAGGTCGCTGAAGTGGTCCAGCGCCTCCGGGTTGGCCAGGGAGTCGCGGCTCGCGACCTTCTCGGGGTCCTCGCCCATGAGGATGCGCTTGACCGGGACCTCCAGTACCTTCCCGGACAGGGTCCGGGGCACGGCGGCGATGGTACGCACGCGGTCCGGCACGTGGCGGGGCGAGCAGTCGGTGCGGATGCGCCGGGCGATCTCCTTGGGGAGGTCGCCGTCCAGGTCGGCGCCCTCGCGCAGGACGGTGAACAGCTCGATCCTGGAGGACCCGTCCTCCTGGGGCACGTCCACGACGAGGGCGTCCACGACGTCGTCGAGGGAGAGGACGGCGCGGTAGATCTCGCTGGTGCCCATGCGGACGCCGCCGCGGTTGATGGTGGAGTCGGAGCGGCCGTAGATGATCGCGGTGCCGCGGTCGGTGATCTCGATCCAGTCGCCGTGCCGCCAGATCCCCGGGTAGACGGAGAAGTAGCTGTCGCGGAGGCGTTCGCCGTCCTCGTCGCCCCAGAAGAAGACGGGCATGGACGGCGCCGGCTGTGTGACCACCAGCTCGCCGACCTCGCCCGTGAGCTCCTTGCCGTCGGGGTCCCAGGAGGCGACGGCCATGCCGAGCGAGCGGGACTGGATCTCGCCCTCGTAGACCGGCAGGGTGGGCGTCCCCCCGACGAGGCAGCTGCACACGTCGGTGCCGCCCGAGGTGGAGAACAGCCAGAGGCCGCTGCCGAACTCGTCGTAGGCCCAGGCGAAGGCCTCGGGGCTGAGCGGGGAACCGGTGGAGCCGATGGCCTTGAGGCGGGAGAGGTCGCGTCCCTCGCGGGGGTGGACGCCCTCCTTCATGGAGGAGGCCAGGAAGCCGGCGCTGGTGCCGAAGACGGTCACCCCGGCGTCGGCGGCGAGGTCCCAGAGCGCGCCCATGTCGGAGGCGGCCGGGCTGCCGTCGTACAGGACGATGGACGCCGGGGTCAGCAGGACGCTGACCAGGAAGTTCCACATCATCCAGCCGGTGGTGGTGAACCAGAAGACCCGGTCGTCCTCGTGGGCGTCCAGGTGCAGGTGGAGGTTCTTGAGCTGCTCCAGGAGGATGCCGCCGTGCCCGTGGACGATGGCCTTGGGCAGCCCCGTGGTCCCGGAGGAGTAGAGCACCCACAGGGGGTGGTCGAAGGGGACGGGGGTGAACTCCAGTTCGGCCCCGGCGCCGGAGTCCTCCAGCCCCTCCCACGACAGGGTTCCGTCGAGGGGGACGCCGGGGGCGAGGTGGTCGAGGAGGACCGTGTGCTCGACGGTGGGCAGGGCGGCGCGCAGTTCACCGACGACGGGACGGCGGTCGAAGTCCTTGCCCCCGTAGCGGTAGCCGTCGACGGCGAGGAGGACCTTCGGCTCGATCTGCGCGAAGCGGTCGATGACGCTGCGCACCCCGAAGTCCGGGGAGCAGGAGGACCACACGGCGCCGAGCGAGGCGACGGCGTAGAACGCGGCGACCGTCTCGGGGAGGTTGGGCAGGTAGGCGACGACGCGGTCGCCGGGGCCCACTCCCAGCTCGCGCAGCCCGGCGGCGATGGCGGCGGTGCGCCGCCGGAGTTCGCCCCAGGTCCACTCGCCGAGCTCGCGCAGCTCGGTGGCGTGCCGGATGGCGACGCGTGCGTCGTCACGGCCCTCGAAGACGTGCGCGGCGTAGTTGAGGGTCGCCCCCGGGAACCAGGTCGCCCCGGGCATGGCGCGTTCGGCCAGCACCTGCCCGTAGGGGGTCTCGGACCGGACGCCGTAGTACTCCCAGACCGCTTCCCAGAAGCCGTCGACGTCGGTGACCGACCAGCGCCAGAGGGAGTCGTAGTCGAACGACGCGGACGGGGTGCCGTCCTGCCCGCCGAACGCCCGGATTCCCTTGTTCTCCGCGGCCCACCGGGCGAACGCGACGATGTTCGAGGCTTCGATCTTCGTCTCGTCGGGCTCCCAGAGCACACGGGGCACGCTGCTCTCCGTCATTGGCCCGCCTTCCTGATCGCGTGGCTGTGTGTTGCTGTGAGACCCATCTAACAACACCCCAGGGTGACCGCGACGCCCCGGCCTCTCGATAGGGAGGACCGGGGCGTGTGACGAGCGCGCAGGTCACCGGCACGGCGCCGCGACTGTGCGCACCCCACCCCGGTGCGGTGCCGACGGGGTGGGAACCCCCCATTGACACCCGGGGCACTCCCGTGGGATCCGGTGACCGGATGTCTGAGGCCGTGGGGGGATCAGGCGGCGCGCAGGGCGGCGACGGCGGCGACCGGGGAGTCGAACACGGGCGAGCCGGTGGCCTCCAGCCGCTCGCGCGCCATCAGTCCGCTGGTGACCAGGATGGACCTGGCCCCGGCCTCGCGGGCGGCGCGCGCGTCGTCGTCGATGTCGCCGATCAGCACGACGCGGGACGGGTCGATGCCCTGGTGGTCGAGGTGGCTCACCAGGTGCTCGGCCTTGGAGTCGTGCTCGGTGGCGAACCGGCGGCCGTCGACGCGCGTGAAGTGGGAGGTGAGCCCGCGCTCGGTGATGAGGGGCACGAGGTGTTCGTGCGAGGCCATGGAGAGCAGGGACTGGGTGCCCCCGCCGCCGGTCCAGTCGTGCAGCACGTCAGGGACGCCCGTGCTCAGCTCGCAGGTGTGCAGGTGCTCCAGGTAGCTGCTGTCGTAGAGCCGCTCCGCGTGCTCCCACTCGCCGTCGGCGAAGGGGCGGCCGAGGAGTTCCTCGTAGCAGGGGATGAGGGGCCGCCGGAAGACGGAACGCCAGTACTCCATCTCCACGGGCTCGCGGCCGAACTGCGCACAGACGGCGTTCACCGCCGCGAGGTTGGCGTGGTTGTCGTCCAGAAGGGTGCCGTTCCAGTCCCAGACGATGTGGGTGATGCCGGTTCGGTCGAAGGTCGTCTCAGTCATTGGCAGCACTTTACGGCCCCCCGCCCCGGTTCGGGAATGCGTTGTCGGCCACCTCACCTCGGGTTCCCGGGGTCGGGGACCCCCCGGTCCGGGGCCTCGCGCCGCTCCGCCCGGGTCCGGCGCACCCGGCGGACCAGCAGCACACCGCCGACGACCATGACGGGGAACAGGACGAGGATGAGCAGGGGCAGCAGGATCGCGAGCAGCGACGTGACGAGGCTGACGAAGTCCTCGAAGAGGGAGACGAGCGGCGCCGAGCAGCCGAGCGACACGCCGTTGGTCACCACGCGCGCCATCGCCTTGGCGACGTGGAAGAGCAGGGCGACCACCACGCCCGCGATCACCGGGATCCAGGAGACCCCGGATCCGTCCGCCGTCGCGGCGCCGGACGCGGCGCCGGTGATCTCGGACAGCTCGACCGTCGAGGCGCCCGCGCCGAAGACGATGCCGCCGGAGGTGGGCCGCACCACGGTCTGGATGACGTCGTTGACGCTGTCGACGGCGGGGAACTTGTCGGCGGCGAACTCGACGACCAGCAGCACGGCGAGGGTCACGAGGGTGATCGGGTGCTCGATCCACTGCCAGGCTTCGCCGAGCGGGACGAGGTCGGTGAAGCGGGCGAGCAGACCGACCGCGAGGAGGGGGATGTAGGCGTTGAGACCCGCGGCCGAGGCCAGGCCCAACCCGGTGAGTGTGGCGAACATGCTCTTCCTTCTGTGCTCCAGACGGGGCGGGGGCCGTGCGTCGGCACGGCCCCCGCCCCGGCGCCGGTGTATCCGTGTTGACGCTCACGGAGCACACGAAGTTTCGCCCTGCGGTGCACCGGTTTCCCGGGCTACTGCCGATAGTTCTCGACCTCGGCGGCGGGTCGGACGCGCGCGTCGTCGGGGTCCTGGCCGAACTCGCTGCGGGCCCGCCGCTGCCGGAGCAGGTCCCAGCACTGGTCCAGGGCCTCCTCGACCTCCTTCATGCGGCCGCGCTCCTCCGGCTCCAGACCCCCGGCGGAGCGGAGCGCGTGCTCCTCGTCCATCAGTCCCCGGATGGTGGTCATGATGTCGTTCTCGGCGCTTTCGCTCATACCGCCATCGTCGGCTCGCCCCGGTGCGGGGGCAAGGCCCCTGCCCCGGGCTTACCCAGATCAGACCGGACGTTTACGGCCTTCCCCGAGGGGCGCTCCGGGCCGCGGACGGCGAGGCGATCAACCCTCGTTCGTCTGGGAAACTCCTACTACGGCCACATTGACCACCACGCGCACACCCGGGGCGGGACGGCGGAATGCGTCCCACACCCCCGCCGTTGAATACCTAGAGGGGGTATGGTAATGGCATCTGAGCAGGAACAACACGGAAGCGGGACCATGGCTGCGACCCACGGTTACAGCAACGACAAGCAGAGTCACATCAACCGCCTGCGCCGGATCGAGGGACAGATCCGCGGGCTCCAGCGCATGGTCGAGGACGACCAGTACTGCATCGACATCCTGACCCAGACGTCGGCGGTGAACAAGGCTCTCCGGTCCTTCTCCCTGGCCATCCTCGACGAACACCTCAAGCACTGCGTCGCCCACGCCGTCGCCAACGGCGGCGAGGAGGCCGACGAGAAGGTCCGCGAGGCGTCCGAGGCGATCGCCCGACTCGTCCGCTCCTAGGCCGCGTTCCCCCGCCCTCGGCGTCGGCGTCGGCCGCGGCCGGACACGGGTCGGCCGGCCGCCGGAGCACCGACGGCCGGCCGGTCGTGTGCGCAGGGCCCCGGCGCCCGCGGCCGGGCCCGTGCGGCCTCAGTCCTCGCCGTAGCGCTCGCGCTCGTTCTCGAGCAGGCGCGCCCCCTCCTTGGACGAGGACGCCGGGTCCAGGTAGTCGACGGCCTCGTTGGCGACGAACGACGACGGCCGGCCGTCGTCGGCGAAGCCCATCCGCGACACATCGCCCCCGGTGAACGCCCGTATCCCCCAGTTGGCCAGGATGCGCGCCCTCGCGGTCGGTGACGGCACCGACATCATGTGGTAGCCGCGCGTCACCCCCAGGGCGGCGAGTCCGCTCAGGTCGAACTGGAGCACCCTCGCGAGCGCGTCCCTGCCGCTGAGGTCCACCACCAGCCCCATGTCCTTGTGCCGGAACTCGCGCAGGGGGCGCCCCAGGAGGGACGCGACCACGTTGCCGGCGACGGTGGAGGCCTGGCGGGTGGCGTACTGGGCGGTCGGCGGGCAGTAGGCGCTCTCGGCGTGCGAGAGGTTGGGCACCGCCGCCGCGTCACCGATGGCGAACACCTCCGGGACCCCGGGGACGCTCAGGTCGGCCCCCACTTCGAGGCGTCCGCGCTGCGTGGGCTTGCCCAGGGTCTCCATGAGCGGGCTGGGTGTGACGCCCGCCGTCCAGATCAGCGTCCGGCAGGGAAGGGCGCGGCCGTCGGTGAGGACCACCTTGTCCGCACTCACCTCGCGCACGGACACCTTGAGCTTGACCTCGATCCCCAGGGACCGCAGCAGGTCGAGCGCCTTGCGCCCCAGCCGGTCGCCGAGTTCGGGCAGCACCTTGGGAGCGATGTCGACGAGGTGCCAGCGGATCACAGAGCGCAGCTCGGGGTAGCGCTTGGCCGCCTCCTGGCACAGCCGCATGAGCGACGCGGCCGTCTCGACACCGGTGTAGCCTCCGCCGACCACGACGAAGCGGCACCGCTCCTCGCGTTCGGCCGGGTCGCGGGTGTCGTTGGCCATCTCCAGCTGGGCGAGGACGTGGTCGCGCAGGAGCACGGCCTCCGCCAGGGTCTTGGCCCCGTAGGCGTGCTCGGTGAGCCCGGGGATGTCGAAGGCCCGCGTGAGCCCTCCGGGAGCCAGTACGAGGCGGTCGTAGCGGACCGGGGCGAGCTCGCCGGTGGGCCGTCGGACGACGACCACCCGGTCCCGGGTGTCGACGCCCACGGCGTGCCCGGGGATGAGCCTGGTGTCCCGGGTGAGCCGGTGCACGGACATGACCACCGACTGGGGCGTGAGCAGCCCGGACGCGACCTGGGGCAGCAGCGGGCTGTAGAGCATGTAGTCGTGCGGGGCGACGAGGGCGATGTCCGCCGCCCCCGACGGGATACGGCGTTCGAGGTGACGCAGGGTGTGGAATCCACCGAAACCCGCGCCGACCACCACGATCCGAGGCCGAGACATATGTGCACCGCTCCTTCTCCGTGTCGTGGTGCGGGACGTCATGTTGCGTCTGGGGGACGTTGGACGCAGGCGTACCCACTTCACCGCGGCCAAATGTATGACCGAAGGGTGCGATCGGGACGTTCCCCCACAAGGCGTTCCGGGGACTTTGTCGCCTCTTGGCACGGGCCCGGAAAGACGTACGCGCCATTCAACCCCGTGTAACCGTCACGTGACCCGTGACCCTGAAGACTGGATCACTATATGTAACAGCACGATCACGATTCGTGTTGCCACCTGACGTGAAGGAGCCGTGACAGCGTATGCGTCCGTTCACCAGGATCGCCGCCACCACCGCACTGGCCGGAGGGCTGACCGTGTTCGGCGCGGGCGCCGCCCTCGCCGCAGCACCGGAGGTCCCCGGGGGCTGGGCCCCCCACGGGACGTTCGAGGACGTCACCACGCAGGCCCTCGGGGGCTGGATCGACCGAGGCCCCGCCAACCCCGAGAACGACGCCGACCCCGTTCCGGCGGACGCTCCCGGGAAGGGTGGCGCCGACGGCGCCCAGAGCCCGGCCGACACCTTCGAACCGGTCCAGGAGGCCCCGGGCGAGGCGACCGGACCCGTGGAGGGGGCGCCCGAGGCCGCCGGCGAGGCCCCGGCGGAGGAGACTCCCCCCGCCGCGGACGGGGTCGAGGGCCCGGGCGACACGACCGGGCCGGGCGCGCCCGCGGAGGGCGCCGCCGACGGGACCCAGGCCCCCGCGCAGCCCGCCGAGGGCGCCGAGGCTCCCGCGAAGCCCGCCGAAGGCGCTGAGGCTCCCGCGAAGCCCGCCGAGGGTGCCGAGGCCCCGGCCGAGGTCACCGAGCCCGCTCAGGGTGCCGAGGCTCCCGCGAAGCCCGACGAGGCTCCCGCCGGGCCCGCCGACGTGGTCGAGGCCCCGGCCGAGGTCACCGACGGGGCCCAGGCCCCCGCGGAGCCCGCCGGCGCGGTCGGCGCACAGCCGTAGCGACGCCGCCGGGACGCCCCGCCGAGGGGCGTTCCGGCACACTCCCGTGGGGGCGGGGACGGGCGGCAGGCCGATCGCCCGTCCCCGTCCGGGCCGTCGGCCCGGGCCGCGGCCGCGAGCGCCACCGCCCCCTCACGGCTCCAGCCGCACGCGGACGACCCCCGTTCCGCCCAGGTCCACCCAGACGCTGTCGGGTGTGCGCACCAGACGCAGGACCAGCGTCCTGCACACGGGACAGCTCGCCACCAGCCCCGGCCCGTCCACGGTGACGTGCAGCTCGGCGAACACCCCGCACGCCCCGCACACCGCGCACCGGCGCTCGGCGGCGGTCAGGTCCACGGACAGGATCTCCGACAGCGGGCCCGCCAGGGCGTTGGCGTCGATGTGGTCCGGTTCCGCCATCAGGCACCTCCACCGGATCCGAACCGCTCGGTCCGGACCCGTCTCGGGTCGTGCCCCAGCGCCACCAGTACGTCGGACGCCGCCTCCACGAAGCCGGTCGGCCCGCACACGTAGCACACCGGGGCGAACTCGGCCGGGAACCCGTGGGTGTTCAGCTCGGCCGCGCCCAGACGCCCCGGCGCCCGGGGCGAGCCCTCCGGCGCCCGGCGCGTGTAGGCGACGAACACGTCCACTCCCCCGTCACCGGGCCGGTGCACCCCCAGTTCTCCCCGGAAGTACCGGTCCTCGGGCGTGCGCACCGAGTACAGGACGCGGAACAGGGCCCGGCTTCCCACCCGGCGTCTCTCACGCACCATGGCCATCAGGGGCACCACCCCTGAGCCGCCGCCCACCAGGACCACCGGGTCGGGGGACTTGGCGTCCCACACGAACCAGCCGCCCAGCGGGCCCCGCACCTCCACCGCGTCCCCGGGCGCGAACACGTCCACGAGGTAGGGGGAGACCTCGCCGCCCTCCACCCGCTGGACGGTGAGCTCGACCCGCTCCCCCTCGTCGGCCGAGGCCACCGAGTAGCCCCGCTGGGCGGTGTAGCCGTCCTCGGCGGTCAGCCGTACGTCCACGTGCTGGCCCGCCCGGTGGCCCGGCCAGCCGGGCACGTCCAGCACGAGGGTCCGGGCGCTGTCGGTCTCCCACCGGTCGGCCACCAGTGTCGCGGGCCGCCAGGCGACCATCAGTCGCCCCGGTAGCGCTGCTCGCGCCACGGGTCGCCGTAGTCGTGGTAGCCGGCCTGTTCCCAGAAACCGGGCTCGTCCTGGTGGAGCAGGCTGATCCCGCGTACCCACTTGGCCGACTTCCAGAAGTACAGGTGCGGGACGAGCAGCCGTGCGGGTCCCCCGTGCTCGGCCGCCAGGGGCTCGCCGTCGAAGGTGTGCACGACCCACGCCTGGCCGTCGGTGAGGTCCTGGAGCGGGAGGTTCGTCGTGTAGCCGCCGTAGCTGGCCGCGAGGGCGTACTCGGCGGTGGTCTCCACGTCCTCCAGCAGGACGTCGAGGCTGACGCCCGCCCATTCGGTGTCGAGCTTCGACCAGCGGGTCACGCAGTGGATGTCGACGCGGGGGTGTTCCTGGGGCAGGGCCCGGAACTCCTCCCAGGTCCACACCCGGGTCTCCCCGGTCTCCGACGCGACGGTGAAGGTCCACTCGTCGGTGCCCACCCGGGGCGTCGGTCCGGCGGACAGGACGGGGAAGTCGTGGGTCTCGTACTGCCCCGGAGGCACCCGGGCGGGGTCCTGGCCCCCGCGCCCGTGAAAGCCCCTGGTCACCACGTTCATGTCTACCTCCAGGATCGGTGTCCGGCGAGGTGTACCCCGGCCGGGGTCACCCCACGGCATCGCGGTCCCCAATTCCCGCCACCCGCGTCCGGCCCGCGCCACGGCCGGCGGAGGGTCACACCGGTGACGGCGCGGTGTCGGGGGCGGTGAGGGCCGCCCGGCCCATGGACAGCAGGAGTTCGGCCATGTGCGGGCGGGGCAGGTCGCCCCTGCTGTGGGGGGTGGAGTTGAGCAGTCCGAACACGGCGTGCACAGCGGCCCGGAGCACGGTCGGGGACGCGCCGGGGCGGAGTTCGGCGAGCACGCCCACCCACTCCTCGACGTAGCCGCGCTGGAGACGGCGCACGCGCCTCCGGTCGGCGTCGGTGAGGTTGCCCAGCTCGCGGTCGTGCACGGTGATCAGGGCCGGCTCGTCCAGCGCGAACGCGATGTGTCCGCGCAGCAGCGACTCCAGGGCGCCGTCCGCGTCCGCCGCGTCCGCCACCAGCTCCGCGCCCTGCCTCGCCAACCGGTCGCTGATGTCGACCAGTACCTCGCCGAGCAGTGCCCGCTTGCCGGGGAAGTGCCGGTACAGGGCGGGGCCGGTCGTGCCGACGGCGCGGCCGAGGTCGTCGATGGACACCCCCCGGTAGCCGCGTTCGGCGAAGAGCTCCGCCGCCGCGCCCAGGATCGCCGTCCGGCGCTCGCCCGTCGGTCTCGGCCCCATCCGCTCCGCCTCTCCCTCACCCTCGGGTGGCTCCGGGGTGAGTCGCACCGTCCGGGCCCTGGACACCCATGTTAGTAGTTACTAACATCACGGTTGTTAGTGAGCATTAACATCCCTCCACGAGAGGACACCATGAGCAGGGCATCAGTGCTCGGCTCGGCGGTGGACACCGCCGGGCCCGCGTTCGCCGCCAACGACGCGGCGAACCGCGCCCTCGCCCTGGAGCTGCGCGAGCGTATCGCCACCGCGGCGCTGGGCGGCCCGGAGAAGACCCGGGCACGGCACGTCGAACGCGGCAAACTCCTGCCGCGCGACCGCGTCGACCTCCTCCTCGACCCGGGCTCGCCCTTCCTGGAGATCTCCCCCCTGGCCGCCGACGGCCTCTACGGCAAGGACGGCCGGGACGCGCCCGGCGCCGGGATGATCGCGGGTGTCGGCCGGGTCATGGGCCGGACGGTGGTCGTGGTCGCCAACGACGCCACGGTCAAGGGCGGCAGCTACTACCCGATGACCGTCAAGAAGCACCTGCGCGCCCAGGAGGTGGCGCTGCACAACCGCCTCCCGTGCGTCTACCTCGCCGACTCGGGCGGCGCCTTCCTGCCGATGCAGGACGACGTGTTCCCCGACCGCGAGCACTTCGGGCGCATCTTCTACAACCAGGCCACCATGTCGAGGCTGGGCATCCCGCAGATCGCCGCGGTGCTGGGGTCGTGCACGGCGGGCGGCGCCTACGTCCCGGCCATGAGCGACGAGGCGGTCATCGTCCGCGACCAGGGCACCGTCTTCCTGGGCGGTCCGCCGCTCGTGAAGGCGGCCACGGGCGAGGTCGTCACCGCCGAGGAGCTGGGCGGGGGCGACCTGCACTCCCGGGTGTCCGGGGTCACCGACCACCTGGCCGACGACGACGCCCACGCCCTCACCATCGTGCGGCGCATCGCCGACACCCTCGGGCCGCCGGACCGGCCCGCGTGGGAGACGCGCGATCCCCGGCCGCCCGCGCTGGACCCCGGCGAGCTGTACGGGGTGGTCCCGGCCGACACCCGCACCCCCTACGACGTGCGGGAGGTGATCGGACGGGTCGTGGACGGCAGCGAGTTCACCGAGTTCAAGGCCGAGTACGGAACGACACTCGTCACGGGTTTCGCGCACCTCCACGGCCACCCCGTCGGGATCATCGCCAACAACGGCATCCTGTTCGCCGAGTCCGCCCTCAAGGGCGCCCACTTCATCGAGCTGTGCGACCGGCGCGGCATCCCCCTGGTGTTCCTCCAGAACATCTCCGGGTTCATGGTGGGCCGCGACTACGAGGCCGGCGGCATCGCCAAGCACGGCGCGAAGATGGTCACCGCCGTGGCCTGCGCGCGCGTCCCCAAGTTCACCGTCGTCATCGGCGGCTCCTTCGGCGCGGGCAACTACAGCATGTGCGGCCGGGCGTACTCGCCCCGGTTCCTGTGGATGTGGCCCAACGCCCGCATCTCGGTGATGGGCGGGGAGCAGGCCGCCTCGGTGCTGTCCACCGTCCGCCGCGACCAGAAGGAGGGGCGCGGCGAGCCGTGGTCGGCGGAGGACGAGGAGGCCTTCAAGGAGCCCATCCGCGACCAGTACGAGGCACAGGGCAGCCCGTACTACTCGACCGCCCGCCTGTGGGACGACGGCGTCATCGACCCCGCCGACACCCGCGACGTGCTCGCCATGGCCCTGTCCGCCGCCCGCCACGCGCCACTGGACCCGGTGGGCTACGGCGTCTTCCGGATGTGAGGAACCCTTGACCACGACGCCACGAACGTCCCCCTCCCCCGCGACCGTGCTGGTCGCCAACCGGGGCGAGATCGCCCTGCGGATCATCCGCACCCTGAAACGCATGGGGATCGGCTCGGTGGCGGTGCACACCGACGCCGACGCGGGCGCCCCCCACACGCTCGCCGCCGACCTCGCCCTGCGCGTCGACGGCTACCTGGACTCCGCCGCGATCGTCGCGGCGGCCCTGGATGCGGGTGCCGCCATGGTCCACCCCGGCTACGGCTTCCTGTCCGAGAACGCCGACTTCGCCCGGGCGTGCGCCGGGGCGGGCCTGGTCTTCATCGGGCCCCCGGCCTCCGCGATCGAGGCCATGGGCGACAAGATCCGCGCCAAGGACACGGTGGCCGCGGCGGGCGTGCCGGTCCTGGGAGGGTTCACCGAGAAACCCGGCCAGCCGCTGGACGACGACGCCCTGCTGCGCTCAGCGGAGGAGACCGGGTACCCGCTGCTCATCAAGCCGTCCGCGGGCGGCGGCGGCAAGGGCATGCGGGCCGTCCGCTCCGCCGCCGACCTGGTGTCCGCCGCGGCCGCCGCCCGCCGGGAGGCGCTGGCGTCCTTCGGCGACTCCACCCTGCTGGTGGAACGCCTGGTGCGGCGGCCCCGGCACATCGAGGTGCAGGTCCTCGCCGACGGCCACGGCACCGTCGTCCACCTGGGCGAACGCGAGTGCAGCCTGCAACGCCGCCACCAGAAGGTGGTGGAGGAGGCCCCGTCCCCCCTGCTCACCGCCGCCCAGCGCACGGCCATGGGCGAGGCCGCCGTGGCCGCGGCGCGGTCCTGCGGGTACACGGGCGCGGGAACGGTCGAGTTCATCGCCGAGGAGTCCGCGAACGGAGGGGACGCCGGACTGGCGTTCTCGTTCCTGGAGATGAACACCCGGCTCCAGGTGGAGCACCCGGTCACCGAGGAGGTCGTCGCCATCCGGGGCGAACGCGGTGTCGACCTGGTCGAACTCCAGGTCCGGGTGGCCCTGGGCGAGCCGCTGCCGTTCGGACAGGACGACGTGTCCTGGCAGGGGCACGCCGTGGAGTCGCGGATCTACGCCGAGGACGCCGACCGGGGGTTCCTGCCCACGGGCGGTCCGGTCCTGGCCCTGTCCGAGCCCGCCGGAGCCCGGGTGGACTCCGGGGTGGCGGTGGGGGGCGAGGTGACCTCCGCGTTCGACCCGATGCTCGCCAAGGTCATCACCTGGGGACCGGACCGCGCCGAGGCGCTGCGCCGGATGGACGCCGCCCTGGCCGGGTACGTGCTGCTGGGGTGCGTCACCAACACCGCGTTCCTGCGCAGGCTGCTGCACCACCCGCGCGTGGTGGCGGGCGACCTGAGCACCGACCTGATCGAGTCGGAGCCGCCGGAGCCCGCGCCCGGGACGCTCCCCGAGCACGTGTACGCGGCGGCCGCGCTCGACCACCAGCTGGACCTGGAGCCCGGCCCCGGGTCCCCGCCGGCGGACCGGTTCGGCACCCCCGACGGGTGGCGGATGGGCGGCCCGGCGTGGACGCCGTGGCGCCTGCGGGCTCCCAGGCACGACTCGGCGGTCGTCCGCGTCCGCCGCGACGGTGCGGCCGGCGCCCGGGAACCAGGGGCGGTGTCGGGCGCCTACCTGGTGCGGGTGGACGACGGCGCGCCGGTCGCCGCACGGGCCCGCCGCTCCGCCGACGGGTCCCGCCTGACCGTCACCCACGCGGGCCGGACCCGCACCTACGCGCGCGCCTGCGACCCCGCCACGGGGCACCGGTGGCTGGGCGCCGACGGCACCGCGTGGTCCCTGCACGAGGAGCCGGTCGCGTCGGCGCTGCGCGACGACGACGCCGCGTCCGACGGAACCGTGCGCAGTCCCATGCCCGGGACGGTGCTCGCCGTCCCCGTGGAGGTCGGCCAGACGGTGCGCGAGGGAACCCCCCTCGCCGTCGTGGAGGCCATGAAGATGGAGCACTCCGTCCCCTCACCCTTCGACGGCACCGTCACCCGCGTGGCGGTGCGCCCGGGGGCGTCCGTGCCCATGGACGCCGCCCTGGTCACCGTCGAACCCGGCGAACCCGGCGGCACCCCGTCGGGCCCGTCCGTTTCCACCCCCGCCACCAGCGAGGAGCACCAGTGATGAGCCGTCACCAGCTGTCGACCGAGCACGCCGACCTCAGGGCCGCCGTGGAGGAGTTCGCACGGACCGAGGTCGCCCCGGTCATCGGCGACTTCTACGAGCGGGGCGCGTTCCCGTACGAGATCGTCGCCAAGATGGGCCGGATGGGGCTCTTCGGGCTGCCGTTCCCCGAGGAGCACGGTGGCATGGGCGGCGACTACTTCGCCCTGTGCCTCGCCCTGGAGGAGCTGGCCAGGGTGGACTCGTCGGTGGCGATCACCCTGGAGGCGGGGGTGTCGCTGGGCGCCATGCCCCTGTACAGGTTCGGTACCGAGGAGCAGCGGAAGACCTACCTGCCAGGGCTCACGTCCGGCGAGGCGCTGGGGGCGTTCGGGCTGACCGAACCGGGCGGCGGCTCCGACGCGGGGGCGACCAGGACCACCGCCCGGCTGGAGGACGGCGAGTGGGTGATCAACGGGACCAAGTCGTTCATCACGAACTCGGGCACCGACATCACCGCCCTGGTCACGGTCACCGCCGTCACCGGGCGGCGCGAGGACGGTCGGCCGGAGATCTCCTCGATCCTGGTGCCGAGGGGCACGCCGGGCTTCTCCGTCGGCCAGAAGTACTCGAAGGTCGGGTGGAACGCCTCCGACACCAACGAACTGGTGTTCGAGGACTGCCGGGTCCCCGAGGCGAACCTGGTGGGCGAGCGCGGGCGCGGGTACGCGCAGTTCCTGCGGATCCTGGACGAGGGCCGTATCGCCATCGCCGCGCTCTCCGTCGGCCTCGCGCAGGGGTGCGTGGACGAGAGCGTGCGCTACGCCCACGAGCGGCACGCCTTCGGCCACCCGATCGGGCACTACCAGGCGATCCAGTTCAAGATCGCCGAGATGGAGTCGCGGGTGTACGGGGCGCGGCTGGCGTACTACGACGCGGCCTCGCGCATGCTGGCGGGCGAGCCGTTCAAGAAGGAGGCGGCGATCGCGAAGCTGCTGGCCTCCAACGCCGCCATGGACAACGCGCGCGACGCCACACAGGTGTTCGGCGGCTACGGGTTCATGAACGACTACCCCGTGGGCCGGTTCTACCGGGACGCGAAGATCCTGGAGGTCGGCGAGGGCACGAGCGAGGTGCAGAAGATGCTCATCGCCCGTGAGCTGGGGCTCCCCGCCTGAGGTGTGGCGCGCCGGTGCTCCGGTGCTCCGGGGGCCGCGCCGGCGCGGCCCCCGGACGCCGCGCCCCGGCCCCGGGGTGGTTCCGGGACAGGCCCGCCTCTGCCACGCTGGACCGCACGCGGGCGCGGTCGGACGGGGCCGGCCACAGCACCCGGCGCGCCCGCCGTCCACGGAGGAGGCCACGGTGAACGGCGACGAGGACACACCCCGGCCGAACACCCCCGCACGCCTGCGCGAGGCCCTGGTGGACGAGGTCGCCGCCCGGCGC
>Ga0233363_1000631_pt1 | contig 15077 bp, 9 predicted proteins | sample ElkDunMinimDraft_18_FD_191534 | JGI IMG/M metagenome (GOLD analysis project Ga0233363, IMG submission 191534) | Fecal eukaryotic communites from dung pellets of Tule Elk in California, USA - Elk Dung C16 | ecosystem: Host-associated > Mammals > Digestive system > Large intestine > Fecal | place... | reverse complement strand
AGGGGGCCTGCCCCTCTCCCGTCGGGGAGAGGGGAGGACCATCGGCGGATGCCGATGGTGGGGTGAGGGGCGTGTGCTCGGGCTTGAACGCTCTCTCCACGTGCAGCCTGCGCATCGAGACCCCGCTGTAAACCGGCCGCCCTCACCCGAACCCCTCTCCCTGGGGGAGAGGGGCTGTGTAATCGCACGCCGCAAGACTGCAATCCGGTTGAAGGTGCACCTTAGCCGCGCAGCGCTCCGCCCTCATCCCACTCCCTGTCCCAGAGAGGGGCCTGGAACACATTGGGGCTCAGCGCTGCGTCTCTCCCAGCGCCCGCAGGAAGTCCTTGCGCCAGGCATGGATGTCGTAGTCGCGCAGGCGGGTGATCATCGACTGCCAGCGCTCGCGGCGCTCTTCCAGCGGCATCTTCGCGGCGGCGGCGATCGCGTCGGCGACGCCGTCGCTGTCGAAGGGGTTCACCAGCAGGGCGCCGTCGAGCTCCCGCGCCGCGCCGGCGAAGATCGACAGCACCAGGGCGCCGGGGTCGGCAGGGTCCTGTGCAGCCACGTACTCCTTGGCCACCAGGTTCATGCCGTCGCGCAGGGGGGTGATCAGGCCGATGCGTGCCAGCCGGTAGAGCCCGGTCAATGTGGCGTGCGGATAGGTGCGGTTGACGTAGCGCACCGGGGTCCAGTCGGGATGGGCGTGCCCGCCGTTGATGTGGCCGGCGAACTGCTCGAGTTCGCGCCGCAGAGCGCGGTAACTCGCGACACCGCCGCGCGAGACCGGGGCGATCTGCAGATAGGTCAGGCTGCCATGCAGCTTGGTGTATTTCTCGAGGAAGCGCTCGAAGGCGCGGAAGCGCTCGGGCAGCCCCTTGGAGTAGTCGAGCCGGTCCACGCCCAGGGCGAGCATGCGTCCATTGAGGCTGGTATGCACGCGCCTGATCGCCGCGATGCGCCCCGAGCGGCTCGCCAGCGATTCCAGCGCCGCGGTGTCGATGCCGATCGGAAACGCGTCGGCGCGGACCTGGCGTCCATCCTGGCCGCGCACCTCGCCACGCCCCTGCACCTCGCCACCGCCGAAGAGGCGCATGTAGTCCTGGAAGCGCTCGAGATCGCGCTCGGTCTGGAAGCCGACGAGGTCGTAGGCCACCAGCGCGCCGAAGGTCTGCTCGTGGTTGGGCAGGCCAGCGACGATGTCCGCCGACGGGAACGGCACGTGCAGGAAGAAGCCGATGCGCGCACGCACGCCGCGCTTGCGCAACTCCTGCGCGAGCGGCAGCAGGTGGTAGTCGTGGACCCAGACGATGTCGTCGTCGCGCAGCCGCTTGGCGAGCTTCTCGGCGAACAGCGCGTTGACGCCGCGATAGGCCGCCTGCGTGCCCAGGTTGTAGTCCACCAGGTCGAGACGGAAGTGCAGCAGGGGCCACAGCGTGCGGTTGGAGAAGCCGTTGTAGTAGCCCTCGTAATCCTCGCGCGACAGGTCGACGGTGACGTAGTCGATGCCTTCGTGGTGTTCCTCGTGGACTTCGCCGGAGTGCTCGCGTGCGACCTTGCCACTCCAGCCGAACCACAGGCCGCCGCTGTCGCGCAACGCGGCGTCGAGCGCCACGGCCAGGCCGCCGTTCTGGTTCGAGCCCGGCAAGGCGACCCGGTTGGAAACGACGACGAGGCGGCTCATGCGGCGTCCTGCCAGGGTCGGGACAGGCGCATCGCGGCCATGATGAGGCCCACGTGCGAGTAGGTCTGCGGGAAGTTGCCCCAGGCCTCGCCGGTATCGAATGCCAGGTCTTCCGACAGCAGTCCCAGGTGGTTGCGGCGCGACAGCAGTGTCTCGAACAGTGCGCGTGCCTCGTCCGTGCGGCCGATCGAGGCCAGCGCGTCGATGTACCAGAACGTGCAGATGGTGAAGCTCGTCTCGGGCGCGCCGAAATCGTCCGGCGTGACATAGCGGAACAGGCCATCGCCGTGGCGCAGCGTGCGCCCGATCGCTTCGACCGTGCCGACGAAGCGAGGATCGTCGGTCTTGATGAAACCCAGATCGGCCAGCAGCAGCAGCGAGGCATCGAGCCGGTCGCCGCCGAAGGCATCGGCGAAGGTGCCGAGCTCGGCGTTCCAGGACTCGGCCATGATCCGCTCGCGCATTGTCGTGGCGCGTTCCTGCCAGTGGGCTGCGCGGGCGTCGAGGCCGAGCTGGCTGGCGATTCGGGCAAGGCGGTCGCACGCGGCCCAGCACATCACCGCCGAATAGGTGTGCACGTAGGCCTTGCCGCGGAACTCCCACAGGCCGGCGTCGGGCTGGTCGTAGAGTCTCCAGGCCAGCTCGCCCAGCGGCTCGAGCTTGGCGAACGTCGCAGCGTCGCCGGGGTGCTCCAGGCGGCGGTCGAAGAACAACTGCGCCGAGGCCAGGACCACACTGCCGTAGGTATCGTGCTGGCGCTGCACGTAGGCCAGGTTGCCGCGGCGCACCGGCCCCATGCCCCGGTATCCGGCCAGCGCGGGCATCGTCTCCTCGGTCAGTTCGTGCTCGAACGCGATGCCGTAGAGCGGCTGCATGTCGCCGTCGTCGCTCACCGTGAGGTTGAAGATGTAGCGGATGTACTCCTCCATCGTGCGCGTCGCGCCCAGGCGGTTGAGCGCGCGCACGACGAAGGCCGCATCGCGCAGCCAGCAGTAGCGGTAGTCCCAGTTGCGCTCGGTATCGGCGGCCTCGGGAATCGAGGTCGTCATCGCCGCGATGATGCCGCCGCTGTCCTCGTACTGGCACAGCTTGAGGGTGATCGCGCTGCGGATCACCGCTTCCTGGAAATCGAGCGGAATCGACAGGTAGCGCACCCACTCGCGCCAGTAGGAAGTGGTGCGTTTCAGGGAACCCTGCACGAACTCGGCCAGCGGCTGGGTCAGGGTCTCGTCGGGTCCGAGCACGAAATGCAGGTCGCGGTCGACGACGAAGGGCAGGCCCTCGCGCAGCAGGCGGATGGGCACGTCGGTCGTCGCGCGCAGGGCGAAGTCGGGCAGTACGAAGCGGATGTGGTTGCTGCCCCAGGTGCTGTCGGGCACCCGCGCGCCCCAGTCGGCGAGGGGCCGCAGGTGGATGCGGATACGCGGGCTCCCCGACAGCAGGCGGATGCGGCGCATCAGCATCACCGGCCGGTAGAAGCGGTCGAGTTGGCGCCAGCGCGGGGCGAAATCCGTGATCTCGATCGAGGCGCCGTGCCGGTCGTGGAGCACGGTGCGCAGGATCGCGGTGTTCTCGATGTAATGCTGTTCGCTGCGCTCGAAGCCGTCGAGTTCGATCGCCCAGTCGCCGTGACCCTGCTTGGGTGACAGCAGCGCGCAGAACGCCGGATCGCCGTCGAACGCCGGCAGGCAGGACCAGACCAGACGCGCCTGCGCGTCGAACAGGGCGCCGAAGCTGCCGTTGCCGACGAGGCCAAGATCCAGGCTGGGGGCGAGCGGTTGTGTCATCGCGGAGTCTCCGGGGGTCGGGGCGTCACGCCAAGCCATGCATGGACGGCGGCGGGATCTGAAAGGCGGAAGTGGGCGGCACTGCCGGGCCGGTCGCCGACGAGGATGCTGATGCCGCCATGCGAATTGACGGCATGGAACCCCGGATCGTCGGTGAGGTCATCGCCGGCGAAGACCGGCACGCGGCCGGCGAACGGTGCCTCGGCGAGGAATTCGAGGATCGCGCTGCCCTTGTCGGCGTGTCGCGGACGCAGTTCGATGACCTGATCGCCCGGCTGCAGCTGATAGCCGGGAAGGCGGGTCAGTGCGTGCTCGGCGAAGGCGCGCAGGGCGGAGGCGGCTTCCGTGGCGCGGGCCGGCGCGACCATCCGCCAGTGCAATCCGATTGCCGCGCCCTTGTCCTCGAGCAGCGCCCCGGGGAAGGCGTCGACCACTGCGTGTCCGGCGTCGCGCACCTGCCGCAGCGCGGCCGGGATCTGGCTGGCCTGGACGACCTCGCCGCCGCGTCGCCGCTCGACGCCATGCAGGCCGGCCGCGGCAAAGGCCGCAGGGGCGAACAGCCGGTCTAGCGTTGCCAGGTTGCGTCCGCTGACCAGGGCCAGCGCGCCGCCCAGGGCGGTCTGCAGTGCGACGAGCCGGTCGACCAGAGCAGGCGGCACTTCGACCGCGTCCGGGCGCGGCGCGAATGGCAACAGGCAGCCGTCGACGTCGAGGAAAAGCGCTGCATCGGCGGGAAGCGGAGGGGGTGGCGACAGGGCCGTCGCGGCAGTGGACGACGACGGCGGGCGTGATTCCTGGGATTGGCGCATCGCAACATCATGGCGACGCACGCGGAAAACCCGTGTGAATCCCTATTCACCGCAGCCGCGCCCTTTTTGCGTGGGGCGGGACGGCGTATCCGCGAGGCCGCGCGGCATGACGGGCAGGTGTGCTTGCTGCCGCGCCGCAGCCGTCAGCCCGGCTCCGTCGCTCCCCGCAAGTGACCGCAGCATGCGCGCCGGTGATGCCGCCCGGCCCGGACCCGATGACGTCCTCTCACGGGCGGTTTGGGAGAATGCCCGTCCCGGGTCGGCCCACCTGCGAGTACGCCTTGAATCCTTCGGACCCCGCGCATGGAGCTGGTGGACGCGATTCCCGTCGCCTCGAGATGGCGCTGGCTGCAGGCGCGATCGTCGGCACCTGGTTCTGGGATGTGGCCCGGGACCGGGTCACGGTGGATGACGCCCTGGCACGGGCGCTCGGTCTCGATCCGGAGATTGCCAATACGCAGCTGCCGCTGGAGCGGATTCTCACGACGGTGCATCCGGAGGATCTGCCCGGTGTATCCGACGCCATCGCCGAGGTTCTCGTCCGCGGCGGCCGCTTCGCGCACCAGTACCGTGCGCGAGGCTCCGACGCCCAGTACCGGTGGATCGAGGCGATCGGACGCGTCGAGTTCGATGCGGGCCGCCGCCCCCGCGAGTTCTCCGGCGTGGTCATCGAAATCGAAACGCGTCGCCGGATCGAAGCCGAGCGCGATCAGGCCCAGTCCCTGTTGCGATCCTTCGTCGATGCCGCGCCCGGCGTGGTGTTCGCCAAGGACCGCCAGGGTCGTTTCCTGATCGGCAACCGCAGTACCAGCGAGCTGCTCGGGTGCCTGCCACAGGACTATGTGGGGCGCACCGATGCCGAGTTGCTCCGCGACCCCGAGCAGGCGGCGGCGATCATGGCCACCGACGAGCGGATCATGGCAAGCGGTCGGCCCGAGCAGATCGAGGAGTCCGTGAGTTACCCCGATGGTCGGCGCGCCTGGTGGCTCTCGACCAAGGCGCCGCTGCGTGACGCGGCGGGCGAAGTCGTCGGTCTGGTCGGTACCTCGCTCGACATCACCCGGCGGCGGGCCGCCGAAGCGCGCCACCGCGAGATCGAGGAGCGCTACCGGCTCGCCGCCCGCGCGACCAACGATGCGATCTGGGACTGGCGCATCGCCGACGGGGAAGTGGTCTGGAACGAGGCGCTGACCTCGCTGTTCGGTCATGCCATGGCCCGGACCGATGCCCGCTGGTGGCTCGATCACATCCACCCCGATGACCGCGCCCGCGTCGATGCGCGCATCCATGCGGTGATCGCGGGCACCGAGTCGGTGTGGTCGGGCGAATACCGTTTCCGCAGGGCCGATGGCAGCTTTGCCGCGGTCCTCGACAGGGGGACGGTGCTGCGCGACGAGGCCGGCGGGCCCGTGCGCATGATCGGGGCGATGCTGGACCTGTCGGCGCGCAAGGCGGCCGAGGCGGCGCTGGCCCAGAGCGAGGAACGCCTGCGGCTGGCCACCGAGGCCGGCGACATCAGTTTCTGGGACGTCGACATGGTGACTGGCGCGATGATATGGCCGCCGCGCACCAAGGCCATGTTCGGCATCGCCCCGGACGCCGAGGTCTCGATGCGCGATTTCTACGCCAGCCTGCACCCCGACGATCGCGCGCCGACCCGCGCGGCGTTCGAAGCCGCCGCCGACCCCGACAGGCGCGCGCTCTACGATGTGGAATACCGCGTCGTCCTCGAGGAGGACGGGTCGCTGCGCTGGGTGGCCGCCAAGGGGCGTGGCGTATTCGAGGAGCAGCGCTGCGTGCGCGTGCTCGGCGTGGTGGTCGACATCACTGCGCGCAAGCAGGCCGATGCACGCCTGCAGGAACTCAACGAAGAACTCGAAACCCGGGTGATCGCCGAAGTGGCCGAGCGCACGCGCGTGGAGGAGGCCCTGCGGCAGAGCCAGAAGATGGAGGCGGTGGGCCAGCTGACCGGCGGGATCGCGCACGACTTCAACAACATGCTCGCCACCGTGATCGGTCCGCTGGACCTGCTGGCCTCGCGCTTCGGCGACATGGATCCACGCGCGAAGCGCTACCTCGACATGGCGATCGACGGTGCGAGCAGGGCGGCGCAACTCACCCAGCGCCTGCTCGCATTCTCGCGTCAGCAGCCGCTGCAACCGGTACCCGTCGACGCCAACAAGCTGGTCGAGGGCATGCAGGAGCTGCTCGCACATTCACTGGGCGGCAACGTGCGTCTGAAAACCGCGCTGGTCGACGATGTGTGGTGCGCCCATGTCGACGTCAACCAGCTCGAGAACGTCATCCTCAATCTGGCCGTCAATGCGCGCGACGCGATGCCCGCCGGGGGCCAGCTGACCATCGGGACAGCCAATTGCGACATCGCGACCGCGGCCGGCGACCATCCGGGGGTACCGGACGGACAGTACGTGCTGATCACGGTGTCGGACACCGGCTGCGGGATGCCGCCGGAGGTGATGGCCAGGGCCTTCGATCCGTTCTACACGACCAAGACGGTGGGCAAGGGCACGGGCCTGGGGCTGTCGCAGGTCTACGGCTTCGTCCAGCAGTCCAGCGGGCATGTGAGGCTGGCCTCGGCGCCGGGAGAGGGCACGGTCGTGCGGATCTACCTGCCGCGCCTGGTCGAGCGCCCGGAGGAAGCGGCGCCCTTGTCCGGCCAGGCTGCCCCGCTGCCGGCGCGGGGCCAGCAGCAGTTGATCCTCGTCGTCGACGACGAGGCGGGAGTGCGGCAGTTCTCCGCCGACGCGCTCACCGAACTGGGCTATCGCGTGCTGTCGGCGGACGGCGCGTCGCGGGCGCTGCAGGTGCTCGACGCGCATCCCGACATCGCGCTGCTCTTCACCGACGTGGTGATGCCGGAGATCAATGGCCGTCAGCTCGCGGACGAGGCGCTCCGGCGGCGCCCGGAGCTGAAGGTCGTGTTCGCGACCGGCAACAGCCGCAATACCCTGGTCGACGATGGGGTACTGGGCCCCGATGTCCAGGTGATCGGCAAGCCCTTCACCGTGCGTGAACTGGCGACGCGGATCGGGGCCGTATTCGCCGACTGAAGGCCGCAGCCACGAGCGCCGGGGCCGGCAGGTCCGCGCGGCTAGGCGCCGCTGCCGCCATCGAGCTCGGGATAGTGACGGAAGATGCCGGTGTTGTTGAACGGCACGCGCCTGTCCGAGGCGAGGTAGGCCGCGAGGTTCGGCCTGTCTGCGACGCGCGTGGCCAGATCACCCAGCAACGGCAGCCCCGGCGCCAGCGTCGCCATCGCTTCTGGATAGGCGTACTGGAGTCCGCGCATCAGCTGGAACAGCGACAGGTCCACGTAGGAATGACGGCCGAGCACATGGCGGCCCCCGGCCCGCGCCAGTACCTGCTCGAAATAGCCGAGGAACTTCGGAAGTCGGTGCCGGCGCAGGTCCGCCGCGCGCCGCGACGCCGCGTCCTTCTGGTCTTCGTAATACTCGGCGCTGGCGATCGGGTGATGGCTGTCGTGCACTTCGGTCACGAGGTCGGCGATGGTCAGCTGCAGTTGCAGCGCCTCCAGGCGCGCCGGCTCGGCGTCCGCGACCAGGTCCAGCCGTGGGCCGAGAAAATGCAGGATGTTGGCGACCTGGGCGATGACCTGGGTCCCCGCCTTCAGGAAGGGGGGTGCGAAGGGACGGGCGCCGTCGGCCCGGCCTTCGAGAAAGGGCTGCATCACCGCGTCGCCGTCCCGGCGGGCGACATCGACGTAATCCGCGCCGGCGTCCTCCAGTGCCAGCCGCACGAACTCGCCGCGCCCCTGCAGGCCGGTCCAGTAATAGAGGAGATATTGCATCGCCGCGCTCCATCGGGGGTGGCGGACCACCCTAGGGCCGACGCCGCCGACGGGGGGTGAGCGGGGCGGCAAGGGGTGGGCGGATCGGTCCGCGGGATGCTTGCAACAGGCCGCTTAGGCCGCATATGGCACGTATTAGCAGCGCGCGATGACCCCTTCATTCTTCGAGGATTTCCCGATGCGGATGGACAAGCTGACCTCGCGTTTCCAGCAGGCCCTGAGCGACGCCCAGTCGCTGGCGGTGGGACGCGACCACAACTTCATCGAGCCGCCACACCTGCTGCTCGCACTTCTCGACCAGCAGGGCGGCGGTACCCGCCCCTTGCTGAGCCAGGCCGGCGTCAACGTGCCGGTGCTGCGCGAACGCCTCGCCGAGGCGCTCGAGCGCATGCCCAAGGTCACCGGGCAGGCCGGCCAGCTTTCGGTCGGCAATGATCTGGCGCGCCTGCTCAACGTCAGCGACAAGCTGGCGCAGGAGCGAGGCGACGCATTCATCGCGTCGGAACTGTTCGTGCTGGCCGCGCTCGACGACAGCGGCGACGCGGGCCGCGCGCTCAAGGCCGCCGGCGCAGACAAGGCCAGGCTCGAGGCGGCGATCGCCAAGGTCCGTGGCGGCGAGAGCGTGCAGGACGAGAATGCCGAGGAATCGCGCCAGGCGCTGGAGAAGTACACGATCGACCTGACCGCGCGCGCCGAGAGCGGCAAGCTCGACCCTGTGATCGGACGTGACGAGGAGATCCGCCGCACGATCCAGGTGCTCCAGCGCAGGACCAAGAACAACCCGGTGCTGATCGGTGAACCCGGCGTCGGCAAGACCGCGATCGTCGAGGGCCTGGCCCAGCGCATCGTCAACAACGAGGTGCCGGAAGGGCTGCGCGGCAAGCGCGTGCTCTCGCTCGACATGGGCGCACTGATCGCCGGCGCCAAGTACCGCGGCGAGTTCGAGGAGCGGCTCAAGGGCGTGCTCACCGACCTGGCCAAGCAGGAAGGGCAGGTCATCCTGTTCATCGACGAGCTGCACACGATGGTCGGCGCCGGCAAGGCCGAAGGCTCCATGGACGCGGGCAACATGCTCAAGCCCGCACTGGCGCGCGGCGAGCTGCACTGCGTCGGCGCGACCACGCTCGACGAATACCGCAAGTACGTGGAAAAGGACGCGGCGCTGGAGCGGCGTTTCCAGAAGGTATTCGTCGGCGAGCCCAGCGTCGAGGACACCATCGCCATCCTGCGTGGACTGAAGGAGCGCTACGCCGTGCACCACGGCGTGGAGATCACCGACCCCGCGATCGTCGCCGCCGCGACGCTGTCGCACCGCTACATTGCCGACCGCCAGCTGCCCGACAAGGCCATCGACCTGATGGACGAGGCGGCCAGCCGCATCCGCATGGAGATCGACTCCAAGCCCGAGGAACTTGATCGCAAGGAGCGTCGGCTGATCCAGCTCAAGATCCAGCGCGAGGCGCTGAAGAAGGAGAAGGACGCCGAATCGAAGCAGCGTCTGGCCGATCTCGAAGAGGAGATCGCGACGCTCGAGCGGGAATACAACGATCTCGAGGAAGTGTGGAAGGCCGAGAAGGCCAGCGTGCAGGGCGCGACCAAGATCAAGGAGCAGATCGAAGCGGCCAAGCTCGAACTCGAGGCCGCGCAGCGCACCCAGGATTACGCGCGCATGAGCGAGATCCAGTACGGCCGGCTGCCGGAACTCGAAAAGCAGCTGCAGGCCGCGCAGGAAGTCGAGACCCAGGGCTTCACCCTGCTGCAGGACAAGGTCACCGCCGAGGAGATCGCCCAGGTCGTCGCGCGCTGGACCGGCATTCCGGTCAGCAAGATGCTCGAGGGCGAGCGCGAGAAGCTGCTGGCGATGGAGTCGCAGCTGCATACGCGGGTAATCGGCCAGGAGGAGGCGATCAAGGTCGTGTCCGATTCGGTGCGACGCTCGCGCGCCGGGCTCAGCGATCCCAATCGCCCGACCGGCTCGTTCCTGTTCCTCGGTCCCACCGGCGTCGGCAAGACCGAACTGTGCAAGGCGCTGGCTGAATTCCTGTTCGACAGCCAGGACGCGATGGTGCGCATCGACATGAGCGAGTTCATGGAGAAGCACTCGGTCGCGCGCCTGATCGGTGCGCCTCCCGGCTACGTCGGCTACGAGGAAGGCGGCTATCTGACCGAGGCGGTGCGGCGCCGGCCCTACAGCGTGATCCTGCTCGACGAGGTCGAGAAGGCGCATCCGGATGTGTTCAACATCCTGCTGCAGGTGCTCGACGATGGCCGTCTGACCGATGGCCAGGGCCGCACTGTGGACTTCCGCAACGTGGTCATCGTGATGACCTCCAACCTCGGCTCGCACCAGATCCAGGAGATGAGCGAGCGCGGTACCGCCGCCGACAGCGCCGAGGGCTACACCCAGATGAAGGCCGCGGTGATGGCGGTGGTGCAGGCGCACTTCCGTCCGGAGTTCATCAACCGCCTCGACGACATCGTCGTGTTCCACCCGCTGCAGAAGTCGCAGATCCGCGAGATCGCGAAGATCCAGATGCGCGGGCTGGAGAAGCGCCTGGCCGAGCGCGGTCTGCGCATCGAGGTGTCCGACCGAGCCTTCGATCTGCTCGGCAGTGCGGGCTTCGACCCGGTCTATGGCGCGCGCCCGCTCAAGCGTGCGATCCAGCAGCAGGTGGAGAACCCACTGGCCGAGCGCATCCTCTCGGGCGCGTTCGTCAGTGGCGACACCATCCGCGTGGACGCGGCGGGCAACGAACTCGGTTTCGCCAAGGCCTGAAGCCGGCGGAGCGGCGATCTCCGGATCGCCGCTCGCTCCCTGGAAGCCGACCGACGGGATCCGGATCGGTCCGGCGCGCGTGACGGGCGCGTGCCCGGTCGTCTGCAACGATGCGCACTGGTTTCGGAGGCTTCATGCGCATCCTCATCACCGGCGGCAGCGGTTTCCTCGGCAGCGCACTGACCAGGCAGCTCCAGCGCGACGGCGCCCACGTCACGTGGTTGTCGCGGCGCGCGTCCACGCCCGCGCCGGAAGGCGTGGACGTGCGCGACTACAGCGGCCTGTGGGCGGACGACCGCTTCGACGCGGTCGTCAACCTTGCCGGCGCCGGCATCGCCGACCGGCGCTGGAGCCCTGCGCGCAAGCAGGTACTGCGCGACAGCCGGCTGATACCCACGCACGTGATCACCGGGTGGATCCGCGCTGCGCGTTCGCCGCCACGGGTGCTGCTCAGCGGGTCGGCCGTCGGCTGGTATGGCGCCCAGGGCGACGCGATGCTGGACGAACAGAGCCCGGCGTGTGACGGGTTCCAGCATCGGCTGTGCGAGGAGTGGGAGGCCGCCGCGCGCGTGGCGGAGGAACGCGTGCCGGTCGTCTACCTGCGCACCGGCGTGGTGCTGCATCCCGCCGGCGGCATGCTGCAGCGCCTGCGTCTGCCGTTCGGGCTGGGTCTCGGCGCCCGTCTGGGCGACGGCCGCCAGTTCCTGAGTTGGATCTCACGGGAAGACTGGGTGCGCGCCGTCATCGCGCTGCTGCGCGCCCACGTCGACGGAGGTGCGCGGGCCCCGGCCGGGCCCTTCAACCTCACCGCGCCCGGGCCGGTGGACAACGCGGGCTTCACCCGTGCCATGGCCGATGCGCTCGGCCGACGCGCAGTGCTCGCGATACCCGCCCCGGCGCTCCGGGCCGGGCTGGGCGAGATGTCCACATTGCTCATCGATGGCCAGCGCGTGCTGCCCGCCCGACTGCAGCAGCGCGGTCACGTCTTCGCCTGGCCCGGACTCGCGCCGTATCTGGCTTCGGTCCTGCGCTGAGGCCCCGCATCCGGCGCCGGCTCAGTCGAAGCGCAAGGCGCCTGCCACGTCGCACACACCTGCCGTCAGGCGCGCCCGCAGCTTCGCCATTCCGGCCGTCGCGGTGAGCGCCCAGTGCGCGGTGGCGCGTGGCGACAGTGGCGTCGGCTGCGGATTGATCTCCAGCACCGGCGTGCCGAGGCGCAGGGCGCGGTCGGGCAGGCCGGCGGCCGGCCACACCAGCGACGAGGTGCCGACGACGACCAGCAGGTCGCAGGTCTCGATCGCCCGGCTCGCCGCCTCCCAGGCGTCGACGGGCAGGGATTCGCCGAACCACACCACGTCGGGCCGGAACGCCGCGCCGCAGCGATCGCAGGGCGGCGGCGTTTCGCGCTGGCCGCCCGGGGGCGGCGCAGGCGCAAGGAGGATGGGATCGGGTGTCGCCCGAGCGCCGCAATCGATGCAGCGCGATGCCAGCAGGCGGCCATGCAGATGCCACACCTCGCGCGCGCCGCCGCGTTCGTGCAGGTCGTCGACGTTCTGCGTGACCACGGTGAGCGCATGGCCGTCGTCGGCAAGCGCCGCGACATCGGCGTGCGCGGCGTTGGGCGCCGCGGCGGCCACCATCGCTGCGCGCCAGCGGTACCAGCCCCAGACCAGGGCGGGGTCGGCGCGAAAGGCAGCCTCGGTCGCGAGGCGCTCGGGATCGAAGCGGGCCCACAGGCCGGACAATGCGTCGCGGAAGGTCGGGATCCCGCTTGCGGCCGAGATGCCGGCGCCGCTGAGCACGACGATGCGCATGTTCAGAGTGGCGTGGGCGACTCGGTGATCGGGACCGAGCCCGGGCGCACAGGCCGGAACGGTGGCGTCGACATCACCATCTCCGCGAGCGAGTAGGCCAGTTCGCGCTCGGCCAGCACCGCGCCGTCGGCGCCATGCTGGAGCAGATGCCTGACCTCGCCGTCGCTGTGCGCGCGGGCGAGCACGGTGAGTGCGGGATTGACCGCCTTCATGCGTTCGATCGCCTCGCCGGCCTCCAGTGCCTGCGGAATCGCGAAGATCGCCAGTGCCGCGCGGTCGGGCGCGGCGTCGAGCATGACCGGCTCGGATGCGACATTTCCGCGCACGACCAGAAAGCCGCGCTCGCGCGCGCGCCGCACCAGTTCGTTGTCGTCCTCCACGATGACCAGCGGCACGTCGCGCTGCCGCAGCAGCTCGGCCAGCTGCCGACCGACGCGGCCATAGCCGACCAGGATCGCGTGACCGCTCAGCTCGGGCGGGATCGCATGCTCGGGCGGCAGGGGTTCCGCATGCTCGGCGGCAGCCGCGCGCGCGGCCAGTTCCTGCTTCGCCTGCCAGCGGTCGAGCCCGGCGAACAGCAGCGGGTTGACCACGATCGACAGCAGCGCGCCCGCCAGCACCAGATCGCGGCCGGTTTCGGGCAGCAGGCCGAGGACGACGCCGAGGCCGACCAGGATGAAGGAGAACTCGCCGATCTGCGCCAGGCTGGTGGAGATGGTCAGCGCGGTCGAGCGGGGATGCCGGAACAGCCGCACGATCCAGTAGGCGGCGATCGACTTGCCGACCACGATGATCAGGAACGTCGCGAGGACCTGCCATGGGTGCTCGACCAGGATCGACGGGTTGAACAGCATCCCGACCGAGACGAAGAACAGCACCGCGAACGCGTCGCGCAGGGGCAGGGAATCGTTCGCCGCCTCATGGCTGAACTCCGATTCGTTGAGCACCATGCCGGCGAAGAACGCGCCCAGCGCGAACGACACGCCGAACAGCGCCGATGCGCCGAACGCCACGCCCAGCGCGATCGCCAGCACCGACAGGGTGAACAGTTCGCGCTGGCCGGTGCCGGCGATGCGCTCGAGGATCCATGGGATCACCCGTCGCCCGACCAGCAGCATCACCGCGACGAAGGCGCTGACCTTGACCAGGGTCCACAGGATCGTCAGCACGATCGTGCCGAAGCCGGGTGGGGTGCCGCCACCCCCGCTCATGGTGATTTCCGCCAGTACCGGCAGCAGCACCAGCGCCAGCACCATCACCAGGTCCTCGACGATCAGCCAGCCCACCGCGATCTTGCCGCGTCGCGTATCGAGCAGCCGGCGCTCTTCCATTGCACGCAGCAGCACCACGGTACTGGCGACCGACAGCGCCAGGCCGAACACGAAACCGCTGACCATCGACCAGCCCATCAGCCAGGCGAGCAACCAGCCCAGCACGGTGGCGACCGTGATCTGCGCGACCGCGCCCGGAATCGCGATGGACTTCACGTCCATCAGGTCCTTGAGCGAGAAGTGCAGGCCGACGCCGAACATCAGCAGCATCACGCCGATCTCGGCGAGCTGGTTGGCGAGGTCCTGGTCGGCGACGAAGCCGGGCGTGAACGGTCCGACGATGATGCCCGCGACCAGATAGCCGACCAGCGGCGAGAGTCGCAGGCGATTGGCGAGTGCGCCGAAGATGAAGGCGACGCCCAGTCCGACGGCGACGATGTTGATCAGGTCGGTGTTGTGCGGCATCGGGGGCTGTCGCGGGTGGGTCTTGCAGTGTCGCCGACGCATCCCGACAGGAGCAAGGCGGGATTCTCCTGCAATTGCAGCTTCTCGTTCCAAAGGATGGGAGCTGACGCTGAACATCCGCGTCCAACCGGCAGCGGTCGCACCGGATCAAGGCGAATGGGCATTCGCGATCGCAGGGGCGCATGCAGCGGAGCGGACTCGGCTGCGGACGTGCGAGGGCGCGAGCGGCGGCGGGCCGATACCCGATGGCAATGCGGCCGGTCGCAGTCAGGGTGGCGCGGCACCAGGGCTGCCTCGGTCCGCATCTGCAGGAATGCCTCGCATCTCGCAGGCATGTCCGCGGGCCGGCACCTCCGCGATGGCGAGGCCCCGGCGAGCGGGGCCTCGACGCTGACGCGGGGCGGTCGCCTACCAGCGGTAGACGACCTTCCCGTAGGCGAACGCGCCGCCGAAGCCGAACGGCGAGAGGTTGCTGTAGGGGAACTGGCCGTTGGTCGAGTTGCCGAAGATGTTCTCGTCCGGATATTCGTTGAGCACGTTGTCGGCCCCCAGGGTCAGCGCCCAGTTCTCGCCCGGCTTGAACGTCGCCGACACGTCGACCAGCCACTTCGCGCCGTATTCCTGGTCCAGTGCGGCGTTGTTGGGTGTGGTGCGCACACTGCC
>Ga0233363_1000625_pt1 | contig 15194 bp, 14 predicted proteins | sample ElkDunMinimDraft_18_FD_191534 | JGI IMG/M metagenome (GOLD analysis project Ga0233363, IMG submission 191534) | Fecal eukaryotic communites from dung pellets of Tule Elk in California, USA - Elk Dung C16 | ecosystem: Host-associated > Mammals > Digestive system > Large intestine > Fecal | place... | reverse complement strand
ATGGTCGTAGCCGCCGGCGAGCCGCAGCTGCGGATCGGCAGGATCGGCCTGCGCCGCCAGCGTGGCCGGCGCGCGGAAGTCGAAGGGCGTGCCCGCCGCCGGTTGCACATGGCCCAGCGGAATCAGGTCCGGCGCGACCGGCAGCACGCCCACGACCGGCACCTGCAGCACCTGCGAGGCGGCCGGCACCGCGGCATCGCCGGCAAGGTTGAAATAGGGGTGGTGGGTCGGGTTGAACGGCGTCGCCGCATCGGTCGTGGCATCGAAACGCAGCAGCAGCCGGTCGCCGAGGATGCGATAGGTGGCCACCACGTCGAGGTTGCCCGGATACCCCTCCTGCCCTGCCGGCGAGCGCAGCCGCAGCACCAGCGCATCGGGCCCGTGGGCCTCGACCGTCCACAGCCGGCGCCCGAACCCCAGCAGCCCGCCATGCAGCTGGTTGCGGCCCTCGTTGGCGGCCAGCACGTGCATCTGCCCGTCCAGGAGGAAGCGCGCCCCGCCGATGCGGTTGCCGTAGCGCCCGACCAGGATGCCGAGGAAAGCCGGATCGTCGAAGTAGGCCCGGGCATCGGGCAGCCCCAGCACCACGTCCACCGGGCCGTCCTGCCCGCGCACGCGCAGCCGCGCGAGGATGCCGCCCAGGTCGAGCACCTCGGCCTGCAGGCCGCCTTCCTCGCCCAGGCGATAGGCCGTCACCTGCCGCCCGTCATGCAGCCGTCCGAACGATCGGATCCTGTCCACGCCGCTCCTGGAGTCCCGCGGCCGCGCCGCTGGCAGGCAGCATAGGCAGGCCTGCGACGCGCAGCCATCCCGCTTCGGGAATGGCAGTCCCCGGGAATGGAATGGCACGAGCCCGATACCAGATCAGGTATCGGTCTTCTTGTTAAATTCATTAGAAGGTTATCGGGGCCACCCCTATTCTCGACCCGCATCGCAAAAAAACAGGGGCTCGCCAGAAGCACCTGCGATGCATCGCCGCACGCTGCCGGCGGCACACCACGGTTGATCGCGTCCAGACGTAGACCGGGAGGGGTTGAAGTGACGACGCACACAGCTCGCGGCATGCATGCATGCCGCGCACCCAAGCCATCGCCTGCCTGCGCGCCACGGCGCCGCCGGCCATCGTCCCGGGCCCGCCCGGGCGCGCACCGCACCACGGTCCGGATCCCGCTCCCGGGCTGATGCCCGCTGGCTGCGATCCGCTCTTTCGCATGGTCCGCTCCGGCCTGGTGCCGGACGCTCACGAACCGAGGCACGCCCATGAATCGTCCGACCCGCCCGACACCGGCCCGCAACCTGCGCCTGGCCGTGCTGCCCGCCGCCCTGTCCCTGGCGCTGCTGGCCGCCCTGCCCGCAAGCGCGCAGGATGCGCCGCCACGGCCCTGCCCCACGCCGGGGAATCCGGACGCGACCTGCGCGGACGAGGCGGCCGCGGGCCGGACCACCGACCTGGACCGCATCGAGGTGCGCGGCCTGCGCGCCAGCCTGATCGACGCGCTGCAGATCAAGCAGGGCTCGATGCAGATCGTCGACGCCATCGTGGCCGAGGACATCGGCAAGTTTCCCGACAACAACCTGGTCGAAGCCCTGCAGCGCGTGACCGGCGTGCAGACCACCGACCGCGGCGGCGGCGAAGTGTCGACGGTCTCCATCCGCGGCCTCAACGACGTCACCACCACCATCAACGGCCGCAACATCTTCACCGCCTCCGGTCGCTCGGTGGCGCTGGCCGACATCCCCGCCAGCCTGCTGGCCAGCGTGGAGGTCTACAAGACGCGTTCGGCCTCGCTGATCGAGACCGGCATCGCCGGCCAGATCGACATCCACACCCATCGGCCGTTCGATTTCGACGGGCGCCGCATCGTGGTCGCCGCGCGCGGCATCCACCAGGAACAGAACGACAGGACCGACCCCAACGTCAGCGCGCTGCTGTCCAATGTCTGGGAACTGGGAGATGGCCGCTTCGGCGCGCTCGCCAACTTCTCCTATGCCGAGACCCACTACCGCGACCAGAGCGTGACCGCGGGGGCGATGGTGCCCTTCTTCACCGACCAGGCACCGGCCGGCTTCGTGCCCTACGAGCGCATTCCGACCACGATCGACGGGCAGGAAGTCTGGCAGCCGGGCCTCGAGGCCGGCCTGCCGTTCGCCCCGGGCTCGACCGTGCCGGTGCGCGGCGAGCAGTACGAGTACCTGCTCTCGCGCGACGCGATCTTCGCCAGCGACCTCAGCGGCAAGCGCGAGCGTCCGGCGGCCAGCATCTCGCTGCAGTGGGCCCCGGACGAGTCGTCGGAGTACGTGTTCGAAACCTTCTACAACGGCTTCCGCAACGAGTCGTTCAACTCGCTGCTGTTCTCCTTCGTCGACTGGTGGGGGGCACTGGGCGATGATCCGGCCGGCAACATCCAGCTCTTCCCGGGCACCAACATCGTGCGCGCGCGCAGCGGCGTCGGGGCGCCGTACAACTTCACCAGCGGCGACCTGCTGACCGGCCGCACCGACAGCTGGCTGTACGCACTGGGCGGGCGCTGGGACGTGGGCGAGCGCCTGCAGCTGCGTTCGGAACTGACCTACCAGGAGAGCAAGTACGACGAGGACTTCTTCGCCATGCGCACCGACCGGGTGACGCACGCGGTCTGGGCGGACTTCAACAGTGGCGGCGGCAAGCCCGCGTTCGGCTTCGACGACAACCCGGCCACGCCCGACATCGACGAGAGCAACCCGGCCGATCCGGCGCAGTGGAACATGGCCGAGCTCTACGACAACGCCCTGTACCGTCGCGGCGACGCGGTCAGCTTCACCTTCGACGGCGACTATGCCGCCGGATGGGGTCCGATCCACAAGCTCGCCTTCGGCCTGCGGCACGATGATCGCAGCGCCAGCGAGGGCCACCGCACCGCGACCGCGGGACCCTGCGACCGTTCGCTTCCCGAATGCACGCTGCCGGGCAATCCGGGCCTGCCGTGGATCAACCACGGCTTCTTCGACGGCCGCTCCGACGTGCCGTCCTCGTGGGTGGTGCCCAACGGACACCACATCCGCGCCAACGCCGACGCCTACCGCGCCCTCTACGGCCTGCCGCTCGGCGGCCAGCTGTCCATGCCCGAGGACTTCCACGTCGAGGAGGCCACCACCGCCGCGTACGTGCAGGGCGATTTCGCCTTCGACATCGGCGAGCAGACCCTGGATGGCCAGGTCGGCCTGCGGTACGTGGATGTGGACACCGACATGCGCTTCGGCGATGGCAGCGCGTCGGCCGGTACGTCCAAGCTGCTGCCCAGCCTGATGCTGCGCTACAGCTTCACCCCCGAACTGATGATGCGCCTGGCCTACGGCGAAACCCTGCGCCGCCCCGCCTTCAACCAGCTCAATCCCAACATCATCTACGTCGATGACGTGACCAACATCGGCTACGGCACCGCCACCGGTGGGAACCCCGCCCTGGCGCCCACCGAATCGAAGAACTACGACCTGTCGCTGGAGTGGTACTTCGCCGCGGGCAGTTCGATCTACGGCACCCTGTTCCGCCGCGAGATCGAGGGCATGGTCACCGACTTCCGCCGCCGCGTGACCTACGAGGGCTACGACTACATCCTCACCCAGCCCGACAACGCCTCCAACGGCGAACTCGAGGGCCTGGAGCTGGGCGTGGTCTGGTTCCCGGACAACCTGCCCGGCCTGCTCGACGGGCTCGGCGTGCAGGCCAGCTACACCGCGCTCGATTCCAGCCAGGACATCCCGGTCACCAACACCGCCGGCGAGGTGGTCGATACGGTGACCACACCGATGTTCGGCATCTCCGACAGCTCCTACAGCGTGGTCCTGGCCTATGAACGCAGCCGCTTCAGCGCGCGCCTGTCGTACGTGTGGCGCGACGATTTTCTGCACAGATACGAGGCCGCGCAATTCGCCAACCCGCTGGGCATCTACTTCAACGCCGAGAAGAGCATGGACTTCCAGCTCAGCTACGATGCCAGCGAGAACCTGACGCTGAGCTTCGACGCCACCAACCTCACCAACGAGCTGTACCAGAGCTATTACGAATACCCGACCACGCACAGTTTCGGCACCGCCCTGTACAGCCGCACCTTCGCGGTCGGCCTGCGCTACCGTTTCTGAGCCGCTCCGGCCGGGCGCGCCCCGCGCCCGGCGCCGTATCCCTTCCGCAACAAAGCGAGGTACAAGACCGATGCTGAAGACTTCCCTGCGCACGCTGGCGCTCACCTCCGCCCTGTTCGCCGCCGGCCTGGCCGGCGCCCAGGACAAGGCCACCGCGACGGCGACGCTGCGCGCGGACCAGCCCGGCGACACCGTGAGCCGCTACATCTTCGGCCAGTTCGCCGAGCACCTGGGCTACGGGATCTATGGCGGCATCTGGGTCGGCGAGGATTCGAAGATCCCCAACACCCGCGGCTACCGCAACGACGTGGTCGCCGCGCTGCGGCACCTGCAGGTGCCGGTGGTGCGCTGGCCGGGCGGCTGCTTCGCCGACGAGTACTACTGGCGCGACGGCGTCGGGCCGCGCGACAAGCGCCGGGTCAAGATCAATACCCACTGGGGTGGCGTGACCGAGCCCAACAGCTTCGGGACCCACGAATTCATGGACTTCGCCGAGCTGATCGGCACCGACCCCTACGTCTCGGGCAACACCGGCAGCGGCTCGCCGCGCGAGATGGCCGAATGGGTCGAGTACATGACCTACGAAGGCGGCTCCTCGCTGGCCGAGGAACGCCGCGCCAACGGCCGCGACAAGCCCTGGAAGCTGCCCTTCTTCGGCGTCGGCAACGAGATGTGGGGCTGCGGCGGCAACATGACGCCCGAACACGCGGCCAACCTGCACCGCCAGTACCAGACCTTCGTCAAGGTGCCCGCCGGCACCCAGGTGACCAAGGTCGCCGCCGGCGCCAACGGCGACGACTACAACTGGACCAAGGTGATGATGGAGATCGCCGGCAAGCACATGGATGCACTGTCGGTGCATTACTACACCGTGCCCGGTGGCTGGCCGCCGCGTGCGTCCTCGTTCGAGTTCGACGAGGCCGGCTGGATCGAGACGCTGTCGAGCGCACTGAAGATCGACGAGATCCTGCGCAAGCACATCGAGGTCATGGACAGGTACGACCCGGAGAACAAGGTCGCGCTCTACCTGGACGAATGGGGCACCTGGTACAAGGGCCTGGATGGCGTGAACCCGGGTTTCCTGCACCAGCAGAACACCCTGCGCGACGCCCTGGTGTCCTCGATCCACTTCGATGCGATGAGCCGCCATGCCAAGCGGGTGAAGATGGCCAACATCGCGCAGATGGTGAACGTGCTGCAGGCGATGATCCTGACCGACGAGGACAGGATGGTGCTCACGCCGACCTACCACGCCTTCGAGATGTACAAGCCCTGGCAGGACGCCACCCACCTGCCCTTCGAGCTGAGGACCCCGCAGTACCGCCACGGCGAGACCTCGGTACCGGCCGTGCACGGCTCGGCGGTGCGGGCGAAGGACGGCAAGGTCTACGTGGCCCTGACCAACCTGGACCCCAGCCGCGCCGCCGAGGTGTCCGCCAGCGTCTCGGGCCTGCAGGCCAGCGCCGTCTCCGGTCGCGTGCTCACCGGCAATGCGATCACCGCCCACAATACCTTCGACCAGCCCGAGGTGGTGAAGCCGGCGGACTTCGCCGGCGCCACCGTCTCGGGCAACACCCTGAAGGTGGAGCTGCCGGCCAAGTCGCTGGTCGTCCTGCAGCTGCGCTGACTGCAACGCCGCCGGCCCGGCGGCGGGGACGCTCCGGCGTCCCCGTCCGTCCGGGTCGTCGCGGGCGCCAGCCTGGCGCGGCGCCCGCAGGCGCCCGCCTCGGTTGCCGCCGGGCGGCGCCCCGGCGGCGCGGCCGGTACAGGCCGCACAAGCCCCCGGGGCAACCTGCTGCCCGCGAGCGCGCAGCGCCCGCGCGTCCCGCGCAGCGCGAACGGGCCTGTATTCACCCCGACTTGATGACCACGACTCCACTCTCGCCGGACGCGCCTTGGAATGCTGGGGCAGGCCGCCCCGGCACCCTGCGGCGCGAACCATATGGCAGGCGTTCCGCGCCGCCGCCCTGATCCGGTACGGATCCGGACTGGGCAAGGCAACCGCACTGTCCGAACGCGAAGGGACGTGCCATGAACTTCGGTATCAGCATCCTGTTCCGCGCCATTCCCCTCCTCATGGGCGCCGTCTGCCTGGGCCTGGGGCTCTATGTCCTCGCCGGTGGACCGGATGCCGATCATTTCGTGCCCGGCCACGTGCTGATCTCCCTCACTGCGATCTGCATTGCCCTGTTCACCACGGCGGCCACCATCATCCGGCAGTTGACCCATACCTACGGGCCGCAGTGGAAGATCATCCTGCCGGCGCTCGGCTATGCCGTCGCACTGGCAACGATTGCGTGGGGCCTGTGGTTGCGTGGGCGCAGTGACGCCGCCGACGCCTTCGTCGCCGGACATGTCGTGTTCGGGGTCGGCCTGATCGCCACCTGCGTGTCGACGGTGGCGACCGCATCGGTCGAGTTCACCCTCATTCCCAGCAATGCCGCAGGCCGCCACGAGGACGGGACGCCCGCCACGGCCTACGGCGCCGGACGGGGCCGGGTCCTGGTCGCCGTGCCGGTGGTGGCGACGCTGGTCGGCGGGTCGTGGGCGGCAATGCTGCTCACCGACCCGTCGGTGGCCGATCACTTTGTCGCCGGGCACGTCCTGATGGGGCTGACCGCGATCTGTTCCAGCCTGATCGCCCTCGTGGCGACGGTCGTGCGCCAGGTGCGCAACCGCTTCGACGAGGCTGAACGCTGGTACTGGTCCTGGTGGGTGGCGCTCATGGGCAGCGCCATCTTCCTGTGGGGTCTGGTCGTGCTGTTCGGCTCCGACCGGCCCGAGCGGATCGCGCCCGGCTGCATCCTGCTCGGGCTCGGCATGATCTGCTTCAGCATCATGTCCAAGGTCTGGTTGCTGGCATCGGTCTGGCGGCGCGACTTTCCCCTGGCCAACCGGGTCCCACTCATTCCGGTCATGACCTGCCTGGCATGCCTGTTCTTTGCCGCGTTCCTGGCAGAAGCGGCGATGACCGACGCCAACTTCCAGATTCCCGCACGCGTGCTCACCGGGCTTGGCGCGGTGTGTTTCACGCTCTTCTCGATCGTGTCGATCCTGGAGGCGGGCACGTCGAAACAGGCGTGACCGCGCCCTTCTGCCGCCCGCAGTCCTTGAACTGAAGGCCGCGGCACCGCGCTGCCCGCATCGGCTGGGATGACTGGCAGGGTGCTTCGGCGCCTTCCGCTTCCTTCCGGCCCGGGCGCGCCGCGGGCCGGCTCAGATGCGCCTGCCGTCCGCGCCGACCACCTGCTCGCCGTCTTCCTTGGTGAAGGCACCCTGCTGCGGATCCGGGAGGATCTCCAGCACCAGCTCCGAAGGCCGGCACAGGCGCGTCCCCAGCGGCGTGACCACGATGGGGCGGTTGATCAGCACGGGGTTGGCGACCATTGCCGCCAGCAGCGCCTCGTCACCGAGCGAGGCCTCGTCCAGGCCCAGTTCCGCGTACAGCGCCTCCTTGGCCCGCAGCAGGCCACGCACGCCCACGCCCGAGGCGGCCGCCAGTTCGCGCAGGCGCGCCGGCGTCGGCGGATCCTTGAGGTAGTCGATGACCACCGGCTCCACACCGCTGTTGCGGATCATCGCCAGCGTGTTGCGCGAGGTGCCGCAGCGCGGGTTGTGGTAGATCGTGATGTCGCTCATGCAGCTGTCTCCGTGCAGGTATGCCGTGGGGCGATGCGTCCGCGCCGCGCATGGCCCATGTTCTTCGATGCGATGGCTGCCCGTGCTCAGGGGGTCGCGCGGACCGTGGTGCCGGATGCCACGGCCGCCGGCACCTCCACCGCGCCCGATGCCGCCGCCAGGGTCGCGGTCGCCAGCTCGTCCTTGCGCTCGCTGTAGCGGCTGGTGAGGTAGTCGCTGCGCCCGCGCACCAGCAGGGTGAACTTGACCAGTTCCTCCATCACGTCGACCACGCGGTCGTAATACGGCGAGGGCTTCATCCGTCCGTCCGCGTCGAACTCCTGCCAGGCCTTGGGCACCGAGGACTGGTTGGGGATGGTCACCATGCGCATCCAGCGGCCGAGCACGCGCAGCGCGTTGACCACGTTGAACGACTGCGAGCCGCCGCAGACCTGCATCACCGCGAGGGTGCGGCCCTGGGTCGGTCGCACGCCGCCCTCCTCCAGCGGCAGCCAGTCGATCTGGTTCTTGAACACCGCCGAGGGCGCGCCGTGCCGCTCCGGGCTCACCCACACCTGGCCCTCCGACCACAGCGAAAGCTGGCGCAACTCCTGGACCTTGGGATGTTCCGGTCCCACGCTGCCCTGCAGCGGCAAGCCCTGCGGATCGAACACCCGCGTCTCGGCGCCGAAGTGGCGCAACAGGCGCTCGGCCTCCAGCGCCAGCTTGCGGCTGTAGGACTCCGGTCGCAGCGAGCCGTACAGGATCAGGATCCGGGGCGGGTGCCCGGCGCCGGCGCCCAGGCGATCGCCCGTGATCGGATCGGTCGCGCCGTGCACCAGATTGGGAAGGTCCTGTGGTTCCATGCCGCTTGAGCCCCGTCGAATAGTTCGACTATTCTAGAATCATGGAATTGACCACGGCAACCGTCGCGCTGGCCGCGCTGGGCAACCCCACCCGGCTGTCGGTCTTCCGCCTGCTGGTCGAGGCCGGGCCGCAGGGACGCAGCCCCGGCGCGATCGCCGAGACCCTGTCGCTGCCCGGGGCCACCCTGTCCTTCCACCTCAAGGAACTCGCCCTCGCCGGCCTGATCGCCGGCCAGGCCCAGGGCCGCCGCATCACCTATCGCGCGGACTTCGACGCGATGAACGCCCTGGTCGAATTCCTCACCCGCAACTGCTGTGCCGGCCAGCACGACTGCGCGCCGGCCAGGCCTCCTGGCCCGGGCGCGGAGCCCTGACGCCACGCCCAGGCTGCGGCCGGTGCCGCGCGAGAGCGCCGCGCGGTTGTTTGCGGCGATCGCACCTCCTCTGCCGCTGGAATGCCGCGATGTCCTCGCGAGGTAGGGGACCGACATCCGGGATGCCGGCATGCAGGTTTGATCGACGGATCCAGCATGCGTCGACGGTCGCCGCAGCGCAGCCTGGCCCAGCCCCACGCGGCGTTCCGGTCCCCCACGAGGAACCCGGGCTTTCCGTGGAACGCCACACGCTCCATCAGGCTCCTCACCGGCTGCATGGAAACGAGGCGGCTCATGGCCAAGTGTCTCCAGCGGTGCCGACCCGACGGGGTCCGTCGCCAGGCGGCGGCGTCTTCGATGGCGCGTCAGGCCTCGAGCGCCATGCCCATGATGATGTCGTCGTAGTCCGTGCCGCCCACGCTGAACCTGCGGACGCCGAGCTTGCGGAAGCCGCAGCGCTCGTAGAAGCCGATTGCCGCCCGATTGTGCGCGTAGACACCCAGCAGCAGACGCCTCGCGCCCGCCGCCCTGGCATGCGCCACGGCCGCCGCGACGAGCCGGCCGCCCAGGCCCCCGCCCTGGAACCTGCCCAGCAGGTAGATCCGCTTCAGTTCGAGATCGCCGGCACTGTCGGGCAGCGGCAGCTGCGCAGGCGCCACCACCATGAAGCCCACCGGCGCCTGCCCCTGCCCGGCCTCCACCAGCCACAGCGCATGGTCCGGGTCGTCCAGCCAGGCACGGTAGTGCGCGGCCGAGTGCGCGCGGGCGCAGTGGCCGATGATGGCGCCGCCATCGAGCACCCCGGCGAAGGTTTCGAGGAACGTCGCCTGGCCCACCAGGGAAAGCGCGTCCTCGTCGCCGCGCGTACACGGCCTCAGCTGTGCCTGGATCGCCATGGCCACCCCGTCGACAACCTACGCCCGGCCTGGCCCGCCACCACTAGCCCGCGCCTCCGCCGGCATCCGGGTTCTTGTCGGCGATGAGCCGCAGGTCGATCCCGTGCTCGAGAAAGGCCTTGCAGCCGGCGATGACAAGATTGAAGCCTTCGGTCGAATCCAGCGCCTGCGCCACCTTCTCGTCGTCGCTGCCCTCGAAACCGGACGCGACGATCGACACGAAGGTGGCCTCGTCGCCTTTCGGCGTGAAGGTCCACTCGACCGGCGTGGGCCATGCGATGGCGATCCTGCGGTCTTTCTCGATCGCCCTGACGGCGACCTCGGCGCAAACGCCGTAGTGATCCCAGAACCAGGTCACCGCCTCGCCCGGAACGAGCGGCCCGCTGGAGCGGCTGAACCAGAACCGGGTGGTCACGGCCGGATCGATGAAGGCGGCGAAGACCTCGTCCACGGGCCTTCGGATGAGCATCGTCGCGCGCGCAACGGGAGGCTTGGTGAGGGTCATGTCCACTCCGGGGCTTCGGACATCCGAGGCCGGTTCCAACGCACGGCAGCCTGGCGAGCATGCCGCTGGCGTGGCCGGGCCATCATAAGACGCAAGCGCGTCCGCCGCGCCACTCATGGCGCGCCGCGAGGCGGCGCCGGATCGGTCCGGTCGCGGCGCTGGACGGACACCGCCCGGACCATCGCGAGCACGTCGAGGCCGCGGGCCCGGTAATTCCCGAGACGGGCACCAAGCGCCGGCGGCAGGTCTCCTGCCGCGGGTTCGAACCCCTGGCGGTAAAAGCCGACCAGGTGGCCGTAGGGCAGGCAGCAACACCAGCGATCCCCGATCGCGTGCTCGAGCTGCCGCAGGATCATGCTGCCGAGGCCCCGCCGCTGGTACCGCGGTTCGATCTGCAAGCCGCGCAGCCAGAGCAGGCCATCCTCCCGGCACAGACGCCGGACGCCCACGATGCAGGCCCCCGCCACATCGATACTGTCCATCGCCATCGAGCCCCCCATGTCCAGGTGCCGTTGCCGCAAAAGCGGGCTGGGCGCATCGCGAACCACAGCGACCTACCGGCGACTACGGCGCGCCCCCTTGCCGCCAGCCGCCTGGACTCTCCGACCTGCCAGGCAAGTCCGGCTCGAACGAACTGTCAGGCAGCCGGAGGTACCGCCACGCCGCGACCAGCGAAACAGCAAACGCAAGCGCGAGCGACGGCGCGATCCACCCCCGGAGCCCGGCGCACATGGCCGGGCCATAAAGAATGCAGGGGTAGTACGTCCGGTCCAGAAGCGCCAGACCGTGGGGTAGCAGCACGGTGAGGATCGGCGTGGGTACCGGGCTGCGAGCACAGAGACGGCAATCGCGAACGCCACGATGGCCCAGGCCGACCGGACCGCCCTGCGGCGCATGAGGCGCGCGAGCAGGACGAATCCCAACAGCACAGGCGAGGAAGCGACCGCCCAGATCGGCAGCAGCACGATGTACAGCGCCAGCAGATAGGGGATGGCGCCCACGGCTGCCTAGCAACCGGGCGGAGCCCACCGCGAAGCGGTGTCGGCTTGCATGCGTCGCTGGCGCCCAAAGCCATCGGCGGCAAGATGCTGCTCCAGCAGGGCAATGTGCGGCTCAATAGCGGGCGGTCGACGTCATCGAAGTACAGGGACCATCCTTCCCCATCCGTCCCGGCGCGGCCTGCAATGCGCCTACAGGTACTTGATCCATTCCCGCACGATCGCAACCAGCGGGCCGCTCTTCCTCTCCAGGTCCTCCCGGCCGGCGAAACTGACCGAGGCGCGATCGGGCGCGAGCCATCTGAGCAGCTGATGCGGATCAGCGATCGCGCCTTCCGGAATCGTCCGCCCGGATCGGGCGCCGAGATGGAGAATGAGTTGCAGGGAGTCCGTTGGCCGCAGACGCATCGTGGCGAAGTGCTCGGACGTCCGGAAGCTCGGCGCGTTCCATTTGACCTCCTCGGCAATCCCCGGATCCGCCTCGAGCAGGATTTGCCTGAGCGCGGCAATTTCCTGCTTGAGCGGATGATCCAGCGCAGCGACGAAGGACTGCACCGTAGCAGCCGGCTTACGACTCCTTCCCGCCATCTCCCCCTCCTCCGAGCGACCCGACACGAGAACCAGGCGCTGCTGCGAACCGGCGGCGGCCCGATGAAGTGTCAGCCGCCACTGGCGCTGGGCCGCCGAGCGCCGCGCTTGCCTGCCAGAACCCCGGGCAGCCGGCCGCGCAAAGCGAAGTACCCAAAGAGGTAAGCGCCATACAGCGCCGCGAGAAACACGCCCAGCTCGACCCACGTGCCCAGCTCACCATCGAGACTGCGGGTGATCAGCGCCCACATGCCACCGAGGGCCAACAACGCGGAAATGGCGCGCTGCCACGCTGGTGCCCTGCTACCGTTCTCCATGGATTCCTCCTTGGCGGCCATACGCCTCACTGCAAACGGCAAGTTGTTCTTGGGGCGACTTTGGCATGGGAACACTCCTGAACTCTGATTATGGCGCCCACTGAACAGCAGGAACTACCGCGTCGGCTTCAATGAATTGTTAGCGCGCCAGCTGGCAAGCCGCGTAGCCAGCAAGTACCAAACCAAAAACGAACTGCACCCCAAGCAATGTACCGATTGCCACTGTGTAGCGCGACACGGCACTTCGAGAGGTTTTGTCGATACGGAAAAGCTGAAATTTTTCCTGATACGAGGCTTCCATCTCAAGCAATGCATCGACAGATAGCTTTAGTAGATGCTTGCTTCGCGTGTCAGCGAGCCAGAACACGAAAGATAGAACGCAAAGAAAAGTTCCAAGCAGCAGAAGAAGGGCCGGGCTAAGCTTCTTGTCGATAGCATTGATTACGCCACCGTTGACGAAGATGGCCACCAGCAAGAAGAAGTTGAACGACTTCAACCTCTGCTCCGCGTTGAGCTTGAAGTGATCCCATACAAGTGTCTGTTCGTCCATGGCGCACCCCCGAGCGCTAACACCCAGAATCAAGCCGTGCGGCGAAGCGGCATCGGCTCGACTGATCTGCTAGAAGTCAACGCCGCCTCGCCCTGTACGCTGCGATCGCCTGTATGAGAACAGCAGGCTCTGACCGCACGATTTCTCTGACGCGAGCAAGAAGCCTATTGGAATACTTGTGCACGACATCCGTTCGGCCGGTTTGGATTTCCGGCCAATATGCGGGCGCTGCCGATCTGCGTCAATTCCACGGCTACCCAACGCATTCAACGGTTTGCCTCCAGCGCTCCGCACCGGGGACACGCTGCCGCCCGGATATCCGGCGTGCCCGCCGGAATATCCGTTATGACGGCCTGCACGCCGGCGTATCCGTGCGGGCAGCCGGGCTTGCCCCTGATGCCGTTGGCGGACGTCGCGGCAGGATGCGGACGGATCGCCTCGAAACCGATGGGGCGATGCGGCCCCCGGCCCTGGCCGGCTTGCCGGATAGCGTGGCGACGTCGGATGCGCCGGTCGTCGCACGCGGACGCGGCGACCACCGCCTGGTCGCCTGCGCGGCACCGAAGGCGCGTCGCCGGCCTGGGCGCCGTCGCCGGGCCGGTAGCCGGGCGCGAGGCCGACGAAAACATTGCCAGGCCCGTCTGCGGCCGCGGCTGCGTTCGTGCAACGCTGGTCGACGAAGTCTCAGTGCAGCGGCGTGGGATCCACCGTCGGCCAGCCATCGGCATCCCAGCCCATCGGCAGCACCTTGAGCTTGGGCAGGCCACCGTCCTCGACGTCGTAGGCGTGGAAGACCAGGTAGTCCTTGCCGTCGAAGGTGTAGGCGCTGTTGTGGCCCGGGCCGGGCCAGCGGGCGGTGCCGCGCAGCACTTCGGTGGCGCCGCCCTGGTCCATGCGCTGGCCGTCGCGGTCGAGATAGGGGCCGGCAAGCTGGCGTGAGCGGCCGACCATGATGCGGTAGTCGCTTTTGGCGCCGCGGCAACAGTGGTCGAACGAGACGAACAGGTAGTACCAGCCGTCGCGGCGGAACACGAAGGGGGCTTCGATGGCGCCGGGTTCGGGCTCGGCATCGTCCACGAGGATGGATCGGGGGCGCTTGGCCAGCGTATGCCATTGCTGCGGCTCGGCCGGGCGCAGGCGGTCGGGACCCAGCCTGACCAGTTTCAGCCCGCCCCAGAACGAGCCGAACGCCAGCCACGCCCCGCCCTCCTCGTCCTCGACCAGGTTGCCGTCGATGGCGTTCCACATGTCGCGATGCGGCACCGAGCGCAGCACGATGCCATGGTCCTGCCACCGGTACGCAGGGTCGGACGCGTCGAGGGTGGCATTCGTGGCCACGCCGATGGCCGAGGTGTTCTTGCCGCCACTGGAGATCGAGTAGTACAGGTAGAACGTGCCGTCGTGGAACGAGATGTCCGGCGCCCAGACGTGGCCGTTGAAGTCGGGCACGACGGTGTAGGCCCAGGCCGGGATCTGCGCGAACACCTGCGGTTCGGCCTTCCAGGTCTCGAGGTCCCTGGAGCTGTAGACGGTGATGCCTGGTCCGGTGACGAACAGGTACCACGTGTCGCCCTGCCGGATCATGGCCGGGTCGTGGGCCAGCACGTCGGCCCAGTAGCCTTGGCGTGGCGCGGCCACGGGCGGGCGCTCCATCATGTCGTCGTTGTTGGGCCTGGCCTGCTGCGCGACGTCCTGCGCCGACGCAGCCAACGGCAGCGCGAGCAGGCCGGCCAGGGCCAGGATGGCGAGCCGTTGCAGGCGCAGGCTCATGCGACCGCCGCCGGGAGCTCGAACTCGCGCAGCGGACGGTCGAACACGGGCATGCCCTGCGCATCCCAGCGCAGCGGATGCAGGCAGGTGTGGCGGTCTGGATTCCACAGCGGGTCGCCTTCGATGCCGGTGTAGTTGCGGGCGTGGTAGACCAGCAGGTCGGTGACGCCGTCCGGCGCCACGGTGAAGCTGTTGTGGCCGGGGCCGAAGACCTGCCGCTCGGCATCGGAGACGAACACCGGGCGCGGTGACTTGTGCCAGCTGGCCGGATCGAGCAGGTCGGCGTCGGCATTCGCCCAGAGCAGGCCCATGGCGTAGCGCTCGTCGGTGGCGCTGGCCGAATAGGTGACGAAGACGCGCCCGTGGCGCACCAGCACCGAGGGCCCTTCGTTGACCAGGAAGCCCTGCACCTCCCAGTCGAACTCCGGCCTGGTCAGCAGGACCGGCTCGCCCTCGATGTGCAGGCCATCGCGCAGCGGCGCGATGTAGAGGTTGGAATTGCCCGCGATGTCGGGATGCTTCTGCGCCCACAGGTAGTACTGCCGGCCGCGGTGCTCGAAGCTGGTGGCATCCAGGCAGAAGGCGTCGATGCC
>Ga0233363_1000620_pt1 | contig 15244 bp, 11 predicted proteins | sample ElkDunMinimDraft_18_FD_191534 | JGI IMG/M metagenome (GOLD analysis project Ga0233363, IMG submission 191534) | Fecal eukaryotic communites from dung pellets of Tule Elk in California, USA - Elk Dung C16 | ecosystem: Host-associated > Mammals > Digestive system > Large intestine > Fecal | place... | reverse complement strand
TGGGTGCGGGCGGCGCCATGACCGGTGCCACGGCCGCGAGCGCCGTGAGGTCGACCGCGCCGAGCCGCACGACGCGCAGCGCGGGCCCCGTGGCGTCGACGATGGTCGAGGCCACCCCCCCGGGCGCGGCACCGGCGTCGAGCAGCACCGCGACGCGGTCGCCGAGCTGGTCGTACGCCTCGGTCGCCGTCGTCGCGGCGGGCCGGCCGGTGAGGTTGGCGCTCGACACCGCGAGCGGTCCGGTGCGCCGCAGCAGCGCGAGGGCCGCGGGGTGGTCCGGCATGCGCAGCGCGACGGTGCCGTGCGTCTCCCCCAGGTCCCACGCGAGCGACGGCTGCGCCCGCAGGATGATCGTCAGGCCACCGGGCCAGAAGGCCTCGGCGAGGGCGCGCACCGTGTCGGGCACGTCGGTGGCGAGCCCGTCGAGCGTGCGGACGTCGGGGATGAGGACGGGCGGCGGCATCTGCCGGCCACGCCCCTTGGCGTCGAGGAGGCGCTGCACCGCGCGCGGGTCGAACGCGTCGGCGCCGATCCCGTAGACGGTGTCCGTGGGCAGCACGACCAGCTCGCCGCGACCGACGGCGTTGACCGCCTCGTCGATCGCGGGGCCCCAGGTCGCGGGGTCGGTCGCGTCCTTGATCCGGATGAGGCTCACGCGGGCGAGTCTCCCACGACCGGGCGCGCGACCCGCCGCGCGACGAGGGTCCGGGGGCGGCCCGTGAGGTCGGGCACGGTGCGCACGTCGACGAAGACGCCGGTCGCGGCGGCGGCGGCGCGCGCGGCGGCGCCCTGCACCTCCGCGTGCTCCATCACGAGCAGACCACCGGGTGCGAGCAGGCGTGCGGCTGCGGCGACGACCGCGCGCGGCACGTCGAGACCGTCGGCGCCGCCGCCGTACAGCGCGACGTCCGGGTCGTGGTCACGGACCTCGGGGTCGAGCGGCACGGCGTCCGGCGGGATGTACGGCGGGTTGGACACGACGACGTCGACGGTGCCGTCGAGCTCGGCGAGGAGCGCGCGATCGCGGACGTCGCCCTGCACCACGCGCAGGTCGGGCCCGGCGACGGCCGCCGCGTTGGCGCGGGCCAGCCCGACGGCTGCGTCGGACAGGTCGACGGCCACGACACGGCTGGCGGGCACCTCGGTGTCCACGGAGGCGGCGATCGCGCCCGTGCCGGTGCACAGGTCGACGACCAGCGGCCGCGCACCGGAGGCGGCGAGCGTCGCCGCCTCGTCGATCGCGAGCTGCGCGACCGTCTCGGTCTCGGGCCGCGGGACGAACACGCCGGGCTCGACGCGCAGCGTCAGGAACCGGAAGACCGTGTGACCCACGATGTGCTGCAGCGGCTCGCGCCGCCGGCGCCGCTCGACCAGGCCCGCGTACGCGGCCGCGAAGCCCTCGGGCAGCGGGGGCGGGAGGACCAGCTCCACGCGGGCCAGTCCCAGCGCGTGCGCGGCGAGGGCGATCGCGTCGTGCCGCGGGGACGGCACCCCGGCCTCGGCGAGCACGGTCGCGGCCCCCTCGACGTACGCGCGCAGGCCCGGGCCCGCGTGGTGCGCGGTGGCGGCGCCGCTCACGCGGGGCCTCCGCCGGCCGCGGCCAGCCGCGCCGCGTCGTCGGCCTCGACGGCGGAGGCGACGACCGGGCCGAGGTCCCCGTCCAGCACCTGGTCGAGGTTGTACGACTTGTACCCGGTGCGGTGGTCGACGATGCGGTTCTCCGGGAAGTTGTACGTCCGGATCCGCTCGGAACGGTCCACCGTGCGCACCTGCGAACGGCGGGCCTCGCTGGCCGCGGCCGCCACCTCCTCCTGGCGGGCGGCGAGCAGCCGGGCGCGCAGCACGCGCATCGCCTGCTCACGGTTCTGCAGCTGCGACTTCTCGTTCTGCATCGACACCACGATGCCGGTCGGCACGTGGGTGATCCGCACCGCCGAGTCCGTCGTGTTGACGGACTGCCCGCCCGGCCCGGACGAGCGGTACACGTCGATGCGCAGGTCGTTCGGGTCGATCTCGACGTCACCGTCGTCGTCGGCCTCGGGGAACACCATGACGCCGGCCGCCGACGTGTGGATCCGGCCCTGCGACTCCGTGACGGGCACGCGCTGCACACGGTGCACGCCGCCCTCGTACTTCAGGTGCGCCCAGACGCCGTCCTCGGGCGGGCCGGCGGTGCGGGCCTTGACCGCCACCTGCGCGTCCTTGACGCCGCCGAGGTCGGAGGGCGTCGCGTCGAGGACCTGCACGCTCCACCCCTGCCGCTCGGCGTAGCGCGTGTACATGCGCAGCAGGTCGCCCGCGAACAGCGCGGACTCCTCGCCGCCCTCCCCCGCCTTGATCTCGAGAATCACGTCGCGGGCGTCGTCCGGGTCGCGCGGGACCAGCACGCGGTGCAGCCGCGCGGCAGCGGTGGCGGCGGCCTCCTGGAGCGCGGGCACCTCGACCGCGAAGGCCTCGTCCTCGGCAGCCAGCTCAGCGGCGGCCTGCGCGTCCTCCGCGGCCGCGCGCCACTGGCGGTAGGCCTGCACGACGCGCCCGAGCTCGGCGTAGCGCCGCCCCAGCCGACGTGCCCGCGCGGGGTCCGCGTGGACGGCCGGGTCGGAGAGGTCGCGCTCGATCTCCGCGTGCTCCACGAGCATCGCCTCGACGGCGTCGAGCTGCTCCACGTCCTGTCCTCCCACTGGTCAACGACCCGTGCGACCGACGGCCGCACACAGCGACAGCGCCGGTGCGCGGGCGGACACGACCATGGAGGGCCGTCGTCCGCCGGCTGCACCGGCGCTGTGGAGGAGCTAGTTCGCCGTCTTCTTGCCGTAGCGCGCCTCGAACCGGGCCACGCGGCCACCGGTGTCGAGGATCTTCTGCTTGCCGGTGTAGAACGGGTGGCAGGCGCTGCAGACGTCGGCGTGGATCTTGCCGTCCGTCACCGTCGAGCGGGTGACGAACGTGCTGCCGCAGGTGCACGTGACCTCGGTGACCACGTACTCCGGGTGGATGCCAGACTTCACGGGAGTTCTCCTTGGGTTTCGTCTCCGGGTCCGGACGCGCGTACCGCGCCGGTGAACCGCAGACCGACGGACCATTGTGCCAGAACCGTGGCGGCCCGAAAAACCTTCCCGCCGCGCTCAGCGGCCGTCCGACGCGACGACCCGCAGCGCCGCCACCCGCTCCTCGATCGTGGCGGCCGGACGCACCCGGTCCGCGAGCCCCGGGACCTCGCGCTCCAGACGGTCCAGCTCGTCCTCGACCGCCGGGTCCCGACCGGCCGCGAGCGCCGTCGGCACCCACGCGAGGACGACCTCGAGCAGCGTCATGGACCCCGCACCGCCCGCACGCAGCAGCGCGACCGCCTCGTCGTAGACCTCTTCCGCCTCGTCGTGGTCGGGCCCGAGGTGCAGGCAACGGGCAGCGCGGGCGAGCGCGACGCCCGCGTCGACCAGCAGGCCGTCGTCCCGGGCGAGGTCCGCCGCCGAGTGGTACTCCGCGGCGGCAGCGTCGAGGTCGCCCGCGGCCACGGCCGCGTCACCTCGCCGCATCGCGAGCACGTGCTCGGCCTCGGCGGCGGTCTGCCCGGCCGCGGCGGGCGAGGGCTCGGGCTCCGGCACGGCCCAGACCGGTTCCGACAGGTCCACCCGGCCCGGCACCGGCCGCATCGCGAGGCACCGCGCGAGGAACCGGTGCCGGCCGTCGACCCCGTCCCGTGCGTCGAACCGGGCACCGAGCTCGCGCGCGGCGTCGACGACCCAGTCGTCGAGCCCCGCGACGTCGCTGACCGGCGCGACCGCGAGCCGCACCGGAGTCGCCGGGTCGCGCAGACGCAGGTTCGTCGTGAGCGCCGCCGCGTAGTGCAGGTGGGCGAGCCGGACGCTGGGCCGCGCCGACACGAGCCGCTCCTGGGTCCGCCCCAGCAGCGCCAGCCCGTCGTCGAGGTGGCCCGCGCGCGTGTAGAAGAGCAGGTGCCGGGGCGAGCGCAGCTCGGTGCCCGCCGCCCGCGCCGCCGCGCGCGCACGGTGGTGCGCCCGAGCCGCGTCGTCGTACCTGCCGACGTCGAGGTAGGCCAGCTGCAGCGTCGCCAGGAGGTCGTCCGGCTGACCGCGGCAGGTGAGGCGGTACCCGACGACGGGCTCCGCCACGGCGATCGCCTCGACCGGCCGACCCGTCTCCCACAGGTGGCGAGCACGCCGCCCCGCCTCGTAGCACCCGCAGTCGGCGAGGTCGTCGCGAGGGCTGGCACGCCACCGCTGGTACGCCTCCTCGGCGCCCGGACGACCCGCGTGCCAGTCCCACAGGTACTCGATCAGCCGCACCGACGTCGCTGGGCGGCCCGACTCGGCGCACCGGCGCTCCATGTCACGCAGCACCTGCTCGATCTGCTCGCGCGGCGAGGACGGCAGGTCGATCAGGTCGGCGGCCATCCACTTGTGCATCCACAGCAGCTCGCGCACGTCCTCGTCGCGCAGGAGCTCCGGGTGGTCGTCCGCCCACCGCACAGCCCGCGTGAACTGCACGAACGCGAGCTCGAACGGATCGCGCAGGGCGAACGACTCGACCACGCCGGCGTACGCGGACGCGAGGGCCTCGGCCGGGCCCTCCGCCTCGAGCCGGGCGACGACCTCCTCGAGCGCGGCGGTCTGCGCGACGCCGTGCCGCTGTCGGCGCAGCGCCGCGATCTCGGCCAGTGCCTGTGCCACCCGGTCCGTCACGGCAGGCCGTCCTGCGGCAGGGGCCCCGGTGCCAGACCCGCGCGGAGCAGCACCTCGAGCGTCGTCGTCATGAGCTCCGCGTCCCGTGCACGCAGGGGCTCCCCCGCCTGGAGCGTCGCCTGCACGTAGAGCGCCCGCAGCCCGGCGTCCCGCACCGGTCCCGGTGGCGCGTCCGCGAGCGCCCGCACGACGGCGTTGTCACCGTTGAGGACCAGCATCCGATCCGCTGGGGGCACCACGTCGTCGAGACTCGCGAGGACCTCGGCCCAGACGTCCCGCCGCTCCTCCACGAGCCGGCGTCGCAGCCGCTCGAACCGCGCGTCGGCGCCGTCGAGGAGCAGCGCCGGCAGGGAGGCGGGCCCGAACGTCCGCAGCAGCGGCGCGCACTCCAGGGGCGCGAGCACGCGTTCGGCGTCCCGCTCGACGCCCGACCACCACACCAGCAGCTCGGGTGGCGGCGGCGACAGCACAGCCTGCACGTCGTCCCGACCGAGCACCCGCACGTCCCACCCCGGTCGCGCCGCCAGCCGCTCCAGGACGTCCGCGTCGTAGACGTACCCCGCGTTCACGACCGCGAGCCCCTCCGCACGGGCCACGGCGGCGACCCGGCGGTACTCCTGGAGCGTGGGCGCGTACAGCACGCGGCCGTGCTCGGCACGCACCTCCTCGAGCGTGCGCGTGCCGTCCGTCGTCTCGTACGGCAGCACGCGCGCGACCAGCTCGAGCATCTCCTGGTCGCTGGTGGCCAGGGCGCGCAGCGCGAGGTCGTGGGCGGCGACGAAGTCGTCGGTCAGCGGCGACCAGGACCGCAGGGTCTGCAGCGTCCAGTCCCGGACCGCCGCACCGAGCGCCTCACGGGTGGCCATGAGGACGTCGTCCTCGTAGAGCGCCTCGCGCGACGCCGTGGGCCGCAGCGCGCGGGCGTCGACGACGCACCGCACGAAGACCGCCCAGTCGGGCAGCAGCCCGTCGACGCGCGACCCCAGCAGCATCCGCTTGAGGTAGACGCGGTGCCGGACGGAGGTGCCCTGCGCGACCGGCACCGGCATGACGAAGGCGACGCCCTCGACCCCGGCCAGCGGGACCTGCAGGTCGATGTGCGCGAGGGGACGCAGCCCGAAGACGCGTTCGCAGTAGTCGGCGAGCGCCCGGGTGCGGGACGCCTCGTCGCCGGACGTGCGCCACGGCAGGTGCCGCGCGCTCGTGCGCCGCCATGCCGTCGGGCGGTCGACGGTCGTGCAGTCGCTCGTTCGCGACCCCGGGGGCTCGAGCACCACCTCGACGGCGACGTCGACGGGCAGCAGACCGCCGTACTCCTCGGCGAGCGCCACCACCGCGCCCTCCGTGAACCAGTGGTCCGCGTCGGCGCGAGGGCGCAGCCGCACGGTCGTCCCCGGGGCGACGTCGTCGTCGCACGGTGCGACGGAGAACCGCCCGTCGTCGGACCCGCGCCAGCGGACCGCCGGTGCCTGCGGGTCGACCGCCGACCGGGAGACGACGTCGATCTCCTCGGCCACCATGAAGGCCGCGAGCAGACCGATGCCGAACTGGCCGAGGAACTCCGGGCGCCCGGAACCGAGGTGCTCGTCGCGCTTCGACGAGCGCCCGATCGTCGCCAGCAGGTCGCACGCCTCCTCCACGGTGAGCCCGATGCCGGTGTCGACGACCTCGAGGCCGCCGTCCTCGAGCGGGCGCACACGCACCGTGGCGGGCGCTCCCGGGTCCACGGCACGCCGCGCGGTGATCGCGTCGACGGCGTTCTGCAGCAGCTCGCGCAGGTAGAGGTGCGGGCCCGAGTAGAGGTGCCGGGCCAGCAGGTCGACGACGCCGCGCAGGTCCACCTGGAAGGCGCGGTCGACCTCGGTCGCGCTCATGTCGTCGCCTCCGGAGGGCGGTGATGCCGTGCTGGGCACATGGCCGTGCGTCCCCTTCGCCCGAGATGTCCGGTCGGAGCATAGAGGCTCGGGGCGATGGCGGGCAGGGGTCCGTGCGTGCTCCTCCTGCGGGCGGAGGACGACCGGTCAGGGCAGGACGACCGGCTTGACCGTGCGGCCGTGGAGCATGTCGTCGAACGCCCGGTCGAGGTCCGTCAGCGCGTAGCGACGCACGAGCCGGTCGAGGGGCAGCGTGCCGTCCTCGACGAGGGCGACGATCTGCGGCAGCAGGCGACGGGGGTCGGCGTCGCCCATCGTCACTCCCCGGAGCACCCTGCCCCCGAGCATCGGCTGGATGTCGACGGGGATCTCCGTGCCGGGCGGCGGGGCGCCGCACACGACCAGCTCACCACGCAGGGCGAGCGCGTCGAGCGCCGTCCGCGCGACCTGGGGGTCACCCGTGGTGTCGAACGCCCCGGTCAGGCCGCGGCCACCCGTGATCTCGGCGAGCCGCTCACGGAGGTCGTCCGCGCCGCCGTGCAGCGCGTGCGTCGCCCCGAGCTCGAGAGCCAGGTCGAGGCGCTCGGGCACCAGGTCGACCGCGACGAGCACGTCCGGCTCGCGCGCCGCCGCCGCGACGACGGCCGACAGCCCGACCGCGCCGGCGCCGAGGACCGCCAGCCGCGCACCCGGCTGCGGGTCCAGCACGTTCCATACCGACCCGAAGCCGGTCATCACGCCGCAGCCGAGCGGTGCCAGCAGCGTCAGGTCCACGCCCGGGCCGACCACCACGACCTGCCGCGCCGCCACGACGACGTGCCCGGCGAACGACGACTGCCCGAAGAAGTGGGCACCGAGCGGCGTCCCGTCGGCGTGCAGCGGGCTCGTCCCGTCGGGGCGTGCGCCGTCGAGCAGGTTGCGCGCGAGCCACGTCGCGCAGTAGGCGGGGTGGTCCTCGTGGCACGCGTCGCAGTCGCCGCACGACGAGAAGCTGATGACCACCTGGTCGCCTGCGCGGACGTCGGTCACGCTCCTGCCCACGCTCTCCACGACACCCGCCCCCTCGTGCCCGATCACCCCGGGGAGCGGGAACGGGACGCCGCCGGCCCACACCGCGACGTCGGTGTGGCAGACGCCGGTCGCGACGACGCGCACGAGGACCTCGTCGTCGCGCGGCGCCGCGAGGTCGACCTCCCGGACCTCGAACGCCCCGCGAGGGCTCGTCAGGACCGCCGCGCGCGTGCGGCCGGGTGCGGCGGGAGCCCGCTCCCCCGCCGCGTCGTGATCGGGTCTCGCCGTCGTCGTCATGGCAGTCCTCTCGCCGTGCCGGCGGTCGCCGGCGGGCCGGAGCGGCGACGTCGGGGGTCGCGCCGCGGACGGGCGTGGGGGTGGCTGCGATCGTAGGGAGGGCGGGGACGCCCGGACAAGGGCGCTCGGGGCGGGGGCACTCACCTGACCGGCGGCCGCTAGCATCAGCCGCCATGCCGGATGTCTCCCAGGCACCGCCCGTCGCGCGCTGGCGGCGGAGCCTTCACCAGTCCGTCGACCGGAACGTCGTGGCGTCCGCCAAGGGGGTGCTGGTCACCGGTGAACGGAGCAGCCGGCTCGTGCGGCTCGACCCCGCCACGGGTGATGCCCTGTGGGAGACGCGGGTCGAGGACCTCTGGGGCGTCCTCGTCACCCGCGGCGACGTCACCGTCTACCTGAGCCAGGCAGGGACCCTCACGTGCTTCTCCACCGCGGACGGCAGCCTGCGCTGGTCGCGAGCGGCGTACCGCCACGGGGACTTCCTCACCCTGGCGGGCGATCACGTCGTGGCGGGCGGCTGGCGTGGCTACCGCCCGATGGAACGCCTCCGGCTGGCCGACGGTCTCGCGGACCCGTGGCCCGACCCTTCGTGGGGGGCGGCTGCGGACCTGCCGCGGCGGCGGCGCTGGGAAGTGACGTGGCCGGCCGGCCTCCCCGGGACGCCGCTCGTGGCGACCCAGCCCGTCGGTACCCGTGACGTGCGGATCGTCGACGTCTCGGACGGGCGGCTCGTGCACTGCGTCGACGTGGGAGGTGAGGTCCGAGGGGTGGATCGCGAGCGTGTCATGGCGGCCGTCGCCGGTGGCTGGGTCCTGGTCGTGGACGACGGGGCCGGCACCCGAGACGTCGTCCGCCTGGGCGCGGACGGTGCGGTGGCACGGCTGCAGAGCGGCACGCGTGTCGCCGGTGCGCAGGACGTGACCGTCAGCGATGACCGGCTGTGGTGGGCCGTCGCCGACGCCGTCTGGTCGGCACCCCTGACGGAGGGCGGGGAGTGCGTCCGAGTGCCGGTTCCCGAGCGCCCGGTCGCCCTGGCCGGGTGGCCGGGCGGCAGTTGCGTCGTCGCGCTCCGGGGGCACGGTGCCGTGGTCGTCGACCCGACCGGGCGGACCGTCGGACGGCTCGCGGACCCGCCGCGCGTCCAGACCATGGTCGGGACGGGCGAGGGACGCGTGCACGTCGTCGGCAACGGCGTCATCGCCACGCTCGTCGCCGACTGACTCCGTGGCGGGACGCCGACGGCCCCGCACCCTGAGCGGGTACGGGGCCGTCGAGGCGTCCGGTCGGCTCAGACGACCTTGCCGACGCCCTCCTCGAGGGCGGGGCCGTTGTGGCCCGGCGTGGTCTTCTGCACCTGCAGCAGGAACTCCACGTTCGACTTGGTCTCGCGCAGCTTGCCGAGCAGGAGCTCGATCGCCTGCTGCTGGTCGAGCCCGCCGAGCACACGCCGCAGCTTGTAGACGATCTTCAGCTCGTCGTTGCTCATGAGCACCTCCTCGCGGCGGGTGCCGGACGCGTTGACGTCCACCGCCGGGAAGATGCGCTTGTCCGCGAGCGAGCGCGACAGGCGCAGCTCCATGTTCCCCGTGCCCTTGAACTCCTCGAAGATGACCTCGTCCATCTTCGAGCCCGTCTCGACCAGGGCCGAGGCGAGGATCGTCAGGGAGCCGCCGTTCTCGATGTTGCGCGCGGCGCCGAAGAAGCGCTTGGGCGGGTAGAGCGCCGAGGCGTCCACACCACCGGACAGGATCCGGCCCGAGGCCGGCGCCGCCAGGTTGTAGGCGCGCGACAGCCGGGTGAGCGAGTCGAGCAGCACGACGACGTCCTGGCCGAGCTCGACCAGACGCTTGGCCCGCTCGATCGCGAGCTCCGCGACGATCGTGTGGTCGGACGCGGGACGGTCGAAGGTCGAGGCGATGACCTCGCCCTTCACGGTCCGCTCCATGTCCGTGACCTCTTCGGGCCGCTCGTCGACGAGCACGACCATGAGGTGGACCTCAGGGTTGTTCGTCGTGATCGCGTTGGCGATCTGCTGCATGATGATCGTCTTGCCCGCCTTGGGCGGCGCGACGATGAGGCCGCGCTGGCCCTTGCCGATGGGCGCGACGATGTCGATCACGCGCGGCGTGAGGCGACCGGGCTCGGTCTCGAGGCGCAGCCGGTCCTGCGGGTAGAGCGGCGTCAGCTTGGCGAAGTCGGGACGCTCGCGCGCCTCGTCGGGCTGCAGACCGTTGACCGAGTCGAGCCGGACCAGCGCGTTGAACTTGTTGGGCCGGTTGCCGCTGGGCGGCTGCTCGCCCTCGCGGGGCTGGCGGACGGCGCCCGTGATCGCGTCGCCCCGACGCAGGCCGTTCTTCTTGACCTGGTTGAGCGACACGTAGACGTCGTTCGGCCCCGGCAGGTACCCGGTGGTCCGCACGAACGCGTACGAGTCGAGCACGTCGAGGATGCCGGCGACGGGGAGCAGGATGTCGTCCTCGGTCACCTCGACCTCGTCGAGGCCCGCCAGGTCGCCCTGGCCGGTGCGGGTGCGGCCGCGCTTGCGGTCGCGGTCCCGGTCACGGAAGCGGTCGCGCGAGCGACGGCGACGACCGCCCCGCTCGTCGTCGTCCAGCCGGTCGTTGGCGCCCTGCGCCGGCTGCGCGGCCGGTCCGCCTGCCTGGCCGGCCGGTCGGTGCTCACCCTGCTGGCGCTCGCCGCCGCGCTCCTGCTGCTGGCGGTCGCCCTGCTGCCGCTCACCCTGGTGGCGCCCACCCTGACGAGCGCTCTGCTGGCGGTCGTCGTCCTGACGCTCACCGGACTCGTCGACCGGCTGCGCGACCTCGGGCGCCGCGGGCGCCCCGGCACCACGGCCCGCACGGCGCGAGCGGCGCTCCCCCGTGACCGTGCCGACCGCGTCCGCGGCGCGCGCGGCGCGGTCGTCGCGCTGCTCGGGAGGCGCGAGGCGCGCGTCCAGCGCGGCCTCGAGGCCGGCGAGCGCGTCGCGGCCGCCCGAGCGCTGCCGGCTGCGCGCCGGACGCTCCGTCGGGGAGTCCTCGACCGACGCGGTCGTCGCGGGGTGCTCCTCCACCACGGCCTGTGCACGGCGCGTGGTCGCGCGCGTCTCGAGGGCCTGCGGGCGCTCACCGGAGCGCGCGTCGGAGATCGCCTGCACCAGGTCACCCTTGCGCATCTTGCTCGTGCCCTTCACGCCGAGCTGCGAGGCGAGCGCCTGCAGCTCGGGGAGCCGCATCGCGGAGATGCTGCCCGAGCCCGAGCCGCCCGTGGTGGCCGTGGCGGCGTCGATGGTGTCTGTCACGAAGGATCCTTCCCCCTCGTCGGGGCCCACCCGGTCCACCCGGGCGGGGGCCTGCGGCCGCTCGGCATGACCAGGCGGAGTGGTGCCACGCGCGTCGCGTACGACGACGTCTGCAAGCGCTGGCGGGGTGTTCCCCTCGTCGTCGACTCGGGTGACCGTCCGGCAGGATCCAGGAGGTGGTCGGGGAGCCGGGGACCGTGGTGGGGTCCACCGGCGGATCAACAGTCGGATCCGCAGGGGGCCGGAGGACGAGGTCCGGGGAACGCGGCCCAGCCTAGCATTGCGACATCCGGCCCCGTGGCGGCTGGCGGGGCTTCACCCGCCGGAAGCCGTTCACCCGCCCCGGACGGCTCGGCGACCGCTCAGTCGAGCATCGCCGTGACCGACCCGCCCTCGGGGTCCACCGGCAGCGGCAGCACCCGCCACCCGGCCATGACGCCCCCGAACGCCTCGGCGATCGCCTCGTCCGCGTCGCTCGCACCACCCGGGAGCCGGCGCGCCAGCACGAGCACGGTCGGGCCGGCGCCCGACACGACGGCCGCGACGCCACGGGCGCGCAGCGCCTCGACGAGCGCGAGCGAGGCCGGCATGACCTCGCGGCGGTACCCCTGGTGCAGCCGGTCACCCGTCGCGGCCAGGAGCAGGTCGGGTCGACGACCGAGCGCCTCGACCAGGAGGGCGGCGCGCCCCGCCTGCCACGCCGCGTCGACGTGCGGCACCAGCTCGGGCAGCACGCCACGGGCCGCGCGCGTCGAGAGGTGACCCGGCGGGACGATCGCGATCGGCTGGACGTCGCCGTGCACGGCGAGCCTCGCGGCGCGCACCGTGCCGGGGTCCGGCACTCCCCCCGGCGCGGTGCTCGGCTCGTCGGTCCACGCGACGGTCAGCCCGCCGAGCAGCGCCGGGGCCGCGTTGTCGGGGTGCCCCTCGAGCTGCGTCGCGAGCGCGAGCGCCACGTCGTCGTCGAGCGCCTCGGGTTCGGCCACCAGGCCGCGGGCGGCCAGGATCCCCGCGACGACCGCGGCGGCCGACGACCCCAGGCCCCGTCCGTGCGGCACCCGGTTGCGGCACACCAGGTGCAGCCCCGTCTGCGGCGCACCGACGTGGTCGAGGGCGACGCGCAGCGCACGCACCACGAGGTGCGTCTCGTCGTCGGGGACGGTCCCGGCGCCCTCGCCCTCCACCTCGACGCGCACGTCGGCCGTGCCGAGCGCACGCACCTCGAGCTCGTCGTGCAGGCCCAGGGCCAGGCCGAGCGCGTCGAAGCCGGGGCCGAGGTTGGCGGACGTCGCCGGGACGCGGACCCGGACGTGCGCGGCGCGCAGACGCACGTCAGCCCAGGCCGAGCGCGTCGGCGATGGAGACCACGTCGGTCGAGAGGCGCTGCGGCTGCACCTCGCTGCCGTCCGCGGTGCGCAGCGCCCACTGCGGGTCCTTGAGGCCGTGACCGGTCACCGTCACCACGATGCGGGCGCCCGCGGGCACCAGGCCGCGCTCGGCCCGCGACAGCAGCCCGGCGACACCCGCCGCCGACGCCGGCTCGACGAAGACCCCGACCTCGGCGGACAGCACGCGGTGCGCGGCGAGGATCTGCTCGTCGGTCACCGACTCGATGACGCCGCCGGAGACGTCCCGCGCCTCCTCCGCCTGCTGCCAGGAGGCGGGGTTGCCGATGCGGATGGCGGTCGCGATGGTCTCCGGGGAGTCCACCGGGTGGCCGAGCACGATGGGCGCGGCACCCGCGGCCTGGAAGCCCCACATCACCGGCGTGTGCGTGGCCAGGGCAGGCACGCCCTCGCCTGCGTCGAGGCCCGCGTACTCGCGGTAGCCCTTCCAGTACGCCGTGATGTTGCCCGCGTTGCCGACGGGGAGGCAGTGGATGTCCGGGGCGTCACCGAGCGCGTCGACGATCTCGAACGCCGCGGTCTTCTGGCCCTCGATGCGGTCGGGGTTGACCGAGTTCACCAGCTCGACGGGGTACGCCTCGGCGAGCTTGCGCGCCGCGATCAGGCAGTCGTCGAAGTTGCCGTCGACCTGCAGCAGGCGCGCGCCGTGCGCGATCGCCTGGCTGAGCTTGCCCATCGCGATCTTGCCGTCCGGCACGAGCACGGCGCAGACCATGCCGGCGCGGGTGGCGTAGGCGGCCGCCGAGGCGGACGTGTTGCCCGTCGACGCGCACACCACGACCTTGGCGCCGCGCGCGGCGGCGGCGGAGATGGCCGTCGTCATCCCACGGTCCTTGAAGGATCCGGTCGGGTTCATGCCCTCGACCTTGACGTGCACGTCGGCGCCCGTGCGCTGCGACAGCACGGGGGCGTGCACGAGCGGCGTGCCGCCCTCCCCCAGCGTGACGACGCGCTCGGTGACGTGGGCGGGCAGACGGTCGGCGTACTCGGCGATGACGCCGCGCCACTGGTGGGCCATGGGGGTGGGGTTCCTCGCGTGGATGGGGTGGGGTTCAGAGCACCGGCAGCACGGACACGACGTCGCGCACGACGTCGAGCGCGGCGACCGCGTCCACCGTCGCACGCACGGCACGCTCGGGAGCGGTGTGGGTGGTGATGACGAGGGTGGCCGACACGTCGTCGCCCGTGCCCTGCAGGGTCTGCCGGACGGACTCGATCGAGACGTCCTGCGCGGCGAGCTCGGCCGCCACGCGTGCGAGCACGCCGGGACGGTCGTCGACCTCGAGGCGCACCTGGTAGCGCGAGCGCGCCTCGCCGCCGTCGAGGACGGGCAGGTCCGCGTGGGACGACTCGACGGGGCCCTTGCCGCCCAGCACGCGGTGACGCGCCACCGAGACCAGGTCGCCGAGGACGGCCGACGCCGTCGGCGCCCCGCCCGCACCGCGCCCGTAGAACATGAGCTCGCCGGCGGCCTCGGCCTCGACGAACACCGCGTTGAAGGCCCCACGCACCCCCGCGAGGGGGTGGTCGGACGGCACGAGCGTGGGCTGGACGCGCACGAGCACGCCCTCGGTGCCGTCCGCGGCGCGGGCACGCTCCGCGACCGCGAGCAGCTTGAGCACGTGCCCGGTGCGCTCGGCCCACGTGACGTCGGCGGCGGTCAGCCCCGTGATGCCGACCCGGTCGACGTCGGCCAGCGCGACGCGCGTGTGGAACGCGAGCGACGCGAGGATCGCGGCCTTCGCCGCGGCGTCGTAGCCCTCGACGTCGGCCGTCGGGTCGGCCTCGGCGTAGCCGAGGGCCTGGGCCTCCTTGACGGCCTGGTCGAGCCCGAGACCCTGGGTGGTCATCGAGTCCAGCACGTAGTTGGTGGTGCCGTTGACGATGCCGAGCACGCGCTGCACGGTGTCGCCCGCGAGCGACTCGCGGACCGGCCGCACGATGGGGATCGCACCGGCGACGGCGGCCTCGAAGTAGAGGTCGGTGCCGGCGGCGTCGGCCGCGTCGTACAGCGCCGGGCCGTCCTGGGCCAGCAGCGCCTTGTTCGCCGTCACGACGGACGCGCCGTGCTCGATCGCCCGCAGCACCAGCGTGCGGGCCGGCTCGATGCCCCCCATGAGCTCGACGACCACGTCCGCCCGGGCGACGAGCGACTCGGCGTCCGTGGTGAGCAGCGCGCGGTCCACGACGGCGTCGCGCTCGGCGTCCAGCGAGCGGACGGCCACGCCGACCAGCTCGAGCCGCGCACCGACGCGCGCGGCGAGCTCGTCGCTCTCCGTCACCAGGCGGCGCACGACCTCCGTCCCGACGACGCCGCAGCCGAGGACGGCGACGCGCAGGGGCGGGTGGGTGCCGGGGGTGAGGGCCACGCAGGTGCCTTCCGAGCGGGGCGGTCGACGGGGCCGCCGGGTGGGTCGTCGGTCCGGGACGCCGCGCGGGGCAGCGCCTCGGTCGCCGCCCAGGATAGAGGGGGCGAACGCGCGCCGTGGCGGCCGTCCGGGCTACGGGCGCGGACGTCCTGGACGCACAGCCTTGTTAGGCGAGCCTCACCTGATCTACGGTGGGGTCCTGACAGATCGTCAGCAACACTCGTCGCCGTCGCGCGCAGCACCCCGGGAGCCCCACGTCATGACCGCAACGACCCCCGACCTGGTC
>Ga0233363_1000616_pt1 | contig 15334 bp, 8 predicted proteins | sample ElkDunMinimDraft_18_FD_191534 | JGI IMG/M metagenome (GOLD analysis project Ga0233363, IMG submission 191534) | Fecal eukaryotic communites from dung pellets of Tule Elk in California, USA - Elk Dung C16 | ecosystem: Host-associated > Mammals > Digestive system > Large intestine > Fecal | place... | reverse complement strand
CCGGGTGGTGGAGCGGTCTCAGGCTCCGGAGGCGTCCGTCCCGGTCCGTGCGGGGTCGGCGCCGCCCGCCCGGCTGCGACTGGTGTCGGCCTCGGCCTGGGCCACGTTGCCGCGCACCAGGACCACCACGACCAGGGTCAGTGCGAAGCCGCCGACCCGCAGCGCCAGCATGACCGGGTCGTCGGGCAGTTGCTCCCCGAACAGGATCGTGCCCATCACGACCATGAAGACGTTGCCCGCGACGTTGGACACCGGCGCGGTGATCGACGCGCGCGAACGCTGGAGCGAGGTCTGGAAGAGGACGATGCCCACCGCCCACCCGACCGCGTACAGGTAGGGGTAGGGGGAGAGGAGCGCGGGGACGATCGCGGCCCACAGGCCGTGGTCGGCCAGCAGCCCGCCCAGGCCCTTGCCCTGGAGCCCGGCGCTTCCCTGGGCGAACCCGGCCGCGGCCCCCAGGGCCGCCGCCGACATGTACCGCCCGCCGCCGCTGGTGAAGGCCACCACGGCCAGGCACACCACCACGGTCACCAGGCTGACGGTGACGAGCAGGCCGGTGTCGGCGGTGGTCCCGGTCCCGGACCCGTCGGCGGTGGACAGGGTGAGCAGGCCGAGGGCGACCGGCATGAGGGCCAGGGCCACGTATTCGCCCCGGGTGATGCGCTCGCCCACGACGAGCGTGACGACGAGGATGCCGCAGGCCACCCCGGCCGCGAACGCGGGCTGCGCCACCGACACCGGTGCCAGGCCGAGGGAGACGATGAGCCCCACGCTGCCCAGGGCGGTGAACAGGCAGCCGAACACCCAGCGGGGGTTGCCGAGCAGGACCCGGGCCAGGTGGAGCGGCCGGTCGACCGAGATCGACTCCGACCCGTGCAGCGCACGCTGCTGCACGCTCAGGCCGACGGTGTAGACCACGGCGGACAGCAGCGCGACCAGGAGTCCGATCACGATGGGGCCTTTCGGCTCGGGGACGGCGCGGGCGGGGGAGGGGCGCGCCCGGGTGCGGTGCGCGGCAGTGCCGGGGCGGGGCCGGGCCCCGCCGAGGGGGTACTGGCGCTAACGTCGGGATGCGCGGCCCCTATCGGCCGCCGGAGGTCTTTGGAAGGTTGACGACCTCTATATAACCAGTTCTAGTCTGGCCTGACGAGCCCCTGTCCTCGTCTGACCGGCAAGGAACGGTGTGTCTCCGTGATTGGGTATAGAACCTGTTCCGGGGATGCTGAAGGGCGCGACGGCGAGGAATGGGGCATGGTGCAGGACCCAGGCGAGCCCGACGAGGACACCCCGACGCCCCGGGGAGAGGGGGACGACCCGTCGAGCGCGGCGGAGGGGAGCGGTGTACCCGGTGTCCCGGACCCCGCCGGTGGTCCCCCCGGGGAGGCGGCCGCCGGTGCGCGGCCCCGGGCCCGGTGGGCGGGGTTCCCTCCGCCGGCCTGGCGCGAGTACGTGCGGGACCACCCCTGGCGGGACCTCTCGTGGCGGGACCTGTCCTGGCCGCGCCCGGCCGCGTGGAGGTACCGCTCCTCGCGCTTCGAGCCCGGCCCGCTCGGCCTGCTCGGGGTCATGCTCGCGGCGATGGCCGTCACCCTCCTGCTCCTCCAGACCGGGGCCGGGGGCCTCGGCGCCGGCGGAGGCGGGCTCGCCGACGAACCCGTCACGGTGCCGGGCCCTCCCGACGGGGAGCTGCGCCTCATGCTGGTCGGCGACTCCCTGACGCAGGGCAGCAGCGGTGACTACACCTGGCGCTTCCACCTGTGGTCGCACCTGCGGGGGGCAGGCGTCGAGATCGACTTCGTCGGCCCCTACGACGACCTGTACGGGCTCGACGACGAGGAGTTCGGCGACCGGGACTACGCGGACGCCGGCTTCGACACCGACCACGCGGCGCGCTGGGGGACGTCCACCCGGGAGCTCGCCACCGGTGTGGCGGAGGTGGCCGCCGAACACGACCCCCAGTACCTGCTGCTCCTCGCCGGGACCGAGGACATCCTGGCCGGGAACGGTGCCGACCACGCCTTGGAGGGCGTCGGGGAGACGGTGTCCACGGTCCGCGTCGTGCGGGGTGAGACCCGGTTCGTCATCGGTGAGCTCCCCGCGGTGGAGGGCACCGGGGACGACGGCCGGTTCAACGAGGAGATCTCCCGGTTCAACATGGGCCTGGTCGACCTCGCCCAGCAGCTCACCTCCAGTGACTCGCCCGTGGTCGTCGCCCGGGTCGCCGACGGGTACGCGCCGGCCCGGGACAACTGGGACGAGGCCCACCCGAACGCACGCGGTGAACTGAGGATCGCCGCGGCCTTCGCCGACGCCCTCGCCGAGCCGCTGGGGGTCGGCCGGGCGTTCGAGCGCCCGCTGCCGCACCTGCCGGTGGGGCCGCTGACCGCTCCCGAACCCCTCGCGGAGGAGTCCGACGACGGCCTCGTGCTCAGCTGGGAGGCCGTGCCGGGGGCGACCGGCTACCGGGTGGTGCAGCGGCGGGTGGAGCCGGACCCGGACGGGGCGACGGTGCTGCCCGTCGACGTGGAGGACGACGGCGGTAGGAGGTCCGTGCTGGTGGAGTCCCTGTTCAGCGGTGCACGGTACGAGTTCGTCGTGCGCCCGTTCAAGGGCAGGGACGAAGGCGCGGAGTCCGAGCCCCTGCAACTGGTGTGGGACGACGACCCGCCCCCGGGGCCCGAGGGGATCAGGGTCCGTGACGGCGGGGCGGCCGTGGTGTGGGACGCGGTGGAGGAGGCCTCCCACTACGAGGTGTGGGTACGGCCGCTGAACTGTGTGTCCGCCGACGAACGGCGCTCTCCCGTGGTTCTCGCGGACGGGGACGGCATGCCGGGGCGCCCGGACGACGGGGGCGGCGCCGCACCGCCGGACGGGGGTGCGGAGCCGTCCCCTCCGGCGCCGGACCCGGCGCCGACGGACACGCCCCGGCCCGAACCCGTACCGGAGCCGGCCCCCGCGGTGCCCCAGCCCGCCCCCTCGGAGCCGGACGGCGGCTGCGGGCGGCGCGACGGGCGCGGTCCCGAGGACGGGGAGGGATGGCGCACCCTCGGCTCGGCGGGGGAGGAGCCGCGCTGGACGGTGACGGTGTCCGGCGACTACGAGCTCGTCGTCCGCTCCTACCGCGACTACGTGGAGGGCGGGTTCTCCGACAGCGTCCTCCTGGCGGGCGGCTGATGGCAGCGCGGAGCGGTGCCGCGGGCGGGGAGCCGGGCGGGCCCGCCGGCGCACCGGCGACGCCGGGGCCCGGCGCGCACGGGCTGCGCCCGTGGTCGGCCCGCCTGCGCCCGTGGTCGGCCCGCCTGCTGCCGTGGGCGGTGGGACTGCTCGCGGGGGGTGCGGCACTCGGTCCGGCGCTCGGACCCGGGTACGTGCTCCGCTACGACATGGTCTTCGTGCCCGACCTCTCGCTGGGCACGGTGCTCGCCGGCGCCGACGGGTTCCCCCGGGCCGTGCCCAGCGACGCCGTGGTCGCCGCCCTGTCGGGTCTCCTGCCGGGCGACGCTGTGCAGGCGCTCCTGCTGCTGGCGGTGTTCGCCGTGGGCGGGGCGGGGGCGGCCGACCTGTCCGCGCGTGCGCTGGGAGGCCGCGGGCCGGCTCGGGCCGGAGTGCTGGCGGCGTCGGCCGCGGCGGGCCTGGCGTACGTGTGGAACCCGTTCGTCGCCGAACGCCTCCTGCTGGGTCAGTGGGCCATGCTCCTGGGCTACGCGGGGCTGCCGTGGGTGGTGGGCGCGGTCGCCCGATCGGCCGTGGTCCGGCCGGCGGCGGGGTTCGCCGGGCTCGTGCGCGCGCTCGTCCCGGCCGCCGTGGGCGGCTTCTCTTCGGTGGTGCTGGCCGGGCTCACGGCGGGGCCGGTCGCGGTGCTGCGCACCCGGGGGGCGGGTGCGCCCGCTGACGGGCCGACCCCGCGGCCGGAGGCCGCGGCCCTCCCGGAGGGGCCCGGCGGGCGGTGGTGGGTCCGGACCGGGCTGTTGCTTCTGGCACTGCTGACGGTCGCGCTGCCGTGGCTGCTGCCGTCGCTGACGAGCGGCGCGGGGACCGACCCGGGCGGGGTGGAGGCGTTCGCGGCGCGGTCCGACACCCCCTTCGGTGTCGCGGGTTCCCTCCTGCTCCTCGGCGGGGTGTGGAACTCCGGTGCGGTCCCGCCCGGGTACGGCGAACCGGTGACGGCTGCCGTGCGGATGCTCCTGTGTCTGATGGCGCTGGCGGGCTGGGCGTGGTCGCTGCGGAGGGCGCGGCCCGCCTTCGGCGCAGGGCTCTCGGTGGCCGCCGCCGTGGGCCTCGTGATCGCCCTGCTCGGCACCACCGCTCCCGGGAGGGAGGCCGTGGCGGGGCTGATCGGTGTGTGGCCCGGGTTCGGGGTGCTGCGGGACGGCCAGCTCTACGTCGCGCCCCTGGCGCTGGTGCAGGCGCTCGGGCTCGGCGCGGCGGTGCTGTGGCTGGCGGGGTCCCCGGCGGACGGGGCGTCGGCGGCCCCGGTTGTGGGCGCCCGCAGTCGGGGCGCGGGCGGGGCCCCCGGGGGAGACGGGACCGCGACCGGGAGGGCGGGCTCCCCTGCGTCCCCGGTGGTGCTGTGGCGGGTGGTGGTCGCGGTGTTCGCGGGGCTCCTGCCCGTGGTGTCCCTCCCCGGGCTCCTGTGGGGCGCGGGCGGAGCGCTGGCCCCCGCCGCCTATCCCGACGCCTGGCTGGAGGCCCAGAGGGTCGTGGCCGCGGACGAGCGCCCCGGCGCGGTCCTGGTGCTCCCGTGGAGTGCCTACCGGGGTGTCGACTGGTCCGGTCGGCCCGTTGTCGTGCTGGACCCGGCCACCAGGCTCTTCGACCGGAGGACCGTCTGGAACGACGACCTGGTGGTCGGCACCCCGGACGGCGGCGCGGTGGTGGTGACCGGTGAGGACGCCAGGGCCAGGGAGTTCGCGGCGCTGTTGCGGCCCGACCCCGCGACCGGGCTGCCGGAGAGCCCGGACGCCGGGGTCCTGGCCGGGGCGGGTGTGCGCTACGTGGCGGTGTCGGCGCCGGTCGATAACCAGTTCTGGTCTGGGGTGGACGGCCTGTCCGTGGTGGTCGAGGGGGATGACATGGTGCTGATCGAGGTCCAGGATCAGCACATCAAGGCAGACAAAGCCCATGTTCCGGGGTTGGAAGTTACCGGTGGGTTAGTTACAGTTGGGGCAATTATCTGGTCTATGGCTAGATCAGGTTCTAGTCTCGTTTTCCAGTGCTCCGGTCCCAGTTCGGGGCCGGGCGCGCGGAAGGAGATCCCCAAGTGATCAAGGTAATCGCCGCCTGCGTCATCGGCGCGGCCCTGGCGGGAGGTGCCACTGTGCTGGCCACCAACCTCGCCACGGACACGACCGCGACCGCGGAGCCGGTGAACGAAACCCTCTACAACTACGGCGACCGCTAGGACGCCCGCGTTCGACGGAGGACGGCGGGCGCCTCGTCCCCAGCGGGGCGCCCCACCCCCACCCCTGCGGCCCCGGCTCCCGTCCCGGCCGCCACCCCCCACAGACGCCCGGTCGATGGGTCTGTTCGGCGTGCGTTCCACCCTTCTCCCGCGTGATCGCCGTGCGTCTCCGAGCGCATGCGGAAGGTGGCCGCGCCCGGCCCGACCGGACACCGCGCGGAAGGAGAGCGTGTGGTCTTCCAGAAGGTCCGCCACGGGGCGGAGCCCGAGCTGCCCCGGGTCACCGCGACCCCGGCCGCCACCACCGTTCCCGCCCCGGCCCCGGCGGAAGCCGACACGGAGGCCGCCATCGACCTCGGACCGCGCCTCGACGGCGTCCGCCTGGTCATGATCAACTGGCGCGACCCCTGGCAGGCCGCCGCCGGGGGAGCCGAGGAGTACGCCTGGCGGATCAGCCGGCACCTGGCCGAACGCGGCGCCATCGTCACCTTCCTCACCAGCCGTGAACCCCACCAGGCCCGGGTCGAGACCCGGGACGGCATCGTCATCCGCCGCATGGGCGGCAGGTTCACCGTCTACCCGCGCGTCATGGCGTGGCTGGCCCTGTGGCGGCGCGAGTACCAGCTCGCCTTCGACTGCATGAACGGCATCCCGTTCCTGTCCCGGCTCGTGCTGCGCCGCAGCACCCGGGTGGTCAGCGTCGTCCACCACGTGCACGACCTCCAGTTCAACGCCTACTTCGCCGCGCCCCTGGCCTGGGTGGGCCGCTTCATCGAGTCGGCCGTGGCCTCGCGCGTGTACCGCGGCTGCACCACCGTCACCGTGTCGGAGTCCTCCCGCCGGGCCATGCGCGACAAGCTCGGCTGGCGGGCGCCCATCGAGATCGTGCACAACGGCGGCCCGCCCGTCGCCCTCCACCACCCTCAACCGTCGCCTCCGGCGCAGTCACCTCTCCCCGTCGCCCTCCACCACCCTCAACCGTCGCCTCCGGCGCAGCCCCACCCGGGCTCCCCCTCCACCCTCGACACCGGGCTCGGCGGGCTCGGGCGCCCGGCCGTCGTCAGCCTCGGCCGCCTCGTCGTCCAGAAGCGCGTCTCCCAGGTGGTCGGCCTCGCGCACCGGCTGCGCGACGAACACCCCGACCTGAAGGTGCACATCATCGGGCGCGGCCCCGAGGGCGACCACCTCGCCGACCAGATCGACCGCGAGGGCACCGGAGACCGGGTCCGCCTGCACGGCTTCCTCTCCGAGGAGGACAAGAACGGCGTCCTGGCGTCCTGCGACCTCCACGTCACCGCGTCCGAGTTCGAGGGCTGGGGCCTGACCGTCATCGAGGCCGCACGACTCGGCGTGCCGACCGTGGCCTACGATGTGGACGGACTTCGCGATTCCGTACGAGACGGCGAGACCGGGTGGCTGGTCCGCGACGGCGAGGACCTCGCCGACGCGGTCGCCCGGGCCGTCGAGGAACTGTCCGACCCCCGGCGGGCCGAGGCGGTCCGACATGCCTGCCGCGCGTGGGCGTCCCGGTTCACCTGGGAGGCCAGCGGTGCGCGGATGGCCCGACTGGCCGCCGCCGAACTCGGCCTCCCCGACGGCGCCCCCGAACACCCCCGTGCCGGAACGGTCCCGGCCACCACGAACACCCCAGGCCTCCCGGACGAGGCAGCAGGCAGGAAAGAGCGAATGTGACTTCGGCGGAATCCACCGCCAGGCGCGAACCGGAGGATTCCAGCACACCGACCGCCCCCCGCGGAAGACTGGACGAGAAGCTGCTCGCGCGGCTCAAGGTCCTCACGGTGTGTCTGCTACTGGGCGCTCTGGCAGCGAGCATCGACCCCGGCAGGATCGTCAGCGACACCAAGATCGACCTGACGGCCAACCCCCTGGGGTTCATGGAGCGGGCCCTCCACCTGTGGGACGCCTCCTACTTCGGGCAGCTCCAGAACCAGGCCTACGGGTACTTCTTCCCCAACGGCCCCTTCCACCTGCTGTTCGACTCGCTGGGCATGCCCGACTGGCTCATCCAGCGGCTGTGGATGGCGGTCCTGCTCGTCGCCGCGTTCGTCGGCGTCTACAAGGTCGCCGAGGCGATGGGCATCGGGACCGTCAACACGCGCATTCTGGCCGGCGTCGCCTACGCCCTCGCCCCGCGCGTGCTCACGCTCCTGTCGTACAACTCGGCCGAGTTGCAGCCCATGCTGCTGATGCCGTGGATCCTGCTGCCCCTCGTCCTGGGGGCCGGGCGGGGGTACCCGCCCGCGCGCATGGCGCTGCTCTCCGGCCTGGCGTTCCTGCTGTGCGGCGGCACCAACGCCGCCTCCGAACTGGCCGTCCTGGTCGTCCCCGGCCTCTACCTGCTCACCCGGGCCAACGGCCCGCGCAAGTGGCGGCTCATGGCCTGGTGGACGGCCGCCCTGGTCCTCGCCTCGTTCTGGTACGTCGCGCCGCTGCTCATCATGTCGCGGTACGTGTACTCGTTCATGCCCTACACCGAGGACGCGGCCGTCACCACCGGCGTCGCGTCGCTGCTCAACGCGCTGCGCGGCACCTCCAACTGGATGGGCTTCCTCCCCGACCAGGGCAACACCGCGCTGCCCTCGGGCGCGGAGCTGTCCACCACCCCCTGGCTGATCGCGGCCACCGCGCTGGTCGCCGGGATCGGCCTGGCCGGGCTCGTCAACCGGCGCACCCCCGAACGCCTCTTCCTCATCGCGAGCCTGCTCACCGGTACCGCGATCATCGTCGCGGGTTTCACCGGCGACCTCACCGGGCCCTTCGCCGGGACGATGCGCGCACTCCTCGACGGGGCGCTCTCCCCGTTCCGGAACGTGCACAAGTTCGACGCGCTGATCCGACTTCCGCTGGTCCTGGGCCTGGCCCACCTGCCGGTCGTGGTGGCGCGGGACCGCGCGGACCGGACCGGCGGCCCCGTCCCCGGGCGCGTCCGCCGCGCCGTCGCGGGCGGCGCCTCCTCCGTCTTCCTCATCACCCTCGTGCCCATCGGCGCCGTCGGCATCGCACCGGCGGGGGGGTACGAGCGGATCCCCGAGTACTGGTACGAGGCCGCCGACTGGCTGGAGGACCGCTCCGACGAGCGCGGCATGACCATGGCGCTGCCCGGTTCGGCACGCGGGGAGTACGAGTGGGGCCGCCCCCTCGACGAACCCCTGCAACCGCTCCTGGACGGAGCGTGGACCAACCACCAGATCATCCCCTGGGGTTCCGCCGGCGTCTCCCGCATCACCCACGAGATCGACCAGAGGGTCTCCTCCGGGCGCGGTTCCGCCGGACTCGCCGACACCCTCGCCCGCATGGGCGTCACCCACCTGGTCGTCCGCAACGACCTCCAGCGGACCGCCAACAACGGCGGCTGGCCCGCCCGCGTCCACCAGGCCCTCCAGAACTCGCCGGGCGTCACCGAGGCCGCCGAGTTCGGTCCGGTGATCGGCTCGCTCGACCACCACTCCGCCTCCCAGTGGTTCGACCAGCCGTACCCGGCCCTGACCGTCTACGAGGTAGGGGACGCCGCCCCGGTCGTGGGCACCGTCCCCTCGGAGGGGACGCTGCGGGTCACGGGCGGTCCGGAGTCCCTGCTGCACCTGGCCGAACAGGGCCTGGTCACCGACGACCGCCCCGTCCTGCTGGGTGACGACCCCGGCGCCGCCGGGATCGCCGCCGAGGACACGATCGTCACCGACACCGCCCGACGCCGCGAGGTCGTCTACCCCGACGTGCGCCGCAACGTGTCGGCGACCCTGACGGAGGACGAGGAACTCGAACGCGACGTCCCCGCGCCCGACGTCATCGACCCGGCCTGGGAGGACCACGTCGCCCACGCGGAGGACATCGGGATCGACGCGGTGAGTGCCTCCTCGTCCGAGAGCGGCGCCGGCGCCCGAGCGGGCGACCGCGACCCCGGGCGCGCGCCGCACGCCGCGCTCGACGACGACCTCACCACCTCGTGGCGGTCCAGCGCCTTCACCGGAGCCCTGGGCCAGTGGATCGAGGTCGAGTTCTCCGAGCCCCAGGACCTCACCGGTCTCGCCATCGCCTTCGAGCAGCTCGCCGACGAGCCGCCGCCCTCCCGCGTCACCCTGGTGACCGACACGGGCGAGGTGGAGGTGCCCGTCGCGGAGACCGCGGAGCCCCAGGAGCTCATGGCCCCGCCCGGGCTCACCGGCACGCTCAGGGTGCGCGTGGACGAGCTCGCCTGGGAACCGGAGTACCGGTTCGGCACCCGGGTGGGGATCGCCTCCATCTCCGTTCCCGGCCTCGAACTGGACCGCACCCTGCGTGTGCCCGGCCCCGGCGACGCAGGGAACCTGTTGTTCACCGGTTCCACCGGGACCGCGCCCGGCTGCATGGAGGGCTCCCACGTGTGGGTGTGCAACCCGCGCCTCCAGGTGCAGGGGGAGGACGCGCGCAGCCTGGACCGCACGTTCGAGCTGTCGGCCGCCGCTGCCTCCTCACCGCACTCCGTGTCCGGCGAGGTGGTGCTCACCGACCCCAGGGAGGCGGAGAACGCCGCGAACAGGGCCAGCCCCCACCCGCACGTGACCGCGTCCTCCACCGCCGTGGAGCATCCGGCAGCGATGGGCCGGGGCGTTCTGGACGACGACGGGAGCACCGTCTGGTATCCGGACCCGGAGGAGAAGAACCCCTGGCTCGACATCGACCTGGGGGCTCCCACCGCCATCGGCCACCTCGCGGTCGAGTTCCCGCGCGCCGACAGCGTGATGCGGCCGATCCGGGTGACCGTCGAGGGCGGCGACACCGTCCGCGAGGGATGGCTGGACGGCAGCGGCCGGGTGGACTTCGCCGAGTTCACGGCCTCGTCGCTGCGGGTGACGTTCGAGCGCCCCGAGGGGCAGGCCCTGGAGATCGGCACCGTCGAACTGCCCGGTGTGGAGCCGGTGGACCCGCTCCCGGAGGGCGACGCCTCCACCGCCTGCGGGCTGGGCCCCACCCTGCGGGTCAACGAGCAGCGGGTGGAGACGCGGATCAGCGAGGGGACGCTCGCCGACCAGCTCACCGGTCGGCCGCTGCGCTACGAGAGCTGCACGGACCTGGACATGGTCGAGGGCGAGAACCGGGTCGTGGTCGACCCGGGCAACCGCTACGAGGTGCGCTCGGCGCTCATCGGGTCCGCCGGGCAGGTCCCGGACCGGGCCGAGGTCACCACGGCCGAGGTGGAGGCCCTGCACGAGTGGGGGCCCGGCGAGCGCCGCTTCGACGTGGATGTCGACGAGGACAGCTTCCTGGTCGTCAACGAGAACTTCAACGAGGGCTGGCGGGCGGCCCTGGAGGGCGCGGACGGGCCGCTGGAGCCGATCCGCCTGGAGGGGTGGAAGCAGGCCTGGGTCCTGCCCGCGGGCAGTGCGGGCACGGTCACCCTGACGTACACGCCCGACACCGCCTACCACCGGGCCCTCGCCGTGGGCGCGGGCCTGGCCGCCGTCCTGGTGGTGGCGGCCCTGTGGCCCCGCCGGCTCCTGCCCGGCGGGCGCGCCGTCCGCACTTCGCCCCCGCGCGGCTCCCGGGCCCTGCCCCCGGTGGGCTCCGGGTGGCTGAACCGCTGGGCGGTGCTGCCCCTCGGGCTGGCCTACGGGGTCTGGGTCGCGGGCTGGGCCGGTGCGGCCCTGGTCGGCGTGATCCTGCTGTGCATGTGGTGGCTGGGCCGCCGAGCGCCTCGGAGCCTGCGGCACGCGAAGCCGGGACGCCCGTCGATGGGCGGCCGACTGCTGCCCCACCTGGCCGGGCCGTGGCCGCCGGTGGTGTCGCTGGGACTGGCCGGGCTGTCCATGGCCCTGGGCACCTACCTGGCCCTGTACATGCCCTTCCACGACGTCACGGAGGCGTTCGGGGGAGCGATGCGCGGCTGGGTCGCCCAACTGCTCTGCCTGCCCGCGCTGGCCAGGCTCGTCCTCGCCCTGGGGCAGCGCGGCGACGACGAACCCGCCGACGCCGACCCGCCGTCGGCCAGCGCGCTCGCGACGGCTCCGGTCACCCGGGACGCCTCCGGACCCGGGGCGGTGCGGGAGCCGGCGGCGGACGGCGCGGACGGCCCCGCCGCCCCGGGAGCGCCGCGGCCCGACGACGACCTGAGGGAGCCCGACCCGGAGGAGGCCCGCACGTGAGCGCGATCGAGGCCGGGGCGGATCCCGGGGGCCAGGTCGGCCCCGCGGGCGCCCCCGGGCGCTCCCTGCCGCGGGGCACGGTCATGGTGGCCCTGGGGGCGTTCCTGCTGACACTGGCCGCCCTGCTGCCCCTGTACGTGCACGAGCGGATCGCCCTGCTGCCGTCGGAGACCGAGTTCGACATCAGGATGGTCGACGAGGACGCCGGCTACCTCGACACGTCCACGTGGAGGTGGGTGGACGCCGCGGAGCTCACCCGGGTCACGCGTGTGGACGGCTCCGCCCACGGCGGGGACTGGTCGGCGTGGGAGGTGTCCGTGGACGCCTCGGTACCCGACCGGATGATCGACCACTGGAGCCGGCGGGTCATCGTGGACCGGGAGACCGGCAGGGCGGTCAACTGCTGCGGCGAACACGTCAACGGCGACCGCGCGGTCCGCCAGGCCGGTCTGGTGTACTCCTGGCCGCCGGGTGCCCCGGAGGGCGACCACCCCTTCTACGACGCGGAGGCGCGGTCGGCGCCGATGCTGGAGTTCCAGGAGCGGGACGAGGTCGCCGGGATCCCGGTGCGCAGGTACAGCCAGTGGGTCGAGGCCGTCCAGGTCCCGGAGTCGGCGCGCCCCGTGCCCGCCGACCTGTTCCGGGAGGGGGCTCCGGGGACGGTGACCGCCACGCGGTGGCTGGAGGTGAGCCGCACCTTCTGGGTGGAACCGGTCAGCGGGATCGTGGTCGACGCCCACGAGACCCGTTCGGAGACCCTGCGTCCGCAGGACGGCGAGGGCGAGGCGCCCCTCCTGTACACGGAACTGGTCATGGCGGACAACCAGGTCGCCGGCTACGCCGAGCAGGCCCGTGTCCGGTCGGTGCTGCTGCGTGCCCTGGACTCGTGGGCGCCGTGGACCCTGGGACCGCTGGGCGGCCTGGCGGTGCTGGTCGGTCTGGTCCAGGCCTGGCGCGGACGCGGCGAGGGCGGCGCTCCCGCGGGCGGCGGGCGGATCGCCGCCCGCGCGCGGAGCCGGGACTCCGACACCGTCGTCCGGGACGCTCCCGTCCGGACCCGCGGGCGCAGGCGGTCCCGGGAACCCCGTGAGCTCCGGGACCCCCAGTGGTGAGCCGGACCCGCCCGACGCCGTCACCGGAAGTGCGGCCCGCGGTGCACGCCGGTGTCTCGCGGGGGACCGACGGGGCCGCGTCGTAGTATCGGAGGCATGTGCGGTCGTTATGCCCAGTCCCGGAGCGTCCACCAGTTGCGGCTCGCCTTCGAGCTGCCCGAGCAGGCCGTCCCCGAGGACGCGCCCGCCGCGTCGTGGCCGCCCCTGGAGGAACTGGAGCCGGACTACAACATCTCGCCCGGCAGGCCCGTGTACGCCGTGCTCGGACCGCCGCCCCGGGCCGACGACCAGGGGCCGCCGGGCCCGAGGTCCCTGCACACCCTGCGCTGGGGCCTGGTCCCCTCCTGGGCCAAGGACCGCAACGTCGGCTACCGGATGATCAACGCGCGCGGCGAGACGGTCGCTGACAAGCCGGCCTTCCGCAGCGCGTACCGGCGCCGCCGGTGCCTGCTGCCCGCCGACGCCTACTACGAGTGGCAGCTCGTCGGCAAGGACGGCACCACACAGGCCAGCACCTCGCCCGCGACCGACCCCCAGCACAAGAAGCGCAAGGCCAAGGCCGACAAGAAGCCCTACTCCATCCACTACCGGGACGACCGGCCCCTGGCTCTGGCGGGCATCTTCGAGCGCTGGCGCGACCCGGAGGCGGCCGAGGACGACCCCGCCGCCTGGGTGTGGAGCTGCGCGGTCATCACCACCGAGGCGGCGCCCGAGCTCGCCCACATCCACGAGCGCATGCCGGTCGTCGTACCACCCGAGGACTGGGACGTCTGGCTGGACCCCGCCTCCGGTGCCGACGACCTGGCGCACCTGCTGGGGGAGACCCCCGTCGACCGGTTCGCCGTCGACGAGGTGTCCACCGACGTCAACACCATCAAGAACAACAGTCCCGACCTCCTCGAACCCCTCGCCGACACCGGGGGTGGCGAACCGGGGACACTTTTCTGACCCCCGGAACTGTGGACACGCCAGGGGCCGTCCTGTGTATGGTGTGCGGGGCCCCAGGGCCCCGGCACCGGGATCGAGGTGCCTCGGCGCGTTCGACGTGCCGACACATGTGAATACGCAACGCGGGAGCTCGCGCCATGGCGGGCTGAGAGGGCGACTCGACGGTGTCGCCGACCGCAGAACCTGTTCGGGTAATTCCGACGTAGGGAGGCATGCCATGACGGCTACTGACGGTCGTGACGTCAGTTCCACCAGCGGTTCCAGCACCGATGGCCACCAGGTGACCACTGGTCCCATCATGGGATCATCCAAGGTCTATCGTGAGGTCGTGACCCCCGAGGGACACGAACTCCGCGTGCCGCGGCGCAGGGTGGGACTCAGCAACGGCAGCCACTTCGATCTGTACGACACCTCCGGCCCCTACACCGACGACACCGTGTCCGTGGACGTCCACCGGGGCCTTCCCCCGACCCGCCGCGCCTGGTCCGGAGACCGACCCCCGGTCGGCGGCGCGGTCACCCAGCTCGCCCGCGCGAAGGCCGGAACCCTCACCCCCGAGATGCGCTTCGTGGCCGAACGCGAGGGAGTCGACCCCGAGTTCGTCCGCTCCGAGGTGGCCCTCGGCCGCGCGGTCATCCCCGCCAACCGGTGCCACCCCGAGTCCGAGCCGATGATCATCGGCAAGAACTTCCTGGTCAAGATCAACGCCAACATCGGCAACTCCGCCGTCACCTCCTCCGTCCCCGAGGAGGTCGAGAAGATGGTCTGGGCGACCCGCTGGGGCGCCGACACCGTCATGGACCTGTCCACGGGCAAGCGCATCCACGAGACCCGCGAGCGCATCCTGCGCAACTCTCCCGTCCCGATCGGCACCGTGCCCGTCTACCAGGCACTGGAGAAGGTCGACGGCGACCCGGCCGCGCTCAGTTGGGAGGTCTACCGGGACACCGTCATCGAGCAGTGCGAGCAGGGCGTGGACTACATGACCGTCCACGCCGGGGTGCTGCTGCGGTACGTGCCGCTCACCGCCCGCCGGGTCACCGGCATCGTCTCGCGCGGCGGCTCCATCATGGCCGCCTGGTGCCTGGCCCACCACCGGGAGAGCTTCCTGTACACCCACTTCGAGGAGCTGTGCGAGATCCTCCGGGAGTACGACGTCACCTTCTCCCTCGGAGACGGGCTGCGCCCCGGGTCGATCGCCGACGCCAACGACGAGGCCCAGTTCGCCGAGCTCCGCACCCTGGGCGAGCTCACCCACGTCGCCCGCGCCCACGACGTACAGGTGATGATCGAGGGGCCCGGACACGTCCCCATGCACAGGATCGCGGAGAACGTGCGCCTGGAGGAGGAGCTGTGCGGCGAGGCGCCGTTCTACACGCTCGGCCCCCTGACCACCGACGTCGCCCCCGGCTACGACCACATCACCTCGGCGATCGGCGCCGCGCAGATCGGCTGGCTCGGCACCGCGATGCTCTGCTACGTCACTCCCAAGGAGCACCTGGGGCTGCCCGACCGCGACGACGTCAAGACGGGCGTCATCACCTACAAGCTCGCCGCGCACGCCGCCGACCTGGCCAAGGGGCACGCGGGGGCGCAGGAGTGGGACGACGCGCTGTCGAGGGCGCGGTTCGAGTTCCGCTGGCAGGACCAGTTCCACCTGGCCCTGGACCCCGAGACCGCCCAGTCCTTCCACGACCAGACCCTGCCCGCCGAACCCGCCAAGACGGCGCACT
>Ga0233363_1000615_pt1 | contig 15338 bp, 12 predicted proteins | sample ElkDunMinimDraft_18_FD_191534 | JGI IMG/M metagenome (GOLD analysis project Ga0233363, IMG submission 191534) | Fecal eukaryotic communites from dung pellets of Tule Elk in California, USA - Elk Dung C16 | ecosystem: Host-associated > Mammals > Digestive system > Large intestine > Fecal | place... | reverse complement strand
GCGCCCGGTTCGCCGGCGCTCGAGCGCGCCCGGGACGCCGGTGCCGAGGTGGACGACGACGGGACGCTGGTCGTGCTGCGGACCGTCGGCGCAGGTACGCCCGACTCGCCGGGTCGCTCGCGCGCGTACCTCGGTGGCCGGTCGGTCCCGCAGGGGCTGCTGGCGGAGATCGCCGAGGAGCTCGTCACCGTGCACGGCCAGGCCGACCAGATGCGGCTGCGGTCCGCGGCGCGGCAGCGTGCCGCACTCGACGCCTTCGCGGGACCCGAGCACGCCGCCGTGCTCGCGGAGCACGCGACGACCTGGTCGGAGCGCGCACGCGTCCAGGCCGAGCTCGACGACCGCGTCGCACGAGCTCGCGAACGTGCCCGCGAGGCCGAGCTGCTCCGCCTCGGGCTGGCCGAGGTCGAGCGGGTCGCCCCCCAGCCGGGCGAGGACCTGCAGCTCGCCGCCGAGGCGGAGCGGCTCGGCAACGCCGAGGACCTGCGCTCCGCGGCCGCCGGTGCGCACGTCGCACTGGTGGGTGACGAGGACGCGGCCGACGTCGGCGCGGCGGCGGTCGTGCTCGTCGAGGAGGCGCGCCGGTCGCTCGAGCAGGCCGGGCACCATGACCGGGCGCTCGCGGACCTCGCCGTCCGCGCAGCCGAGGCGGGGTACCTGCTGGCGGACCTCGCGACCGAGCTGTCCTCCTACGTGCAGGACCTGCAGGCGGACCCCGCGCGGCTCGACGCCGTGCAGCGGCGCCGCGCCGAGCTGACCGGTCTGACGCGCAGCTACGGCGAGGACGTCGCGGCGGTGCTCGAGTGGGCGCAGGGCGCGTCCGACCGTCTGCTCGACCTCGACGGGGGTGAGGAGCGCGTCGCAGAGCTCACGGCCAGGCGCGATGCGCTCGACGACCGGCTGCGGTCGCTGGCCGGCACGATCACCGCCACCCGCACCGACGCGGCCGCCCGGCTCGGGGCGGCCGTCACCGAGGAGCTCGCCCACCTCGCCATGGCGGGCGCGCACCTCGAGGTGCGCGTGCGCCCGGCCGACGAGCCCGGTCCCCACGGCGCCGACCACGTCGAGATGCTCCTCGTCCCGCACGCCGGGGCGCCCGCGCGCCCGCTCGGCAAGGGCGCGTCCGGCGGTGAGCTGTCACGTGTGATGCTCGCGCTCGAGGTGGCGCTGGCCACCGCCGACGGTTCAGGTGCGGCGACACCCGGCACCTTCGTGTTCGACGAGGTCGACGCCGGCGTCGGCGGGCGGGCCGCCACCCAGGTCGGGGAGCGGCTGGCGCGCCTGGCGCGCGGCACCCAGGTCCTGGTCGTCACGCACCTGGCCCAGGTCGCGGCGTGCGCCGACCGGCACCTGGTCGTCACGAAGTCCGTCGCGGGTGGTGTGGACGTCGTCACGGAGTCCGACGTGCGCGAGGTGCGGGGCGATGACCGGGTGCGCGAGCTCGCCCGCATGCTGTCCGGTCAGGACGACTCGGAGACGGCTCGTGCCCACGCGGCGGAGCTGTTGGCCCAGTCCGTGGGACGATGAGCCCCGATGAGAGTCTCCCTGCGCCGCCGCACGCCCGCGACAGATGACGCCGAGGTCGTCGGGCCCGCCCGTGTCGACCCCCGTACCAAGGGCCTGACGAAGCGGCTGAAGCCCGGCGACATCGCCGTGATCGACCACCTCGACCTCGACCGGGTGTCGGCCGAGGCGCTGGTCGCGTGCCGACCGGCCGCTGTCCTCAACGCCGCTCGATCGACATCGGGCAGGTACCCGAACCTGGGTCCCGAGATCCTCGTCGACGCCGGGATCCCGCTCGTGGACGACCTGGGCCCCGACGTCATGGCGCTCACCGAGGGCCACGTGCTGCGCGTGGTCGACGGTGCGGTCTTCGACGGCGAGAAGCTCGTCGCCGAGGGCGTCGCCCAGACGGCCGAGAGCGTGGCCGCGACGATGGCGGAGGCCCGCGAAGGTCTGTCGGTCCAGCTCGAGTCGTTCGCCGCGAACACGATGGACTACCTGCGGCGCGAGCGTGAGCTGCTCCTCGACGGCGTCGGGGTGCCGGACATCGACACCCGGATCGAGGGGCGCCAGGTCCTCATCGTCGTGCGGGGGTACCACTACAAGGAGGACCTCGTCACGCTGCGCCCGTACATCCGGGAGTACCGGCCGGTGCTCATCGGCGTGGACGGCGGCGCGGACGCGATCCTCGACGCGGGGTGGCGCCCCGACATGATCGTCGGGGACATGGACTCGGTCTCCGACCGTGCCCTGCGCTGCGGTGCGGAGGTCGTCGTCCACGCCTACCGTGACGGACGCGCGCCGGGCATCGCGCGCGTCGAGCAGCTCGGGGTCCCGCACGTGGTGTTCCCGGCGACGGGCACCAGCGAGGACGTGGCCATGCTGCTGGCGGACGACAAGGGCGCCGAGCTCATCGTGGCCGTCGGCACGCACGCCACCCTCGTGGAGTTCCTCGACAAGGGACGCTCCGGGATGGCCAGCACGTTCCTCACCCGGCTGCGGGTCGGCGGCAAGCTCGTCGACGCCAAGGGCGTGTCCCAGCTCTACCAGCACCGGATCTCGAACCTGCAGCTCACGCTGCTCGTCCTCGCGGGCCTGTTCGCGCTGGGGGTGGCGCTCGCCTCCACGGCTGCGGGACAGACCCTGTTCGGCCTCGTCGGCGCACGCGTCGACGACCTCGTCTCGTGGGTGGGCGCGCTGTTCGGCGGGTCGCCGTGACCGACGCAGCCTCCCCCCTGTTCGTACGTCCCGCCGCGACACGTCGCGCACCCGACCGAGGGCTCACCCTGTGATCGACTTCCGCTACCACATCGTCTCCCTCATCTCCGTCTTCCTGGCGCTCGCCGTCGGCATCGCCCTGGGTGCGGGGCCGCTGAAGGAGACCATCGGTGACACCTTGACGGGCCAGGTCGAGGGCCTGCGTGCCGAGAAGGAGGACCTGCGCTCGCAGCTCGACGAGACCGGAGGCGACCTCGCCGCCGCCGACGCGTTCGTGTCAGCGGCGGGGGAGCGGTTGCTCACCGGCACGCTGACGGACCGGCGTGTGGCGCTGGTGCTGATCGACGACGTCCCCGAGGACCAGGTCGTCGCGCTCACCGAGCGGCTCGCGCAGGCGGGTGCGAGCGTGTCGGCGACGGCGACCGTCAACGACACCTGGACGGACCCGGCGCTGGCCACGTACCGCCGGACGCTCGCGGGCACGCTCGTGTCCTACCTCGACCGGCCGCCGGCGGCCGATGCCGGCACCGAGGCCGAGCTGGCCGAGGCGCTGGTCGCGGGCCTGGTCGGCGCGGACGCGGCCGCGCCCAACGCGCTGTCGGAGAACGCCTCGTCGCTCCTCGACGTCCTCGCAGAGGGTGACCAGGCACTCGTCACCTTCGCGGAGGACGTGACGCGGCCCGCCGACGCCGTCGTCGTGGTCTCGGGCACGGCGGAGGTGGCCACGGGCGTGTCGGCGACCGTCGGAGCGACGCCGGACGGCTTCGACCCGCAGCTCGCCCTCGTCGCAGCAGCCGACAGGCTCGCCGCAGGGGTCGTCGTCACCGGCGCCTCGCGGTCCGGCGACGACCTCGTGGCTGCCGTGCGCGGCGACGACGCGCTCGCCGACGTCGTCACGACGGTCGTCGACTCGGCGACCGTCACCGGGCAGGTCACCGTCCCCCTCGCGCTGGCCGCCGACATCGGCGGGCGCCCGGGCAACTACGGGTACGGGGACGACCGTGCGGCCCTGCCGCCCGCCGTGCAGCTGCCGCCGGTGGACCGCAACCCGACCGTCCCCGAGGCCGGCGCCGGCGCCGGCGACGTGCCCGACGCCACGCAGGGCGACACGCCCGCCGGTGAGGTGCAGCCCGGCGGTGACGGGTGAGCGGCCGGCGGCGGGTCCTGGCCGCCGTGGTCGCCGGCATCGCCACGGCAGGAGCGCGTGGGTGGCTCGACTGGCAGCCCCCGGGTGGTGCGGCGACGTGGACGCGCACGAACCACCGGGGTGAGCCCGTGAGCCTGCTGGAGGGGCCAGCCGTGACGGCGGGCGTCCTCGCGGGCGTCCTGGTGGGCGGCGGCGCGCGCGCGACCGCCGCGACCGCCGTGGCCGTCGTCGGTGGCGGGGCCTTCGGTCTCGTCGACGACCTCCGGGAGGACTCCGCCACGCGGACGAAGGGCCTGCGCGGGCACCTGGGAGCGCTCGCACACGGCCACCTCACGACCGGCGGTCTCAAGGTCCTCGGGATCGGTGCCAGCGCGCTCGTCGCCGCTGCGCTCGCGCCACCGGCGGGCGGGTCGGCGGTACGGCCCGCAGCCCGCGCGGCCGACACGCTCGCGTCCGCGGCCCTGGTCGCGGGAACCGCCAACCTGTTCAACCTGCTGGACCTGCGCCCGGGACGCGCGCTCAAGGCCGCCTCGGTGGTCGCCGCACCCCTGGTGGGCACCGCAGGTGGCGCAGCCGCGGCTGCGGTGCTGGGCGCCGCCTCGACGGCCGTCGAGGCCGACCTGGCCGAGAGCGACATGCTGGGCGACTCCGGTGCGAACGCCCTGGGTGCCGCGCTCGGTACGGCGCTCGTGCTCGGAGCGCCCCGGCCGGTGCGGCTGGGCGCGCTGGCGGCGGTCGTGGGTCTCACCCTGGTGAGCGAACGGGTCAGCTTCACCCGGGTCATCGAGCGCACGCCGGTGCTGCGTGAGTTCGACGCGTGGGGACGACGCCCCGCGGCAGCCCGGGCGGGCGCGGACGCGACGACGTGACGAGCGCCGGCGTGCGGCGCGGGGTGCAGGGACTCCTCGGCGCGGCGGCGATGATCGCCGTCATCACCGTGCTGTCGCGGGTCCTCGGCCTCGTCCGGGTGCTGGTCCAGGGGTACAACGTGGGCGCGGGCGAGATCGCCAACGCGTACAACTCCGCCAACATGCTGCCGAACATCCTGTTCGAGACGGCTGCCGGCGGCGCCCTGGCCGGAGCCGTCATCCCGTTGCTCGCGGCGCCCGTCGCCGCCATGGACCGCGAGCGGGTCAGCAGGATCGCCTCGGCGGCGCTGGGCTGGACACTCATGGTGCTGCTCCCGCTCGGGCTCCTGCTCGCTGCGGCGGCGGGGCCGATCGGGTCCTTCCTCGGCAAGGGTGACCCCGCCGTGGCCGCCATGGCGCGGTACTTCGTCCTCGTGTTCTCGTTGCAGGTGCCGATGTACGGCATCGCGGTCCTGCTGTACGCCGTGCTGCAGGCGCACCGCCGGTTCTTCTGGCCGGCCTTCGCCCCCGTGCTCAACTCCGCCGTGGTGATCGTCGCGTACGCGGTGTACGGCTCGATGGCGCACGGGGAGGCGTCGTCACCGGCGGAGCTCACGGCCGGGGCGCTGGAGGTGCTCGCCTGGGGGACGACGGCCGGCGTCGCTGCCATGCTGCTGCCGGTGGTGCGGCCGGTGCGGCGCCTCGGCGTGCGACTGCGTCCGACGCTGCACTTCCCGGCCGACAGCGGCGGCCGGTTCCGTGCGCTCGCGCTCGCGGGCATCGGGTCCGTCGCGGCCCAGCAGCTCTCGGCGGCGGTCGTGCTGCTGCTGGCGAACGAGCGGCTGCCCGGCGACGTCGAGGGCTACACCACGTACCTGTACGCCCAGCAGGTGTACCTGCTGCCGTACGCCGTGCTGGTCGTCCCGCTCGCGACCTCGACGTTCCCCCGGATCGCCACCTACGCGGCCACGGCGGACACCGTGCGCCTCGCGCGGGTCTCGGCCGTCACGACGCGCGCGGTGCTGGCCGCCAGTGCGCTGGGGACCGCTGCCGTGCTCGCGGGTGGACCTGCCCTGGCCCGCGTGTTCGCGTGGCTGGCCGAGAAGGACGACCTCGGCGCCCAGGCGGCGGTCGCCGGGGGCATGACGTCCACCCTGACGGCGATGGCCCCCGGCGTCCTCGGCCTGGCCGTGGTCTTCCACGTGTCGCGCACGCTCTACGCCGTGGAGCGCTCCCGCGTCGCCATCGCGGTCAACGCGGTCGCCTGGAGCGCCGTGACGGTGGCGACCCTCGTCGCCGTCCTGACGGTGCCGCCGGGTGCCGTCGTGTTCGCCCGGCTCGGCCTGGGCACGACGATCGGCATGACCGTCGGTGGTGCCGTGGCGCTCGCGGTGCTGGCCCGCACGCTCGGCACGCCGGCGCTGGCGGGCCTCACCCGGACCGTCGTGGTCGTGCTCGCCGGCGCCGCGTCCGGAGCGCTGCTCGGGCGGCTCGTCGCCGACGGCGTCCTCGAGGTGGTCGGGGACGACGCCCTCACCGCGGTGGCGGCCGCTGCCGGCGGTGCGGTCGTCGCGGCCGGGGTCGTGGCCGCCGCCGTGGCGCTCCTCGACCGGTCGACGCTGGTGGGCGTGCTCCGCGCGGAGAGCGCGCCCGCCGCCCCGCGCTGACGGGGCACGTGAGGTGACTCGCACGACGACACGCCCCTGACCGACTGCGCCGGGCCCCGGGTCCGGTAGGGTGGAAGCCCGTGATGGAACGCGCGCATCGACTCTCCGGGCGGTCGGATTCTCTGACCCGGCACATCTTCGTCTCCGGGGGCGTCGCCTCCTCTCTGGGCAAGGGCCTGACGGCCTCCAGCCTCGGTCGGCTCCTGCGTTCTCGAGGCCTGCGGGTCACGATGCAGAAGCTCGACCCCTACCTCAACGTCGACCCGGGCACGATGAACCCCTTCCAGCACGGTGAGGTGTTCGTCACCGAGGACGGCGCCGAGACCGACCTGGACGTCGGGCACTACGAGCGGTTCCTCGACGTGGACCTCGTCGGCTCGGCCAACGTCACCACGGGCCAGGTCTACTCGAACGTGATCGCCAAGGAGCGGCGCGGGGAGTACCTGGGCGACACGGTGCAGGTCATCCCGCACATCACGGACGAGATCAAGGAGCGCATGCGCTCGCAGGCGTCCGACGACGTCGACGTGATCATCACGGAGATCGGCGGGACGGTGGGCGACATCGAGTCGCAGCCGTTCCTCGAGGCCGCGCGGCAGGTCCGCCACGACCTCGGCCGCGACAACGTGTTCTTCCTGCACGTGTCGCTGCTGCCGTACATCGGGCCGTCGGGGGAGCTCAAGACCAAGCCGACGCAGCACTCGGTCGCGGCGCTGCGCAGCATCGGCATCCAGCCCGACGCGATCGTCCTGCGCGCCGACCGTGAGGTCCCCGAGTCGATCAAGCGCAAGATCGCGCTGTTCTGCGACGTCGAGCTCGACTCGGTCGCGATCGCCCGGGACGCCCCGAGCATCTACGACATCCCGCGCGTGCTGCACTCCGAGGGCCTCGACGCGTTCGTCGTCCAGCGGCTCGGTCTGCCGTTCCGCGACGTCGAGTGGAGCGGCTGGGACGCCCTGCTCACGCGCGTGCACTCCCCGGCGCACGAGCTCGAGGTCGCGCTGGTCGGCAAGTACATCGACCTGCCCGACGCCTACCTGTCGGTCACCGAGGCGCTGCGCGCCGGCGGCTTCCACCACGACGCCCGGGTGACGATCCGCTGGGTCCCGTCCGACGACTGCCGCACCCCCGAGGGCGCGCAGGAGGCGCTCGGAGGAGTCGACGCGGTGCTCGTCCCCGGCGGGTTCGGCGTCCGCGGCATCGAGGGCAAGCTCGGTGCGCTGCGCTGGGCACGCGAGCGCAAGGTGCCGACGCTCGGCCTGTGCCTGGGTCTGCAGTGCATGGTCATCGAGTACGCGCGCAACGTCGCCGGTCTCGAGGACGCGTCGTCGACCGAGTTCGACCCCGACACCACGCACCCCGTCATCGCGACGATGGAGGAGCAGCTCACGATCGTCGACGGTGCCGGAGACCTGGGCGGCACCATGCGGCTCGGGGCGTACGACGCCAAGCTCCTGCCCGGCTCGGTCGTGGCCGAGGTGTACGGCGCCGAGAAGGTCTCCGAGCGCCACCGGCACCGGTACGAGGTGAACAACGCCTACCGCGACAAGCTCGAGACCGCGGGCCTCGTGATCTCCGGGGTGTCGCCGGACCGGTCGCTGGTCGAGTTCGTCGAGCTGCCCCGCGAGGAGCACCCGTACTACGTCGCGACCCAGGCGCACCCCGAGTTCAAGTCGCGGCCCACGCGTGCGCACCCGCTGTTCGCCGGGCTGGTCGGCGCGGCGCTCGCGGCGCGGGCCGGCGCGTGAGCGACGACCTCCTCGTCGACGTCCCGCGTGAGCGGGACGTCATGGAGCACCGGCTGCTGCACGACGGGCGGGTGTGGGACCTGGTGTCCGACACCGTGCGTCTCGACGACGGTGACGTCGTGCGTGAGTACGTCGACCACCCGGGGGCGGTCGCGGTGATCGCCCTCGACGAGGACGACCGCGTGCTCCTGCTCTCGCAGTACCGCCACCCCGTGCGGCACGTCCTGTGGGAGCCGCCCGCGGGCCTGCTGGACGTGGAGAACGAGGACCTCGTCGTGGCGGCGGCGCGCGAGCTCGCCGAGGAGGCCGACCTCGTCGCCGGGCGGTGGTGGCGTCTGGTGGAGTTCTTCAGCTCGCCCGGAGGGTCCGACGAGCGCATCACGGTCTTCCTCGCGCGGGACCTGACCCCGGTGCCGGAGGCCGACCGTTTCGTCCGTGGCGAGGAGGAGGCCGACATCGTGCCCGTGTGGGTGCCGCTCGACGACGCCCTCGCCGGTGTGATGGCCGGCCGGCTGCACTGCCCGACGACCGTGACGGGCGTGCTGGCGGCCGCTGCCGCACGTGCCACGGGCTGGTCGGGCCTCGTGGAGGTCACGCCGTCGTGACGTCGCGTGGGGCCCGGAGACGGGCCCCACGCGTGCTCACGCGGCCCGGTGCCGCAGCGTGCCGAGGAAGAGCGCCAGCGTGGCCGTCAGGACGGCGGCGCCGAGCATGTGCAGGTTGACCAGGGCGATCGGCAGCCCGGTGAACAGCTGGACGTAGCCGACGAGTCCCTGGGCGAGCGTGACGCCGAGCAGCACGAGCCCCGCGCGCAGCGGGCGGGCCACGCTCGTCGGGGCCTCGGAGACGGGGACGGGCGCGACGCCCCGTGCCGGCTGCGCCGCACCGTCCGCGCGGACGTACGACGGGGCGAGGACCTCGGCCCGGCGTGCACGGGCGAGCAGCGCCAGCACGACGAGGAGCGTGCCGACGAACGCCCACACCGACAGCGCGTGGACGCGGGCCATGGCGTACGGGTCGACGGCGAAGCGGTAGCCGACCTCGTCGTCGCCCGAGTGCGGCCCCGCGCCGGTGACCACGACACCCAGCACGAGCATGACCGCACCGACGAGCACGAGGCCGCGGGCGACCGTCCGCACCCGCGGGTCCACCACGGGCGTGACCGGTCCGTCGCCCTCCCGGGTGCGGACCAGCACCCACGCCGAGACGGCCACGAGGACCATCGACAGCAGGAAGTGCGAGCCGACGACCGCGGGGTGCAGGTCCACGAGCACCGTGATGCCCCCGATCACGGCCTGCACCACGACACCGACGAGCGGTGCCCACGCCCACAGCCGGTAGTCCCGCGAGCGGGAGAAGTTGCGTCCCGCGAGCAGCGCGACCGCCAGGGCGACGACGACGAGCACACCGGTCAGCGTCCGGTTGCCGAACTCGATGATGGGGTGGATCCCCATCTCCGAGTGGAACTCGGGCGTGAAGCGTCCCGGCTCGCAGTACGGCCACGTGGAGCAGCCGAGGCCCGACCCCGTCAGACGCACGGCACCGCCCGTGACGACGATGCCGATCTGGGCGACGAGGTTGGCGACGACCGCGCGGGTCGTCCACCGCGGCCGCAGCCGGTCGAGCGCCGCGTCCGTCCTCGTGACGGCCGCCCGGAGGCGGCCCGTGGGCGCCGGCACGGGCGACGGCTTCGACGCGGGCGAGGGGGCGGTGCTGGTCACGGGGTCCAGGGTAAGTCGCGAGCCCTGTCGGCCTGGCGTGTCCGGACGACCCGGTCGTGCGGCGTACGTCTCATCGCCGTCATGGGGTCGGGCGGGGTCAGTGCCAGCGGAACAGCCGCGCGGCGAGCGCGCCCAGAGCGGCCGTCCAGCCGACGAGCACGAGCACCGGGAGCAGGGGCAGCGTGCCGTCGAGGAGCGCGCCGCGCATCACGTCCCCGAGCGCGCCCGACGGGAGCCACGCGGCCAGCGTCGCGAAGGGCCCGGGCAGCCGGTCGGCCGGCAGGATGACGCCGCCGCCGAGCGCGAGCACGAGCAGCAGCAGGTTCGCGAGTGCCAGGACGGCCTCGGCGCGCAGGGTGCCGGCCACGAGCAGGGCCAGCGCGGTGAACGCGGCGGTCCCCAGCACCAGCCCGACCAGCGCGAGCGCTGCGCCGACCGGGTCCGGTCGCCATCCGAGGGCCAGCGCCGCGGCCGCGATGAGCACCACCTGGACGGCCTCGACCGCGAGCACACCCAGCACCTTGCCCGCGAGCAGCCCACCGCGTCCCAGCGGTGTCGTCGCCAGCAGACGCAGCACGCCGTTGCGCCGGTCGAACGCCGTGGCGATGGCCTGCGACGTGAAGGACGCGGTCATCACGGCGAGGGCCAGCACGCCCGGTGCCAGCAGGTCGATGCGCGCGTCACCGCCCGTGTCGATCTCGATGAACGAGGCCCGGACGAGCCCGACGAGGGTCAGCACCGGGATGACCACGGCCACGAGCACCTGCTCGCCGTTGCGCAGGATCATGCGGGCCTCGAACGCGGCCTGAGCCGCGACGCGGCGCGCGGCGGGTGCTGCCGCGGGCGTCGTGCCGTCGGTGGTGGTCGTCATCGCAGGCTCCGGCCGGTCAGGTCGAGGAACACGTCCTCGAGGGTGCGTCGCCCCAGGTCCAGCCGTGTCACGAGGACCCCGCGCTCGGCGAGCCACGCGGTCGTGGCCGCCACGGTGCCCGGGACGACCGCACCGGTCACGGTGAGCGACGTCCCGGACCGGCGCTCCACCACGAACCGCTCGCCGAGCCGCTCGCCCAGACCCGTGGGGTCGACCTCGGTCGCCGTCTGCACGACGAGCCTCGCGGCGCCCTCCGGGTCGGCACCCGCGGTCAGCAGCTCCGGCACGCTGCCCCGGGCGATCACCGTGCCGTGGTCGACGACGACGACGTGGTCCGCGACGTCCTGCGCCTCCTCCATGAGGTGCGTCGTGAGGATGACCGCCGCACCGCCGTCGCGCAGCTCGCGGACGAGCTCCCACACGGCGAGGCGGGACTGCGGGTCCATCCCGGCGCTCGGCTCGTCGAGGAACACGACGCGGGGCCGTCCGACCACGGCGACGGCCAGCGCGAGCCGCTGGCGCTGGCCACCGGACAGCCGCCGCACCGTCGTGCGGGCGAACGCGCCGAGCCCCAGTCGCTCGGCCAGCGCGTCCGTGTCGAGCGGGCTCGCGTACATGCGTGCCACGTGGTCGAGCATCTCCCGCGCCCGCACGCCGGTCGGCAGGCCGCCGTCCTGCAGCATCACGCCGACGGCGGGCCGCAGTGCGGCCGCGTCGGCGACGGGGTCGAGACCGAGGACGCGCACCGTGCCCGCATCGGGCGCGCGCAGGCCCTCGCAGCACTCGACGGTCGTGGTCTTCCCCGCGCCGTTGGGGCCGAGGACGGCCGTGACGCGGCCGGCCTGCGCGCAGAGGTCGAGGCCGTCGACCACGCGGCGCCCGTCGTAGCTCTTGACGAGGCCGCGGACCTCGACGGCAGGGGAGTGCGGCACAGGGCGGGAGTCTAGGTGCTCGCGCACGTCGGGGTCGTGCGCGGTGGTGTCCTCGTCGTGGACAGCGCGAACGGCGCATGCCCGGTGCGCTCTAGCCTTCCCGCCAGGGGGCGCGTCCGGATCGTCCCCGTACGCCCGAGCCAGGCCGGGGAGGCCACGTGGTCACGTACCGCATCGACACGACGACGCTGCGAGAGGTCCCGCAGGACGTCACCGCGACGTGGGAGCACGTGGAGCGTCTCGAGCGACGGGGGGCGGAGGGCGACGGTGAGCGCGTCGTGTGGCTCCGGATCCTCGGGGCGCTCGTGTCCGCCGAGCGGCTCGCGTGGTCCGACGTCGTCCGGCACGGCGGACCGGCGTCGCTCGCCGCGGTGCCGCGTCCGGGGGACGAGGACGTCCCGGCCGGGGCGTGGCGCCCGCTGCTGCGGCTGGCCCAGGTCCTGCACTGGCGGAATCGGCTCGACGACGCAGACCTCGTCGTGGAGGCGGTCCGCCGCGCGGCGCAGTCCGTCGCGGTCCGTCCCGACGTCGACGACGCGACGCGGCGCGACTGCTCCGCCGTCCTGGCGTTCGCCGACCAGGGGCAGGGCAAGGTCCGCTACGACGCGGGACGTTGCGTCGAGGCCGTCCACCTGTTCTCGTCGGCGCTCGAGCGGCGCTCGCGCGACGGTGCACCGGCGGACCAGGTCGAGTCGAGCCGGATCGCGCTCGCGGCGGCGAGCAGCCGCGCCGCCAGCGGTAGCGCGGTGCACAGCCCGTGGGAGGACGCGCGGGTGTGACGTGCGGCACCTTCGGCGCCCGGTAGGGGGCGCAGGAAGGTACGCCTTGCTTGCGGGGATGGATTTCGGCAACAAGGATGTTGCCGATATCGAGCGCTGTCCTGCGTTCGTCCCGTGCGGAGCCTCCAGGCCCCGTGCCTCGGTTCCCCGGGAGGTGCGCATGACCGGTCCCACGCCCGTCGTCGACCGCACCCCCGACTCCGCGCTCGACCACGAGGCGTCGACCCGGCGCCGCATCCTGCAGATCGTCGCCGCCGACGGCCCCGTCAGCGCCGCCGACCTCGCGAGCGCGCTGGACCTCGCGGCAGCCGGGGTGCGCCGGCACCTGCAGGCCCTCGAGGACGCCGACCAGGTGACCGTCCACCGCGGTCGCGAGGCGTCGCGAGGCCGTGGTCGGCCCGCACGTCGCTACGTCGTCACCGGCGAGGGGCAGGCGGTGCTCTCGCACCGCTACGCGGAGATCGCCGCGGACGCCCTCACCTTCCTCGCGCGGACGGCCGGACCGCAGGCCGTCGAGCAGTTCGCCGAGCACCGTGTGCGTGAGCTCGAGGAGCGGCACGCGGCAGTCGTGGACGCCGCCGGGCCGGACGTCGCGGCGCGCGCCGAGGCGCTCGCGCAGGCGCTCGCGGCGGACGGGTACGCCGCGTCCGTGCGCCCCGTGCCGGGGACCTCCGTCGTCCAGCTCTGCCAGGGGCACTGCCCCGTGCAGGACGTGGCCGCGCAGTTCCCCGCGCTCTGCGAGGCCGAGACGCGCGCGTTCGGACGCCTCCTCGGTGTGCACGTCCAGCGGCTGTCGACCCTGACGTCCGGCGGGCACGTGTGCACCACGAGCATCCCGACCGTCCCGATGCGGACGGCGGACCCGCGCGGCGCCGGACCCCCCGACGACCCCGCCCCGGGCACGACGGCCGACGCCGCCGGCCCCCCACCGACCTCGAACCCACCCGCCCCCGTGCACTCGACGGAAGGACCGACACGATGAGCGCACCCACGGACGACACGGCCACCCGGCCGGCGGCCGCAGAGCCGCTGAGCCAGGACGAGGCCATCGCCTCGATCGGCAACTACACCTTCGGCTGGCACGACCCCGACGTCGCCGGCTCGGTCGCGCGCCGCGGCCTGTCCGAGGACGTCGTGCGCGACATCTCGCGGCTCAAGAACGAGCCCGAGTGGATGCTCAAGATGCGTCTGAAGTCGCTGCGCCTGTTCGACAAGAAGCCCATGCCCTGGTGGGGCGCGGACCTCTCGGGCATCGACTTCGACAACATCAAGTACTTCGTGCGCTCGACCGAGAAGCAGGCCACCAGCTGGGAGGACCTGCCCGAGGACATCAAGAACACGTACGACCGCCTCGGCATCCCGGAGGCGGAGAAGCAGCGGCTCGTCGCCGGGGTCGCGGCGCAGTACGAGTCCGAGGTCGTCTACCACCAGATCCAGGAGTCGCTCGAGGAGCAGGGCGTCATCTTCCTCGACACCGACACGGCGCTGCGCGAGCACCCCGAGATCTTCGAGCAGTACTTCGGCTCGGTCATCCCGCCCGGGGACAACAAGTTCGCGTCGCTCAACACCGCGGTGTGGTCGGGTGGCTCGTTCGTCTACGTGCCGCCGGGCGTGCACGTCGAGATCCCGCTGCAGGCCTACTTCCGGATCAACACCGAGAACATGGGCCAGTTCGAGCGGACGCTGATCATCGCCGACGAGGGCTCGTACGTGCACTACGTCGAGGGCTGCACCGCGCCGATCTACCAGTCGGACTCGCTGCACTCCGCGGTCGTCGAGATCATCGTCAAGAAGAACGCCCGCGTGCGGTACACGACCATCCAGAACTGGTCGAACAACGTCTACAACCTCGTGACCAAGCGGGCGACCGCGGCCGAGGGCGCGACGATGGAGTGGGTCGACGGCAACATCGGCTCCAAGGTGACCATGAAGTACCCCGCCATCTACCTCATGGGGGAGCACGCACGCGGCGAGACGCTCTCGATCGCGTTCGCGGGTGAGGGCCAGCACCAGGACGCGGGCTCGAAGATGGTGCACGCCGCACCGCACACGTCGTCGTCGATCGTCTCCAAGTCGGTCGCGCGCGGCGGCGGGCGGACGTCGTACCGCGGCCTCGTGCAGATCCTCGAGGGTGCCGAGCACTCGGCGTCCAACGTGCTGTGCGACGCTCTGCTCGTCGACCAGATCTCGCGCTCCGACACCTACCCGTACGTCGACGTCCGCGAGGACGACGTGTCGATGGGTCACGAGGCCACGGTCTCCCGCGTGAGCGAGGACCAGCTGTTCTACCTGATGTCCCGAGGCATGACCGAGACCGAGGCCATGGCCATGATCGTGCGCGGGTTCGTCGAGCCCATCGCGCGCGAGCTGCCCATGGAGTACGCGCTCGAGCTCAACCGCCTCATCGAGCTCCAGATGGAAGGGGCCGTCGGCTGATGACGACCACCACGAACGAGACGGCACCCACCGCGGGCCTCTCGACCGACCACTCCCGCGCGGTCGCCGACGGCGCGCACACGCACGGCGGCCTCGTGCCCGAGGCGTCGCGCGCGGCGCGGCCCACGAGCTTCGACGTCGCCGACTTCCCCGTGCCCACCGGGCGCGAGGAGGAGTGGCGCTTCGCCCCCGTCGACCGGTTCGCCGGCCTGTTCGCGGCGGCGACCGACGGCGTCCTGCCGGGCCGCGGCGTCCTGACCACGGTCGTCGAGGCGCCCGAGGTGCGGGTCGAGATCGTCGACCGCGACGACGCGCGCCTCGGCACGGCCGGCAAGCCGGGCGACCGCGCGGCGGTGACCGCGTGGGCGTCGTTCGAGCGCGCCACCGTCGTGACGCTGCCGCGCGAGTCCGTGTCCTCCAAGGTCACGTCGATCGTCGTCGAGGGTGTCGAAGGTGCGGGCCTGGCCG
>Ga0233363_1000613_pt1 | contig 15391 bp, 13 predicted proteins | sample ElkDunMinimDraft_18_FD_191534 | JGI IMG/M metagenome (GOLD analysis project Ga0233363, IMG submission 191534) | Fecal eukaryotic communites from dung pellets of Tule Elk in California, USA - Elk Dung C16 | ecosystem: Host-associated > Mammals > Digestive system > Large intestine > Fecal | place... | reverse complement strand
CCCCCGAATCAGACCCGTTCCAACGTAAAGGACTACCAATGAACACTCGCTTGGCTCTGCTGTTTCCTCTCACGCTGTTGATGGCTGGCTGCTCGACCGGCGCCTGGTTCAAATTGCCCGAAGACACCCGCCTGGTGGTCGACGAGAGACCCACGAGCTTCGATGAAGGTCTGGTGCGCAGCCGTCCGTTTTCCTGGGCCGCGGCCGGTGGGATTCCTTACCGGCTGGTCGATCAGCAGTCACAGACGGTCAACAGCGGCAAGCTGCACAGCCGCTTCCGGGTGCCTTCGATCTTCTGGCCGCCAGTGGGTATCGCTTATTGGCCGATGGGCTACGGCCAGCGTTGCTATGACCTCACCGGCAGCGAACCGCGCACCTGTACCTACGAGGATTTCCGCGAGCTGCGGTTGAACGAGCGTATGCGCCGCTGACTTTATCTCAAGGCCGGGCTACCGGCCTTTTTAATCGATCAGATTGCCACCAACCCGCGCACCCCGTCCGCTGCCATACTCTCGCCACGCCCTTGCTGGATGATCTCGCCGCGGCTCATCACCAGATACTGGTCGGCCAGTTCTGCGGCGAAGTCATAGAACTGTTCGACCAGCAAGATGGCCATGTCGCCGCGGGCGGCGAGCTTCTTGATCACTGCGCCGATCTCCTTGATCACCGAGGGCTGGATGCCTTCGGTGGGCTCGTCGAGGATCAGCAGGCGCGGGCGGCTGGCCAGGGCGCGGCCGATGGCCAGTTGTTGCTGCTGGCCGCCGGAGAGGTCACCACCGCGGCGGTGCTTCATCTCCTTGAGCACCGGGAACAGCTCGTAGATGAACTCGGGTACTTCCTTGGCCTCGCTGGCGCTGAAGCGAGAGAGGCCCATCAGCAGGTTTTCCTCCACCGTCAGGCGCGGGAAGATTTCGCGGCCCTGGGGCACGTAGGCGATGCCGGCCTGCACGCGCTGGTGCGGTTTGAAGGCGGTAATGGGTTTGTCTTCCCAGCACACGGTGCCTTCCTTGGCCGGAATCAGGCCCATCAGGCATTTGAGCAGCGTGGTCTTGCCGACGCCGTTGCGCCCGAGCAGGCAGGTGACTTCGCCGACTTTCGCCTCGAACGACAGGCCGCGCAGGATGTGGCTGCCGCCGTAGTACTGGTGCAGTTGCTGGACTTGGAGCATGTCGATGTCCTTGTTCGTGATTGCGCGTGGAAAAGGCTGCGCCTTTTTCGGTGGATAAGCCTGCGGCGTTATCCACCCTACGTTCGGCTGGGTAGGGTGGATGGCCGAAGCCATCCACCGCATGCTCAACGCCCCAGATACACCTCGATCACGCGCTCATCGTTCTGCACGGTTTCGAGCGAGCCTTCGGCCAGCACCTGGCCCTGGTGCAGCACGGTGACCTGATCGGCGATGCTGCCGACGAAGCCCATGTCGTGCTCCACCACCATCAGCGAGTGCTTGCGCGCCAGGCTCTTGAACAGCTCGGCGGTGAACTCGGTCTCGGCGTCGGTCATGCCGGCCACCGGTTCGTCGAGCAGCAGCAGTGTCGGGTCCTGCATCAGCAACATGCCGATTTCGAGGAACTGCTTCTGGCCATGGGACAGCAAGCCCGCCGGGCGACGGCGTTCGTGGCCGAGGCGGATGGTGTCGAGCACCTCGTCGATGCGGTCGCGCTGCTCGCCGCTGAGCTTTGCCCTGAGGCTGGCCCACACCGACTTGTCGGTCTTCTGCGCCAGTTCCAGATTCTCGAATACGCTCAGCGCCTCGAACACCGTCGGCTTCTGGAACTTGCGGCCGATGCCTGCCTCAGCGATTTCCACCTCGCTCATGCGGGTCAGGTCGAGGGTGTCGCCGAAGAACGCCGTGCCGCTGTCGGGACGGGTCTTGCCGGTGATCACATCCATCATGGTGGTCTTGCCGGCGCCGTTGGGGCCGATGATGCAGCGCAGCTCGCCGACGCCGATGTACAGGCTGAGGTCGGTCAGTGCCTTGAAGCCGTCGAAGCTGACGTTGATGTCTTCCAGACTCAGGATGGTGCCGTGGCGGGCGTCCAATCCTTCGCTCTTTACACGGCCGAGGCCGATGGCGTCGCGTCCGCCGCCGCTCAGCCCACTCGCATCGACCGGTTCGATAAGTTCGGGTACGGGTGCAATTTTCATTGTTCGCCCCTCCGGCGCAGCAATCCGATCACGCCTTTCGGCAGGTACAGGGTGACGACGATGAACAGCGCGCCGAGCGCGAACAGCCAGTATTCGGGGAAGGCCACGGTGAACCAGCTCTTCATGCCATTGACCAGGCCGGCGCCCAGCAGCGGGCCAATCAGCGTGCCGCGCCCGCCGAGGGCCACCCAGACGGCGGCTTCGATGGACTGAGTGGGCGCCATCTCGCTGGGGTTGATGATTCCCACCTGCGGTACATAGAGCGCACCGGCCAGGCCGCAGAGCACCGCGCTCAACACCCAGATGAACAGCTTGTAGCCGCGTGGGTCGTAGCCGCAGAACATCAGGCGGTTTTCCGCATCACGCACCGCGGTCAGCACCCGGCCGAACTTGCTCTGCGCCAGCCGCCAGCCCAGATAAAGGCTGCCGACCAGCAGCGCCACGGTGGCCAGGAACAACGCCGCGCGAGTGCCGGTTGCGGTGATGTCGAAGCCGAGGATGCGGGTGAAGCCGGTGAAGCCGTTGTTGCCGCCGAAACCGGTTTCGTTGCGGAAGAACAGCAGCATGCCGGCGAAGGTCAGCGCCTGGGTCATGATCGAGAAATACACGCCCTTGATCCGCGAGCGGAAGGCGAAGTAGCCGAACACGAAGGCCAGCAATCCCGGCACCAGCACCACCAGGCACATGGCCCAGAGAAAGCTGGAGGTGCCGTACCAGTACCAGGGCAGCTCGTTCCAGGCGAGGAAGCTCATGAATGCGGGCAACCCATCGCCTGCGCTCTGGCGCATCAGGTACATGCCCATGGCGTAGCCGCCGAGGGCGAAGAACAGACCGTGGCCGAGGGACAGCAGCCCCGCGTAACCCCAGACCAGATCCAGCGCCAGGGCGACGATGGCGTAGCAGAGGATCTTGCCCACCAGCGTCAGCGTATAGGCCGATACGTGCAACGCGTGGTCGGCTGGCAGCAGGTGCAGCAGCGGCATGGCCACGAGGATGGCGAGCACCACACCGAGCGCGGCGACGGTGAGTTTCGGGCCGGCTTTCTGCGCGGCGGTGATGGCGAGTGGCTGGTTCAATCGATGACCCTCCCCTTGAGAGCGAAGAGGCCCTGCGGACGCTTCTGGATGAACAGGATGATCAGCGCGAGGATCAGGATCTTGCCCAGCACGGCGCCGATCTGCGGTTCGAGAATCTTGTTGGCTATCCCTAAGCCGAAGGCGGCGAAGATGCTGCCGGCCAGCTGGCCGACACCGCCGAGCACCACCACCAGGAAGGAATCGATGATGTAGCCCTGGCCGAGGTCCGGGCCGACGTTGCCGATCTGCGACAGCGCCACGCCGCCGAGGCCGGCAATGCCGGAGCCCAGGCCGAAGGCCATCATGTCGATGCGCCCGGTGGGCACGCCGCAGCAGGCGGCCATGTTGCGGTTCTGGGTGACCGCACGCACGTTCAGGCCCAGGCGCGTCTTGTTCAGCAGCAGCCAGGTCAGCAGCACCACGCACAGCGCAAAGCCGATGATCACCATGCGGTTGTAGGGCAGCACCAGGTTCGGCAGCACCTGCCAGCCGCCGGAGAGCCAGGCCGGGTTGGCCACTTCCACGTTCTGCGCGCCGAAGGTGACGCGTACCAGCTGGATCAGGATCAGGCTGATGCCCCAGGTCGCCAGCAGGGTTTCCAGCGGTCGGCCATACAGGTGGCGGATCACTGTGCGCTCCAGCGCCATTCCGATGGCGGCGGTGACGAAGAAGGCCACCGGCAGCGCCACCAGCGGGTAGAACGCCAGGGCGTCGGGGGCGAGACGTGCCATCAGCACCTGCACCATGTAGGTGGTGTAGGCGCCGAGCATCAGCATCTCGCCGTGGGCCATGTTGATTACCCCGAGCAGGCCGAAGGTGATGGCCAGGCCCAGCGCCGCCAGCAGCAGGATCGAACCCAGCGAAAGCCCGCTGAAGGCCTGGCCGAGCAGCTCACCGATCAGCAGCTTGCGCTTGACCTGCGCCAGGCTGGTTTCGGCGGCCTTGCGTACGGCGGCATCGGTTTCAGCCTCATCGGCCAGCAGGTTTTCCAGCCGCACGCGGGCCATGGGCGCGCCGCTCTCGCCGAGCAGGCGCACGGCAGCCAGGCGCACCGCGGGATCGGCGGCGGTCAGTTGCAGGTTGGCGAGGGTGAGGGTCAGGGCTTCGCTCACCGCCGGGTCGTCTTCCGCTGCGAGGCGCTGCTCGAGCAATGGCAGCTGCTCGGGCGTGGCGCTGCGCTGCAGGCGTTTGGCGGCGCTGAGGCGTTGCGCCGGGTCTTCGGCGAACAGTTGGTGGCTGGCCAGCGCGGTATTCAGCAGGCCGCGCAGGCGGTTGTTCAGCCGCAGCGTCTTCGGGGTGCCGGCGGGTTGCGCATCGCCTTCGAGGGCGCGGTAGCTACCGCTTTCCTCGATGAAGGGTGTCTTGTTCGAGTCGATGGCGACGCGGTTGGCGCGCAGCGCTTCGAGCAGTGGCAGGCGCTGCGGTGCGGGCGCGGCGGCCCAGGCTTCCAGCAGTTTCGCCTGTTTGGCCGGGCTCGCCTTGGCGTAGTCGGCCGCGTCTCCGGCGTGGGCTGCCCAGGGCAGGGCCAGCAGGATCAACAGAAGGATTCGATAGAGGGCAGTGTTCATCTTTGCATTCCCCAGGGGGCGCCGGGTGCTCTCTTGATGGAGCTTGTGGCGTGGGAAGGTGGATTAGAAAAGCGTCGACTCCGCGTCCCGATCCACCTACGAAAGCCGAGTGGTCGCCAGGTGGATGGCGCTTCGTCCATCCACCGCAACCGCATCGGTCAGTTCGACTTCACCGCGTAGTCCGGCTTCTTGTCGTTACCCGGGATGTACGGGCTCCACGGCTGGGCGCGGACCGGGCTTTCGGTTTCCCAGACCACCGAGAACTGGCCGTCCTCCTGGACCTCGCCGATCATCACCGGCTTGTGCAGGTGATGATTGGTCTTGTCCATGGTCAGGGTGTAGCCGCTCGGCGCTTCGAAGGTCTGGCCGTAGATGGCCTCGCGCACCTTGTCGACGTCGGTGGTGCCGGCCTGCTCGACGGCCTGTGCCCACATGTGGATGCCCACGTAGGTGGCTTCCATCGGGTCGTTGGTCACCGCCTTGTCGGCGCCCGGCAGGCCCTTGGCCTTGGCGTAGGCCTTCCACTTGTCGACGAAGCTGCTGTTGACCGGGTTTTCCACCGACTGGAAGTAATTCCAGGCCGCCAGATGGCCGACCAGCGGCTTGGTGTCGATACCGCGCAATTCCTCTTCACCCACGGAGAAGGCCACCACCGGCACCTCGGTGGCGTCCAGGCCCTGGTTGGCCAGTTCCTTGTAGAACGGCACGTTTGAGTCGCCGTTGATGGTCGAGACCACGGCGGTCTTGCCGCCGGCGGAGAACTTCTTGATGTTGGCGACGATGGTCTGGTAATCGCTGTGGCCGAATGGCGTGTAGACCTCTTCGATGCTCGACTCCGGCACGCCCTTGCTGATCAGGAAGGCGCGCAGGATCTTGTTGGTGGTGCGCGGGTAGACGTAGTCGGTGCCCAACAGGAAGAAGCGCTCGGCGCTACCGCCGTCCTCGCTCATCAGGTACTCGACGGCCGGGATGGCCTGCTGGTTCGGTGCCGCGCCGGTGTAAAAGACGTTGGGCGACAGCTCCTCGCCTTCATATTGCACGGGATAGAACAGCAGGCCGTTCAGTTCCTCGTAGACCGGCAGCACCGATTTGCGTGAAACCGAAGTCCAGCAGCCGAAGGTCACCGCGACCTTGTCCTGGGTCAGCAGCTGGCGCCCGCGCTCGGCGAACAGCGGCCAATTGGAGGCCGGGTCGACCACCACCGGTTCGAGCTGTTTGCCGAGCACGCCGCCCTTGGCGTTGATCTCGTCGATGGTCATCAGCGCCATGTCCTTCAGGGATGTTTCCGAGATGGCCATGGTGCCGGACAGCGAATGCAGGATGCCGACCTTGATGGTTTCGGCGGCCTGTAGCGTGAACGGGAACAGCCCGCTGAGCATCAGCGCACTGGCGGCAAGGGTGGTTTTGAGCAAGGGACGGCGCTTCATCGGGCGAATCTCCATCGGGGATTTGTTCACCACAGCATGAAGGCCATCGCCTGGGGGGGTTATACGCACCCTTACGTATATAAGTACGTCATTTGACGTATACGGCCAGTGCTCCGTTATGGTGCATGCTCGTGCCTTATGAAGACATCTTGGTGCATCCTTCGACCTCTGACCCCCACCCGGCCGCCTGGCGCCTGTGTCTGGGCGCCCCAAGCCGGCCCTGTAACGGGGCAGGGCACGCTCCTTGCAGGTGCGCTTGCCCACGCACCCGAAGATTCCGCCGTGCACGCCAACGGACCCCAGCGCATCGTCAACATCCGCCGCGACTACAACGCGCTGGTGGCCGACGAGACGCGCGAAGACTACGCCTTGCGCTACACCCCTCGAGCATTTCGCAAATGGTCGGAAGGGCGCGTGGCCAATACGGCGCTGGGCACCCTGTCATTCCTGGTGCTGGAGGCGATCGGCGCCACGCTGGTGCTCAACTACGGGTTCACCAACAGCCTCTGGGCGATCCTCTCGATGAGCCTGGTGATCTTCCTCACCGGACTGCCGATCAGCTACTACGCCGCACGTCATGGCATCGACATGGACCTGCTGACCCGCGCCGCCGGCTTCGGTTATATCGGCTCGACCATCACCTCGCTGATCTACGCCAGTTTCACCTTCCTGTTCTTTGCCCTGGAAGCGGCCGTGATGGCGGTGGCCCTGGAGATGTATTTCGGGATTCCGCTGAGCCTCGCCTACGTCGCCAGCGCATTGGTGGTGATTCCGCTGGCGCTTTACGGCATCACCCAGATCAGCCGGATCCAGTCATGGACGCAGCCGCTGTGGCTGGTGCTGCTGCTGGTTCCCTATGTCGCGGTGTTGATCGCACATCCGCAGCTTCCGTTGGAGCTGGCGGGTTTCAGTGGCGAAAAGGCCGGTAACAGTTTCGATCTGCTGTCGTTCGGGTTGGCCTGCACCCTGGTGCTGGCGCTGGTCACCCAGGTGGGCGAGCAGGTCGACTACCTGCGTTTTCTGCCGGAAAAGACGGCAGCCAACCGCCGGCGCTGGTGGGCCGCGTTGTTGCTCGCCGGACCCGGCTGGATAGTGCCTGGCGCGCTGAAGATGCTTGGCGGCGCGCTGCTGGCAGTGCTCGCTCTGCAATACGGCGTAGCGGCCGAACATGCAGCAGAACCGGCGCAGATGTATCGGGTGGCCTGGGAGCATGTGTTCGTCGATCCGCGCTGGGCGATGGCGGCGATGGTGCTGCTGGTGGTGGTTTCGCAGGTGAAGATCAACATCACCAACGCCTATGCCGGCTCCCTGGCCTGGTCCAACTTCTTCGCGCGAATCACCCATAGCCATCCGGGCCGGGTGGTGTGGCTGGTATTCAACGTCGGTATCGCGTTGATGCTGCTAGAGCTGGGCGTGGTCCAGGCGATCGACAAGGTGCTGGGGCTGTACGCCAACGTGGCCATCGCCTGGATCGGCGCGATGGCCGCCGACCTGGTGATCAACAAGCCGCTGGGACTGTCGCCGCGGCTGATCGAGTTCAAGCGCGCGCATCTGCACAACGTCAATCCGGTGGGTGTCGGCGCCATGTTGCTGGCCTCGCTGTTGTCGATCACCGCCTATACCGGCACCTTCGGACCGCTGCCCCAGGCGCTGGCGCCGTTGATCGCGCTGGGCACCGCGCTGGTTGTGGCGCCCTTGCTGGCATGGTGGACCAAAGGCCGCTACTACATTGCGCGCGAGCCCGAGCCGCAATTGCTGTACCCCTACGTGCAGGCGGGTACGGTCGAGTGCGGCGTCTGCGGCAACGCTTACGAGATGCCGGACATGGCCTTCTGTCCGGCCTACTCGGCGCCCATCTGCTCGCTGTGCTGCTCGCTGGACGCGCGCTGCGGCGACCTCTGCAAGCAGCCGCGCTCGCTGGTCGAACGGATCGAACAGCGGATTGGTGAGCTGTTCCCAGGCGTCGCCATGCCACGCCTGCAGACGCGTCTACTGCATTACCTGCTGGTGTTCGGCTTGATGATTCTGGTGACCGCCGGCGCCCTGGCCCTGGTCTACGGACAGGTTGCCCACGGCTTGACCGACAACGCCGCAGATGCCGTGCAAACCCTGGAGCAGGGCTTCATCAAGGCCTTCTGGATTCTTGCGCTGTTTGTCGGTGTGCTGGCCTGGTGGGTGGTGCTCAACCGCGAGAGCCGCCACGTGGCATTGGAGGAGTCGCGGCGCCAGACTCACCTGCTGGTGCAGGAAATCGACGCGCACCGCGCCACCGACGCCGAATTGCAGAAAGCCAAGGAGGCCGCCGAAGCCGCCAGCGCCGCCAAGAGTCGCTACGTTACCGGCCTGTCCCACGAGCTGCGCACGCCGCTGAACAGTATTCTCGGCTATAGCCAGATACTGCGCCGCGACAGCAGCCTGCCCGCGCGGCATCAGGACGGCCTGGCAACCATCCACCGCAGTGGCGCGCACCTGCTGTCGCTGATCGACGGTTTGCTGGACGTGGCGCGCATCGAGGCCGGCAAGCTCAACCTCGAACCCAGCGAAATCGATTTCGCCGAATTCGTCGAGCAGTTGGGCAAGATGTGTGCGCCACAGGCGCTCGAAAAGGGCCTGCGCTTCGAGCTCAAGCGCAGTGCCGGTTTGCCGGCCGTGGTGCGCGGCGACGAGAAACGGCTGCGGCAGATCCTCATCAATCTGCTCGGCAACGCTGTGCGCTATACCGAGAGCGGCACCGTGACCCTGAGCGTGGCGTACCTGCGCCAGACGGCCACCTTCGAGATCTGCGATACCGGCATCGGCATGGAGGCCGAGCAGCTGGAGCGGCTGTTCCAGCCCTTCGAACGCGGCGATCCGAGCCGCGTCGACCACGGCCTGGGTCTTGGCCTGACCATCTCGCGAATGCTCACCGTGCTGATGGGCGGCGAGCTGACGGTGCGCAGCGAGCCGGGTCAGGGCAGCCGCTTTCAGCTGCGCCTGTACCTGCCTGCGGTGCGCGTACCGCAGGCCCTGCTGGCCCAGGAGCACGACATCGTTGGCTACCAGGGGCCGCGTCGGCGCGTGCTGGTGGTGGACGATCACCTCGAACATCGGCAGGTGCTTGCCGGTCTGTTGGAGCCGCTGGGCTTCGAAATGCACATGGCCGCCAGTGGCCAGGAGGCGTTAAGTCAGGTCTCGCTGGTCAACCCCGACCTGATCCTCATGGACCTGTCGATGCCGGTCATGGACGGCTGGCAGACCAGCCGCCTGATCCGCCATTCGGTGGGCTCCCTGGCGCCGATCATCATCGTTTCGGCCAATGCCTTCGCAGATGGTGGCGAGCACCGCCTCGATCCTGCCTGCAGTGACTACCTGGCCAAGCCGGTCCATGGCCCAGCGCTGCTGGAAAAGATCCGCCTGCATCTGGGCCTCGAATGGCAACGCCGTGAACCCGCCGAACCCGCGCCTGCCGCGCTCGATCTGCCCGCCATGGCCCTGGCCGAGCTGGGTGAGCTGGTCGCCCTCGGCTACGTCCGCGGCGTGCTGGATCGCCTGGATCGGCTGCAGCGCGAAGAACCGGGTTGCGCCGCCGTGATCGAGCAGCTGCGCGGGCTGGCCAGGCGCTTTCAACTGGACGAACTGGCGCGTTGCCTGGCGCAAGCCACACCGCGCAGCGAGAGCCATGCCGTGGAGCCGTCACCTTGAACATCATCGAGCCCTGCGAACCGAGTGTCGTGATGATCGTCGACGACCTGCCGGACAATCTGGCGCTACTGTCCGACGCCCTGGAGCAGGTCGGCCACATGGTGCTGGTGGCGCTGAACGGCACCACCGCGCTGGAACGCATGACCCGGCTGAAACCCGACATCGTCCTGCTCGATGCCTTGATGCCGGGGATCGACGGTTTCGAGACCTGCCGGCGGATCAAGGCTCGCCCCGAATTCGAGGACGTGCCCGTGGTGTTCATGACTTCACTCACCGAGAGCGAGCATGTGCTGGAAGGCTTCGCCGCCGGAGGCGTGGATTACGTGACCAAACCGATCGTCCCCGAGCAGGTGCTGGCGCGGGTGGCCTCGCATCTGCGTACCGCCCGTTCGTTACGTGACGCGCGCCTGGCCGGCCAGCAGCCGCCCGTACGCGGTGCGGGCGCAGTACGCGAGGCGCTGGTCCGGCGTTATCAGCTCACCGCACGCGAGGTGGAAGTGCTCGAGTGGGTGGCCTACGGCAAGACCAACCGCGACATCGGGGATATCCTCGGCCTCAGTCCGCGTACGGTGAACAAGCACCTGGAGCACGTCTACGTGAAGCTCGGCGTGGAGACTCGCCTTGCCGCCGCCACGCTGGCCATCGCCATGGGAGTCGCGCGCTGATGCAAGCCCGTATCGAACCGGATGACGGCTGGCGCGCCGAGCTCACGCTGCGTTTCGAGCAGCGCGGGCCACGTACGGTGCTGGCTGGGCGACGCCACCATGGCCCGCTCACCGTACAGCGACCGTTCTATCCCGAAGGCGCGCCGTGCCACACCTACCTGCTGCACCCCCCGGGCGGGGTGGTCGGCGGGGATCGCCTGCAGCTGGATATCACCCTTGAGCCCGGCAGCCATGCGCTGCTGACGATGCCGGGCGCTACCAAGTTCTACCGCAGCGCCGGTGCCACTTCGCTGCTGCAGCAGCATTTCCACGTGGGCGAAGACGCCGCGCTGGAGTGGCTGCCCCAGGACAACATCCTTTTTCCCGGAGCCAAGGCGCGGCTGGAAAGCCGTTTTCATCTGGCGCCGGGGGCGCGTCTGCTGGCCTGGGAAACCCTGTGCCTGGGCCGACCGGTGATGGGCGAAACCTTCGACCACGGCCGCCTCGACAGCTTGCTGACTGTGGAGCGTGACGGCCTGCCGCTGTTGCACGAGCGCCTGCGGTTGGACGGCGGCCAGCTGGACAAACTACGCGGCCTGCCGCTGCTCGGCACCTTCTGTATCGCCCCTGCCACGGCGGCGCTGCTCGATTCCGCACGTGAGCTGCTCGAAGGCCTGCCGCACCCGGCGGGCGCGACGCTGCTCGACCAAGATCTGCTGGTGGTGCGTCTGCTCGATGACGACAACCAGCGCCTGCAATCCACCCTGCAGCGGCTCTGGCACGCCCTGCGCCCGGTCGTCACCGGCCTGGCGCCGTGCCCACCGCGCATCTGGGCAACCTGAGGGAAGAAAATGGAACTGACCCCGAGAGAGAAAGACAAGCTGCTGCTGTTCACCGCGGCGCTGCTCGCCGAGCGCCGCCTGGCCCGCGGGCTGAGATTGAATTACCCCGAGGCCGTGGCGCTGATCAGCGCCACGGTGATGGAGGGCGCCCGCGATGGCCGCACGGTCGCCGAGCTGATGGAAACGGGCCGCCAGGTGCTGAGCCGCGACCAGGTCATGGATGGCGTGCCCGAGATGATCCCCGACGTGCAGGTCGAGGCGACCTTCCCTGACGGCACCAAGCTGGTGACCGTGCATGACCCGATCATCTGAGCCGGATTCGCAGGCACAGCCATAACCAGGAACCGCGCGGCAGGCACTGGCCACCGCGCGGCGCGGGAAAAAGACAGGAGAACAGGATGATCCCCGGAGAAATCCAGGTCGCCGCCGGCGACATCGAACTGAACGAGGGCCGCGAGCGGGTGACGCTGACGGTGGCCAATCACGGTGACCGGCCGGTGCAGGTCGGCTCGCATTACCACTTCTACGAGGTCAACCCGATGCTGATGTTCGAACGCGAGCAGGCACGTGGTTTCCGCCTCGATATCGCCGCCGGCACCGCCGTGCGCTTCGAGCCCGGCCAGGCGCGCACCGTCACGTTGGTGGCGCTGGCCGGCAAGCGCGAGGTCTACGGCTTTCGCGGTGCGGTGATGGGCCCGCTGGAGGTGCAGGCATGAGCCGTATTTCCAGGCAGGCCTATGCCGACATGTTTGGCCCCACCGTAGGCGACCGCGTGCGCCTGGCCGATACCGAGCTGTGGGTGCACGTCGAGCAGGACTTCACGATATACGGCGAAGAAGTGAAGTTCGGCGGAGGCAAGGTGATTCGCGATGGCATGGGCCAAGGCCAGATGGTCGCCGCTGAGTGCGTCGACCTGGTGCTGACCAACGCTCTGATCATCGACCATTGGGGCATCGTCAAGGCCGATATCGGCGTCAAGAACGGTCGCATCGCCGCCATCGGCAAGGCGGGCAATCCGGATATCCAGCCCGGTGTAACCATCCCGGTCGGCCCGGCCACCGAGGTCATCGCCGCCGAAGGCAAGATCGTCACCGCCGGCGGCATCGATGCGCACATCCACTTCATCTGTCCGCAGCAGGCCGAGGAGGCACTGGTCTCCGGCGTCACCACCATGCTCGGCGGTGGTACCGGGCCGGCCACTGGCACCAACGCCACCACCTGCACGCCGGGCCCCTGGTACCTCGCGCGCATGTTGCAGGCCGTCGACAGCCTGCCGGTCAACGTCGGGCTGTTGGGCAAGGGCAACGTCTCGCGCCCCGAAGCGCTGCGCGAGCAGATCGCCGCCGGTGCCATCGGCCTCAAGCTGCACGAGGATTGGGGCTCGACGCCGGCCGCCATCGACTGCTGCCTGGGCGTCGCCGAAGAGACCGACACCCAGGTGGCGATCCATACCGACACGCTCAACGAGTCCGGTTTCGTCGAGGACACCCTCAACGCCATCGGCGACCGCACCATCCACACCTTCCACACCGAAGGTGCAGGTGGCGGCCACGCGCCGGACATCATCACCGCCTGTGCCCATGCCAACGTGCTGCCGTCGTCCACCAACCCGACGCTGCCCTACACGGTGAACACCGTGGACGAGCACCTGGACATGCTGATGGTCTGCCATCACCTCGACCCGAGCATCGCCGAGGACGTGGCCTTCGCCGAGTCGCGCATCCGCCGCGAGACCATCGCCGCCGAAGATATCCTGCATGACATCGGCGCCTTTTCCATGACCTCGTCGGACTCGCAGGCGATGGGCCGCGTCGGTGAAGTGGTGCTGCGTACCTGGCAGGTCGCGCACAAGATGAAGCTGCAGCGCGGGCCGCTGGCGCAGGATTCCGCCTACAGCGACAACTTCCGGGTCAAGCGCTACATCGCCAAGTACACCATCAACCCGGCGCTCAGCCATGGCATCGCCCATGAGGTCGGCTCCGTCGAGGTCGGCAAGCTGGCCGATCTGGTGCTGTGGTCGCCAGCGTTCTTCGGTGTGAAACCGGCGCTGGTGATCAAGGGCGGAATGATCGCCACCGCGCCCATGGGCGACATCAACGCCTCGATTCCCACCCCGCAGCCGGTGCACTACCGGCCGATGTTCGGTGCGCTCGGCGCGGCGCGGCATGCCACTCGCATGACCTTCCTGCCCAAGGCTGCGCTGGCTGCCGGCGTGCCGGAGCAGCTGCGGCTGGCCAGCCTGATCGGCGAGGTCCGCGGCTGCCGCAGCGTGCGCAAGACCGACATGGTGCACAACGGCCTGCTGCCGAAGATCGAGGTGGACTCACAGACCTACCAGGTGCGCGCCGATGGCGAGCTGCTGGTGTGCGAGCCGGCCGAGATGCTGCCGATGGCCCAACGTTATTTCCTGTTCTGATCTTTGTTGTGAGGTTCCCATGCTTCGATTGACCCGCCGCCTCGACGCGGCCAGCACGGCAACCGCCAGTGCCACGCTCAATCTCGACACCCGCATCAAGAGCCGGGTGCGTATCCAGCTGGACGACGGCCGCGACGCTGGCCTGTTCCTCGAGCGCGGCCAGCTGCTGCGCGGCGGCGAATTGCTGGGCGACGACGAAGGCCATGAAGTGGTGCAGGTGATCGCCGCGCCCGAAACGGTCTCCACCGTCTATTGCAGCGACCCGCTGCAGCTGGCCCGCGCCTGCTACCACCTGGGCAATCGCCACGTGCCGCTGCAGATCGCCGCCGGCTTCGTTCGCTACCAGCACGACCATGTGCTGGATGACATGCTTCGCGGTTTCGGCCTCGACCCGCAGGTCGAGCAGGCGCCGTTCGAGCCGGAAGCTGGCGCCTACCAGAGCGGTGGCCACGGCCATTCCCACTCGCACTCCCATTCCCATGGCCACGACGCGCACCCTTTCGTGCGCGCGCCCGGTCACCACGCACATTGATCCCTTTTGGAGAAACCCATGAAAAACCTGTTTGCCCTCGCTCTGCTGCTGGCCGCCGGCTCGGCATTCGCTCACCCAGGTCATGATCATGGCCACGGGCTGGAATCGATCCAGGCCGGCCTGCTGCATCCGCTGACCGGTATCGACCATTTACTGATGCTGCTGGGCAGCGGCGTGCTGGCGGCGCTCACTGGTCGCACCCTGGCGCTGCCACTGGCGACCATCGTTGCCCTGGCCGGTGGCGCGGTGCTGGGTCAGGCGCTCGGCGGCCTGGTCGGAATGGAGACACTGATTCTGCTGTCGTTGGTGGTGGCCGGTGCCGCCCTACTGGTGAAACGCGGTCGCGGTGTGCTGGCTGCGTTCCTGCCGGCGCTGGCCCTGGCTCATGGCTGGGCCCATGGCGTCGAGGCTGACGGCACCGCATTCGGCATCTTTGCCGCCGGCTTCCTGCTGGTCAGCTGCCTGCTACTGGCCGCGGGCTTTGGTGCCGGGCTGTGGCTGCGTCGATTGCCAGCCGTGCAGAAGGTGGCTGGCTCCGCGCTGATCGCCAGTGCCGCCGTGATGTTCGCCGGCTGATGAGCCACGACCTGCAACTGCTGCGCCTGTTGCAGCTGGCCAGTTCCAGCCTGCCGGTGGGTGGTTACACCTACTCGCAGGGTCTGGAGTGGGCGGTGGAAGCCGGCTGGGTGCAGGGCGCCGAAGGCTTTGCCCGCTGGCAGCGCGAGCAGATCGAGGAAACCCTGGTTCACCTCGACTGGCCACTGCTGGCGCGCCTGTATGCCGCCTGCGAGCGCTCCGAAGCGGCTGCTTTCGAGCGCTGGAGCCGGCTGCTGCTGGCCAGCCGCGAAACCCACGAACTGCGCCAGGAGGAGCGCCAGCGCGGGCAGGCCTTTGCCCGGCTGCTGGCCGGCTGGCAGCTTGGTCAGCAGGCTGACTGGCAGCCGAGCATTGCCCTGACCCAGCTTGGCGGCTGCGCCTGGCTGGCGGTGCAATGGCAGATTCCGCTGCGCTCATTGGCCCTCGGCATCGCCTGGAGCTGGCTGGAAGGCGCGGTGAT
>Ga0233363_1000611_pt1 | contig 15478 bp, 13 predicted proteins | sample ElkDunMinimDraft_18_FD_191534 | JGI IMG/M metagenome (GOLD analysis project Ga0233363, IMG submission 191534) | Fecal eukaryotic communites from dung pellets of Tule Elk in California, USA - Elk Dung C16 | ecosystem: Host-associated > Mammals > Digestive system > Large intestine > Fecal | place... | reverse complement strand
GATCGTCGAGCGTGCCCCGTGGGTCGACGTGGTCTTCGGGACGCACAACCTCGACGTGCTGCCCGCGCTGCTGGAGAGGTCCCGGCACAACGCGGCGGCCGAGGTGGAGATCGCCGAGTCGCTGCAAGTCTTCCCGAGCACGCTCCCGACGCGTCGCGAGTCGGTGTACGCGGGCTGGGTGTCGATCAGCGTCGGGTGCAACAACACGTGCACGTTCTGCATCGTCCCCCACCTGCGCGGCAAGGAGCGCGACCGACGACCGGGCGAGATCCTCGCCGAGGTCGAGGCGCTCGTCGCGACCGGGGCGATCGAGGTCACCCTGCTGGGCCAGAACGTCAACTCGTACGGCGTGGGCTTCGGGGACCGGCACGCGTTCGGCAAGCTGCTGCGCGCGGTGGGTGCCGTCCCCGGGCTCGAGCGGGTCCGCTTCACCTCGCCGCACCCGGCCGCGTTCACCGACGACGTGATCGACGCGATGGCGGACACCCCCACGGTCATGCCGCAGCTGCACATGCCCCTGCAGTCGGGCTCCGACAGGGTGCTGCGCGCGATGCGCCGCTCCTACCGGTCCGACCGGTTCCTCGGGATCCTCGAGCGCGTCCGCGCCGCGATCCCGCACGCGGCGATCACGACGGACGTGATCGTCGGGTTCCCGGGCGAGACGGAGGAGGACTTCCTCGAGACGCTGCGCGTCGTCGAGGCCGCGCGGTTCTCGTCCGCGTTCACCTTCCAGTACTCGCCCCGCCCCGGTACGCCTGCCGCCGACCTGCCCGACCAGCTCCCGAAGGACGTGGTGCAGGAGCGGTACGAGCGGCTGGTCGCGCTGCAGGAGCGCATCTCGGGCGAGGAGAACGCCGCCCAGGTCGGACGCCGGGTCGACGTCCTCGTCGCGCAGGGGGAGGGCCGCAAGGACGGCGCGACGGCCCGCATCTCGGGCCGTGCCCAGGACAACCGGCTCGTGCACCTCGCGCTGCCCGCGGCTCTGGCACCGGCCGACGCACCGCGGCCCGGCGACCTCGTGACCGTCGAGGTCACCCGGTCCGCGCCCCACCACCTCGTGGCGGACTCCGCGCTGGCACCCGGGGGGACGTTCCTGGTGCGGCGCACCCGGGCCGGCGACGCCTGGCAGGCGCGTGCCGAGGGCCGCGAGGAGCACGCCCACGGCGACGCGGGCACGGGCTGCGGCACGACCGGTGCCGCGACCGGCGCACCCGCGGGTCCTGTCGTGCTCGGGCTGCCGGGGATCGGCCGCCCGACCGTCTGAGAGGCACCGCCGCCCGCTGTCCGGGCGCCCGTGCGGGCACGCGCGGGAACCGGGCCCTTGGGACCACGTCGCCGCACGCGGTGAGGTCTTCAATGGGGTGAGGCAACGCCGTCGTCCCGCGGCGCCCGCAGCGTCCCGTGGAGCCGTGATGTCCGAGGTCTTCCTCTTCCTCGCCCAGCAGCCTGTCCTCCTGCTCTTCATCGTCATCGGCGTCGGCTCCGCCGTCGGGCACGTCAAGGTCCGCGGTGTCGGGCTGAGTGCGGCCGCGGTCCTGTTCCTCGCGATCGCGTTGTCGGCATGGGCGTCGTCGTACGGCGTCGACCTCGAGATCACCGAGGCGCTGGGCACCCTGGGCCTCGCGCTGTTCACGTTCTGCGTCGGGCTCGTCTCGGGCGCGACCTTCTTCTCCTCGCTGCGCCGCAGCCTCGGTCCCATCCTCGCCATGGCCGGCGTGCTCGCGGCCAGCGGCGGCGTCGCCGTGGTGGTCGGAGGTCTGCTCGGCCTCGACCGCGCGGTGGTCGCGGGAGCCTGGGCGGGGGCGGTGACGAACACACCTGCGCTCGCGGCCGCGCGCGACGCCGCGGGCGACGCGACCGGGCCCACCATCGGGTACGCCGTGACGTACCTGTTCGGTGTCGTCGGGATGCTCGTCGCCGTGTCCGCCGCGCTGCGCCACCGCGAGCGGGACACCGACGCGCCGCCGACGCTCGTCACCCGCACCGTGCGCGTCGAGGTGACCGGCCAACCACGCATCCAGGACCTCGAGGAGCTGCACGGCGACCGCATCAAGTTCTCGCGGGTACGGCGCGGCGAGGAGTCGCCCATCCGGACGGCGGACGCCACCGACCTGCTGCTGCTCGACGACCTCGTCACCGTCGTCGGGCCGACCGAGGAGGTCGACGCGGTCACGCGCGAGCTGGGGCACGCGTCGTCGCACCGTCTCGAGGCGGACCGGCTGTACCTCGACATGCGTCGCGTCACGGTCTCGGACGAGCGGGCCGCCGGCCACACGATCGCCGAGCTGGACCTCCTCCACCGGTTCGGCGCCACGATCTCCCGCGTGCGCCGCGGCGACGTGGACGTGGTCGCCACCGACGACTTCCAGCTCCAGCTCGGTGACCGCGTGCGCGTCATCGCGCCCCGGGAGCGCATGGCGGAGGTCTCGGCGTGGTTCGGCGACTCCTCGCGCGGGCTGTCCGACATCATGCCGGTCGTGCTGGGCGTCGGCATGGCCTTGGGGATCCTGCTGGGCACGGCGGCGATCCCGGTGGGCGGCAGCGTCTTCAAGATCGGGTCCGCGGCGGGCACGCTCCTCGTCGGCCTGGTGCTCGGCCGCATCGGCCGCATCGGCCCGGTGGTCACCGCGATGCCGTACACGGCGGCACAGGCCATCGCCGAGCTCGGCCTGCTCGTCTTCCTCGCACAGGCGGGCTCCAAGGCCGGTGCACAGATCGGGGCCGCCTTCACGTCGGGCGACTGGTTGCGCATCCTCGCGCTCGGGGTGGTAGTCACGGCAGTCGTCGCTGCCGGGTTGTACGTCGTCATGCGGCGCGTCTTCGCGATCGGGGGGACGCGGCTCTCGGGCATCATGGGCGGCGCGCAGACCCAGCCCGCGGTCCTGGCGTTCGCCAACGCACGCACCGGGTACGACGCGCGCGTGGCACTCGGCTACGCCCTCGTGTACCCCGCGGCGATGATCACCAAGATCATCGTGGGCCGCATCCTCGGCGGCCTGTGACTCAGTTGTCCGGCACGTCGGCGGGAGGGGCGCCGTCCGCGGGCACGACGGGGTCGAGCGCGGCGAAGAGCTGCACCCCGGTCCCCAGGCCGCACGCGAGCAGCTGCGCCAGCTGGACGTCGGTGACGCCGGGCTCGAGGTCGGCGGAGACCTCGGCGTAGACCGCGAGCATCCCCTCCTCCTCGCGGACGTACGCCTTCGGCCAGATGCGCTCGCGGTTCCAGTCGTTGATCGCCAGCGCGAGGGCACGGCGCTGCTCCAGCGGCAGCGACCGGTGCCACCGCCCCCGCACCTGGAGGATCTCCTGCTGCTCACCGAGCAGCAGGAACCAGAAGCGGCTGCCGTCCCAGGTGCCCGTGAGGTCGCCGTCGTCGTCGACGACGAACCGGTACCCGCGCGCGAGGAGGTAGTCGGCGACCCGGTCGCGCGTCAGCGGGCGTGGCGGCTCGTCGTCGAGCGAGTGGCCCTTGGTCGGCTTCGGCAGCCCGCCCAGGACGCGCAGGAGCCAGCCGGGCGTGCTCACGGCGCCGTCCCCGCCGGGTCCGGGTACCGCTCGTCGAGCGCGTCGAACAGCATGCTCCCGGTCGACAGGCCGCAGAACAGCATCTGGCTCAGCTGGGCGTCGGTCGCGCCGTGCTCGAGGTCGGTGGCGACCTCGGCGACGACGTGGACGCGGCCGTTGTCACGCACGCGCACGTACGCCTTGGGCCAGATGCGCTCGGCGTTCCACTCGTTGCACAGGTCGAGCACCTCCTCGAGCCGTTCGATCGCCAGCTCGCGGTGCCACTGGCCGCGCACCTGCAGGATCTCGGCCTGCTGTCCGAACAGGAAGAAGTAGAACAGGCGGCCTCGCCACAGGCCACCGAGGTCCCCGTCGTTGTCGATGAAGTACGAGAACTGGTTGTCGGTCATCCACGACGCGATCCGCGCGGGCGACACCGCGGTGGGGACGGTGCTCCCGTGCTCGGCCGTGCCCAGCTCGCGGACGAGGAGCTCGGCGACCCGGTCGTGCAGCTCGACGTCGTCGACCTGGGCGAGCGACGCGTCCGCCGCCGGGCGTGCACCGACCCATCGGCGGGCGAGCTGACGGAACCACCCCATGCGCCGACCCTACCTGCCACCGCCGACGCCCGGCCCGCCGGTCCGCGGCCTCCGGCAGCGCCGGCGCGTGCCCGGGCGTGCCCGGTCCTGCCCGCCAGGGCGTTACGGTCGGTCCGTGCTCGTCGCCGCCGCCCTCGTCCCGGACACCGTGCTGCTGCTGCCCGGTGCAGCCGGGCGCGGTCCCGACGACCCCGAGCTCGTCGCCCTGCGCTCCGCGGCGGCGACCGCGGTGGCCCGTGCCGTCGGCCGCGCGGCCCGGGTGGTCGTCGTCGCGCCGGGACCCGCCGACAGGTCGGTCACCGGCGTGGTCCGTGCGGGAGCGGCCGCCGCGGGTGTGCCCGACCACCTGCTGGACGGCGAGGTGCCGCAGGTGCGGCTCGGCAGCGCGCCGGGTGCCCCGCCGGACGCCCCCGGCCCACCGGGTACGGGTGCGGCCACCGGGCTGCGGCTCGCGCTCGACGCGGGGGTGCCGGCCTCACGGCTCCACGTCGTCGAGGTGGCCCCGGGGCGCGTCGCCCCGTTGCGGGACGTCGGCGGGTCGCTGACCTCCGACGGGCCGACCGCGCTCGTCGTCGTGGGGTCCGGCGCGGCGAGGCACGGGAACGACGCGCCGCTGCCGCACGACGACCGTGCGGCCGGGACGGAGCGCGAGCTGCTCGCGGCGTTCCGCGCGGGCGGCGCCGCGGCACGGGACGCGCTCGCGGGCCTCGACGTCGCGCACGCGGCGGCTCTCGGGGTGACCGGCTGGGCGCCGTGGCAGGTGCTCGTCGGGGCGCTGGACGCGGGCGGCGCCGACGTGCCCGCGCCGGACGTCGAGCACGCCACGGTGTGGCGCGGTGCGGCGCACGCCGTCGTCGCGTGGCAGGGCGCGTCGTGAGCCTCGTGGTCGCCGTGGTGGGCCCCACGGCGACGGGGAAGTCCGAGCTCGCGCTGGACCTCGCGCAGGCGCTGGGAGCCGAGGTCGTCAACACCGACGCGATGCAGCTCTACCGGGGGATGGACGTCGGGACGGCGAAGCTGGCGCCGGACGAGCGACGGGGCGTGCCGCACCACCTGCTGGACGTGCTCGACCCGCGCGAGGAGGCGTCGGTCGCCGACTACCAGGACAGCGCACGCGGTGTGCTGGCGGACCTCGCCCGCCGCCGGGTCCGGGCCGTCGCGGTCGGTGGGTCGGGGCTGTACGTCCGGGCGCTGCTCGACCGCATGGAGTTCCCGGGGACCGACCCGCAGCTGAGGGCGACGCTCGAGCAGCGGGTCGAGGACGAGGGCTCCCGAGCGCTGCACGCCGAGCTCGCCGTGGCCGACCCCGTCGCGGCCGAGGGCATCGGACCGCGGAACGCCCGGCGCATCGTCCGCGCCCTCGAGGTCATCGCCCTGACGGGCCGGCCGTACTCCGCGAGCCTCCCGAGCCACGAGTACGAGGTCCCGGCGCTGCAGATCGGTCTCGACTGCGACCGCGCCGCGCTCGACACGCGGATCGGGCGCCGTGTGGAGCGGATGTGGGACGAGGGCCTCCTCGAGGAGGTCCGGCGGCTCGCGGAGCACGGGATGGGACGCACCGCGTCGCGCGCGGTCGGCTACGCCCAGGCACTCGCCCAGCTGGAGGGCGACCTCGACGAGGACGCCGCCCGGGCCGCGACGGCCGCCGGCACACGGCGTCTGGCGCGCAAGCAGATGGGGTGGTTCGGCCGCGATCCGCGGGTGCACTGGCTCGACGCGCAGGCGCCGGACCTCGTCGAGCGGGCGCTCGACCTCGTGGCGGCCGCCGACGCGGGTCTGCTGCCCCCGACGGACCCGGGCACGCCCGTCCGCCGTACGCTGGGTTCGTGACCACGCCGACCGCCCCGAGTCCCGTCGCGACCACCGGCGCGCTGCACGCCGACGGACCGCGCGCGGGCACGCTCGCGGTGACCAAGGGCCACGGCACGCAGAACGACTTCGTGCTCCTCGACGACCGCGACGGCGAGGTCGAGCTCACGGCGGCGCTGGTCCGACAGCTGTGCGACCGGCGTGCCGGGCTGGGCGCGGACGGCGTGATCCGGCTGGTCGCGACGCAGCGGCTCGGCGAGGCGGCCGCAGCGGCGGGCAGCACGACGTGGTTCATGGACTACCGCAACGCCGACGGGTCGGTCGCGCAGATGTGCGGCAACGGTGTCCGGGTCTTCGCGCGGTACGCGCACCGGCTCGGCCTGTGGGACCCGGCGGCGGGACCGCTGGACGTCGGGACGCGCGCAGGCGTGCGGACCGTCGTGGCCACGCGTCCCGAGAGCGGGGGCGAGCCCTGGTTCACCGTCGGGATGGGCGCGGTCGTGCTCCCGGCGGGGCCGGCGGCGCTCGGGTCGGGTGGCGACGCGCAGGTGCACGTCGCCGGTCTGGCCGTGACGCGCCCCGGGCTGTCCGTCGACGTCGGCAACCCGCACACGGTCGTCGTGCTCGCGCAGGAGTCGGACCTGGACGCCGCCGACCTGACCGTGCCTCCCGACGTGGACCCCGTCCCGGCCGACGGCACGAACGTCGAGCTCGTGGTGCCGCTGGGGGAGCGCACGTCGGCCGACGGCACCGTCGTCGGACGCATCCGCATGCGGGTGCACGAGCGCGGCGTCGGCGAGACGCGCTCGTGCGGCACCGGCGCCGTGGCCGCAGCCGCCGCCGTGCGCGCCTGGGGCGGTCCGCAGGCCCCCGGCGTGTGGCTCGTCGACGTCCCGGGCGGCACCGTGCGCGTCACGCTGCACGGCGACGGCCGGGCCGACCTCGCCGGACCGGCGGTGCTCGTGGCCGACGCCACGGTGGACCTGGCCGCGCTGCCCGCGTGACCGTGACGCTCACCGCCGACCAGATCGGGGGCCCGCTGGGGGAGCGCGCGACCCTCCTGCAGGTGTCGAGCGCGTTCTGCGCACCGTGCCGGACGGCGCACCGGGTCCTGGCGCGTGTCGCGGACGCCGTGCCGGGCGTGCGTCACGTGGACGTCGACGTGGCGGACGCCCCCGCGCTCGCGGCGACCCTCGAGGTCACGGCGACGCCGACGGTCGTGGTGCTCGACGCCGCGGGGGCGGTGGTCGTGCGGGCGCAGGGCGTGCCGACGTCGTCTCAGGTGGTCGGAGCGCTGGCGATCGCGCTCCCGGAGGCCGGTGCGCCGTCCGGTCGCTCGGTCGGGGGGACGCCCACGCGCGGTGCGACGGCAGCGGCCCCGAGCGCGAGGACCGCCGTGAGGGCGAACGCCAGCACGAACGGGCCCGGGTCGGCGTAGCCCTCGTCGCCACCCGCGGCGACGAACACGACTCCCGACAGGGCGAGCGCGAGCGCCGCACCGACCGAGTCGGCGATCGAGTTGGCGGCGCTGTTGCGGCCCTGGTCCTGCGGCGCGGACCACCCCAGCAGGAGCACGTTCAGCCGCGAGGACCCGATCCCCATCCCGGCTCCCGAGGCCGTCCAGACGACGACCAGAGCCCAGGCCGGCAGGCCGAGCGCCGTCACGGCGGCCGCGCCCGCGACGCCCACGAGCACGAGGGCCGTCCCGATCCGCACCGCGGTCCTGCTCGGCAACCTGGAGCCGAGCCGCCCCTGGACCACGGAGGCGCCCGACCAGGCGAGCGCGGCGGTCGACAGGCCCAGCCCGCTCGCGGTCGTGCCCCAGCCGTCGCGCTCGACCAGCAGGTACGGCACGTACACCTGAGCCCCGAAGAACGCGCCCGACAGCATCAGGCGCGTGGTGATGACGCCCGGCAGGCCGGGGAGGGCCCGCAGGGCGCCGCGGGGCAGCAGCGGGCGCGCGGCCGCGAGCGCGACGAGCACCGCGGCGATCGCGACGACCTGCGACCAGGGTGGCGGCAACGGCGCGGCGAGGTTGAGCGCGAGGACCGCGACCGCGACGAGCACGGACCAGCCGACGCGGCGCACCGCGTCGTCCGGCTCGCGGTCCGTGCGCGGACCGGACGCGTCCTGGACGGCAGCACCGAGCCCGCGGACCGCCCCGAGCAGGGGGACCGTGGCGGGCACCACGAGGATCGCGACGCCCAGGAACACCCAGCGCCACCCGGCGACGTCCGCGACGAGGCCCGCGAGCGACGGACCGACCACCGACGGCAGCACCCAGGCGGTCGAGAACCAGGCGAACACCCGCGGGTGCAGCACCGGGGGGTAGGCCCGTGCGACGGCGACGAGCAGCGTCACGTTGACGACCCCGCCCCCCAGGCCCTGCGCCAGGCGCCCGACCACGAGGACGGGCATGTGGACGGCGGACCCGGCGACCACCAGACCGACGACGAAGAGCGCGACGCCGGCCGCGAAGGGCGCGGCAGGTCCGCGCCGGTCCGACCACGCGCCTGCGACGACCATCCCGACGACCCCCGTCGCCAGGGGGCCGGCGAAGGCGAACGCGTACAGCGCCCGTCCGTCGAGGACGTCGGCGACCTGCGGCATCACGGTCGTGACGGCGAACGACTCGAACGCCACCAGCACCACGAGCGCGAACATCGCGTACGCGGTGGTGCGGCGGGCGCGCCACATCGCGTCGGGCGAGGTGTCGCCCGTGCGTGGGCTCATGGTGCGAACCGCAGCACGCGGAACCCCTTGGCGCTCGCCTCACGGGTCGTCGGCAGTCCGGCCTCGTCGGTCAGCCAGCGCTGGAGCGGGTCGGCCCCGAGGTTGCGGCCCACGACGAGCCACGCCTCGCCGCCGGGCGCGACGCGGGGGAGCCAGTGGGTGAGCAGCGCGCGCAGCGCGGGCTTGCCGATGCGCACCGGCGGGTTGGACCACAGGGTGGCGAACCGCACGTCCTCGGGGACGCCGTCGGGGGTCGTCGCCACCACGTTGCGCAGACCGAGACGCGCGGCGTTGCGCCGGACGAGGTCGAGGGCGCGCTCGTTGACGTCGACGGCCCACACGCGGGCGTCGGGGGACTGCAGCGCGAGCGTGAGCGCGACCGGTCCCCAGCCGCACCCCAGGTCGAGCAGGTCGCCGCCCGACGGCGGCGGGGGGACGGTGCGCAGGAGCACCTGCGTCCCGAGGTCGACGTGGTCGGGCGAGAACACGCCTCCGGCGGTCTCGACCTCCAGGTCGCGGCCCGCCAGCCGCACGTGCAGCGTCCGGCGCTGCTCGGCGGAGGCCGGCCGGGCCGTGAAGTAGTGGTCGCCCTGCGGGTCGTCGGTGCCGCTCACCGGACCGAGGCTAACGGTGCGCGGGCACTGTGCCTGCAGCGAAATCCCGTCGCGGGCGTCGTACGTGCGTGCGATCCTGGACACAGCCGACCGCCGACGAGAGGACCCGCGTGGACGACCGAGAGCACACCACCGACGAGGCGCTGGACGCGCCGGCGCGCAGCGCTCAGGAGGTGGCCGACGACGTCGTCGCTCGTGTGCTCGCCCGGGCCGGTACCGCGGTGCAGGACGGCGGCACGTCGCACACGTCGTACGACGGGGACCAGCTGGACCTCGAGGAGCGCACGTCGCTGCGGCGCGTGGCCGGCCTGTCGACCGAGCTCCAGGACGTCTCCGAGGTCGAGTACCGCCAGCTGCGGCTCGAGAGGGTCGTGCTGGTGGGCCTGTGGGGCGCGGGCACCGCGGAGGAGGCGGAGAACTCGCTGCGCGAGCTCGCGGCGCTCGCCGAGACGGCCGGTTCCGAGGTGCTCGACGGCCTGCTGCAGCGTCGGCGTACCCCGGACCCCGGGACGTTCCTCGGCTCGGGCAAGGCCGCCGAGCTCGCGACCCTCGTGGCCGCTGTCGGCGCCGACACCGTCGTGGTCGACGGCGAGCTGGCGCCGTCGCAGCGCCGCTCGCTCGAGGACATCGTCAAGGTCAAGGTCGTCGACCGCACGGCGCTGATCCTCGACATCTTCGCGCAGCACGCCAAGTCCCGGGAGGGCAAGGCGCAGGTCGAGCTCGCGCAGCTCGAGTACCTGCTGCCGCGTCTGCGCGGCTGGGGCGAGTCGATGAGCCGGCAGGCCGGTGGCCAGGTCGGCGGTGCCGGTGCCGGCATGGGGTCGCGTGGTCCCGGTGAGACGAAGATCGAGCTGGACCGGCGGCGCATCCGCACCCGCATGGCGAAGCTGCGCCGCGAGATCGCGGCGATGGCGCCTGCGCGCGCCACCAAGCGCGCCTCGCGCGAGCGCAACGCGATCCCGTCGGTCGCGATCGCCGGCTACACCAACGCGGGCAAGTCCTCGCTGCTCAACCGGCTGACGCACGCCGGCGTGCTGGTCGAGAACGCGCTGTTCGCGACGCTGGACCCCACGGTGCGGCGCGCCGAGGCGGCCGACGGGCGCGTGTACACGCTCGTCGACACGGTGGGCTTCGTGCGTCACCTGCCGCACCAGCTGGTCGAGGCGTTCCGCTCGACGCTCGAGGAGGTGGCGGCCGCCGACCTGATCCTGCACGTCGTCGACGCGGCGCACCCGGACCCGGAGGGGCAGATCGCCGCCGTCAGGCACGTCTTCGCGGACATCCCGGGCGCGATGGACGTGCCCGAGATCATCGTCCTCAACAAGGCGGACCTCGCCTCACCGGAGGCGGTGGCCCGCCTCCGCTCGCGCGAGGTGCACTCGATCGTCGTCTCCGCACGCACCGGCGAGGGGATCGAGGAGCTCGGCGCGCTGATCGCGGACCAGCTCCCGCGGCCCGGCGTGCAGGTCGAGGTCGTCGTGCCGTACACGCGGGGCGACCTCGTCAACCGCGTGCACGAGAACGGCGAGATCGACGTCGAGGAGCACACGGCGACGGGCACGCGGCTGCGGGCCCGCGTCGACGCGGGCCTCGCGGCCGAGCTCGAGGCTGCAGCGCGCACCGTCTGACGCCTCGGGCCGCCACGGCGGACGCCGGCGTCGGTGGGCACGACTACGCTGACGCGGTGCTCGAGCCAGATCCGTCGTCCGCCCCGGACGCTGACGACGGCGCACGCGCCGCCCAGGCGGCCGCCGAGGTCGACGACCTGCTCGACCTGGCCGTCGGCGCCCTCGGCGGCGGGCGGCGGGACGGGCAGCACGCGATGGCGCAGGCCGTCGCCGACGCGCTGCGCACGGGGGAGCACCTGCTCGTGCAGGCCGGCACCGGGACCGGGAAGTCGCTCGGCTACCTCGTGCCCGCCGTGCGTCATGCCGTCCAGGCCGACGAGCGCGTCGTCGTGTCGACCGCGACGCTGGCGCTGCAGCGCCAGGTCCTGACGCGCGACCTGCCACTGGTCACCACGGCCCTCGCCTCCCGCCTGCCACGCGCCGCGAACATCGCCCTGCTCAAGGGCTGGCACAACTACCTGTGCGTCCACAAGGTCGCCGGTGGCTACCCCGCCGAGGACCAGGGCACCCTCTTCGACGTCCCCGAGCCGCCCGGTGCCGCCGAGCACCCTGCCCCCGTGGAGGGGGACGGTGACACGGCCCGCGAGACGCTCGGGGAGCAGGTCGTGCGGGCGCGCGCCTGGGCCGCCGAGACGACCACGGGCGACCGTGACGAGCTCGTCCCCGGCGTGACCGACCGCGCGTGGCGGCAGGTGTCGGTCACCGCCATGGAGTGCCTCGGCGGCGTGTGCCCGATGCTGTCCGAGTGCTTCCCCGAGGCGGCGCGGGCGCGCTCGCGCGAGGCCGACGTCGTCGTCACCAACCACGCGATGCTCGGCATCGCGGCGTCCGGGTCGCCCGGCGTGCTGCCCGAGCACCAGGTCGTGATCGTCGACGAGGCGCACGAGCTGGCCGACCGGGTCACAGCGCAGGCGACGGCGGAGCTCTCGCTGCCCACCATCGAGCACGCCGCGCGCCTCGCGCGCCGGCACGGGGGCGTCCCGACGACGGACCTCGACACCGCGGCGCAGCACCTCGCGAGCGTCATCGTGCCGCTGCCCGAGGGTCGGTTCCCGCGGGGTCTGCCCGAGGACGTGCAGCTCGCCGTCGCGGCGGTCCGGGACGCCGCACGGACGCTGATGACCGCGCTCAAGCCCGACTCGGCGACGCGCGACGACGGCGGCCGCAAGATGGCGGTCTCGGCGATGCTCGCCCTGTTCGAGGTCGCCGAGCGGATGGCGGCGGACCCGGAGCAGAACGCGTCGACCGTGCTGTGGTGCGCGCGTGGCGAGGACCGTCGGGGGATACCGACCACGCGGCTGCACGCGGCGCCACTCGCGGTCGCCGGCCTCGTGCGGACGCACCTGCTCACCGGACGCACCGCGGTCCTGACGTCCGCGACGCTGACCCTCGGTGGGTCGTTCGACCCGGCCGCGCGCTCCGTCGGGCTCGCGCTGCGGCCCGACGCGGCGCCCGTCGGCCCGGCGGCGCTCGGGGGCGCGGCACGGACACCCGACGCCGACGTGCCGACGACGGGACGGGACGGGGCCGCGCCGCCTGCCGCGACTGCTGCCGACGGCGTGGCGCCCTGGCGGGGCCTCGACGTCGGCAGCCCGTTCGACTACCCGCGGCAGGGCATCTGCTACATCGCTCGTCGGCTGCCGCCGCCCGGCCGGGAGGCGGCGACGGAGGCACAGCTCGACGAGATCGGGACGCTCGTCGAGGCGGCCGGCGGCCGGACGCTCGGGCTCTTCACGTCGCGTCGCGCGGCGACCGTCGCAGCCGAGGCGATGCGTGAACGCCTCGACGTGCCGGTCCTGCTGCAGGGCGACGACCAGCTGCCCACGCTGGTCGCCCGGTTCGCCGCGGACGAGCCCACGTGCCTGTTCGGGACGCTCTCGCTGTGGCAGGGCGTCGACGTGCCGGGTCCGGCGTGCCGGCTCGTGCTCATCGACCGCATCCCCTTCCCGCGACCCGACGACCCCGTGCGCTCGGCACGATCGGACGCGGTCGCCGCCGCGGGCGGCAACGGATTCATGTCGGTGTCGGCCACCCACGCCGCGCTGCTGCTCGCGCAGGGCGCGGGCCGGCTCGTGCGCACGGGCGAGGACCGCGGCGTCGTCGCCGTCCTCGACCCGCGCCTCGCGACGGCCCGGTACGGCGAGTTCCTGCAGCGCTCGATGCCGCCGTTCTGGCGGACGACCGACCGTGAGGTGGTCCTCGCCGCGCTGCGTCGCCTGCGGGATTCGGACTAGCCTCAGGTCAGGGGTCGCGCCGGACCGGGCGGGCCGGCCCAGCTGGCACCGCGCCCGTGACGAGGGGACACCAAGCACATGGCCGACGCACTCGAGGGCGACGAGTACGCCCTCAGCACCCCACCGTCCGTGCAGCGGCGCACCTCCAAGATCGGCATCGTCGGTGCCGGTGCCGTCGGGTCCACGATGGCGTACGCCGCACTGATGCGCGGAGCAGCGCGCACCGTCGCGCTGCTCGACGTCAACCGTGCCAAGGTCGACGCGGAGGTCCTCGACCTGTCGCACGGCATCCAGTTCATGTCCATGGCCGAGGTCGTCGGCTCGGACGACGTGTCGGTCATGGCGGACTGCGACATCGTGATGTTCACGGCCGGCGCGAAGCAGAAGCCCGGTCAGTCACGTCTCGACCTGGCCGAGGCGACGATCTCGCTCGTGAGCAAGGTCCTGCCCGGTGTCGTCGAGGTCGCGCCGCACGCGGTCTACGTGATGGTGACCAACCCGGTCGACGTGGTGACGTACGCGGCGCTGAAGATCTCCGGGCTGCCGCCGTCCCAGCTGTTCGGGTCGGGCACGGTCCTCGACTCGTCGCGTCTTCGCTACCTCATCGCCCGGCACACGGGCGTCGCCGTGCAGAACGTCCACGCCTACGTCGCCGGGGAGCACGGCGACAGCGAGCTCCCGCTGTGGAGCTCGGCGACCATCGGCGCGGTGCCGATCCTGGACTGGCAGGGCACCGACGGCAACGGTGCGCTCACGCGCGAGGTCCGTGACGCGATGGCGCGGGAGGTCGTCGAGTCGGCCTACCGCATCATCGAGGGCAAGGGCGCGACGAACTACGCGATCGCGCTGGCCGGGTCGCGCATCATCGAGGCCGTGCTGAAGGACGAGCGGCGCGTGCTGCCGGTGTCGTCGCTGCTCGACGGGTACCTCGGCATGTCCGACGTGTGCCTGAGCGTGCCCACGATCGTCGGCTCGTCCGGTGTGACCGAGCGGCTCGAGGTGCCCATGTCCTCCGACGAGATCCTCGGCATGCGGCGCTCCGCCGAGGCCGTGCGCTCGGTCGCGCGTCGATTCGGGTTCTGACGCCGGGTCCCAGGGGCGGGGCGGTCCCGGGTCGGCGGCGCGGTCCGGGACGGCACCCGGACCGCGCTGCTCGCCCGGCTACAGGCTGCGCAGGACGCTCACCACGCGCCCGAGGACCGTCGCACCGTCGCCGTCGATGGGCGCGTAGGCCGGGTTGTGCGGCAGCAGCCAGACGTGGCCGTCCGTCCGCTTGAAGGTCTTGACCGTCGCCTCGCCGTCGATCATGGCCGCCACGATCTCGCCGTTCTCGGCGACGGGCTGGCGGCGCACGACGACCCAGTCGCCGTCGCAGATGGCGGCGTCGATCATCGAGTCCCCGGCGACCTTGAGCAGGAAGAGCTCACCCTCCCCGACGAGCTGGCGCGGCAGGGGGAACACGTCCTCCACGACCTGCTCGGCGAGGATCGGACCGCCGGCGGCGATGCGTCCCACGACCGGCACGTAGGACGGTGCCGGGGCGTTGTCGCGCTCCGGCGTGTCGGGGTCGAGGGTCGAACGGTCCGTCCGGGCCGCCCACGGCCCGACCGAGCGCGCGTCGTCGGGCTGCACCACCTCGATCGCACGCGGGCGGTTGGGGTCCCGGCGGAGGTACCCCTTGCGCTCGAGCGCCGTGAGCTGGTGCTTCACGCTCGAGGGGCTCGTGAGCCCGACGGCGTCACCGATCTCCCGCATGCTCGGCGGGTAGCCGCGCTGCTCGACGGACGCCCGCACCGTGTCGAGGACGAGCCGCTGCCGCGTCGTCAGCCCGTCGCCGGGCGCTGCGTCGGGGTCGATGGACGTGACCGTCGCTCGCTCGCGCGGTCCTCCCTGCTGCGTCGTCACACCGTCGTGCGCGTCCACTGTGCCTCCTGCCGTCGGTCCGTCACAGGCCCGTGACGGGCGCCGCGCGCGACGGGCACCCGTGCCGCCACCCGTCACACGCACCCGCCCTGGCGCGTCGGTCGCGGGGCGGGCGGGCGGTGCGATGTCAGTGGTCGGTGGTGCACTCGTCGCAGCACTCACCCTAGGGGTGGGACCGGGGCGGATCAAACATCTGTTCGAGCGTGTCTCGACGGATGTGGGTCGCCTCTGGTAGACATCGTACGTACGTTCGACGAACACATGTTCGAGAGCGAGGGTGTTCGTCGGTAGCCGGAGCCGACCGGGGGCAGGTCGGCGCAGGTCGAGGCGAACGAGGAGAGGGGCTCGAGATGAGCGCGACGGCGATCGCACCGGTGGTGCGAGGAACGATTCGGCCGTGGACCGCTGGTGGGCCGGTGGCCCGCACGTCGACG
>Ga0233363_1000609_pt1 | contig 15498 bp, 6 predicted proteins | sample ElkDunMinimDraft_18_FD_191534 | JGI IMG/M metagenome (GOLD analysis project Ga0233363, IMG submission 191534) | Fecal eukaryotic communites from dung pellets of Tule Elk in California, USA - Elk Dung C16 | ecosystem: Host-associated > Mammals > Digestive system > Large intestine > Fecal | place... | reverse complement strand
CCTTGAGGTCGACGTACCAATCCTGGGCAGTGGAGCCGATGACCCGGCCTCTGGTCCCCTCGACCGTGCCGGTGACCACGAGCCCCACAGCGGCCCGATTCACATGACGCGCACGGGCCATCACAATGGTGCCCTGCCAACCGCCGGCGTCGGCTCTTGAGAGCAATGCCGTGGTACGAACGTTGGTCGCGCCCTCGGACAGCACGACCACACACCTCAGATCAGTCCACGGGCCCCCGGCGATCTCGTCGGCCGGGAGGTTCGCGCGTACTCGGATGACGGCCTTGTCCCACTGCTCGCGGCCGGAGTCGTGTAGGGCCACTGTTCGTTCGCTTCTGGAGATTCGCGCATAAGGGAGGTCCGCTCCGTCGACCTGCACGGCGAGGATCTCCAACCCGATGTCACCGAACAAAGTCGGGTAGGGGAACACGGGCTTCACGACGCACCCCCACGGGCCTTCTGGACCTCGACCACCAGCCGGGCGAAGCCGCCCCGTACCGGGTGTGTTGCAGGATCGGTCACTCCGGTAAACACCGCATGACGGACGCCCGGTTCGACGATGAGGTCCCCCTGCTCCACCCGGCAGTTCTCCGAAGCCGCGAGTACCGCCCAACCGACGATCGGTCGCCCGCCGGACCGGACTTCGAACTTCGCGATCGGCGTGATCGTCCAAGGGTCGTCGGCCGGTGGGAGCTTCAATCCGACGGTGACGCGCCAAGCGCCATTTTCCTCGACGCCGGCGTGCACGGTGTCAACCGTGGGGTAGGCCTGCGTTCGGCGGGGGGCGGTCACCGCGGAATCAAGCTTCAGGAGCTCCCGCAACACCGATGGCCCTTGGGCTCGTCCGCTCTCTCGGCGTCCGACCAGGCTGCGAACGGCCTTGTCGATCTCGGCGCGGAACTCCTTGAGGCGGGCGAGGGCGCCGCGTTCGTACAGGGAGCTGAGCTCCTCGGTGCGGTCCCAGCGATCGTGTTCCGGCGGCTCGGAGGCGCGCAGGAACGCTTCCGCGATCTCGACATCCTCGCCGTCTCGTTCGGTGGCATAGCCCGCGAGCAGCACGGCTTGGAACGGCGCGGTGCCGAGGGGTAGTTCCCGAGGTCTCTGCTCGGTGATGGTCATGCGATTACCACGCATGAAGACGACCCGGCTGTGCCGCTCATCGTTGTCGTCTGCGGGAGTGAGCAGCAACACTGCGCTGTGACGACGGCCCTTGTCCCCATAACGGCCCTGACCCTTCAAGGGCGTGACAAAGAGCGGCGCCTCTGCCTGCGCCACCTGATCTCCTGCGGTCAGTGTCTCCACCGTTTCGTCATCCAGATACGCCTGGAGCGCGCGGGTCAGCGCCGGGTGATACCGCTGGGGGCGAACGAGTTCCTCCGGAACCAGTACATGTCCGTTGCGGAAAGTGGTCACGCGCGCTTCGAGTAGTGCGTCCGCCTTTTGCCCACCGACCATCGCCGCCCAGAACCCATCTGCGAGAGACCGCACGAGCTTGTCGTGCATGTCCTGCAACGTCTCGGCGTCTCCGGACGCATCGTGCGCCCCGACGATCAAGAACGATGTTCCGGGCTCCGGACTGTCTCGTTTAAGGTGCAGATCCTCGAGCGTGGACTCGTCAGCCCACCACGACCGCGAGACTCCCTTGTGGGCGGGATCCGTGTCGGGTTCGCCCAGCCAGGCCGGCCCGGCATATTCCTCATCGCCGATCCGATGCCACGGAAGGTCCAGCCGACCGATTGTCCGCCGCTCGGTCCGCCCTTCGTGCGGCTCGGACAACGTCGAGTTGATCAATACGAGGCCGAATCTGCTGGTCGCCCAGAGTGTGGCTTTGCCCAAGCCGTAGGAACCCCCGGCGCGCAGCCCGGACTGCTTGTGACTGTCGAGTTGCCGCCGGACCACCGCAGCGAAGCGGCCATCTTGGTACTCGGGACCGGTAAGACCCGCCGCGTTGTAGTCATCGACCCGGAGCAAGCGCAGGCTCTTCTTTTCCTCCAACTCGTCGAGCGCCGCGCGGAGGCTACGAGAGACCTTTTGCTTGGCTGCGGCCGCCTGCTCGTAGTGGGGTCGCAGCCGCTCCCACTGCAAGGACCGCAAGAAAGCGTCGAGGGCTTCCCCGGTCAACTCGTGCAGGGTGTATTGCACACGAACCGGACTCGACAGATCGAACCGTTCGTCGATCGAATTTTGGGTTGCCTCACGCGCGAGCACGGAGAGGTCCGCGTCGAAGGCAAAGGCGGCTGCATTGCCGTATTCCCGGCCTCCGTCGGCATGCGCAGGCCGATGGTGCCACTGAACGGGCTGACCGAACGCCACATCAGCGGTGCGGTTGTGCACGGCGGCGGGATCGGTGCCGAACACTTCGGCAAGCGCACGTTTCGTCTCCTCGCGGGGCTCGGCCCGCCCGGTGATCCATGCGGAAACCGCAGCCCGGGTAAGCCCGAGCCGATCCGCGAGTTCGGCCTGCCGTAGCCCGCTGCGCTGAAGCTGTCGACCGAGCCAAGGGCCGAACGCTTCGCCCTGCTGACCCGTCATCCCGGTTCTCCCTCACGCCTGCCACGCCACAACCGCCACAACCTACCACCCATTTGACGGGCAAAGGGTTGTCAAAAGTCGGCATACAAGTGCGCGGCTCGGCCATCCTGTAATCACCGCGCATCACTGCTTGGACCCATGGACAGCAGGCCACGGTGGTTGTACCGTCAGCGCTCAAGATCTGGCCCGGAGCCACACGGCGCCGGATCCGGGCCCTTCTCGTCATCCCGGCTGTTCAGGATTTGTGCTGCTCTCACACCCGCACGCGGATACCGCGTGGAAGACGGTCGCCGCAACTCCCCCACCCGGATTTGCGAACAGTGTCGTTGATCAGACGCTGACCTTCACGCCCGTGATCGCAAGCACCAAGCTGCTGCCACCAGTCCCGCCGCGCCTCGCCTCTGAAGTGGATTGCCTTATGCCCGATTTCGACACCACTCCCGTCCTGGAAGCGGTGCACGAGCTCTCCGCCCTCGCGCTGCGCACCTACCGCGTGAATCCCGGTCTCGTCGAGGAACATGCCAACGGCGAACGCCGCATCACACAGGGCGGATACGGCGACCGGCAGCTGTTCGAGCTGGTACAGAACGCTGCCGACGAACTGCAGTCGTCACCCGGCGGGCGCGTCCAGGTCGCCCTGACCAAGGACCACCTGTACTGCGCAAACGAGGGAAGCGCGGTCACCCCGTCGGGGGCGGAAACAATCCTGCGGATGGGTGTCTCTCGAAAGCGAGGCGGCCAGATCGGCCGATTCGGCGTGGGCGTGAAGTCCGTGCTGTCGGTGACTCGCACCCCCGAGTTCTTCAGTACGTCCGGCGCTTTCGGCTTCGATGCCGACTGGTCTGCGCGAGAAATCCTGAGCGCGGTCAACTCGGGACGTGCCGATCGTGGCGAACCTCTGGTCGAAGCGCTCGGCGACACCCCGGTCCTCCGACTCGCCCGACCCCTGGATGTGGACCGCGAGCGGGCTGCGGATCCGGTACTGCACGAACTTCTGGGATGGGCCACCACAGTCGTACGGCTGCCCCTGCTTCCCGGTGCGGCAGCGCGGCTGGGCGAGGACATCTTCCACCAGGCCAGGAGCACTGGTGACAGACGAGAGTTTCCGCGCCTGTTCCAGCTCTTCTCCCACCACGTCGGTACCGTGCGGCTCGAAGACCGCCGCCAGATGCCCTACCTGTGGCGCGAGGTTCTGGTGGAACACCGGGGTGTACACCACATCATTCGAGAGTCCCGTAGCGGCGCCAAGCAGGTGGAAGCGAACTACCGCGTCTTCACCCGACCTCACCACGTGACCGAGGAGTCCCGCAGTGGCGCGGGTGAGCTGCACGACCGGGTGACCATCGACATCTCTTGGGCGGTGCCCGACTACACCAGCAACGATCGTGGTGTCCTCACGGTTCCCAGCGAGCGCGGAACGTTCTGGTCGTTCTTCCCCACCAAGTACCCGACCACGCTCAGTGGCGCCCTGAACGCCGCTTGGAAGACAAACGAGGACCGACAAAATCTTCTCGATGGCAGCTCCCTCAACCGGGAACTCCTGCGAGTGGCCGCCGAACTGGTGGTGGATTCACTCTCCGACCTGGTTCCTGCGAAGGACCCGGCCGCATTCCTGCCGCTGCTTCCCGGCCGCGCCAAGGAATCGCCGAACTGGGCTTGCGAGTTCCTGACCGGTCAAATCTGGAGGCTGACCGCGATCAAGCCCTCCTTGCCGGACCAGGAGGGGGTCCTTCGCCTTCCCAAGGAACTCCGCATCCACCCGGTCGTGTCGCCGCGGGCCCTGGAGCTCTGGCGCTCCTACCCGGGCCGGCCGACCAACTGGGTGCACCACTCGGTCGAGGCCGACCGTACTCGACGCGGCAAGGTCGCCCACGTCCTCGACGCAGCCGGCATCAAGGAGGAAGGAAGCCTTCGCACCTGGCTGGAAGCGCTCGTCGAGGACGGCAAGGCCGCCGCTTCCGCAGCGGCGATTCGTCTCCTCGCGAATCTCGTGCAGGACTCATCCACCCGCGCGGAGGACCTCGCCGAAGCACGCAAGGCACGAATCGTCCTCACCGAGCGCCATGGGCTTGTGGCGCCCGTCCCTGGCGGCGTCTTCCGCCGTGCCGACGAGGACGGACTGCGCGACGACCTCGTGTACGTGCATCCGGAAATCTCCGACGACCTGTCGATGACTTTCGATCTCGATCGCATCGGTATCCGCAACGCGGACACCCAAGGGCGCTTCCAGAGCGTGTTGGACCAGGGCTTCGACGATTACACCGACGAGTCGTGGACGCGCTTCTGGCAACTCATGCGCAGCGCAGGTGGGGCGATCCGCGTGAGCGACATCCGGAACAAGGTGCCGGACATTTCCGCGGTGATCCGCGTGAAGACCGTCGTCGGCGCCTTCCGACCGCTACGTGACTGTCTCCTGCCCGGCCCGGTCGTACCGGCAGACGGTTCCCGAGACTCCGGCTTCGCCGTTGACATCACCTTCCACCGCGACGACCTCACTGCCCTACGCGATCTCGGTATGACCGATCGCCCCCAGCGGGGCCACCGGCCCGAATCCGAGGAATGGTTTCCCAAGTACCACAAGGCGGTCTACGACGCGTACTGCCAGCAGCTTGGCCCCACTGCCCCGCGCATTCAACTGCAGACGCTGAAGATCGACGGCGCATCCGTCGCCGGCCCGCTGAATCTCTTCACGCGCCTCTCGGAGCAAGGACGGGCCGCCTTCCTTGACGCTTTACCCGAGGACAGCCTGGTCGAGACCTGGGTCCGCCAAGAGGGAAAGAACGCCGGCACGCGAGTCGCTGTTTCCTCACCGATCAGGTGGCTGTTGCGCACGTACGGTCGAGTCGACACCTCCAAGGGACTCATTCCCCTCCGCGACGCGGTCGGTCCCCAGTTGAAGGCCTACGAGAAGGTTCTTCCCGTAGCGAAGCTGTCACCCGGCAAGGCAGAACGACTCGGGCTGCCGACCAAGGTCGAAGCGGTCAAACCCGAACGCTGGACCGAGCTGCTGTCAGCGGCGAAAGCCAGCGAGGACCCTTCGTTCGTCGGTCATGCCTACGCGCTGCTGATTCGAGTCGACTTCGACTTCTCCGAGGAGCTCACCGTTCGGTGCCGCGTCGGCGATCGCTGGGAGATGCGCCCGGACAAAGACGTTGCCGTCGCCGTCTCCACCGAGGAGTTCAACGAACTCTGCCGAGAGGGCCACCCCGCCTTGCTCGTGAACTCTCCCGAGGATCACGAGCAGGCCGAGTTCATGATCAGCGTTTGGGGCATGAGCCGGGTCTCCGAGGTGATCGAGAAAGGGCTTCGCTTTGTCCCCGGCGGGCCGGCGGTACCGCTGGTCGACGAGTACCCGCCGTTGCGCCAGCGACTCGGCACCCGAGCCAACGGACATTTCCTCCAGCGCTGCACCGAGTTGGAAGAGTCCGTTCGGACTCCATCCGGTACCCGCCACAAGCCGTTGCCCAGCGCCCGGCAGGAGAGCACGGTCCTCGTCCTGGAGAACGCGTCGCGAGAGGAAGCCCTGATCGCCGCTGATCGTGAGTTCGGCTGGCGTCTCGGTCCCGCGGGCTGCCGTCAGATCCTCGAAGCGCAGGAGCAACAGCGGAAGAACCGCGCTCACCAAGAAAAGCGCACGCGCATTCGCCACAGCGAGAGCGTCATCGACAAGATCTCGAAACTGATCTCGGCGGAAGACCTGAAGCGCGGACTACCTGCCGGTTTGATCGACAGTGAGATCGCGGAAGCAGGCACGGGCCCGGATCTGCGTCGGTTGGCGGAGATGGCCTACAACGCACACGGCGAAGGCATCCTCAGGGTCCACGCCAGGGACATCGCTGCCACGTACCAGGGCGCGCCGGGAACTTTCGACGGTAGAAGCAAGGCCCTGGAGTTCGTTGCGGATCTGGGCTTCCCCGACTCATTCGCCGGCGCACGGACGCCGTCGCCGCCGGAGCGCGAAGAGGTAAAGGGCCCGACGGAGTTTCCGGCCTTGCACGCCTACCAGGAGGAACTGGCGTCGGAGCTGACCAAGCTTCTCCAGTCGAAGCGCCCACAGCGGGCGATGCTCAGTTTGCCCACCGGCGCCGGCAAGACCCGGGTCACCGCCGAAGGCGTGATCCGGTGGATCCGCCGCTCCGGCACGCCGGATGGGCCGATCCTGTGGATCGCCCAGACCGAAGAACTCTGCGAACAGGCTGTCCAGAGCTGGCGGTTCGTCTGGGAAAAGGTGGGCGCGGACCAGCCGCTGGTCATCGACCGCCTGTGGAGCGGGAACTCGGCCACTCCGGTGAGCGGCCGCCCGCATTTGGTGGTCGCGACCGACGCCAAGCTCCGTTTGCATCTGGGCACCGCCGCGTACGACTGGCTGCGTCAGGCAGCCCTGGTGCTGGTGGACGAGGCCCATGTCGCCATCTCTCCGTTGTACACGGAGATCCTGGAGCACCTGGGACTCACACACCGGGAAACCCGCCGGCACTTGGTCGGGCTGACTGCCACGCCTTTCCGCAACAACGTCGAGCTGACTCGCCGTCTCGTCCAACGCTTCGGCAACCTGCGCCTCGACGAGAACATCTTCGACGGCGAGGCAATCACCAGGCTGCAGGACATCGGTGTTCTCGCGCAGGTGGAGCACCGCCAGTTGGCGGGTGCGCAGATGCAGCTGAACCCGGACGAACTGCGGACCATCGAGCAGTTCAACGGCTTCCTGCCCAAAGGCGCCGAGCAGCGGCTCGCCGACGACCAGGACCGCAACCGGGTGCTCATCGAGGAGATCGTGCGAGTGGCCAAGGATGGTCCGGTCCTGGTCTTCGCCACTTCCGTCCCGCATGCCAAGTTCCTGGCTGCAAAGCTCGGCGACCGAGGTATCAGGGCCGCAGCGATCGATGCCGCAACGCCTACCGCGGAGCGCAGCAAGCGAGTGGAGGCCTTCCGCAAGGGCGAACTCCGGGTCATCACCAACTACGGCGTGCTGAGTCAGGGTTTCGATGCTCCGGCAACGCGCGCTGTCGTCATCGCCCGTCCCGTGTACAGCGCCAACGTCTATCAGCAGATGATCGGACGCGGACTGCGGGGACCTCTCAACGGCGGCAAGGAGACCTGCCTGATCCTCGACGTCCGGGACAACATCACGAACTTCAACAAGGACCTCGCCTTCCGGGACTTCGAGCACCTGTGGAAGAAGGAACGGCGGTGATTTCTCCCGGGACGAAGCCCGTCCTCACCCCCGCCCAACAGCTTGTCGTCGATCAGCCGTGGGACGCCAGAACCTTGGTCACCGCGGGCGCGGGCGCGGGCAAGACCACCACTCTCACCTATCGCTTGGAGGCGCTGACCGGACGCGAGGAGTTGGGGGCCGCCGAGATTCTTGTGCTGAGCTTCTCTCGCGCCGCAGTCCGGGAGGTACGGGACCGCATCGACCGGCAGGCGGTGAGCGCCCGGCGGGTACGGGCCCAAACGTTCGACTCGTGGGCTGCTTCCCTACTGCGGCAGGCATACCCGGACCGCGATCTGTCCGGCACCACCTTTGACGAGCGCATCCAAGAGGCGACCGCCGCCATCGAGGCCGGGGCGGTGGAGGCCACCGAGCACGGGGCGCCTGCCCACGTGATCATCGACGAGGTGCAGGACCTGGTCGGCGTGCGCCGGGACATGGTCGAAGCTCTCCTCGACCGTCTGCGCGATGGTTGCGGATTCACGGTCGTCGGCGACGCCGCACAATCGGTCTACGGCTTTCAGATCACCAACTTGGAGGAGCGCGCACGCGAAACGAACCGCTTTCTCGACTGGGTGCGCGCGTCCTTCAATGAGGACTTGCTCGAGGTTGTCCTGGCCGACAACTTCCGTGCCCACACAGAGGAAGCGCGCATGGCCCTGCCGTTCGGCGCACGCATCCAGTCACTGCCGGGCGACCCGGAGAAGGCAGCAAAAGAGGCAGAGGCTCTCTACTCCGAACTGCGCATGCTCCTTGAGACCGCGCCAGAGTTCGGCGACTTCGACGAGCTTTTCGCACAAGACAGTCTGCGAGACTTCGACGGCACCTGCGCCGTCCTCTGCCGCGACAACGGGCAGATGCTGTACCTGTCGCAGAAGCTGCACGCGGCCGGGGTGGATCATCGTTTGCAGCGCTCACCTCGCGATCGGCCGACACCCCCGTGGCTGACGGGTCTCTTCGCGATGACCACGGCGGGATCGCTGACCGAAGAGCGGTTCACCGAGATCACCGCAACCCTGACGGGGGACGGAGATCTGGCGCCGGATCGAGTGTGGCGTTCATTGCGGCGTGCCGCCGGCGCACCTCGCAACACTTTGGATCTCGAGAAGCTGCGCAGCGTCATCGCCCAGGGCAGCCTCCCCGACGAGCTGACGGCAGCATCTGCGCATCGACTCGTGCTCTCCACGATTCACAGGGCGAAAGGGCTGGAGTTCGACCGGGTACTCATCGTCGAACCCGAATCCCCGGTCGCCATGTGTAAGCGCAACGGCGGGGACTACGACCGGGCAGGGGAGCTGCGGTTGCTGTACGTGGCCATGACCCGTGCACGCCACGACATCTTCCGCATCTCGCGCCCGAACACCTGGAAGCTGCGCAAGCACAAGCGCACCGGCCGTTGGTACATCGGCGGACGGGAGACGTACGTGCGCATGGGTATCGAGGCCACCGGTGGGGACGTGAATCACGACTTCCCGGCCGGAGCCGGGGACCCGGCAGCGGACCCGGCAGCGGTGCAGCGCTACTTGGCTGGAACGGTGCAGGCGAATGACCTCGTGGAGCTTTACCGACTGCACGAGCTGCCCGCGGGGCCGAGTCAGACTCCGCCGTACGGGATCTTCCACAACGGCAGCCTGATCGGTGAGGTTTCGGAGCGGTTCCGCCGTGATCTGTGGTGTCTGCTCAAGACGGGCCGGGATGTGTGGAACACCCCGGGCCGCATCCTCGACCTACGCGTCGAGGGGTCGGAAACGGTCGCTGGAACCAGCGCCGCCGGGGAACGCGTCGGCCTCGACTCTTCCGGAGTCTGGCTGGCACCGCGGTTGACGGGTCTCGGTCGCTTCGATTGGCAACATGAGGACCCGATGGAAGGTGGAGGGCAAGACCGATGAGCGCGTCCTTGCACGAACCGCATTACGCACTGCGCAACGAGCTCCAGGAGGCTTTGCGGGCCGATCTTCTCGGCCCGCAGCACGGGCCCAAGGAAATCCTCGCCGGAGACGCTCCCGTCACTGCCTACCCGATCGGTGTGCTCTTCCCGCAGGCCGCGGACGAGAGTGCCGGCGCGGAGTTCGCCGTCGCGGCCGACGAGTTGGACGGGGTGGATGTGCCCGCCACTGTCGTGACCGGAGACAGCCTCGACGATGGCAGCACGGACCTTGGTGTCTCCTTGGCCAACCTCCGCAAGCCCTCGTCCATGGGAATCACGTTCTCCGTGGATCCTGCGGCGTCGTCGACGATCATCGCCCAGGTCAGCACCGCGACGTACCTGCCGGAGGACGATCAGGGGCGTCCCGTGGAACCACGTCGTGGCGAGGCGCGGAGCGTGGAGCAGCAGCGCGAGCGATGGCGACGCTCTCCCGTGACCTGCGCACCCGTCGTGATCGACGTGACGCAGCCGGGAAGCAAGGAGCCAGTCGCGCTTTGCCCCGGTCTCGAACTCCGCGTGCTGGTGCGCAAACCCCTGGCCCCGGGGGGAGCCGTCACGGTCACGGCCACCCTGGTGAACACCCACCAGGTGGGCAAGTTCGACCTTCAGGACGCGTACTGCTTCTTCCAGTCGGTGCTGTCGGTCACCGGACGGGAGGGAAGCAAGCCCTTCGTCGAGAGGCCTGCCCCGCTCGGGGCGGTGGACTCCGAGCATGCGCTCAGTCGCCTGCTGCATCGTCATGCGCCGTACTTCGCCACCGGACACGGTTGTTCCGTCGCCTGGGAGTGGGTCGCACCGAGGATCCACACGGAGGTGCCGGCGCAGGCCGCGGTTGCCTCGCTGCGCACCGAATTCATGCCGACCCACGATGTGCTGCTGACCGATTCGAATCCCGACATCGACGACAGCTCTCTCACGATGCACGGCCTTGGTCATCGTTCGGCCGCAGACATCCGCGCCGCCCTGGACGAGCTCCTCGACGGCTACGAGGCCTGGATCGACCAACGCACCGAAGAGGCTGCCGTTCTCGCCGGCACGGAGCACGAATCGACGGCCAAGCAGCAGCTGGAGCTCTGTCGGCAGGCGTTGGCGCGGATGCGACGCGGCGTCCGATTGCTGTCGGACGAGACGAGGCCCGAGGTTCTGGAGGCCTTCCAGCTCGCCAACCGTTCGATGGCGCAACAACGGGCTCGTACGTCCTGGATCAAGGCCGGCCGGCGCGGCGAACCGGAGCCACACATCGGGACGTGGCGCCCGTTCCAGATCGCCTTCATCCTGCTCTGCCTCGAAGGCATCGTCGATCCGGAGCACGATGACCGCGCTGTCGCCGACCTCTTGTGGTTCCCCACAGGTGGCGGCAAGACCGAGGCATACCTCGGGTTGATTGCCTTCACCACCTTCCTGCGACGCCTTCGCGACGGGGCTCTCGGCGGTGGCGTGACCGTGCTGATGCGGTACACGCTGCGGCTGCTGACGCTGCAACAGTTCGAGCGCGCCGCCACCCTCATCTGCGCGATGGAGTGCCTTCGGGCGGCCAATCCTGGCCGATTCGGTTCGGAGCCCATTTCCATTGGCATGTGGGTGGGATCGTCGGCAACTCCCAACGACCTCGTGCGCGCGGAGGAACGTCTCAAGGAACTACGCAACAATCCGGGGCGGGCGCTTCAGAAGGAAAACCCGGTCCAACTGCACTCCTGTCCCTGGTGCGGAGAGCCCCTCGACGCTAGCGACTACAGCGTCCAGCACGGCATGGCACGCATGACGATCCGATGCCCGAGCGCCGGCTGTGAGTTCAGCGCAGGCGAGGGCCTGCCGGTGCACCTGATCGACGACGCGGTGTACTCCGCGCATCCGACGCTGGTGATCGCGACGGTCGACAAGTTCGCCTCCTTGCCGTGGCGTGCGGAAACGGCGCACCTGTTCAACCGTCATGACGAGGACGGGCCCCGCCCGCCCGAGTTGATCGTCCAGGACGAGCTACACCTGATCTCCGGGCCACTGGGAACTCTGACCGGCCTCTACGAGACGGCGGTCGACGTCCTCGCCGATCGTCCCAAGGTGGTCGCCTCGACAGCGACGATCCGACGCGCCGCCGACCAGGGGAGAGCGCTCTTCGACCGTCAGGTTGCGCAGTTCCCTCCGGCTGGCCTCGATTCCCGAGACTCGTGGTTCGCCGTCGAGACTCCCCGGGCCAGCAAAGCCTCCCGCGAGTACGTGGGCCTGCTGACGCCCAGTACCAGTCAGGCAACCCTGCTGGTCCGCACCTACGCCGCTCTGCTGCATGCCGTCGCTCAGACGGACGCGGCGGACGAGGTCAAGGACGCCTACTGGACATTGGTCGGCTACTTCAACAGTCTGCGCTTGCTGTCGGCGGCGGAACTTCAAGTGCTCGACGATGTGCAGGACCGGCTGGAGTTTCTTGCCGCACGCGACGCCGCAGCGAACATTCGTAAAGCCACGGCACTGGTCGAGCTGAGCAGTCGCGCCGACTCCAGTGAGATCCCGCGACGGCTCAAGCAGCTCGAGCTCGGTCTCCCTCACCGCGATACTTTGGACGTCCTGCTCGCCACCAACATGATCTCGGTGGGCGTGGACATCGACCGGCTCGGGCTGATGGCCGTCATGGGGCAGCCCCAGACCACCGCCGAGTACATCCAGGCGACCAGCCGTGTCGGCCGGCGCCGTCCCGGGCTGGTGGCGGTGATGCTGAACTCCGCCAGATCACGGGACCGATCGCACTACGAGAACTTCCCCGGGTTCCACTCCGCGCTCTATCGCGAAGTGGAGTCGACCAGCGTCACGCCGTTCTCGGCGCGGTCTCGGGATCGCGGGCTGCATGCCGTCATCGTGGGACTCACCCGTCTCCTCGTGCCGGCGGCCCGAGGTAACGACGCAGCCGCAGCGATCGAGGATTACCTCGACGAAATCAACAATCGGGTACGTCCGCACATCGTCGCCCGAGTCTCCGCGGTTGATTCTGCCGAGCAGGAAATGACTGTGCGTGCCTTCGACGAGTTCATCGAGTGGTGGCAAGCGGAGGCAGCAGAAAAGGGAAACCTGGTCTACCGGGCGAAGCGCGGAACCAAGAACCCGTCTCTACTCAGCGGCTTTGACGATGAGGACCCAGCCGGTGTGCCCACCCTGTGGAGTCTGCGCGACGTCGATGCCGAGTCCACCCTCTTCCTGGAGCAGTGACGATGACCCCTCCCCCTGCCCGCAGGTATCGCAAAGGCGGCGTTCCCTCTCCGAGGAACCGTCCCCTCGGCGCCGTCCGCCGCTCCCAGCTGGTGACCACCTACGGAGTCGGCGCGATGATCGCGGTCGACAACGAGTCGTTCATTGTGTCCGGCTTGGACAGCTGGGACATTTCCGAGGCGCCTGAGGTATTCGAGCACCGGCTTGCGCGCATCCTCAAGGTCCGGTCCTTCCGCCTCCCTCCCGCACCGGATCCGGATCGCGGCACTGACGGCGTACGCGCTCGTCGCTTTCCGGAGATGTACTCCTGCCCCGGCTGCAACGCGTTGAAAAGGTTCCGGAGCTTTAACTCTCCGCCGAAAAAGGCAGAGTGCGGCGAATGCAGCGAGGATCTCGTGCCCTCCCGATTCGTTTTGGCATGCCCACACGGCCACATCGAGGACTTCCCGTATTGGAAGTGGGTTCACCGCGGCAACGACGACGTGAGCGGCAGATGCGGCGGAGAGCTGCAACTCCGGGCAACCGGCGGCACGGCCTCACTTCGCTCGGTCGTCGTCAGTTGCAGCTGTGGCGTGCCGGAGGTCTCCATGGAGGGCGCCTTTCGTCGTTCGGCGCTGCTGAAGCTGGGCATTCGCTGTTCCGGCAAACGCCCCTGGCTCGGTGACATACCGGCTGAACAATGCGCTCAACAACCTCGTGCGATGCAGCGAGGTTCCTCCTCTGTATGGCATCCGGTGGTGCGGTCGGCACTGTCCATCCCGCCGTGGGGAGAAGGACTCCACGCGATCGTGGAACGCCACAAGTTGTTCAGCGCGACTCCCGAGACCATCCGATGGTTCCTCGACGAGCACCCCGCGATTCTGCGAAACACCGGACACAAGGTGGAAGACGTCATCCGCATCGTCGAGGCGATCAAGCAACAAGACGCACAGCGCACGGATGAGGATGTGCCCGCGCCGCAGGCACACGGGGCGCTGCGACAGGAGGAGTACGAGCGTCTCGTCAACGGCAACCCGGAGCGCTACAGCGCGGAGTGGCAGGACTTCGTCTGCGAGGCCCCCCGGGCAGATCAGTCCGCCGTTCGGACCCTCGGGATGGGGACGACCATGCTCGTCAAGCGCCTGCGCGAAGTCCGGGCTCTGGAGAGCTTCAGCCGGGACGACCCGCCTTCGGAAGCCGACGTGGAGCAGCGCCGAGCTTCGCTCTCCCGCGAACGCACCAACTGGCTTCCTGCCATGGAGGTCAGCGGCGAGGGGGTGTTCCTGCGCCTCGACGAATCTCGCCTTCGCGCCTGGGAAAAGGAACCGGTGGTGACCGACCGGGGCGAGCAGATCCGGCGCAGCCATCTCGAGGTGCTCCGTGCACGCGCCGGTAAGTCGAAGACGAAGCTGCCGGACTCCCCGGTAACGCCGCGGTTCCTGCTCCTTCACACCCTCGCGCACGCCATGATCAACGAATGGAGCCTGGACGGGGGTTACCCCGCCTCGGCCTTGCGGGAGCGCCTGTACGCGGGCAACGACATGGCCGGGGTATTGATCTACACCGCCACCAGCGACTCAGCCGGAAGCCTCGGGGGCATCGTGGCCCAGGGGGAGCCCGATCGGCTCGAACTCACCCTCCGGTCGGCGCTTCGCCGTGCCGGCTGGTGCTCCAACGATCCGCTCTGTATCGAGTCCAAGGCAGGCGGGGTGGACAACCTCAACCGGGCGGCCTGCCACGCCTGCGCATTACTGCCGGAGACGAGCTGCGAAAACCACAACTCGTTCCTCGACCGCGCACTACTGGTAGGGACCCCGAGCGGCGACGTACCGGGCTACTTCTCCGTCGACTGATAGGCAACAGAGGGCATTCCGGGGTGGCCGACCGATCCGGCGGCCACCCCGATGGCACCTCAGGTTCGTTACCGTCGCCGTCGTGACGCGACCAGCGCTGTGATCCGGTCTGCCGCCTGCGCCGGTTCCTCGTGCTCCCATACGCGCACCGCAAGCCAGCCCTCGGCGGCGAGGCGAGCATCGGTGTCGAGGTCGCGAGCGCGGTTGCCTTCGATCTTCAAACGCCAGAACTCGGCGTTGTTCTTTGGCCACGTCGCATGCTGCGGACACCCGTGCCAGAAGCACCCGTCGACGAAAACGGCGAGGCGAGCGGGGCCGAAGACGACGTCGGCCTCTCGCCGGACACCTTTGATCGGCCGCTGGTGAACTCGGTACCGGAGGCCCTTTGCGTGCAGTATCCGCCGAAGCGCTAGCTCCACCTGAGTGTCACGGCTGCGCTGCCTGCTCATGCGCACCTTGGTGGCCGGACTCGTCTCCAAGCGCCTCACACTCCGATTCTGCCGCCCGGGACCCGCCGCATCCAGGTGATGCCATCGCCTGGGTGTTCCGATGTGAGGTCATACACCACGACCCATCACCACGTGCTTCGGTGGGAGTCAGCGGCGGCGGGAGGTGCCGTACGGGCGGCCGTTGTGGCCTGAGTGCGGTGGGCGGTCGGTGCAGGGGTGGAGGTGTTCGGCGCGGAGGATGCAGCGCCGGCCGCCGGGGAGCAGCTGGTCGCAGAAGGCGCGGTGGTGTTCGCTCTGGGTGTCTTCGGCGGAGACGGTTGTTTCGCCGGGGTCGAGTTCGGCCAGGAACGA
>Ga0233363_1000608_pt1 | contig 15514 bp, 15 predicted proteins | sample ElkDunMinimDraft_18_FD_191534 | JGI IMG/M metagenome (GOLD analysis project Ga0233363, IMG submission 191534) | Fecal eukaryotic communites from dung pellets of Tule Elk in California, USA - Elk Dung C16 | ecosystem: Host-associated > Mammals > Digestive system > Large intestine > Fecal | place... | reverse complement strand
GAGGGCCCGATGTCCCGTGAGACGGGCCGCATCGCCTGAAGCAGGGCGCCGTCCTCGGCCGCCTGCGAGTAGCGCACCACCCGCTCGACACGTCCTGCCGCGTCGTCGATCACGTACGACGCGATGCGGTGGCCGGCCGAGGCGACGACCACCTCGGTTCGGCCGGGCACGGGCGATGCCGCGACCGACAGGTCGTACCGGTTGGCCAGCAGGCGGACGCTCACCACGGAGCCCAGGGCACGCTCGAGGAGGTCCACGGCCTCAGCGGAGTCGACGGACGTCGGGACGATCGCGTGGCCGGGCGCGACGGCCAAGGACACCTCGGTGCCGGGGTGGCTGGCGGAACGGACGGTCTGCTGGACGGGGTCGGCCTCGCCGCGGAACTGCGCGACGAAGCGGTCGACAGGCGGGTGCACGGTGTCCACCGGCGCGGGCGGAGCGCCGACGACGTACGCGAGCCCGACCAGCACCGCTGAGGCCCCGGAGGCAGCGATCGTGCCCCGCAGGAGCGCGTGGTCGAAGAGGAGGTGCAGACGTGACGGCGGAGCCGACGCCGCGAGGCGTGCGGGGTCGGACAGCGCGGACAGCAGGCTCGTCGAGGGAGTCGGTGCGGCGGCGCCGAGGCCGGTCATCCGCCGCTTCAGCGCGCGCTGGGCGAGCACGGCCTCGCGGCAGCTCTCGCACGACGCGAGGTGGTCCTGGGCACGCTCGGTCTCCTCGGCGGGCAGCTGCCCGTCGACGTACGCGGCGACGCGATCTCCCAGGTGTGCCATCAGCGTGGCGCCACCACGGGGTCGAGGGGCCCGGCGAAACGGGTACGGCTGCCGGAGGGCGCCCGGTGCTCGAGCGCGACGCGCAATTGCTTCCGGCCACGGTGGATGCGCGAGCGTACGGTGCCGAGCTTGACCCCGAGGACGTCGGCGATCTCCTCGTACGACAGGCCCTCGATGTCGCAGAGCACCACAGCGACGCGGAACTCGTCGGGCAGGGACGCCAGGGCGGCCTCCACGTCGGCGTCGAGCGTGGCGTCGCTCCAGACGCGCTCGGGCGACGGATCGGCGGCTGTCAGCCGCTCCTCGGCGCCGTCGCCGAACCGGTCGAACCGGAACTTCGACTTCCGCCGGACGCGGTCGAGGAACAGGTTGGTCGTGATGCGGTGGATCCAGCCCTCGAAGGACCCGGGCTTGAACGAGTCGAGGGAGCGGAACACCCGGATGAAGACCTCCTGCGTGAGGTCCTCAGCGTCGTGCTGGTTGCCCGTGAGGCGGTAGGCGAGCCGGAAGACGCGCGCGGAGTGCTGCTCCACGATCTCTTCCCAGGTGCCGACGTCCCCGCCGGCGGTGGACCGGGGGTCGGTCGGCTGCGTGGTCGTGCCCATCGTCTGACGACCTCCTGTGTTGGTCGGACTCTGATCGTCTCCCAACAATCTGAGACAACGATGAGACGAGCCTGGAGGTTCCCTATGACGGAGGTCCCTCCGACCCGGGGTCAGACGTGGCCTTTCTCACACTGCGGCACAGCCTGTGCGCCACGCCCCTCGTGCGTGCGATGCTGCCCGGTCGGACCGCCCCGATGCCTTAGGCTGTGGGGCAGTGCCGGGTTGGACCGGCGTCCGAGAGGAGTCCGTCATCGCCACCGCGATCACACCGCAGAGCTGGCTCTACGCCGAGGAGTTCGTCGTCGAGGACGAGCACCTCCTCGACGCTCGTGCGCGTGCTGACGAGGTCGGTGTCGCACCCATCGGACCCGGCGGCGGGGCCGCTCTGCGTCTGCTCGCCGCCGTCTCCGATGCCGGCGCCGTCGTGGAGGTCGGGACCGGTACGGGCGTGTCCGGCCTGTGGCTGCTCCGCGGAATGCGCGCCGACGGCGTTCTCACCTCGGTGGACCGTGAGGCCGAGCACCAGCGCCTCGCCCGAGCGACACTGACCGAGGCCGGCTTCGCTCCCAACCGCTTCCGCCTGATCTCCGGTTCTGCCCTCGACGTGCTGCCTCGCCTCGCCGACGGCGGGTACGACCTCGTGTTCGTGGACGCCGACAAGCGGGACTACCCGCTTTTCGTCGAGGAGGCCGTGCGTCTCCTTCGTCCAGGCGGGGTCCTCGCGTTCGACAACGCCCTGTGGCACGACCGGGTCGCCGACCCCGCGCGCCGTGACGAGGACACCGTCGCCGTCCGCGAGCTCGGCAAGGCACTGCTCGACGACCCGCGGTTCCTGCCGGCGCTGCTGCCTGTGGGCGACGGGCTCCTCGTCGCTCAGCTGCGCGCGAGCTGACCGGAGCGGGACCGGTCTACCCCCGCAGCTCGGCATCCTCGCTGAGCCGCTCGGCCAGCGCCTTCCGTGACCCGATGCCGAGCTTGATGTAGACGTGCCGCAGGTGGTACTCGACGGTCTTGGGGCTCACGAAGAGGGCTGCGGCCGCCTCCCTCGTGGTCCGTCCCGTTCCGAGCAGGCGCGCGACCTGCAGCTCCTGAGGAGTGAGCGGCTGCTCCGCCCCGACCGCACGGCGCTGGACGCGCTCTCCGGTCGCTGCGAGCTCTGTGGACGCCTGCTCGGCCCAGGGCGCAGCAGTGAGCCGGTCGAACGTGTCGAGCGCCTCTCGGAGATACGTCCGCGCCTCCGTCCGCCGACGCGTCCGCCGCAGGTGTGCCCCGTACGCGAGCAGGGTCCGGGCCCGTTCATACGCGTCGGGGCTGTGAGCGTGCTCCTCAAGGGCAGCCTCGAACTGCTCTTCAGGAGTGGTCCCGGCCAACGCGACGGCGCGGTGCGCGCGGGCGCGCGACCACGGCTGCCCCTTGGCGGCGGCCAGACCCTCGAAGGCCTCCGCCTCGGAGCGCGCGGCCGCGACGTCGCCCACTCGGAGCAGGCACTCGACGAGCTCCGGCGCAGGTGAGAGGTCGGCGTCGTCGACACCGAGGTGCCGGACGAGCGCCTGCTGCTCGCGGTAGTGCGTGACGGCCTCCTCGTACCGGCCGAGGCCTGCCGCGAGGTCCCCCCAGGCGAACCTCAGCCACGTACGTCCGAAGTTGAGGCGGCTGCGCACGCACTGGCGCTCCGCCTCCTCCGCCTCGCTCCGCATCGCATCCTCTTGGCCGCGACGGGCGTACAGCCAGGCCAGCCCGGCTCGGGCGACGGCCTCGTCCGTGCGCTGTCCGGACTCGCGGGCGAGGGCGATCGCCTCCTGGTACCCCGCCTCGGCCGAGGTCCACCGGTCCGTGGTCGCGTCGTCGCGCGCGGCGTGGAACAGCAGGAACGGGAGCGTTCCGACCGCCGCGCGCTCACGGGCGTCGAGGACGACGGTCTCGACGAGCCCGCGCGCAGCCCCGGAGTCGCGCAGCCAGATCGGGACGAGGAGCAGCCACCCTCGCCAGCGGGGGTCCTCGACGAGCTCGCCGGTCCCGGCGGCAGCAGCCGCACGGCGCATCAGCACCGCCCCCTCGACGCCTTCGCCGGTCATCACCCGCCCGATCCCGCGGGCGAGGTCGCCGAGCAGCCGGCTGCGTGGCGCGGTCGCCCGGTGCTGCAAGGCGTCGAGACGGCCCACGACTGTACGGACGCCCGGGCCGTCGCAGAGGTAGACGCAGGCGTAGACGGCCTCGGCGAGCAGCATCACCGCGAGGTCGGGGTCGTCGCCCGCGATCGGCGCAGACGCTTCTAGGAGGAGGTCGCGGGCCTCGACGAGAGAGCCGCAACGGGCGCTCACGACACCGCGCAGCGCAAGCGCACGGCGCCGGGACTCCCCTGTCGGGGCGGAGGCGACCGCCTCGCCGAAGATCTCGAGCGCACGGTCCGCCAGACCTCCGAGCCAGGCGTGCTCGCCGGCGAGGGTGAGCCGCTGCGCGCGGCGGGCGGGGTCCGCACTCACCTGGGCCGCCCGCTCACCCCAGTCCGACGCGACGGCGTAGGCCCGGCGGTGCGCCGCCGAGGCGGTCGCCTCGTCGAGGACCACAGCAGCGTCCGCGTCCGGCCCGAGCGTCGACGCCGAGAGGTGGAGCGCGCGACGGTCGAGGTCATCGTCGGGGACCGCGCCCGCCAGCATCCGGTGCAGGTGGCGCCGACGGGCCGGCGCGGTGGCCTGGACGAGGGACGCCCGCACCAGCGGATGGAGGAACCGGACCCGGTCCGCTTCGACAGCCACGAGCTCGGCCTCCTCGGCCTCACCGAGGTGGTCCAGGTCGGTGCCGGAGGCCGCACACGCCCGCGCGAGCGTCCCGAGGTCCACGTCCCCCGCGAGCGCGACGACCGTGAGCGCGACCCGCGCCGGCGCCCCCAGGGCGTCGAGTCTTCGTACGAAGGCCCGCTCGATGAGCCGCGGGACAGGAACGATCGCGACCTCCCGCGTCAGCAGCTCCGGACGACGCGCCATCTCCAGCGCCGCCAGCGGGTTGCCACCGCTGACGGCGTGCAGCCGTTCGACCTCAGGCGGGGCCAGCCCACGGGGACCGACGAGCACGCCGCACTCCTCGCGTGTGAGACCGGTGAGGTCGAGCCGGTCGAGGCCGGTCAGCAGGTCGTCGGCCCCCTCCCCCGGCCGCGTGGCGAGCACGACGGCGACCGCGTCGGTGAGGAGCCGACGGGCGGTGAAGAGGATCGCGTCCAGCGAGGGCCGGTCGAGATGGTGGACGTCGTCGACGAGGAGCAGGAGCGGCTGCGCCTCCGCTGCTGTCGTGATCAGTCCCAGCGTTGCCGCAGACACGGCGAACCGTTCCCCCCGCCCGGGCGGTCCGTCGTGGTGCGGGCCACCGGGTCCGAGCGCGAGCGCCTGGGCGAGCGCCTCGGACTGCACGGTCGGCAGTGCGCCGAGGCGCCCGAGCAGCGGTCGAAGCAGCTGCGCGAGGCCGGCGAACGGCAGGTCACGCTCGGGCTCGGCGCCGGAGGCGGCCAGGACGTGAAGGCCTGTCGCCGTCTCGCGCGCGTGGTCGAGCAAGGACGACTTGCCGATCCCTGCCTCGCCGACGACGACGAGAACCCCGCTTGCCCCGCCCCGTGCGCGTGACAGCAGCCCGGCGATCACCGCCGACTCCCCCGCTCGTCCCACGAGCATCCTCCGAGGCTAGCCATCCACCTGTCCGCGGCGGGCCGGTTTGAGGACCAGGGGGGTCACCGGATGCGACACCCGGAGGCGCCCTTCTAGCGTCGACGGATCGCACAGCCCACCAAGGAGGGTGACATGACCGCACAGACCGACACCGAGCCCGTCGACGAAGGCGTCCTGATGTCGTTCGTCTTCCGAGCAGTCGACGAGGTCGGGGCGACCCTCAACACCGCCCTCGTGGTGCTCGGAGACAAGCTCGGCTACTACCGCGCGCTCGCCGACGGCGGGGCGCTCACGCCCTCGGAGCTGGCCGAGCGGACCGCGACGGCTGAACCGTACGCCCGGGAGTGGCTCAACGCGCAGGCCGCAGGGTCGTTCGTCCGGTACGAACCGGAGACGGGACGCTACGTGCTCCCGCCCGAGCACGCGATCGCGCTCACCGACGAGTCCAGTCCCGCCTTCCTGCCCGGACTGTTCCAGATCGCGCTGGGCACCGTCGCGGACTCCGACCGTGTCGTGGAGGCGGCGCGCGACTCCGCCGGCCTCGGGTGGCACGAGCACAACGCCGACGTCCACGTCGGGTGCGAGCGGTTCTTCCGTCCCAGCTACCTGGCCCACCTCGTCGACGAGTGGCTGCCGGCGGCGGGCGCGGCGGACAAGCTCCGCGACGGCGCCACTGTGGCCGACATCGCCTGCGGCCACGGCGCGTCGACGGTCCTCATGGCCGAGGCGTTCCCACGCTCGACGTTCGTGGGCTCGGACTACCACGCCGCGTCGATCGACATCGCCCGCGAACGGGCGCGGACCGCAGGCGTCGCCGACCGCGCCACGTTCGAGGTGGCGTCGGCGCAGCGGCTCGGCGACGCCTCGTACGACGTGGTGACGACGTTCGACGCGCTCCACGACATGGGCGACCCCGTCGGCGCCGCGCGGCACGTGCACGACGTGCTCGCCGACGACGGTGTCTGGATGATCGTCGAGCCGATGGCCGGAGACAAGGTCGAGGACAACCTCACCCCGGTCGGGCGCGCGTACTACGGGTTCTCGACGCTCCTGTGCACCCCGGCGTCGCTCTCGCAGGAGGTGGGGATGGCTTTGGGAACTCAGGCAGGACCCGCCAGGATCCGTGAGGTCACTGCCGCGGCGGGCTTCTCGCAGTTCGCGTCGGTGGCGGAGACGCCCTTCCACCGGGTCCTCGCCGTCCGGAAGTGAGCCCTGCAGGGATGACAACCACGGCCGTCGCACCCGGACCCAGGCGCACACTGGGGGCGACGGCCGGTCACGGAGGCGACGATGCGCGCGAGGGAGCCCGACGAGCAGGGCTTCGTCGTGCGCGACGGGGTCCGGGTGGCGTACGAGGTGTTCGGGGACGCCGCGCACACCGTCCTGCTGATGCCGACCTGGTCGATCATCCCGTCACGGGCCTGGAAGTCCCAGGTGCCGTACCTCGCCCGGCGCCTGCGCGTCATCGCCTTCGACGGCCGGGGCAGCGGTGCCTCGGACCGCCCCGTCGGGCCGGAGGCGTACACCGACGAGGAGATGGTCGCGGACGCCCGCGCCGTCCTCCGCCGCGTACGCCGTGGCACCGAGGCGGACCCGGTGCTCGTGGTCGGCTTCTCGTGCGGCGTCGCGTGGTCGTTGGCGCTGGCGCTCGAGGCCCCCGAGGAGGTTGCCGGCATCGTCGCCATCGGGCCCGCGCTCGGGCTCGGGCCGGGCCTGGCGGAGCGGGAACGGCACGTGTTCCTCGAGGAGCCGACCGACCGGGACGCCCCGGCTGCCGAGGGATGGGGCAGGTTCAGCCGGCACACCTGGCTCCAGGGCGACTATGACGGGTTCCTCCGCTTCTTCTTCGGGCAGATGTTCAGCGAGCCGCACTCGACCAAGCAGATCGAGGACTGCGTCGCGTGGGGTCACGAGATCGGACCGGAGCGCCTCGTCGACACCGAGCTGGCCCGTACGGTGTGCCGGACACCTGGCTTCGCGGAGCGCGTGGCCCAGGCCGACCTCCCGGTGCTGGTCATCCACGGTGACGACGACCACGTACGCCCGTACGCGGAAGGCGTGGCGCTGGCCGAGGCGACGGGAGGGACGCTGCTCACCCTCACCGGCGCGGGCCACGCACCGCACGCGCGCGACCCGGTCGTCGTCAACCGGGCGATCCGCGCATTTGCCGAGCGTCTGTGGCCGGACGACCACCGGGCGGAGCGGCGAGCCTGGACCCGGCCCGGACGGCGACGGCGACGCGCGCTCTTCCTGACCTCCCCCATCGGGCTCGGACACGTCCGCCGCGACCTCGCGATCGCCGACGCCCTGCGCACGCACCACCCGGACCTGCAGATCGAGTGGCTGACCCAAGAGCCGGCGACTGCGGTGCTGGAGCGCGCGGGACAGCACGTCCACCCCGCCTCGGCGTTCCTCGCGAGCGAGTGCGCCCACGTCGAGGACGAGGCCGCCGACCACGATCTGCATGCCTTCGGTGCGATCCGCCGCATGGACGAGATCCTGGTGGCCAACTTCGGCGTCTTCGACGACCTCGTCCGCGACGAGGCGTACGACCTCGTGGTCGGTGACGAGGCATGGGACGTCGACCACTTCCTCCACGAGAACCCCGAGCTCAAGCGCTTTGCGTTCGCGTGGTTGACCGACTTCGTCGGGTGGGTCCCGATGGCTGACGGCGGGACGGCGGAGGCGGCCCTGACCGCGGACTACAACGCCGAGATGCTGGAGCAGCGTTCGCGGTTCCCCCGTGTGCGTGACCGTTCGGTGTTCGTCGGCAACCCTGCCGATGTCGTGGACCTCGATTTCGGGCCGGGCCTGCCGGGGATCCGCCCGTGGACGGAGGAGAACTTCACGTTCTCCGGCTACGTCACGGGCTTCGAGCCCGTCGGGGAGAGCGACCGGCTCGCCGTCCGGGCGTCGCTGGGACTGGCGGAGGACGAGCTGCTCTGCGTCGTCACCGTCGGCGGTTCCGGGGTCGGCGAGTCACTCCTGCGGCGGGTGCTCGACGCGGCCCCGCTGATCCGGCGGGCCGAGCCGCGCATGGGGTTCCTCGTGGTCACCGGCCCTCGGATCGACCCTCGCGGGCTCCCTGGGCGCATCCCTGGTGTGCGGCTCCGGGGGTTCGTGCCGGACCTGCCCCGGATCCTCGGTGCGGCGGACGTGGCGCTCGTACAGGGCGGTCTCACGACCTGCATGGAGCTCACGGCGCAGGGCGTGCCGTTCGTCTACGTGCCGCTACGCCATCACTTCGAGCAGAACGTCCACGTCCCGCACCGGCTCGCTCAGTACGGCGCCGGACAGCGGCTCGCGTACGAGGAGGCGTCCGACCCCGACGTCCTGGCGCACGCGGTGCTCACCGAGGCGGGACGCGTGCCGACCGCCGCTCCTGTCGAGAAGGACGGCGCCGCACGCGCGGGGGCGCTCCTCGCAGATCTGCTGTGAGCGGCGGTGAGAGCCGTCACGGAAGCCCCGTCGCGGCAGCAGCGCTGCCGCGACGGGGCCCGTACGATCAGCCGAAGGAGGGGGCAGGCGCGAAGCCTGCGGCCCCCTCCGCGATCGCCACGATCTCGCACTCCTCGATGACCTCCGGGCCGTGACCGATGATCAGCGACCCGGGAGCCTCGTCCGCCGTGGCGGCGAAAGACTCCTGGAACGCTGCCCGCTCGGCATCGTCGGCAAAGACGTAGACGCCCTCGAACCAGGCGCCCTCACGCGCGCGCCAGGTCTTGAACGCCAGTCCGTCCTTGCCGGCGAACCGCTCGTACGAGGTGTCCCGGACGTACTCCTTCAGCCTGTCGAGCGTGCCGACGGGGGCGTCACGCAGCGACCAGCGGACGGTCAAGCCGGGGTGCGAGGGCACTCAGACAGCCTTCAGGGCATCACCGAGGTTGGAAGCCTCGTCGTTGGTGAGCTCGACGACGAGCCGCCCACCACCTTCGAGCGGGACGCGCATCACGATGCAGCGTCCTTCCTTGGTGACCTCCAGCGGGCCGTCCCCGGTCCGAGGCTTCATGGCCGCCATGCGTTCCCCTCTCCTTCGTGCGCAGCGCCGACGCGTGCACCTTGAGTGAGTCCATTATCGCGCACGCCCGCGTCATCGGTGAATGCGGCAGACTGACGACATGACCGAACCCGCCTCTTCCGTCACTTACGAGCTCTCCGACGCAGTCGCGACGATCACGCTCTCACGCCCCGAATCCCTCAACAGCTTCGACGAAGCGACCAAGGTGGCGTTCCGCGACGCGCTGCACTCCGCGGCCGCGGACGACGCCGTCCGGTGCGTCGTCGTGACCGGTTCGGGACGGGCGTTCAGCGCCGGTCAGGACCTCAAGGAGCACATCAGCGGACTCCGTGGAGGCGACGGATCGCTCAGCAGCACGGTCGAGGAGCACTTCAACCCGATGGTGCTCGCGATCACGCAGATGCCCAAGCCGGTGATCGCCGCGGTCAACGGCATCGCCGCCGGGGCCGGGGCGTCGATCGCGTTCGCTGCCGACTTCCGGATCGTCGGCGCGTCTGCCGGGTTCAACCTCGCGTTCGCGGGCATCGCCCTGTCGGCCGACACAGGCGCGTCGTGGACGCTCCAGCGGCTCGTCGGTCTCCCGAAGGCCACGGAGATGCTCATGCTGCCCCGTACGGTCCGGGCCGAGGAGGCGGCCGCGCTCGGTCTCGCGACGCAGGTCGTGCCGGACGAGGAGCTGGCCGAGACCGTGCGTGAGCTGGCGACCCGCCTCGCCGCAGGTCCCACCGTCGCGTACGCGTCGCTGAAGCGTGCGCTCGCGTTCTCGGCCACCCACTCGCTGCCGGAGTCACTCTCGAACGAGGCGCGGCTCATGGCGCTCACCGGCGCGACGGAGGACCACCGGGCCGCGGTCGAGGCGTTCGTCGCGAAGGAGAAGCCGACCTTCGTCGGACGCTGAGCGCGCGGCGCCGACCCGCACCTCAGACCCGACGACCGCCGAGCGCCTTCAGGAGGCCGTGGGGAGCCTTCTTGGTGAGGTACGCCCGTGAGGGTCGGCGGCCGAGCTCCACGGTGACGAGCTGCCCGTCCAGGCGGTGGTTGAACCACTGCGAGAGGGTGCCGTGGCATCCCGACCCGCAGGAGAACTCACGCCGGGGCAGCGCCAGGTGCTTGGCGAGCCTGCGGGCGAGCGGACGGTTGCCGGTGCCGCTCGTGTCGATCCCGTTCAACGGCTGGTGGAACGACACCACCTGGTCGGGGTCCACCCGCCGCAGGAAGCGCATCATCGCCTTCGTCTCCGGCTCGGACCCGGCGCTCGGACCCGACCAGGTCGGACCGCGCTTCGAGCGCTTCCACCGGCGCGGGTAGTTGCGGTTGAGGTCGACGCCGCGGGCGTTGCGCCGGGCCTTGCGGGCCACCCCGTCAGGGTTCGCGTTGGGGACGACCCAGAGGTCGAGCCCTTCGATCGGCCGGCCGTCCCGCAGCGTACGGAGGGTCTGCTGGGGCTTGCGCTCGTCACCGTGCATCGCCGCGATGACGACCGCCGAGCGGCTCGCCTCGGGGTCGCCGAGCCGGTAGGCGACGAGATCACGGCCGCGTCGGGACTGGCCGATCACGACGCGTTCGACCACCGCGGGTCTGGAGGGGGCCCGGGCTGCGGGTGCGGCGGTCGCCCGTGCCGTCTGGACCCCGGCACCGGGTGCAGCCCCGGCGGCGCCCGGCTGCACGACGGCGGTCACGGGAAGCAGCGCCAGCGCGACGCCGGCTCCGGCTGCACGCACGAGGATCGGCATGAGCCGATCCTCGCTCAGCCGACGTCGGTCCGCACGTGGCACCCGGCGAGGTGGTCGTCGACCATGCCGGTGGCCTGCATGAGCGCGTACGCCGTGGTCGGGCCGACGAACACGAAGCCGTGGCGCTTGAGGGCGGCCGCGAGCGCCTTCGACTCCGGGGTCACCGCCGGGACGTCGGAGAACGACTCCGGACGCGGACGAGTCGGCGGCGCGAACGACCACACCAGGTCGGCGAACCCGCCGTCGAGTGCCCGCACGGCGGCAGCGTTGGCGATCGTCGCCTCGATCTTGAGGCGGTTGCGGATGATGCCGGCGTCCTCGAGAAGCTCGGCGACCCGCGCCCCGTCGTACGCGGCGACGACCTCAGGGTCGAAACCGGCGAAGACCTCACGGAAGCGCGGGCGCTTGCGGAGCACGATCGCCCAGGAGAGTCCCGACTGGAAGGCCTCGAGCGTGAGCCGCTCGAAGAGGCCGCGCTCGTCGCGGACGGGACGGCCCCACTCGGTGTCGTGGTAGGTCCGCATCTCGTCGGATGACTCCCCCCAAGGACAGCGCGCGAGTCCGTCCTCACCCACAACCACGTCACTCACGCGGCTCATCCGGTTCGCGCTGCTCGCCGGCGTCGGGCGAGGTCGGGGGGTCGGCGGGCTCGGGCGAGGCCGCCGGAGCCACGGTGGCCTCGCGAGCGGCCGCGTCGGCCTCGAGGCGCGCGAGCAGGGCGTCGACCTCGTCGCGCGCATAACCGCGCCACGCGCGAGTGAACCGCACGGCGCGCAGGTCGGCGGCGGTCAGGTCACGGTCGGCGGGCACGAGCACGTCACGGCGAGAGGACACCGGTGGGGAGAGCGCACCCGCCCGCCCGGCCACGACGGTGACGGCGGCCCCCACGACGAGCGCACCCACGACGACTCCGATCCAGATCACGCCTACGATCGTGCCATGGAGCTCCGACTGCGCGACCGCGTGTTCGCGCCGGGTGAGCACGCCGTGATGGCGATCGTCAACCGCACCCCCGACTCCTTCTACGACCGGGGCCGTACGTTCGCCCTCGACGACGCCCTGGCCTACCTCGACTCGGTCGTCGCTGCGGGTGCCGACGTCGTCGACGTCGGCGGGGTCAAGGCCGGGTACGGCGAGGCGGTGGACGCGGGCGAGGAGCTGCGTCGCACCGCGGACTTCGTCGAGGCCGCCCGGAGCCGCTACCCCGATCTCGTGCTCAGCGTCGACACCTGGCGCAGCGAGGTCGCCGACGTGCTCTGCGCGCGAGGAGCCGATCTCGTCAACGACACGTGGGCCGGTCACGACCCCGAGCTCGTCCACGTCGCCGCCAAGTACGGCGCCGGCATCGTCTGCAGCCACACCGGCGGCCTCACCCCTCGTACGGACCCTTTCCGGCCCGCGTACGACGACGTGGTGGCCGACGTGGTCGCTCGGACCACCGCGCTGGCCCAGCGGGCGGTCGACGCCGGGGTCGCTCCGGAGGCCGTCCTGCTGGACCCGACCCACGACTTCGGCAAGAACACACGCCACTCGCTGCTCCTCACCCGCCGGATCGGAGAGCTCGTCGCGACCGGGTGGCCGGTGATGGTCGCGCTGTCGCGCAAGGACTTCGTCGGCGAGACGCTCGACGTCGACCGCGACGACCGCCTGCCCGGGACGCTGGCGGCGACGGCCTGGTCGGCGGCTGCGGGCGTCCGGGTGTTCCGGACGCACGACGTCACGGCGACGCGTCAGTGCCTCGACATGGTGGCCGCGATCCAGGGGACCCGTCAGCCCGCCGTCTCACGAAGGGGCCTCGCGTAGCTCGCGACCTCGCGGATGAAGGCGGCATAGACCTCACGCGCCTTCTCGCTGTCACGGTCGACGAGCCACGAGAGCACCACGCCGTCGTTGATGACGACGAGCATGCGCGCCAGCGAGTCGAGGGGCAGCGTCCACTCGACCTCGCACACCTCGGCGACCCGCTCGAGGACCCGTCGCGCCGTCACGCGGTAGGTCTCGTACTGCCACTGCGCGAGGTCGTTGAACCCGGCCGTGCGCAGCGCGTGGGCCGCCACCTCGAACGTGAGCAGATGGCCGTCCGGGTCGCTCTCGACCGAGCTCCACAGGTGAGACGAGCTCTGTTCGAGAAGCGACGTGACGTCGTGGTCGCCCGACACGGCGACGTCGGTGACCGTGTCGATGTAGCGCTCCGCCATCCGCGCGATCATCGCCCGCAGGAGGTCGTCCATCGACGCGAACACGTAGTGGACGATGCCCGGGGTGGCGCCTGCCTCGGCGGCGACGGTGCGGGTGCTCACCGCGCCGACGCCGTCGCGCTTGGCGACGACCAACGCCGCCTCGATGAGCTGTTCACGGCGTTGCTGTGACGAGACCCGCACGTGTTCTCCGTCCTCGAGCTGTCCCGGCAAGTCTGCCGTACGCGGGGCTCGCCTCGCGCGTGGCGCGCCCGAACCCGGAGCCGGCCGGCGCTGCGCTCAGGTGGAGGCCTGGAAGTGGCCGATGACCTCGTCGACGTCGTCGGTCACGATCAGCCTGTCCACGTCGGGTGCCGCGATCGCGCCCTCCTCCAGAACGGCGCCGCGGAGCCAGTCGAGCAGGCCGCTCCAGTACGCGGTGCCGTAGAGCACGACCGGGAACTGCGTGACCTTGCGTGTCTGAGCGAGCGTGAGCGCCTCGAAGAGCTCGTCGAGGGTGCCGTAACCGCCCGGGAACACCACGAAACCCTGGGCGTACTTCACGAACATCGTCTTGCGGGCGAAGAAGTACCGGAAGTTGACGCCGAGGTCGACCCAGGGGTTCATCCGCTCCTCGAACGGCAGCTCGATGCCCAGCCCGACGGAGACACCGCCGTTCTCGCACGCACCCCGGTTCGCCGCCTCCATGATCCCGGGACCGCCGCCCGTGATGACGCCGATCCCGGCGTCGGCGAAGCGGTGCCCGAGCTCGCGGGCCGCCTCGTACCAGGGCGAGTCACGTGGCGTACGTGCGGAGCCGAAGACGCTGACCGCGGGTCCGAGCTCGGACAGCGCACCGAAGCCCTCGACGAACTCGGCTTGAATCCTGAGAACGCGCCACGGATCCGTATGGACCCAGTCGGCGCGCTCCCGCGAGTCGAGGAGCCGCTGGTCCGTCGTGGTGTGCGGGATCTGGTTGCGGCGCAGGACGACCGGGCCCTTGATGCGCTCGTCGTGGTCGCGGGCGGACTCCGGGGGTGCACCACCGGGCCAGTCGTCGCTCATGGCTGTTCTCCTTCACCGCTCAGCCAGGCGTGAAGCCGCTGCTCGACGGAACGGAGCTGGGCCACCGGAACGTGCTCGTCCTTCTTGTGCGCGAGCAGCGGGTCCCCAGGGCCGAAGTTGACTGCCGGGACTCCCAGCAGGCTGAACTGCGCCACGTCGGTCCACCCGAACTTCGGGTTGACCTCGACGCCCATCGCCTCCACGAACGCGGCTGCGGCCGGCCGGTCGAGACCGGGAAGCGCGCCCGGCGAGGAGTCGGTCACGACGACGTCGTACCCGTCGAAGAGCGTGTGGAGGTACGCCAGCGCCTCCTGCTCGGACCGGTCGGGCGCGAAGCGGTAGTTGACGCTCAGGCGCGCCTCGTCCGGGATCACGTTGCTCGCGACGCCTCCGCTGACGCCCACGGCGTTGATGCCCTCGTGGTACGTGAGTCCGTCGATCACCGGCGTGCGTGGCCGGTGATCGACGAGGCGCTGCAGGGCGGGGGCGAGGCGGTGGACCGCGTTGTCGCCCATCCACGAGCGCGCCGCGTGCGCCCGCTCGCCCCGAGCGACGACATCGACCCTCAGCGATCCTTGGCAGCCAGCCTCGATCACGCCGTTCGACGGCTCCATGAGGATGGCGAACTCGCCGTCGAGCAGCTCGGGCCGGGTCCGGGCGAGACGTCCGAGCCCGTTGGCGGTGGCCTCGATCTCCTCGGCCTCGTAGAAGACGTACGTGACGTCTCGTACCGGCGCGGAGAGGTGGACGGCGGCGCGCAGCGCGACCGCGACGCCACCCAGCATGTCGCAGGAGCCGAGTCCCCACAGCACGTCGCCGTCCAGGCGCGAGGGGAAGTTGTCGTTGGCCGGGACGGTGTCGAGGTGACCGGCGATCACCACACGGCTGTCCCGCCCCAGGTGCGTGCGCGCGACCAGCGTGTGCCCGTCGCGGACGACGTCCAGGTGTGGCGCCTCACGGAGGACGGCCTCGACGGCGTCGGCGATCTCGGCCTCGTGCCGACTCTCCGACGGGATGTCGACGAGCGCGGCGGTCAGGGCGACGACGTCGGCGGTGGGATCGAGCGGGCTCATGACGCCCATCCCATCACGCCTCCCGCCCTGCGAGGGCCTCGGCTGCAACGCTGAGATCGGCGACCAGCGCGTCGAAGTCGGCGTCGCGTTCCCGCGAGCGCGTCGCCCATCGCGACCTGGGTGGCATCGCGGTAGAGATCACATCCCTCGCACTCCCGCGCCGCCGTCCGGAGGCTGCGCAACGGCGGTCGCGGAGGCACGAACTCCTCGGCACCCGGGAACGAGGGACGCGAGGTCACGGTCCCTCCTCGACCGGTTCCTCGTCGAAGAGACAGAACTCGTTGCCCTCCGGGTCGGCCATCACCGTCCACCTGATCACGCTGTCGGACGCACGGAGCACCCGTGCCCCGCGACCTACGAGCTCGTCGACCGCCCCCGGTGCACCCGTGACGTCCCAGTGGATGCGGTTCTTCG
>Ga0233363_1000606_pt1 | contig 15527 bp, 18 predicted proteins | sample ElkDunMinimDraft_18_FD_191534 | JGI IMG/M metagenome (GOLD analysis project Ga0233363, IMG submission 191534) | Fecal eukaryotic communites from dung pellets of Tule Elk in California, USA - Elk Dung C16 | ecosystem: Host-associated > Mammals > Digestive system > Large intestine > Fecal | place... | reverse complement strand
CGTCTGCACCGCGAGCTCGTTCGAGGTGCCGGCCGACCGGACGACGAGACGAGGTTCGCCCCATGACCGCAGCCACGATGACCCACGCCACCGCCGAGCTCACCCGTCAGGACCGCTGCGACCGCTGCGGCGCCCAGGCCTTCGCCCGCGCGACGCTCCCCGGTGCCGGCGGCGTCCTGCTCTTCTGCGGTCACCACTTCCGCGCCCACGAGTCCGCGCTCGTCGCCGCCGGTGCCCAGATCCACGACGAGCGGCACCGCATCGACCAGGAGGTCCGGACGCCGGAGCGCTGAGCGCCCGGCCTGCCGAACGACGGGCCCCCACGCACGACGAAGGCCCCTGATCAGCATTCCTGCTGATCAGGGGCCTTCGACCTGTCGGGGTGGCGGGATTTGAACCCACGACCTCTTCGTCCCGAACGAAGCGCGCTACCAAGCTGCGCCACACCCCGTGGAGCCTGGCAAGGATAGCCGACGAGGCACCCGGAGACGAAATTCGTTACGGCGAGACCAGTGTGAGGAGCGTCGCCTCCGGGCGGCACGCGAAGCGCACGGGCGCGTAGGGCGACGTCCCCAGCCCCGCGGAGACGTGCAGCCACGACGAGCCGGCACCGTCCGCACGGTCGGGGCGGGCGCCCGGCCAGCCGTGCAGCCCCTTGGCCCGGCGCAGGTCCAGGTCGCAGTTGGTCGTCAGGGCGCCCCAGCCCGGGACGGCCAGCTGCCCGCCGTGCGTGTGGCCGGCGATCGTCAGGTCCACGCCGTCGGCGTGCATCGCGTCCAGCACGCGCCGGTAGGGGGCGTGGGTGACGCCCACGTGCAGGTCGACCGCGGGGGAGCGGCCGTCGGACGTCCGGGCGTCGTCCGGCCCGCCCGCGGGCGGCATCACGTCACGGTCGAGGTGGGCGTCGTCCGTCCCGACGAGCGACAGGCGGCGACCGTCGACCTCGAGGGCGTCACGCCGGTTGGACAGGTCGACCCACCCCGCCGACGTGAGGCGCGTGACGAGCTCGCGCCACGGGAGGGCGACGGGGGGCCGGGGCGGCTCGCGGCGCGCGTCGGGCAGCAGGTAGCGCGCCGGGTTCTTGAACGACGGCGCGATGTAGTCGTTCGACCCGAGCACGAAGGCGCCGGGGACGGCGAGCAGCGGCTCGAGGGCGTGCAGCAGCGCCGGCATCGCGTCGAGGTGGGCCCAGTTGTCGCCCGTGTCGACGACGAGGTGCGGGTCGAGGGTCGCCAGGTCCCGCACCCAGTCGACCTTGCGGCGCTGACCGGGGGTCAGGTGCAGGTCGGACACGTGCAGCACCCGCAGCGGGTCCTGGCCGGGCGGCAGCACCGGCACGGTGACCTCGCGCAGCGCGTACCAGCGCACCTCGACGAGGGACGCCCAGGCCAGCGCGGCGACGCCCGCGAGCGCAAGGCCACCGGCGGCGCGCACCGCGGGGTGCGCGCCGGGGGAGGGGTGCGTCATCGATCAGCCGTTGCCGGGGCGGCCGTTGCCGGGCCCGCCCGGGCCGTCGCCGCGGGGACCTCCGCCCGGGAGGCCCGGGAACCCGCCGGCGCCCGGGTCCTGCTGCGGTTGTCCGGCCGACAGCTTCAGCGTGATCGTCGCGCCCTTGGTCGCCGTCGTGGGGGACTGCTCCGCGACGGTCCCGGCCGGGTACGCGGACGGGACCTGCTCCCCGAGCGACACCCCGAAGCCGCGGCTCTCCAGCGTCTGGCGCGCCTGCTGCTCGTTCTGGCCGAGCACCGACGGGACGGGGACCCGCTCGCCGTAGAGCTCGCGGTCGGTGGGGCTCGCGAAGCCGGGGTTCTCCGCACCGGCGAGGGTCTGGACCATGAACCGCTTCCAGGTCGGCGCGGCGATCGACGAGCCGTACGGGCCCGAGCCCCGGCCGTAGTACGTGCCGGCGATCGTCTCGCGGCTCATCGAGCGCGTGCCCTCGCTGTACCCGACCCACACGGCCGTGGCCCGCAGCGGCGTGTAGCCGACGAACCAGTTGTGCTCGTTGTGCGTCGTGGTGCCGGTCTTGCCGGCGGCGGGGAACGGCGGGGCGCCGACCTTGCGGGCCGTGCCCGACCACACGTTGCTCAGCGCGTAGTTCATCGCCGAGGCGTAGCGCGGGTCGAGCGCGCCGGCCTGGCAGTCGGCCGGCGGGACCGGGAGGGACTCGCCCTTCGCGTTGATCACGCTCGTGATGGCGATCGGCTTGCAGTACGTGCCGTTGGACGCGAACGTCGCGTAGGCGGCGGCCATCTGCAGGGGCGAGGTCGACTGCGACCCGAGGACGTTGCCGGGGACCGCGTCGAACGGGACGTCGCCCCGGGGGGTGTTGGTCTGCGTGTCCATCTCGGCGGGGTTGCCGGCCTTGGTGACGCCCAGCGCCGCGGCCCCGTTGTTGATGGCGCAGAGGTCCATCTTGTGCGCCATCGCGACGAACGCCGAGTTCACCGAGTTCCTCGTCGCGTCGAGGACGCTCTGGCGGATCGCCTTGCCGCCCTCGGAGTTGCCGAACTTGAACTGTCCGCTGCCGAGCTGGTAGCAGGACGCGGTGAAGTCGCGGGTGTTGTAGGACAGTCGGGTGCCGTCGACGGTGTCGTTCAGGGCGTGCCCCTGCTTGAGCCACTCGAGCAGCGTGAAGACCTTGTACGTCGAGCCCGGGGGGAACCCGCCCGAGCCGCCGTACCGGAAGCTGGTGTTGAAGTTGACCGACGTCTCGCCCGGGTTCTGGTCCTTGAGCGCGGAGTAGATGCGGTTCTGCGCCATGGCGGTGATCTCGCCCGTCCCGGGCTTGACGGAGACGATCGAGCTCGAGACGCCCGAGGGGTCGTCGACCGGCACGCCGTTCTTCACCTCGGCGTCGGCGATGGCCTGCTCGCCGGGCACGAGCGTGGTGGTGATCGTCAGGCCACCCTTGTAGAGCAGGTTCATCCGGTCGCGCGCCTCGGGACCGAACGCGGGGTCGTTGGCGATGACCTTGGTGACGTAGTCGCAGAAGAACCCGGCACCGGGCACCGTGTCGTTCGCGCTCATGCACCCCTGGCTCAGCTTCGAGACGTTGAGCGTCGCCTCGACCGGCGTCGCGATCCCGTTGTTGTACTCGTCCGTGGTGATGTAGTCGAGCTGGTGCATGTCCTTGAGGACCTGGTCGCGCCGCTTCTTGGAGTCGGCGTACCGAGCGGCGTCCTGCTCCGGGGTCTCGTCCGCGCGTCCCACGGGGTCCCACCGTGTCGGCGACTGGGTGATCCCGGCGATGGTGGCGGCCTCGAGGTAGTTGAGGTCCTTCGCGGACTTGCTGAAGAAGTACCGCGACGCGGACTCGACGCCGTACACCGAGGCGCCGAAGGCGGCGATGTTCAGGTACTTCTCGAGGATCTCCTCCTTGGTCATCGACTTCTCGAGCGTGATGGCGATCTTCGCCTCGCGCAGCTTGCGGGCGATGCCCGGGGCGCCGTCGTTCTCCCTGGCCTCCTGCCGCAGCCTCTCGCGCTCCGCCGGGTCCTCCGCGCGCTCGGCCGCGTCGAGGAAGACGTTCTTGACGTACTGCTGCGTGAGCGTCGACGCGCCCTGCTTCTGGCCCGCGAGGCTCGCGACCGCGGCGCGGAGCATGCCTGCCGGGTCGACGCCGGAGTGCTCGTAGAACCGGCGGTCCTCGACCGCGATGACGGCCTGCTGCATGATCGGGGCGATCTCGGAGAGCGGCACGACGATGCGGTTCTGGTCCCAGAACGTCGCGAGGAGCGTGCCGTCGGCCGCCAGGATCTCGGACTTCTCCGGCAGCGGCTGCTGCTCGAGCTCGGTGGGCAGGTCGTCGAACGCCGTCACGGTCATGCCCGTGAGGCCGTTCGCCACGGCCACACCGGGCAGCACGAGGCCGGCGGTGAGGACGCCACCGATCCCGGCGACGAGGGAGAAGGAGAGCAGCAGGACCAGCGCCTGTGCGGCGCTGATGCGGCGGCCGCGCGCGCGGGCAGGGTTCGGCATGCCGCCAGGGTACCGGCGACGGCTGACGCCGGAAGGGGTGACGAGGGGCCCGTGCGGGTCCTCCACGCGACCTGCACACGTGTGGCAGGGGGCCGTCCGGAGGAAAAGACCCGTCCGGGGTCTCGTCAGGACCTGCCCTGTGCCGATACGGTCACGGCGGCGACACGCAGGGAGAGACACGCGGAGGAACACGTGGCAGGCCTGGGGGCACAGGGGTACGAGGGGCACTGGACCGCGATGGCGGCGTGCGGACAGGGCAAGCAGGCGCCCGATGCGCTGTTCGTCGAGGGCGCCGCCCAGCGCGAGGTCCGCGCGGTCTGCCACGGCTGCCCGGTGCGCCTCGACTGCCTCGCCGACGCCCTCGACAGCCGCGCCGACTTCGGCGTCTGGGGCGGTATGACCGAGCGCGAGCGGCGGGCGCTGCTGCGACGCCGTCCGGACGTCGTGTCGTGGCGCGCCGAGCTGGTCGGCACCGAGCCGGCGCTCGTGGCACTCGGCGGGCTCGTGTGAGCGCTTCCACACCCGTCACGTCCGGCTGAGTCGTCCCACTAGGGTGGGCGCATGGCGACCCAGTGGGAGTACGCGACCGTTCCGCTCATCATCCACGCCACCAAGGCGATCCTCGATCAGTGGGGATCCGACGGCTGGGAGCTCGTGACCGTCATCCAGGGTCCCGACGCCGGCCTCGTGGCGTACCTCAAGCGACCGAAGCCGGTCATGTGAGCGGCACCGAGGGCCGCGTGGCCGCGCGCCTGGCCGAGCTCGGCCTGACCCTGCCGTCCGCGGCGGCGCCGCTCGCCGCGTACGTGCCGGCGACCCGCAGCGGCGCGCACGTCTGGACGTCCGGGCAGCTGCCGTTCGTCGAGGGCGTCATGCCGGCCACGGGCAAGGTCGGTGCGGAGGTCGACGCGGAGACGGCCACCGCGCTCGCGCGCACGGCCGCCCTCAACGCGTTGGCGGCCGTGGGCACGCTCCTCGCGTCGGAGGACCCCGGGACCGACCCGGTCCACGCGCTCGACCGCGTGGGTCGCGTCGTCAAGGTCGTCGGGTTCGTCGCGAGCGACCCGGCGTTCACCGGGCAGCCCGCCGTGGTCAACGGCGCGAGCCTGCTGCTGCACGAGATCTTCGGGGAGGCCGGCGTGCACGCGCGCTCGGCGGTGGGCGTCGCGGTCCTGCCGCTCGACGCGACCGTCGAGGTCGAGCTGGTCGTCGAGGCCGACTGACCCGCCCGGTCCGGGCGCGGCGACGTGCCCGGACCGGCTCGGACCGCCGGGCGCCTCAGCGAGCCCGGCGCTCCAGGCGGTCGACGTCCAGCAGGACCACCGCACGGCCCTCGCGTCGCACCCAGCCGCGAGCCGCGAAGTCGGCGAGCGCCTTGTTGACGGTCTCGCGCGACGCGCCGACGAGCTGCGCGAGCTCCTCCTGCGTCAGGTCGTGCGCCACGCGGATGCCCTCGTCGACCTGCTGGCCGAACCGCGTCGACAGGTCGAGCAGCGCCTTGGCGACACGCCCGGGCACGTCGGAGAAGACCAGGTCGGCCAGCGCCTCGTTGGTCCGGCGCAGACGCCGCGCCAGGGCCTGGAGCAGGTGCTCGGCGACCGTCGGCTTGTCGGCGAGCCACGTGATGAGGTCCCGGTGGCCCAGCTCCAGCACGACGGCGTCGGCGACGACCGTCGCGGTCGCCGTGCGCGGGCCCGGGTCGAACAGGGACAGCTCGCCGAACATCTCGCCCGGGCCGAGCACCGCGAGGAGGTTCTCGCGCCCGTCGTTCGACCGACGTCCCAGCTTGATCTTGCCGTCGCGCACCAGGAAGAGCCGGTCGCCCGGCTCGCCCTCGTGGAAAAGCACGTCACCTCGCGCGGCGTCGAGCACCTTCATCGAGTCGATGAGTGCCCGGGACGACTCCTCGTCCATGCCTGCGAACAGTGGCGCCGTCAGCACGATGTCCTCCGCCACGGCGGTCCTTCCCCTCTTCCCGCGATCGAGCACGGGTGCGCGTCGTGTCCGGCAGCATGGCCGGACCCCCGCCATCCAGTCTGCCCCATCCGGGTGCCGGCGCGCGGCGGCGCGACGGTGCGGGTGCGCGCCGGGCGACGGCCGGGTGCGGCCGGACGTCCCGCGGAGGCCCGTCACATGCCGTCGGCGACCACCGTGCGGGACCGCAGCACGGCCCCCGGGTCGTCGGCGATGCGCTCGACGAGGCGCAGCGTCGCACGCTCGAAGGCCTCCGCGACCCCGGTCTCGTAGGCCGCGAGCCGCTGGTCCAGGGCCCACAGCGCGGGCAGCAGGCCGGCCTCACGCCCGGCGTCGGCGTCGGGGAGCGCCGCCTGCAGGTCCCCGGCCCGGGGCACCTCCAGGCACACGTCGAGCGGCAGGACGAAGGCGACGTCCTCCCCCAGGGGGCCGGGCCCGGCGGCTCCCGCGACCGCGAGGTCCATGCGCGCCCGCACGACGCGCCGCCACCAGCCCACCCGTTCCCGCTCGGCACGCAGCGCGCGACGCTCCAGCCGGAGGTCGTGCAGGGGCTCGTCGGGCGACGTCACCTCCTCTCGTTCGGCGCGGCCAGGCCGGGGCTTGACCGTTCCGTCGAGAACCTGACGATCTGTTCACCCGGCAGGAGCAACCGGCCACCCGGCCGTGGGTGTCGGCGCGGGCACGTAGGCTCGCACGGTGGACGCCACTGCGCAGGAGAGCCAGCTCGCCCGGACGCGGCGCGCCCGGCGGGTCGACCGGATGCTGGCCGAGAGGTACCCCGACGCGCGCTGCGAGCTGAACTTCCGCAACCCGCTCGAGCTGCTGATCGCGACGGTGCTGTCCGCCCAGACCACCGACGTGCGCGTGAACGCCACGACGCCCGAGCTGTTCGACCGGTGGCCGGACGCCGCGGCGATGGCCGGTGCGGACCTGCGGGACCTCGAGGACGTGCTGCACCCCGTCGGGTTCTACCGTGCCAAGGCCCAGTCGGTCGTGGGCATCGGCGCCGCACTCGTCGAGCGTTTCGGCGGCCAGGTGCCGCGCAGGCTCGAGGACCTCGTGATGCTGCCGGGTGTGGGACGCAAGACCGCCAACGTCGTGCTCGGCAACGCGTTCGGCGTGCCCGGCATCACCGTCGACACCCACGTCCAGCGACTGGCGCAGCGGCTCGGCTACACGACGAGCGAGGACCCCGTCGTGATCGAGGCCGAGCTCGGGGCGCTGCTGGAGAAGCGGGAGTGGACGATGGCGTCCCATCGCCTGATCTTCCACGGGCGGCGGACCTGCTTCGCCCGGCGGCCCGCGTGCGGCGCGTGCCCCGTCGCCGCGCTCTGCCCGTCAGCGGGCATCGGGGAGACGGACCCCCAGCTCGCGGCGGCGATGCTCAAGGGCTGACGGGCTCGACCTCCGCCAGCCAGTCCACGAGCAGCTCGCCCACCAGGCCGGGTGCCTGGTCGGTGAGGAAGTGCCCCGCGCCGTGCAGCAGCTCGAAGCGGTACGGCCGCGCGACCGTCGCCGTGCTCGGTCGCAACGCCGCCGTCGAGGCCGGACGCAGCCCGTCGCGCAGACCGTGGACCTGGAGCACGGGCAGCGGCGGCGCCGCACGCAGGACGGCCCGGTACCGTCGCCCGTCCGGCCGCGGTGTGGAGCGGACCAGCCACCGCACCTGCTCGAGCTGGCTGTGCGCGGCGAAGGGCACGCGCGCCGCCCGGCGGTACGTCGCGACCGCCTCGCGTCCCGGCAGCCCGGGGACGCCGCCCCAGTGCGTGAGCATGCGGTCCACGAGGTCGCCGCGCACCATCGCCTGCTCCGGCAGCGACGGCAGCTGGGCGAACGCGACCAGGGCCGACGCGGCGGGTCCGGGCGGTGTGCGGGGGAGTGCGAGCGCGTCGAGCGGGTGCGGCGCACCGAGCACGGCCAGCGCCTGCACCACGGCCGGGTGGTACGCGGCGGTCGCCCAGGCGACGTCGCCCCCGGTCCCGGCGCCCACGACGACCGCGGACCCCGCACCCAGGGAGCGCACGACACCGGCGACGTCCGCGGCGAGGGTGGGCACGTCGTACCCCTGCGGGGGCTTGTCGGACCCACCCGTGCCCCGCAGGTCCATCGCGGCGACGCGGTAGCCGGCGGCAGCCAGCACGGGCAGCTGGTGGCGCCAGGCCCACCAGAGCTGCGGGACGCCGTGCAGGAGCAGCACGAGGGGTGCGTCCTGGTCGCCCGCGACGGCGACGTGGAATCGAGCGCCGTTGGCGGTCACGAAGCGGTGCTGCCAGGGTCCCTCGACGAGGAGCGACGCTGAGTCGACGGGTGTCATCAGTGGCAACCTACCGGGTCGCCCCCGCCAGGTGGTGGCTCACGACCCGCCCGGACGTGCAGCATGGACGCGTCCCCGCCACGAGAGGACGGCACCACCACCGAGCGCGGCGATCAGGGACGCGGCGAGGACGCCCACGACGACGTGGTCGTCGAGCACCGTCCCCGTCCCGAACGCGAGCGAGCCCACCAGCAGGGAGACGGTGAACCCGATGCCCGCGAGCAGGCCGACGCCGATCACGTCCCACCAGCCGAGCCCGGGGGCGAGCCGCGCCCGCGTGAACCGCGCCACGAGGAACGTCGCCAGCGTGATGCCGAGCGGCTTGCCGAGCACGAGCCCGAGGACCACGCCGAGGCCGACGGGCTCGGTGAAGGTCGCGCCGATCGTCGCCACCTCGACCGTGACACCGGCGGCGAACAGCGCGAAGACCGGCACGGCGAACCCGGCGGACACCGGCCGCCACAGGTGCTCGTAGCGCTCGGCGAGCGAGTGGTCCGCGTGCTCGTCGGGCACGGGGCGCGGCGTGCGGGACCGCGGTGCGGCGGACCCCGGCGTGGCGGGCACGGCGAACCCGAGCAGGACGCCGGCGATCGTGGCGTGCACCCCGGACGCGTGCAGCAGCGCCCACGCCGCGAGCGCGAGCGGGACCAGGAGGAACGGTGTGCGGATGCCGCGCCGCAGGGCGAGGGCGAACAGGGCGACGCTCGCGAACGAGGCGAGCATCAGCCCGAGCGTCACGGAGTCCGTGTAGCCCACCGCGATGATGACGATGGCGAGCAGGTCGTCCACGACCGCGAGCGTCAGCAGGAAGGCACGCAGGGCGACGGGCAGACCGCGACCGACGATCGCCAGCACGCCCACCGCGAACGCGATGTCCGTGGCGGTCGGGACCGCCCAGCCGTGCGGGGCGCCGCCGGGCATGGCGGTGTTGACCGCGAGGTAGATCGCCGCCGGGACGGCCATGCCGCCCACCGCCGCCGCCGCGGGCAGGGCCGCCGTGGCCACGTGCCGCAGCTCGCCCACCGTGATCTCGCGCTTGAGCTCGAGGCCGACGACGAAGAAGAAGATGGCGAGCAGCCCGTCGGCGGCCCAGTGCGCGAGGTCGAGGTCCAGGTGCAGCGCGGCCGGTCCGACGACCGTCCCGCTGACCGCCCGGTACGACTCGGGTGCGAGGTTCGCCCACAGGAGCGCGGCCAGCGCACCGACGAGCAGCAGGAGGCCACCCGTGCGCTCGTCGCGCAGGGTGTCGGCGAAGTTGCGCTCACCGCCGGGGGTGAGCCGGGAGAAGAGCGTGCGCGCAGGGCGCGCGGGGGCAGCGGACGAGTCCGTGGGCACAGGCGTACCTCTCGAGGGGTCGGGCAAGTCGTTGCCGACCAGACTTCCCGGCGCACCGGTCGTCGATCCTACCCGTCAGGTGCGGCCGCGCCCGCTCCAGGCGGTGCTCGTCGCGTGATCAGGCGTCCGCGGGCTCCGGGACGTCCGTACGGTCGTCCGCGGCGCGGCGGTCCTTGGGAGGGTCGAACCGGTAACCCACGTTACGGACCGTGCCGATGAGCTGCTCGTGCTCCGGGCCCAGTTTCGCCCGCAGTCGGCGCACGTGCACGTCGACGGTGCGCGTGCCCCCGTAGTAGTCGTAGCCCCAGACCTCCTGCAGCAGCTGCGCACGCGTGAACACGCGGCCCGGGTGCTGGACGAGGTACTTCAGGAGCTCGAACTCCTTGTAGGTCAGGTCCAGCGGGCGCCCGCGCAGCCGGGCGGTGTACCCACCGGCGTCGATCGTGAGCTCGCCCGACGAGATCTCCTGCGGCGCGTCGTCGTAGGACGACGCCGCGGCGTGCTCCATGACGAGCCGGAAGCGTGTCTCGACCTCGGCCGGCGTCGCGTGCTCGAGGATGATGTCGTTCGCGCCCCACTCGGCCGTGACGACCGTCAGGCCGCCCTCGGTCAGGACGAGGACCAGCGGCACCGTCAGACCGGTGGCGCGCAGCAGGCGGCACGTGGTGCGCGCGGTGACGAGGTCGCGGCGTGCGTCGAGCACGACGATGTCCGCGTCCGGGGCGTCCACGAGAGCGGACGGTTCGACGGGGAGGACCCTGACCCGGTGGGACAGGAGCCCCAAGGCGGGTAGCACCTGTGCCGAACCCCCGGACGCAGGCGTGAGCAGCAGCAGATCCGCCACCCTGTCACCTCCTGGCTGAGAGTGCGCACACGTTACCGCGTGGTTCGCTCGCGCCGTGCCGCCGCCCACGCGCGCCCCCCGTCCGGGTGCAGGTCGGGAGTCGAGCCACGGGTCTGCGAGAATCGCCCGCGTGCTTCACCACGACCGCCCGACGACCCGGCGAGCCGACCTGCCGCTGAGACGACCGCACGGCCGACGGGGCCCGCGATGAGCGTCGAGACCCGCGCCGTCCTCACCGCCGTCCTGGCCGCCGTGGTCGCCGTGGCCGGCTACCTCGGAGTGCTGCCGCTCGCCGGCGTCAGCGCGGCGCTCGTGCTGGTGCTCGCGCTCGGCTGGCCCGGTCTCGCGGGGCTGCCCTTCAGCCCGGGTGCCGGCGCGGTCGTGGCGCTCGGCGGGCTCGGCTCGGTCGCGGCGGTCACCTTCACGCCCGAGGAGCCGTACCTGCAGCACCTCGCGCTGGTCTTCGCCGGCGCGGTCGTGCTCGCGTTCGTCAACGAGCTGCTGCGCCGCGACGGGCGCCTGCGGCTGGTGGAGTCGGTCTCCGGCACCGTCACGGGCACCGTGCTGGCCGTGTGCGTCACCGGGTGGGTGGCCACGGCCCGGCTGGGCGGCGGCGAGGAGCTCGTCGTCGCGGGTGCCGTGGCGCTCGCCCTCGGCTCGGCCGCGGTCGCGCTGCGCGGCCGCACGTGGGTGGTCTACCTGGTCACGGTCGCCGTGGCGGCGGCCGGCGGCACGCTCGTCGGGTGGGCGCTGCCCGCCGTGCAGCTCGTCGCGGGCGCGGTGCTCGGCGTGGGCGTCGGCGTCCTGGTCACCGCGCTGCACGCGCTGTTCGACCGGTTCCCCGCGCTGGTCCGGCACCTGCCGTCGCTCGCCGTGGTGGTGCTGCCGGTCACCGTCAGCGGTGTTCTCGTGTACGTCGCCGGGCGGGTCTTCGCCGCCTGATCGCAGGCCACGGGACGATCCGCGGGCCGCACGTCGTTAGGATCGGTGCATGACTGCACTCGAGGGCTTCTTCATCGGTCTGCTGGTGCTGGCCACGGTGACCATCACGTGGTTCGCCGGCTTCGTCGCCTACCGCCTGTACAAGGGCCAGCGCTGAGCCCTCGACGCTGACCTGCGTCCCGCGGGTGACCCCACGGTCGCCCGCACCCGTGGACGTCGGCGCACCGCCGACGCACGCCCGAGCCGAGGAGGCGCCGTGCCGTTCGTGCTGCCCGAGGGCCTGGCCCCCGAGGTCTACCCGCTCGCCTGGATGGTCGGCCGCTGGCGCGGCGAGGGCGTCGTGGGGTACCCCGGCGTGGAGGAGAGCGCCTTCACGCAGGAGCTCGAGATCACCCACGACGGCGGTCCGTACCTGGCGTACCGGACCACCATCCGGCTCGTCGTGGCTCCCGACGACGCCGCGGCGATCGACGTCGGCGCGAGCGCCGGCACCGCCACGTCGAGCGACCCGGACGCGCCCCCGCAGGACGTGGCGGACGCCGGCGACGCACCCGTGTGGACGACCGAGTCCGGGTACTGGCGCGTGCCGCCGGAGCGCCCCGCGGACCTCACGCCGGACCAGCACCCGGTCGAGCTGCTGATCGCCGACCCGGCGGGCTTCGTGGCCGTGTACGTCGGGACCACCGGCAACGGGCGCGTGGACCTCGCGTCCGACCTGATCGCGCACACCGCGACCGGTGCGGCGGTCAACGCCGGCAAGCGGCTGTACGGCCTGGTCGACGGCCAGCTGATGTGGGCGCACGACATGGCGGCCTTCGGCCAGCCGATGCAGTCGTACGCGTCCGGCCGGCTCAGCAGGGTGGACGGCTGACATGACCGACGTCACCGGGACCCCGGCAGCGCCCGCCCCTCGGCACCGCAGCCCGCTGCTCGCGCAGCACGGCGCGGTCCCCGCCGCGGGTGCCGACGCGGGCGTCGCATGGCACTACGGCGACCCCACGGCCGAGCAGCGTGCGCTGGCCCGTGGCGGCGCGGTCGTCGACCAGTCGCACCTGGGCGTCGTGACCGTCACCGGCCCCGACCGGCTCACCTGGCTGCACTCCCTGACGACGCAGGACGTCGCCACGCTGCCGCCGCGCACGTCCACCGAGCTGCTCGTGCTCGACCCGCAGGGGCGCGTGGAGCACGCCGTCGGCCTCGTCGACGACGGCACCACCGCGTGGCTGCTGACCGAGACGGCCCCCGCCCTGGCGGCGTGGCTCGACCGCATGCGCTTCGCGCTGCGCGTCGAGGTGGCCGACGTCACCGACGACTGGGCCGCGCTCGCCGAGCCCGTCGACGCCGAGGGTGCGGACGGTGAGCCCGTGACGTGGCGCGACCCGTGGCCCCGCACGGCCCCCGGCGGCACCCGCTACGGTCCCCCCGACGACGCGCACCCGGGCGCCGACCGGCGCTGGCGGCTCGTGCTCGTGCCGCGCGACCGCCTCGTCGACGAGGTCCGCACGCGCCAGGCCGCGGGCTGGCCGCTGGTCGGGACGTGGGCGTCCGAGGCGCTCCGCGTGGAGGCGTGGCGTCCGCGCACGTCGCACGAGGTCGACGACCGCACGATCCCGCACGAGCTCGACTGGCTGCGCACCGCCGTGCACCTGCACAAGGGCTGCTACCGCGGCCAGGAGACGGTCGCGCGCGTGCACAACCTGGGCCGTCCGCCGCGCCGGCTCGTCATGCTGCACCTCGACGGGTCGGGGCACCTCGTCCCGGAGGTGGGCGCCGCCGTGCGGCTGCCGGGTGCCGCCGCGCCCACGGCCGGCGGTGCCGAGACGGCCGAGTCGGGTCGGCAGGTCGGGCAGGTCACCTCGGTGGCGCGGCACCACGAGCTGGGGCCGATCGCGCTCGCCGTCGTCAAGCGGTCCGTGCCCACGGACGCCCTGCTGCTGGTCGACTGCGACGGCGGTGCGGTCGCCGCGGGCCAGGAGGTCGTCGTGGACGGTGAGGGCGTGACCCCCGACCGGCCGCCCGCCCGCGGTCCCCTGACCCGCGGGCTCGGCCAGCACCCGATGCTGGGGGCGTGAGGAACGTGGACGGCGGGCGCCGGGCAGCGGGCGCCGGGCGGTGAGCGCGGGGGCCTCGGCCGAGCGCCCGCGCGCGCTGCCGTCGCGGGCGACGCTGCGCCTGCAGATGGGGTCCCGGGTGCGCGCCGGCTGGGCGCGGGTGCGCTCGTCGTGGGCGCTGATCGTGCAGGCGTCGGTCGCGGCCGGTGTCGCGTACGGCATCGGGATGTACGTCTTCGGGCACGAGATGCCGTTCTTCGCGCCCGTCGCCGCGTGGCTCGCCCTGGGGTTCTCCCGCGACCGGTCGATGCGGCGCGTGGCGGAGCTCGCCGGTGGCGTCGCGATCGGTGTCGCCGCGGGGGACCTGGTCGTGCACGTCATCGGCTCCGGGATCTGGCAGATGGCGCTGGTCCTGGCGGGGTCCGCCCTGGTGGGCCGGTTCCTGGACCGCGGGCCGATGCTCACGACGCAGGCGGGGGTGCAGGCCATCGTCATCGTCGGGCTGCCGCAGATCGGCGGCGGGCCGTTCGGCCGGTGGATCGACGCCCTCATCGGTGGGCTCGTCGCGCTCGCGTTCGCGCTGCTCACCCCGACGGACCCGCGGCGGCACCCGCGCGCGCTCGCGCAGGCCGCGGTGCAGGAGCTCGCCGGGGTGCTGCACCTGCTGGCGCGCGGGCTGCGCAAGGGCTCCGTCGACGACGTCGAGGCGGCGCTGCTGACGGGCCGCGCGTCGCAGCCCGCGCTCGACGAGTGGCGCGACGCGGCGCGGTCCGCCGCCGAGCTGGTCCGGCTGGCGCCCGCGCACCGGCGGCACCGCGCCGAGCTGGACCGGCTCGTCGACGAGTCGGTGCTGCTCGACCGGGCGATGCGCAACGCACGCGTGCTGACGCGTCGGTCCGTGGCCGCGGTGGAGGACGGCCACGTCGCACCGGGCCTGGCGGACGTGGTCGAGTCCGCCGCGCTCGCCACCGACGACCTGGCCGCGGCCCTCGGCACCGGGCACGACCCGCGACCCGCGCGCGACCGGCTGCGCGCGGTCGCCGAGACGCTCGACCCGCACGTCCTGGCACCGGACGACTGGAAGTCCCAGTCGCTCGTGCTGCTGCTGCGCTCGCTCGTCGTCGACCTGCTCGAGGCCGCGGGTGCCACGCCCGGTGACGCGCGAGCCGGCCTCCCCGAGCTCTGACGTCCTCCTGGCCGTCGGTCGCGTCTCGTAGGCTCTCGTCGTGAGCATCATCGGGTCGCTGCAGCTCCTCCTGTTCTTCCTCTTCTACCTGGCGATCTTCGTGCTGTCCGCGTGGGCCCTGGTCGACTGCCTGCGGCGTCCTGCCGCGGCGTTCCTCTCCGCCGGCAAGCGGACGCGACAGTTCTGGACGTGGGTGCTCGTCGCCGCGACCGTCGTGGCGTTCATCTCCATCCCGCCGCCGCTGGGCATCGGTCTGCCGTTCCCGTCGTTCCTCGCGCTGATCAGCGCGGCCGCGGCGATCATCTACCTCGTCGACGTGCGTCCGGCCGTCGCCCCGTACTCGGGCCGTCGCGGCGGTGGCCCCCCGCGGGGCGGGTGGTGAGCGCGCCGGACGTGGCCCACGGTGCGGTGCCGCTCGCGCGCGTGCACCGCGGTGACCTCGTCGAGTCGGTGCACCTGGGGCACGTGGTCGTGCTGGCGCCCGACGGCGCGGTGCGGTTCGCGCTGGGGGACCCCGACGTCGTGATCTGGCCCCGGTCGTCCCTCAAGCCGGTGCAGGCGGTCGCGATGCTCGACCACGGCCTGGACGTGTCCGGGGAGGACCTCGCGCTGGTGTGCGCGAGCCACTCGGGTGAGGCGGGCCACCTGGACGTCGTGCACCGGCTGCTGGCGGCCGCGGGGCTCACGGAGGCCGACCTGGGCAACACCCCGGACTGGCCGCTGTCGCCCGACGCCGCGTGGCAGCGCCGCGCCGCCGGGTACGGGCCCGCGCCGCTCACGCAGAACTGCTCCGGCAAGCACGCCGGGATGCTCGCGACCTGCCGCGCGGCCGGCTGGCCGACGGACGGCTACCTGGACCCCGCGCACCCGCTGCAGCGGGCCGTGGTCGCGACCGTCGCG
>Ga0233363_1000605_pt1 | contig 15536 bp, 13 predicted proteins | sample ElkDunMinimDraft_18_FD_191534 | JGI IMG/M metagenome (GOLD analysis project Ga0233363, IMG submission 191534) | Fecal eukaryotic communites from dung pellets of Tule Elk in California, USA - Elk Dung C16 | ecosystem: Host-associated > Mammals > Digestive system > Large intestine > Fecal | place... | reverse complement strand
GAGGTGCTCGGCCAGCCGGTCGCGGACCTCCGGGCCGTGCAGCACGTCCCAGCCGGTCGACGACGTGGGCGTGGGCCGCTCGACGACCTCGACGACGTGCTCCGCCGTCAGCAGGAGGGACTGGTGCGGAGCCAGCACCTCGAACGCCGTGACCTGCGTGCCCCAGTAGTCGCGGTAGTCGTGCGTCCACGTCTGCGGGTGGACGTCGAGCCGCGACTCCAGGACGGTCTGCCCCGCCTGGGACAGCGGCGTCATGCGTGCCTCGTTGTACGACGCCACGACCGGGTCGGTGTACCGGAACATGGACGTGTGGACGATCCTCAGCCTGCTCACAGCGCCTCCCCCACCCACGTCAGCTCGGCACCCGACGGGAAGTACCGCGCGCGGATCGCGTCGGAGGCCGCCGAGCAGGCCCGCTGCACGAGCTCCATCTCGCGCGGGAGCGCGTCGACGATCTCCAGCAGCGGGCGGTACTCCAGGTTCGTCCGCACGAGCCCGATGTGGCGCCGCGCGTCGTCGATCGTGGTCCGGTCGGCGACCGGCTCGAGCGCGGACAGGGACGCCTCGGCCTGGTTCAGCGAGTACACGATCGACCGGGGGAAGAGCCGGTCGAGCAGCAGGAAGCCCGCCGCGCGCTCGTCCGACGTGTTGCCGCGGTAGGTCCGCAGGAAGGCCTCGTGCGCGCCGCACGAGCGCAGCAGCGTGGCCCAGCTCGGTCCGGCGGACCCGGCCAGCGCGCGGGTCGTCAGCAGCCGCGCCGTCATGTCGGCCCGTTCGATGGAGCGCCCCAGGACCATGAAGTGCCACGTGTCGTCGCGCGACGTCGTCGACTCCACGATCCCGGTGACGATCGCCGCCCGCTCACGCACCCACGTGAAGTAGTCGTGCGGGCGTGCGGGCCGCATCTGCGACGGCAGCTGGTTCCAGCTGGTGTTGAGGCACTCCCAGAGCTCGGTCGAGACGATCTCGCGTGCCCGCCGCGCGTTCTCCCGCGCCGCGACGAGGGCCCCCGCGATCGAGGACGGGGAGAACCGGTCGTAGCCGAGGACGTCGAGCACGTGCTCGCGCCCGACGTCGAGGTCGGCGGGCGGTGCGGGACGGTCCATGACGGACAGCAGGGACCGGCACGCGAGGTCCTCCTCCGCCCACGGGTCCTCGAGCAGGATCTGCACGTGCACGTCGAGCAGGCGGGCCGTGTCGTCGGCGCGCTCCACGTACCGCCCGATCCAGAACAGCGACTCCGCGATCCGGCTCAGCACGTCGTGGCCCCCGTCGTCCGCTGCTGCTGCTGCTGCATGACCTGCGCCCGCGCGTCCGAGGGGTTCGAGTCGATCGGCACCGACGCGTCCTTGGGCACGGCCTGCGGCAGGGACTGGCTCTGGGCCTGGGAGCGACGCGGGACGCGCCCCCCGAGCACCCAGGTGTCCTTCGACCCACCACCCTGCGAGGAGTTGACGACGAGCTGGCCCTCCGGGAGCGCCACCCGCGTCAGGCCGCCGGGCAGGACGTAGACCGAGTCGCCGTCGTTGACCGCGAACGGTCGCAGGTCGACGTGGCGGGGGCGCAGGCCGTCCTCGACGAGCGTCGGCACGGTGGACAGCTGCACGACGGGCTGGGCGATCCAGCCCCGCGGATCCTCCTGCAGCCGCCCCCGCAGCACGTCGAGCTCGGCGCGCGTCGCCCGCGGACCGACCACGAGGCCCTTGCCGCCGGACCCGTCGACGGGCTTGACCACCAGCTCGTGCAACCGGTCGAGGACCTCCTCGAGCGCCTGCGGGTCCTCCAGCCGCCACGTGTCGACGTTGGGCAGGATCGGCTCCTCCCCCAGGTGGTAGCGGATGAGGTCGGGCACGTAGGTGTAGAGCAGCTTGTCGTCGGCGACGCCGTTGCCGACGGCGTTCGCGATGGTCACGTTGCCGAGCCGGGCGCACGTCATGAGCCCCGGGCACCCGAGGAACGAGTCGGAGCGGAACGTCACGGGGTCGATGTACTCGTCGTCGACGCGCCGGTAGATGACGTCGACCCGGCGACGCCCCTGCGTCGTGCGCATCCACACCCGGCCGCCGGAGACGTACAGGTCGCGACCCTCGACGAGCTCGACGCCCATCGTGCGGGCCAGCAGCGTGTGCTCGAAGTACGCCGAGTTGAAGACGCCCGGGGTCAGGACGACGACCGTCGGGTCGTCGACGCCGTGCGGTGCCGCCGCGGTCAGCGCTGCGAGCAGTCGCCGGGGATAGTCCACGACGGGCCGGATCCGCAGCGCGGCGAACAGCTCCGGGAAGGTCTGCGCCATCGCGCGCCGGTTCGACAGGACGTAGCTGACGCCCGAGGGCACGCGCACGTTGTCCTCCAGCACGCGCCAGCCACCGAGGGAGTCGCGGACCAGGTCGATGCCCGAGACGTGCACGCGCACGCCGTTGGGCGGTTCGATGCCGCGAGCCGCGCGGTGGAAGTGGTGGGACGAGACCACCACCGACCGCGGCACCACGCCGTCGGCGATGGCCTTCTGCGGCCCGTAGACGTCCGCGAGGAACGCCTCGAGCGCCCGGACGCGCTGCGCGACGCCGGGAGCGACGTGGTCCCACTCGTCGCCCGCCATGACGCGCGGGACGACGTCCAGCGGGAACGGCCGCTCCTCGCCCGCGAAGTCGAAGGTCACGCCCTGCTTGAGGTACGAGCGCGCGAGGGTGTCGGCGCGGGCGCGCAGCTCACCCGCCGAGAGCTGCGCCAGGGCCGAGTGCACGTGCCGGTAGGCCGCCCGCACCTCGCCCTCGGGACCGATCATCTCGTCCCAGGCGGGCCCCGCCGGGTAGTCGTCGAAGAGGTCCGCCATGGCGCGAATCTAGTCGGCCCGTGTCAACGCCGCGTTACGTGAGGCGAGGTCCGCACCGCTCCGGGCCGCGCGGCCGACGCTAGGCTCGGCCACCGTGAGCGAGAGACGTTGGCGCACGGCACTGCGGGGCGTCGCCCGCCGGCTCCTGACGACGTCGCGGCCGGGTGCGAGCACGGCCGCCGGCTCGTCGGCACGTCGGGAGCGCCCGGCGTCGCCCCGGACCGGCGGAGACCTGCGCCCGACGTACGCGCCGCGCGCCGACGGGCACCCCGATCCCGGCGAGGTCGTCTGGACGTGGGTGCCGTACGAGGACGACCCGGCACGGGGCAAGGACCGACCCGTCCTGGTGGTCGCGGTCGAGGGCGGCACCGTGGTCGGGCTGATGCTCACGAGCAAGGACCACGACCGTGACGCTGCGGAGGAGGCACGCCGCGGGCGCCTGTGGCTCGACGTCGGTGCGGGCGGGTGGGACCGGCAGGGTCGGCCCAGCGAGGTGCGCCTGGACCGCCTGCTGCGGCTACCCGCCGGCGACGTCCGCCGCGAGGGTGCCGCCCTGGACCGGGACCGGTACGCCGCCGTGGTGCGCGCCGCCGGCCAGGTGCACGGCTGGTAAGATGTCGAACTGCGTGCCCGCCTGGGTCGGCGGGCGCGGGCGCAGGCCTTTCCCGCGGGTGTCCCCACGCCCCAGTCCTGGCGCTGCGCATGCCCTCTACGACCTGTCAGATCGCTTCGGCGACCTACCCAAGAGAGTCCACACGTGGCGAACATCAAGTCCCAGATCAAGCGCATCGGCACGAACGAGAAGGCCCGGCTGCGCAACAAGGCAGTGAAGTCGGAGCTCAAGACGTACGTGCGTCGCGTCCGCGAGGCCGTCGCCGGTGGCGACAAGGAGGCGGCGAGCACTGCGCTCGTCGTCGCAGCCCGCAAGCTCGACAAGGCGGTGTCGAAGGGCGTGATCCACGCCAACCAGGCCGCCAACCGCAAGTCGGCGCTGTCGAAGGCCGTCAACAGCCTCTGAGGCACCCGCGCAGCTTCCACCTGCGCGCGCGGACCGCAAGGTCCAGCACCAACGTCGGAAGGGCGGTACCCCACGGGGTACCGCCCTTCCGACGTCAGTGGCAGATCAGCCGCCGAGCGAGCCGCCGAGCGACCACGTCTCGCGCGGGGCACCCGTCGGCACCGACGGCTGGAAGCCCGCCTCGCGCAGCGCACGGTCGAAGGCCCGGGCGGCCGCGTCGACGTCGCCACGCCGCAGGTACCGGTCACCCAGGTCGCGCCAGACGCCGGCCGAGTGCCGGGTCGCCGCCATCATGCCGAGCATGTCCGCGCCCCACTGGAAGGCCTTCGCCGCGCCGTCGTGGTCCCCGCGTGCGTCGAGGACGTCACCCAGCGCGATGTGCGCCGCAGCCGCCTCGAGTCGAGGCGAGTCGCCGAGACCTGCCAGCGCAGCTCGCGCGTCCGCCTCGGCCGCGGCCTCGTCACCGAGCAGGAGGTGGGCACGCGAGCGCTCGACCTGCAGCCGCGCCACGTCGAGGGCCGACCCGACGATCTGCAGCCCGGGCTCCGCCTTGTCGATCTGCGCCAGCGCGGCACGCGGGTCCGCGGGCTCCGAACGCAGCAGCAGCCACGCGTAGTTCACCCGCAGACGCGGCAGGTCCCGGTCCGGCTCGCCCTCCGACAGCAGCGCGAGGGCCCGCTCGGTGTACCGCTGCGCGAGCTCGTAGTCGCGGCGCTGCTCGGCGACGAGCGCCGCGTTCCAGTAGACGCTCCCCCGGCCGCGCGGCGTGCCGAGCGACTCCGCCAGGCGAACCAGCTCAGCCGCGCGGTGCGTGGCGTAGAGCAGGTCGCCGCGCTCGACGTACGCCCACAGCACCGTCGAGGCGAGGCGCAGGTGCTCGTCGGTCCCGACGAGGTCGGCGCTGTCCAGGTCGGCCAGCGTCCGCTCGCCGACCTCGACCGCACGGTGCAGGTCGCCCGCCTCGAGGTAGCACCCGACGAGCGCCGTGGTGAGAACAGCCGCCCGCAGGTGGTCGGGCCGCTGCTGCGTCTCGGCCAGGAGCGGCTCGAGCAGGGTGATGGCCGTCTCGAGCTCCCCCAGGAGCTCGTGCGCCCGCGCCAGCGTCGTCAGCGCCTCCACGCGCAGGACGGGCGTCACGACCGTCAGGTCGAGCGCGGAGATGCGGTGCGCGGCACCGCCCGCGTCACCGCTGGCCAGGTCCAGCCTGGCGTAGTCGAGCTCAAGCCGGGTGCGGGCCTCGTTGGGCCCGTCCTCACCGTGCTTGAGGAACTCGAGGGTGGTGCCCAGCCGTTCGGCGAGCACCCCGAGGGCCGCGTCCGTGGGTTCACGGTGCCCCGCCTCGATGAGGGAGATGTAGCTGGGCGAGAAGGCGCTGCCCGCCAGGGCCGTCTGGGAGAGCCCAGCAGCCAACCGCGCCTCGCGCACACGGTCACCGATTGTCGTCATGAGAAGTCATTGTACGTATGACGACCGTGAATACCATCCCCCTGTCGCGCACGGCACGTCGCGACCCTGCGACGGCCGCGTGCGGGGATGCGGACCGTCCCGCGCCGCGACGGGTGCGGCGCGCGACGGATGTCGCGCGACCGCACCCCCCGACCGTGTCTCAGATGTAGTCCTTGCAGCAGCCGCCGGGACCGTTGAGGGACACGGAGGCGGTCACTGCAGGGGCGCCGACAACGAGCGAGCCGACGATGGCGAGAGCGGCGATCGCGCTGGCGAGGTGCTTCATGGCGTTCTCCTGTCAAGGGGCTTCATGCTCCCTGGGGACGACCCTCCGACGGCCCGCCAGGGTCGGGACACGTCGCCGACAGGGTGACACATCACCCGGATCCACGCGAACACCCCGGCAGACCGAACGGATATGCGCAGATTCCACCCTGCGACCAGATGATCACATGTCCGGACTTGTGGTGTCATAGGGGCCATGACATCGGATGGTGCTGACGCGATCCTGGCGCAGCTCGGCGCGGCGGTCGACGCGGCTATCCCGCGCGCCCTGAGGCGCGCCTGGGAGCAGCACATCGCGCACGAGCCGGTGCTCGTCGCCCGGCAGGGCATCTACTCCGCGCACGGACGTCCCTTCGCCTACCAGTTCTCCTACCGGTCGCCCGGGCACCACCCGGAGATCGCGCGCACCTGGGGCCGCACCGAGCACGAGCGCGCCACCGACCACGTCCTGCGTGCGACGTTCGGACGCGCGGACCTCGAGCACGTCGCGCACGGTCGCCTGCTGTTCATCCGGTGCCCGCGTGCGCACCTCCTGGGAGAGCTGCCGCTTCCCGCCCGCCCCGACCGCCTGGTGATCGAGGTCAGCAGCAACGCCGAGGTCGACGCCGCCGCGCTGGCGGGTCTGCGCCGCCTGCGGGAGCAGGGCTTCCGGATCGCGCTGCCGGCCTTCACGGACCGGCCCGAGCAGCGCCGCCTCCTCCCCCACGTCGACTTCGTCAAGGTGGACGTGCGCGACCTCGACGTGGAAGGACACCCGGTCGTCCGCGTCGCACGCTCGTTCGGCGCGATGCTCGTGGCCGAGTACGTCGAGTCACCGGACGTGCTGCGGCACGCGCGCGACCTGGGCTTCACGCTCTTCCAGGGCAACCTCATCGAGCGCGCGGGCGTGCTGGACCGGGCCGGCGCCCGTCTGGTCGGGAACTGAGCAGTGGCCTGCCCGCGGGGGCGTCCGAACGGGTGAGGTCTGCGGGACCCGCGTCATGAACCTCCAGCACCGCGCTCTCCCATGGTGTGACACCCCACGACGCCTCGACGACGCACCGCCCGGTCGCGCGCCAGCCCATCCGCCGCCCCGACGGTGACGTCCTCGGCCACGAGTACCTGTACCGCTCGCACTCCGGGCGCACCGCGGGTGTGGACCGCTGGCCGACGGCCCGGCAGGACGGGGCGTCCGCGGCGGTGCTGCGCACGCTCTACGGCCGCAGGCCGCCGTGCGGGACGGACCTCGTGTTCGTCAACGTGACGAGAGCGTTCCTGGTCGGGGAACGCCCGCTGCCGCCGGCGGACCGTCGCCTGGTCCTCGAGGTGGTCGAGTCCGTGCCCGCCGACAGCGCCACGATGGCAGGGCTGGCCCGGCTGCGGGACCGCGGCTACCGCGTGGCGCTCGACGACTGGACGGCGTCACCCGCCCAGCGCGCGATGCTCTGCCACGCCGACTTCGTGAAGGTGGACTGCCGCGATCTCGACCTGCTCGGCGAAGCCGGACTGCACGAGGCGCGAGCCTGCGGCGCGCAGCTGGTCGCCGAGCGGGTCTCCGACGAGCGGCTGCACGAGCGCTGCCTGGAGCTGCGGTTCGACCTGCTCCAGGGCTACGCGCTGGGCAGGCCGGCCCTGGTCGGTGCCGTCGCCTGATCGCCGGGACGCCCGTGGGGCCTCCGCCCTGCTAGCGGTCCACTGCCCCGGCGACCCGCAGGACCGCCCGCTCCACGGCGAACCGCGGGTCCCGTCCCTCGCCCTTGACCTCGGCGTCCGCCTGGGCCACGGCAGCGATCGCGACCGCGAGACCCTCCGGGGTCCACCTGCGCAGGTCCTGCGTGGCGCGGTCCACCTGCCAGGGCGCCATGCCGAGCTCACGGGCCGCGGCCGCGCCACGGCCCCGCACCGCACCGACCTTCGCCAGCGTGCGCAGACGCGCGGCGACCGCGGCGACGACGGGCACCGGGTCGAGCCCCGTCGCCAGTGCGTGCCGGAGCAGCGCGACCGCACGGCCCGCGTCCCCGGCGACGGCGGCGTCGGCGACCTGGAAGCCCGTGGCCTCGACGCGACCGCCGTGGTAGCGCTGCACGGCCTCCTCACCGATCAGGCCGGTGGTGTCGGCGACGAGCTGCGCGCACGCGGCAGCGAGCTCCCGCAGGTCCGAGCCCACGGCGTCCACGAGCGCCCGCACACCGCGCGGGTCCGCGCGCCGCCCTGCCCGCTTGAGCTCCTCGGACACGAACGCCGCCTTGTCGGCGTCGGTCCGCACCGACTCGCACCCGACGGTCGGGACCTGCTCCCGCTTCGCCGCGTCGAGCAGGCGCTTGCCACGCTGCCCCCCGCCGTGCCGCAGCACCACGACCACGTCGGGCACCGGTGCGGCGAGGTAGGCCTCGGCGTCGACCAGCAACGCGTCCCCGGCACGCTCGACCCCCTCGACGACGACGACCTTGGCCTCGGCGAACAGCGACGGGCTCGTCAGGACGGCGAGCTCGCCCGCCGCGTAGGTCGCGGCGTCGACCCGCGTGACCTCGACGTCCGGGTCGCTCTCACGCGCCAGCTCGACGATGCGATCGCACGCGCGCTCCGCCAGGAGGTGCTCCGGGCCGCTCACGAGGACCACGGGGGCCGGCGCGGCCTGCGTCCACGGGACCCCGGCGGACGCACCGCCTGCGCGGCCGCGCGCGGATCCTGAGGCGTTGCGGGACGGTCGTGCTGGGGTGCGGGCTGCCACGGCACCAGCCTGCCACGCCCCGCCCACATCACCGCCGCCCCGGACCGCGGCTGCAGGACATCACGTCGACGGCGGCCGGCGCAGCGCGAGCACGGCCGCGCCGACGACGACGAGCACGGCCGCCACGGCTCCCCCGACACCCGGCCACCACGCGAGCTGGGCGCCCGGCAGCCCGGCGGCTGCGCGCGCGACGCCGGCGATCCACCAGCACGCCGCTCCCGCGCCCGCCGCGACCACGTCGGCCGCTGCCGGCCACGGCGTCGCGAGCAGCGCGGCGAGCAGGCCCAGGACGGTCGCCGGCGCCACCGCGGGGACGACCGCGATGTTCGCGGCCACGGCCCACGGTCCGAGCGTGGGCCACAGCGCGAGGGTCACCGGGAGGCACCCGAGCTGCGCCGCGACCGGCGCCGCCAGCAGCGCGGCGAGGTCACGCCCGCACCGCGCGGCCCACAGCTCCACGAGCGGTCCACCCAGCACGACGAGACCGGCGGTCGCGGCGACCGAGAGCACGAACCCGACGTCGAGCGACAGCCACGGGTCGGCGACGAGCAGCACGACGACGGCGCCGGACAGCGCCGCCGGGCCCGCCGCCCGTCGCCCGGCGAGCAGGCCGACGAGGCCGACGGCCCCCATCACGGCGGCGCGGACCACGCTCGGCTCCGGCCCGACGACCAGCAGGAGCGCGGCTCCGGCCGTCGCCGCCGCAGCGGCGCGGACGGGCAGCGGCGCACCCGCGGCCGCGGTCACCGCCAGCACCAGGGCACCCAGGATCGCGAAGTGCGCACCCGACACGGCGGTGACGTGGGCCAGCCCGGAGGCGCGCATCGCGGCGTCCAGGTCGGCCGGGACGGCGTCGGTGTCCCCGACGGTCACCGCGGGCAGCAGGCCGCGGACGTCGGGCGGCAGGTGCTCCGCGACGGCCCGTGCGCCGCCGCGGACCTGCCGGGCCCACGCCTGCAGCGCCCGCGGCGGCGCCGTGACCACGGGCTCCTCCCGCAGCCGGACGCGCAGCGCGGCGCGCTCGCCCGGTCCCGCCGAGGTCGGGACGCCCCGCAGATGGACGGCCGCGTCGAGCGCCGCGCCCTGCGGCCCCACGACCTCGACCGGCAGCCGCACGCGGTGCCACGTGCCGTCGACGCGGACGGCGGACGCCGTCACCGTGAGGCGCACCCGCGGGTCCCCGTCGCCGCGCAGCTGCCGTGGCGCGACGGACACCCGGCCGACCACCTCCACCGTGCTCCCCCGCTCCAGAGCCGTCACCAGGTGCTCGGGTGCACGGACCTCCAGCGCTGCGGCACCCGAGACCAGGACGACGGCGGCGGTCACGAGGCTCGTCGCGGCGGCCGGCAGCGCACGGCGCCACGGCCCGGGGGCGTCCTGACGCCCGCCCGGTGCGCCGCCCGGCCCGCGGCGGCCCCCGACCGCCCGGACCGCCGCGCCCACGACCGTGAGCGCGGCCACGGCCACGAGGACCCGTGCCGGCGGTGCCGCCCGGGCAGCGACCTGGGGGGCGAGCGCGACCACCAGCGCCGCGCACCAGGCGGCGACCGCCGGTGGGACCAGCCGCAGGTCGACCGCCACGGACGCAGCCGCCGGGCCGCCCGTCACACCCGCACCCGCGTCCGCAGGTCGGCGAGCAGGGCCGGCCCGATGCCCGCCACGTCGTCCAGCTCGTCCACCGTGGTGAACGGCTGCTCGGTCCGGTGCTCCATGATGCGTCCGGCGAGCACCGGCCCCACCCCCGGCAGCTCCTCGAGCTCCGCCGCCGACGCGGAGTTGAGGTCGACGAGACCGTCCGCGACGGCGGCCGCCGGCGCAGCCACCGGCTCCCCCGCCACCGGCACGACGAGCTGTTCGCCGTCGGTGAGGACGCGTGCGAGGTTCACCGTCGCGAGGTCGGCGTCGGGCGTGCTGCCACCCGCAGCAGCGATCGCGTCCGCCACCCTGGCGCCGAGAGCGAGCCGCACCACGCCGTGCTGCGCGACCGCGCCGACCACGTGGACGACGACCTGGTCCGGCGCGTCGACCGGCTCCTGAGCGCCCGCGCCGGCCCCGGCGACCGCGGGGGTCGGGACGACGACCGGCTCACCGCGCGGAGCTGCAGCCGCACGCAGCACGATGCCTCCCGCGACCAGGGCGAGCACGAGCACGGCCGAGCCGGCCGTCCGCCATCCCGGCGCCCACCGGACGGCCGCCGTCGGGAGCGGGGGCCGCGACGCCGAGGCGGCGGCCAGGGCGGAGGTCACGCTCGGACGCCACGGGGCCGTCTCGGGCTCCGCCTGCGGCTCGACGACAGCCGGCTCGACGACCGGCGGCTCGGCGACCGGCGGGACGCGCACGGGCATGACGTGGACCGGCGCGACAGCGGTCGGCTCGCGCTGCGTCGGCGGGGCGGGACCGACGTCGCGCGCGGCCGCCGAGGCGGCCCTGTCGCCGGGTGAGGGGGGACGTGGGGTCCAGCCGGAGTCCGCGCCCGGCACGGGCCCGGACGACTCGGCCTCGTCCCCTCGGCGCGGCGCGCGCGCCGGGCCGGGTGGCGGCTGCTGCGGGGTCGCTGCCGGCTCGCCCTGCGACCGTGCCACCGCCCGGTCGTCGTCCAGGTGGGCGGCGAGCACGATGAGCCGACGCGCGACGTCCGGCGGGACACGAGGGCGGTCGAGGGGCACCGTCGGCACGCTAGGAGGCCGGTGACGCCGAGGGGCGACGGAGGGCCGGTCCGGTGGACGACGCACGCGCCCGAGGGGGCTGTGGTCGGCTGGCCGTCGACGTGCCGCGCGCGGCGTGACGTCGGCTACACGTCCGCGACGACGACGGCGAGCAGACCGGGCCCGACGTGTGCCGCGAGCACCGCGCCCGCGTCGGCGACGAGCACGTCGGCCACCGGGACACCCGCGGCGAGAGCCAGGTGGGCGGCGACCTCGTCGGCTGCGTCCGAGGGGCCGACGTGGTGCACGGCGACGCGCGCGGAGTCACGCCCCGCGAGCTCGGCGAGCGCCAGCTGCTCCAGCCGGTCGCGCGCGGCCCGGCGCGTGCGGACCTTCTCGCACACGACGAGCCGGCCGTCCTGCACCGACAGGATCGGGCGCAGCCCGAGGACGGTGCCGAGCGCGGCGGCGCCCGCCCCGAGGCGCCCGCCCCGGCGCAGGTGCTCGAGCGAGTCGACGAGGAACCAGACGCGGGCGCTCTCCGCCGCCTGCGCCGCGACGTGCGCGACCTGCGCGGCGTCGGGCCACACGGGCGCCGGCCCACCGCGGTGCGCCGTGCGCGTCACCCACCGCCGGACGGCTCCGCCCAGCCCGTCGTCGGGCGCGGCCGGGACCTCGGGTGCCTCGCCGAGCGGCGTCCGGGCGTGCCGGGCGGCCGCCACGGCCGCGAGTCCCAGCCCGAGCGCCGCGGTCCGCGAGTCCACGACCCGGACCGGCACGGGGCTGACGGTGGAGGCCGTGCGCGCCGACCGCACGGTCCCGGACATGTCACCGGACAGGTGCACCGAGACGATCTCGTGGGCACCGGCGGCCGCCGCACGCTCGTAGGCGGCCGCGAACGCCGAGGGCGGCGGCTGCGACGTCGTGACCTTCGCCCCGCGCTCGAGCGCGTGCAGCAGCTGCGCCGGGGTCACGTCGACCCCCTCGGCGTACCACGCACCGTCGATGCTGACGTCGAGGGGCACGACGTGCAGGTCGACCTCCTGAGCCAGACCCGGCGGCAGCGCGGCCGTCGAGTCGGTGACGACCGCGACCCGAGGGCGGGGCGGTGCCGACCCCGGGCTCAGACCGGCACCACGTTGACGAGCTTCGGCGCGCGCACGACGACCGTGCGCACGTCCCGGCCCGCGAGCGCACGCTGCACGCCCTCGTCGGCCAGCGCGAGGTCGCGCAGCTCGTCGTCACCGACGGACGGCGCGACGTCGGCGCGGCCCCGCACCTTGCCCTGGACCTGGAACACGCACGTGACGGTGTCCTCCACCAGGTACTGCGGGTCGGCCTGCGGGAAGGTCGCGTGCACGACCGACTCGTCGTGACCGAGCCGGGCCCACAGCTCCTCGGTGACGTGCGGCGCGACCGGCGCGGTCATGACGACGAGGGCCTCGACGACCGACCGCGGAGCGCGCTCGAGCGTCGTCAGGTGGTTGTTGAGGACGATGAGCTTGGCGATCGCGGTGTTGATCCGCATCGCCGCCATGTCCTCGCGCACGTCGGCGATCGTGCGGTGCAGGACGCGCAGCGTCTCGACCGACGGGGCGTCGTCGGACACGACCACCTCGCCGGTGGTCTCGTCGACCACGTTGCGCCACAGGCGCTGCAGGAACCGCTGGGCGCCGACGACGGCGCGCGTCTCCCACGGGCGCGACAGGTCCAGCGGACCCATCGACATCTCGTAGACGCGCAGCGTGTCGGCGCCGTACGCCTCGTACATCTCGTCCGGAGACACGGCGTTCTTCAGCGACTTGCCGATCTTGCCGTACTCGCGGTTGACGGGCTGCCCGTCCCACCGGAAGCCGGTCGGCGACGTCTCGTCCTCGACGACCTCCGCGGCCGGGACGTACACACCGCGCTCGTCGGTGTACGCGTACGCCTGGATGTAGCCCTGGTTGAACAGCTTGTGGAACGGCTCGGAGCTGCGGACGTGACCCAGGTCGTACAGGACCTTGTGCCAGAACCGCGCGTAGAGCAGGTGCAGCACGGCGTGCTCGACGCCACCGACGTACAGGTCGACGCCGCCGGTGGAGCCCTCCGGCTGCGCACCGTGCCCCGGGCCCATCCAGTACTCCTCGAGGGCGGGGTCCACGAGCACGTCGTCCGAGTGCGGGTCCAGGTACCGCAGGTAGTACCAGCACGAGCCGGCCCAGTTGGGCATCGTGTTGGCGTCCCGGCGGTAGCGCTTGGGCCCGTCACCCAGGTCGAGCTCGACGTACAGCCAGTCGGTGTTGCGGCCCAGCGGCGGCTCGGGCTCGGAGTCCGCGTCGTCCGGCGCGTAGGTGCGCGGGGAGAAGTCCGGGACCTCGGGGAGCTCGACGGGCAGGGCGGACAGCGGCAGCGCGATCGGCGTGTCGTGCTCGTCGTAGACGATGGGGAACGGCTCGCCCCAGTAGCGCTGCCGGCTGAAGAGCCAGTCGCGCAGCCGGTACGTGACCGTCCGCTCGCCGACGCCCTTGGCCTCCAGCCACGCGATGATGCGGTCCTTCGCCTCGTCGACCTCCAGGCCGTCCAGGCTGAGGTCGGCGTTGGAGGAGTTGATGACCGCGCCGCCACCCGTGCGGGCGCCCGGAGGCGTCCCCTCGGGGGCGTCGACCGTGTAGACGACGGGCAGCCCGAAGGCCTCGGCGAACTGGAAGTCGCGCTCGTCACCGCCCGGGACGGCCATGATCGCGCCGGTGCCGTAGCCCATGAGCACGTAGTCCGCCGTGAAGACGGGCAGCAGCTCGCCGTTCACGGGGTTCGCGGCCAGGTGGCCCGTGAACACGCCGGTCTTGCGCCCGGCGTCCTGCTGACGCTCCACGGCCGTCTTGGCCGCCGCCTGCCGGCGGTAGTCGGCCACGGCGTCCGTGGGCGAGGCGTGCCCGCCCGTCCAGGCGCTCGACGTGCCGTCGGGCCACGCGCCGGGGACCTCGTCCAGCAGCGGGTGCTCGGGTGACACGACGAGGAAGGTCGCACCGAACAGGGTGTCGGGGCGGGTCGTGAAGACCTCGACCTCCTCGCCGCCCTGCACCGCGAACCGGACGCGTGCGCCCGTCGAGCGGCCGATCCAGTGGCGCTGCATCGACTTGACCTTCTCGGGCCAGTCGATGCGCTCGAGGTCGTCGGTGAGGCGGTCCGCGTAGGCCGTGATGCGCATGTTCCACTGGCGCAGGCTGCGCTGGAACACCGGCATGTTGCCGCGCTCCGAGCGCCCGTCGGAGGTGACCTCCTCGTTCGCCAGGACGGTCCCCAGCCCCGGGGCCCAGTTGACCGGCGTCTGCGACAGGTAGGCCAGGCGGCGGCTGTCGACGACGCGACGGCGCGTGGCCTCGTCCAGGTCGGCCCACGTCGCACCTTCGGTGACGCCCTCGACGTCGGTCGGCAGCGCACGGGTGCCGGCGGCGTACTCCTCGACGAGCTCGGCCACGGGGCGGGCGCGGCCGGTGCCGCCGTCGGGCCGGACCGCGTCCTCGTCGTACCAGGACTCGAAGATCTGCAGGAAGATCCACTGCGTCCAGCGGACGTAGTCGGGGTCGATGGTGGCGAACGACCGGCGCGGGTCGTGCGCCAGGCCGAGCCGGCGCAGCTGCCGCTGCATGATCGCGATGTTCGCCTCGGTCGTCACGCGCGGGTGCTGGCCGGTCTGCACGGCGAACTGCTCCGCGGGCAGGCCGAACGCGTCGAACGCCAGGGCGTGCAGCACGTTGTCGCCGCACATGCGCCGGAAGCGCCCGACGACGTCCGTCGCGATGTAGCCCAGCGGGTGGCCGACGTGCAGCCCGGCACCCGACGGGTACGGGAACATGTCCATGACGAAGAACGGGCGGGCGGCCGGGTCGGCGTGGCGTCCGCGACCGTCCGTGAGCGGGCCGACCGGGTTGGGCGTGAAGAACGTGCCGCGCTTCTCCCACTCGTCCTGCCAGCGGAGCTCGATCTCCTGCGCGAGGGCAGCGGTGTAGCGGAACGGGACGTCGTCGGGGGCCGGGGTCGGGGACTGATCGCTCACCGGTGAATCGTACCGACGCCGGAGGCACCCCCGCCCCGGCCCATCTCCCTAGGATCACCTCATGGGGGACAGCACGCAGCAGACACCGGAGTCCGCGGGCCTCGCCGAGCTCGAGGCGCGCGCCGCCCGTGCCGCCGCCGACGCCGCGGCGGCACGCGCCGCCGCAGCCGAGGCGGAGGCCGTCGCTGCTGCCGCCGCGCTGGCCGCCGCACGTGCGGCGGACGACGCACCGTCCCCGGAGCCCGTGGCCGGCGCGGGCACGCCTGCGCCCGACCCTGCTGACGCCCCCGACCCGGCGCGGACGGACCTGTCGGCCCACGCGCGCGCGATCGTGGACGGCTACGCCTTCGACGGCCCGGTGCTGCCGCTCGGCGTCCTGCTGGAGGACGGCGCACCGACGCCGCAGGCCGTGGTCGGGCTGCCGCTGGGCATGCTCAACCGGCACGCGCTGGTCGCGGGCGCGACGGGGACCGGCAAGACGCGCACCCTGCAGCTCATGGCCGAAGGGCTGAGCACCGCCGGGGTCCCGGTCCTCGTCGCCGACGTCAAGGGCGACCTGA
>Ga0233363_1000604_pt1 | contig 15545 bp, 17 predicted proteins | sample ElkDunMinimDraft_18_FD_191534 | JGI IMG/M metagenome (GOLD analysis project Ga0233363, IMG submission 191534) | Fecal eukaryotic communites from dung pellets of Tule Elk in California, USA - Elk Dung C16 | ecosystem: Host-associated > Mammals > Digestive system > Large intestine > Fecal | place... | reverse complement strand
GGCACCGGTCACCACGAGCTGGTCCTCGTGCGTCACCACCTCCAGTCCGGCTGCGGTCAGCAGCGGCGCGGCCAGGTCGGGCTCGGCCACGCGTACCCGGTAGGAGCCCTGGTCGAAGCCGGCGAGCACCTCGTCGACGCGGCCGGTCGCGACGCGGCGGCCGGCGGAGATGATCGTGACGTGGTCGCAGATCATCTCGATCTCGGCCAGGATGTGACTGGAGATCAGCACTGTCGTGCCGGTGGCTGCCAGGTCCCGCAGCAGGTCCCGCATCTGGCGCATGCCACCCGGGTCGAGCCCGTTGGCCGGTTCGTCGAGGATCAGCAGCTCGGGGTCCTTGAGCAGGGCGGTGGCGACCGCCAGCCGCTGCCGCATGCCCAGCGAGTACGACCGGACGGCGTCATCGCCGCGCCCGGTGAGCCCGACCTGATGGAGCACCTCGTCGACCCGGTGCACCGGCACGCCGGCGGAGATCGCCAGCAGCCGCAGGGTCTTCCGGCCGCTGAAGTTGCCGAAGAAGCGCGGACTCTCCACGATGGCGCCGACGCGTCCGACGACCTCGGGAAGGAAATGCGGCACCGGCCGGCCGAAGATCCGCATCCGGCCCTCGTCGGCGCGCACCAGCCCGAGCAGGGCGCGCAGAGTCGTGGTCTTGCCGGATCCGTTGTCGCCGAGGAACCCGTGGATCTCACCGGCCCGCACTGTCAGGTCGAGCCCGTCCAGAGCGAAGTGGACACTGCCGCGGGGTCGCAGGAAAGACTTGCGCAGACCTTCGACCTCGATCACTGCCGTGCTGCCGACCTGTGGTGGTGCCACATCCATGCCGATCCCTTCCGCTGCCGACAAGATCGCTCACTGTACGGTCCGCGCGGGCGTGGGTGGGGGCAGTGCGCGGCTGCGTGGTTGGATGGGTGCGTGCCTACAGACCTGGTCTCCGGCGCCGGTGGCGCCGCCGTCCCGCCCCCGGCCGCTGACCCTGACCTGGTGATCGAGTTCGACGGTGTCGGCGTCACCCGGTCCGGCAACCGGCTGCTGCACGACGTCGACTGGCGTGTCGAACTCGACGAGCGGTGGGTGATCCTCGGCCCCAACGGCGCCGGCAAGACGACCCTGCTGAATCTCGCGGCCGGCCGGCTGCACCCCACCACCGGTACGGCTTTCGTGCTCGCCGAGCGGATCGGGCGTACCGACGTCAACGAGCTGCGGACGCGCATCGGCCTGGCGACCGCCGCGCTCGCCGAGCGGATCCCGGCCGGCGAGCGCGTCTCCGACGTGGTGCTGACCGCCGCCTGGTCGGTGGTCGGCCGCTGGCGGGAGAGCTACGACCGCCTCGACGAGGGCCGCGCGACCGGGTTGCTGGCCCAGCTCGGCGTCGGCGGCTTCGCCGACCGCGAGTACGGCACCCTCTCCGAAGGGGAGCGCAAGCGCGTGCAGATCGCCCGGGCGCTGATGACCGACCCGGAACTGCTCCTGCTCGACGAGCCGGCCGCCGGGCTCGACCTCGGTGCCCGCGAGGACCTGGTCGCCCGCCTGGCAGACCTGGCGTACGACCCGGACGCCCCGGCGATGGTGCTGGTGACCCACCACGTCGAGGAGATCCCGCCCGGCTTCACGCACGCGATGCTGCTGCGTGAGGGGGCCGTGGTGGCGCAGGGGCTGATCGGTCAGACGCTGACCGGGGAGAACCTCTCGAAGACCTTCGGGCTGCCGCTGGTGGTCGAACGACGCGGGGAGCGCTTCGCCGCCCGCGCCGCCTGATCCGCTGAATGGGCCGGCGCGGCTTGACCCGCGCCGCCTGACTGCGTCGCGTGATCGGCGTCGCGGGGTCAGCTGCCGCGGTCAGCTGCCGTCGTCGTCGCCGAGGCGGTTCTCGCCGCGACGGCGCAGTATCCCCAGGCCGGGGATGCCGGCGATGGCCAGCCGCAGATCCCGGGTGACCTCCAGCAGGTCGTGGATGTCGGGTCCGACCCGGTCCAGGGTGGCCAGGATCGGCATCACGTCCGAGGTGAGGTGCCGGCGCAGCTGCGGCAGCTCGTCCACCAGCCGGATCGCGGCGTCCACCTCCTCGGCGGAGAGTTGCTCGACGAAGCGGTTCGCCATCGGGGCGGCCTTGCGCAGCGTGCTCTCGTACGCGGCGAGCAGCTCCCCGGCGGTCACCGCGAGGTTCTCGGTACGGCCCAGCGCGCTGCCGGCCCGCGCGGTGATCTCCTCGACGTCGGCGACGATCACCCCGGTGGCGGTGGAGACCCGCTGCGCCTCGGTGATGACCGCGGAGGCGGCGTCGGCGATCGTGGTGGCGCTCTCCACCGCTGTGCTCGCGGCGGCGTTGAGGACCGCCACCTCGCGGATCGCCCCTTCCGCGCTGTCGACCACCCGGTCGGTGCGTTCGACGATCGCCTCGACCCGGTCCAGCAGGACGGTGATGCGGCGTACGACGGTCTCGATATCGTCCAGCAGCCCGAAGGCGCGGGCGGGCAGCGACACCACGGTCGAGGCAGAGTCGACAGCCAGGCCGACGGCGGAGCGGGTCAGGCCGAGGACCGCGGTCGGGCCGGGAAAGGGAAGCGCCATTGCATCATTGTGCGGTCTCCTGTCGAAAACGTCCCGGCGGCTGGTCACACCCGCTGGTCCGCTGCGGGTCACACCCGCTGTTCCGGCTGCTCCACGGCCCGCTGGACCGCCCGGTAGATCTGGCCGAAGCGCTGCCCGTCGGAGCTGCTGAGCAGCCGTACCCCCTCGGGTTGGCCGTGGCAGTGGATCCAGAGTTCGTGCTGGTTGTCGCCGCGGTCGTAGGAGCGGTCCAGCCAGCCCAGCGGCACCTCCAGGAAAGGCAGCAGCACCGCGGCGCCGACGATGAAGGCGATGATGACGGTGGCGGCCAGGCCCCACTGGTTGCGGTCCCAGGCGGCGTAGCCGAGCCCCACCAGGCAGAGCACGGCGAGCAGCGGGGGGATGCTGAGCAGCAGGACCAGCACGCCGCGCCCCAGGCGCCGCGAGTGGATCCGGGCGGTCCGCCGCCCGCGCTCGTGCCAGACGTACGCGACGTCGGCGACCCGTACGACGTGGTCGTCGACGCGGATGGACTCCGAGGTGACGTGGACCGTCGGGTCGCGGTAATAGATCGCCATCGTTGAGGATAACCCGGCAACGCCCGCCTGGGTGGCCCCGGCCGCCTGGCTGCCGCACGACCGCAGCGGGCGCTTGCGCGCGTGCAGGAGGGGCCGGCGGGGCGGGTCAGCGACGGGCGGCGGGGCGGTGGTTCTCCATGGCGCGTTGCAGGGCCCGGTAGATCTGGCCGAAGCGCAGCGCGTCGCCGGTGCGCAGCAGCTGGACCTCCCGGCCGCGCCAGCGGGCCCAGATCTCCAGCTGCCGGCTGCCCCGGACGTAGGAGCGGTCCATGTACTCCAGCAGGAAGTCGGCGATCGGGCCGACCGCCAGCCCCAGCAGCAGGGATACCCCGACGATGGCGACGGTGACCGTCGCCGACGGACGCAGCCAGATCGCCAGCGCGAGGCCGAGGACGGCGGCGACGACCGGACCGGCCAGGGCGGCGCCGAGAGCGCCGCGGCGGGCCACCGCACCCCAGGAGCGGCTGCCGCGGCGGTGCCAGATCTGGGCGCACTCGGCCAGCGCGAAACGCTGCCCCTGCACCTCCACGAACTCTGACGTGACCCGCACGGCGGGGTCGTCGTAGTAGGTGGTGCTCATCTCCGGCCCCTGTTCTTCGGCGTCCGACTCGACAAAGGTACCCACGGAAGCCCTGCGTAATGTGGGGCCGCGACCAAGACATGGAAGTGAGGACGAGGCGTGGGCGATTTCGTGCGGCTGGAGATCAAGGACGGCATCGGCACCATCAGGCTCGAGCGGCCGCCGATGAACGCGCTGAACAAGCAGGTGCAGGAGGAGTTGCGGCAGGCCGCGGCGGAGGCCACCGCGTCCTCGGACGTCTACGCCGTGGTCGTCTACGGCGGCGAGAAGGTCTTCGCCGCGGGCGCCGACATCAAGGAGATGGCGGAGATGTCGTACGTGGACATGTCCGCCCGCGCCGCCGACCTCTCCAGCGCCCTCGGCGCGATCTCCCGGATCCCGAAGCCGGTCGTCGCCGCGATCACCGGGTACGCCCTCGGTGGTGGCTGCGAGCTCGCCCTGGCCTGTGACTGGCGGGTGGTGGCCGACAACGCCAAGCTCGGTCAGCCGGAGATCAAGCTCGGCATCATCCCCGGGGCCGGCGGCACGCAGCGCCTGGCCCGCCTCGTCGGACCGGCGAAGGCCAAGGACCTGATCATGTCGGGCCGGATGGTCGGCGCCGAGGAGGCGCTGCGCATCGGCCTGGCCGACCGGGTGGTCCCGGCCGAGCAGGTCTACGAGGCCGCGCTGGAGCTGGTGAAGCCCTACGTCGGCGGCCCGGTGCAGGCGCTGCGGGCGGCGAAGCTCGCCGTCGACGGCGGCCTGGACATGGATCTCGCCTCCGGCCTCAACTGGGAGAGCCAGCTCTTCGCCGGGCTCTTCGCCACCGACGACCGCGCCGAGGGCATGGCGGCCTTCGTCGCCAAGCGCAAGCCGGACTTCACCGGCCGCTGACGCAAGGGGCAACCGGCCGGTTCACGGGTTCGTGACCGGCCGGTAACCTCTGTGCTCCCGGACACACGATTGATGGGAGCGGATCATGGCCGAGCGGATCGAAGGTCACGGCGGTGACCTGGCACTCGCTGCGCTGCGCGCGGGCGGCGTACGCGAGATGTTCACCCTCTCCGGCGGTCACGTCTTCCCGCTCTACGACGCCGCGCACCGGGCCGGGTTCCCGCTCTACGACGTCCGGCACGAGCAGTCGGCGGTCTTCGCCGCCGAAGCGGTGGCGAAGCTGCAGCGCCGCCCCAGCCTGGCCGTGCTCACCGCCGGGCCCGGCGTCACCAACGGCATCTCCGGGCTGACCAGCGCCTACTTCAACGCCTCCCCGGTGGTGGTGCTCGGGGGCAGGGCGCCGGCGTTCCGCTGGGGCTCGGGCAGCCTGCAGGAGATCGACCACCTGCCGCTGGTCGCGCCGGTCACCAAGCACGCCGAGACCGTATTCAGCCCCGACGACATCCCGCGGGCCGTGGGCGCCGCGCTGACCGCTGCCCTCACCCCGCACCGCGGCCCGGTCTTCCTGGACCTGCCGCTGGAGGCGGTCTTCTCCGTCGCCGACGTCGACGCCCCCGTCGGGCCGGTGATCACGCCGGTCGCGCCCGACCCGGAGCACGTCACCCAGGCCGCCCGGCTGCTCGCCGCCGCCGCCAGGCCCGTCATCATCGCCGGCTCCGACGTCTACGCCGGGGATGCCGTCGCCGCCCTGCGCGAGGTCGCCGAGGCGTACGGGGTGCCGGTCTTCACCAACGGCATGGGGCGCGGCGCGCTGCCGCCGGGGCACCCGCTCGCCTTCGCGAAGGCCCGGCGGGTCGCCTTCGCCGGCGCCGACCTGGTCGTCGTCATCGGCACGCCGCTGGACTTCCGGCTCGGCTTCGGCGACTTCGGCGACGCCCAGGTCGTGCACATCGTCGACGCGCCGGCGCAGCGGGCCCAGCACGTGCAGCCGGCCGTCAGCCCCGCCGGTGACCTGCGGCTGATCCTCACCGACATCGCCGGCCACGGCGGCGACCGCGTCGACCACACCGACTGGATCGCGCAGCTGCGGGTGGCCGAGGACGCCGCCCGTGCCCGCGACGCCGCCGAGATGGCCGCCGAGACCGATCCGATCCGCCCCGCCCGCGTCTACGGCGAACTGCGCCGGGTGCTCGCCGCCGATGCCATCACCATCGGCGACGGTGGCGACTTCGTCTCGTACGCCGGGCGCTACCTGGAGCCGGCGCAGCCCGGCACCTGGCTCGACCCGGGCCCGTACGGCTGCCTGGGCACCGGCATGGGATACGCGATGGGGGCCCGGGTCACGCACCCGGACCGGCAGATCTGCGTGCTGATGGGTGACGGCGCGGCCGGTTTCTCGCTGATGGACGTCGAGTCGCTGGTGCGCCAGAAGCTGCCCGTGGTGATCGTGGTCGGCAACAACGGCATCTGGGGCCTGGAGAAGCACCCGATGCAGGCGATGTACGGCTACGACGTCGCCGCCGACCTGCAGCCGGAGCTGCGCTACGACGACGTGGTGACCGCGCTCGGCGGGGCGGGGGAGACGGTCGCCAAGTCCGCCGATCTGGCGCCGGCGCTGGGCCGGGCCTTCGACTCGGGTGTGCCGTACCTGGTCAACGTCCTCACCGACCCGGCCGACGCGTACCCGCGTTCGTCGAACCTGGCCTGAGGGCCGGTTCCGGCTGTGGCGCCGCCGGCGGCCCGCGGGTGCGCCGGCGGCGTCACAGCGCCGGTCCTGTCGGTTCGGTGACACCTCACGGGGGAAAACCGGCTGACTGCCGGCCGTGGCCGTCGTAACGTCAGCCGCGGACCGGCAGCATGTCGTACCTGTCGTCCAACCTGGGGTTTCACCAGCGCAGACGACGGGAGCCGTCCATGGAGCACGCGATCCGGGCCGAAGGGCTGGTGCGGCGCTTCGGCACCACCACCGCCCTCGCCGGAGTTGACCTGGCGGTGCGCACCGGCACCGTCTTCGGCCTGCTCGGCCCGAACGGGGCGGGCAAGACCACGGCCGTACGGGTGCTCGCCACCCTGCTGGTACCCGACGCCGGGCACGCCACCGTCGCCGGGTACGACGTGGTGCGCCAGGCCCACCAGGTGCGGCACTGCATCGGCCTCACCGGCCAGTACGCCTCCGTCGACGAGACACTGACCGGCGCGGAGAACCTGCTGCTGATCGGGCGGCTGCTGGGTATGTCCCGCGTCGCCGCCCGGGCCCGCGCCGGGGAGCTGCTCGCCGAGTTCCACCTCACCGACGCGGGCGGGCGGGCCGCCAAGACGTACTCCGGTGGCATGCGGCGCCGGCTGGACCTGGCGGCGAGCCTGGTGGGGCGTCCCCAGGTGCTCTTCCTGGACGAGCCGACAACCGGCCTGGATCCGCGCAGCCGCAACGAGCTGTGGGACCTGGTGCGGGGACTGGTCTCGACCGGCGTGACGGTCCTGCTCACCACGCAGTACCTGGAGGAGGCCGACCAGCTCGCCGACGAGCTGGCGGTGGTCGACCACGGCCGGGTCATCGCCACCGGCACACCGGACGAGCTCAAGGCGAAGATCGGTGGCCAGGTCGTGGTCGTGCGTCCCCTGACGGCGGCGGACCTGCCGCGTGTGGCGGCGATCGCGGCGGAGCTGACCGGGGCCGGCCCGGAGATCGGGCAGAGCGCTGTCACCGTGCCGGTCAGTGGCACGGCGGTCCTGCCGGAGCTGGTGCGGCGCCTCGACGAGGCGGGCGTCGAGGTCGGCGAGCTCGCGCTGCGCGGGTCGACCCTGGACGAGGTATTCCTCTCGCTGACCGGGCACCGCCCCGAGGACGACGACGGCGGTGACGGCGACGAGCTCGTCGTCACCCGGGAGAGGACGACGGCATGACGGCGATCACCGCGGCCCCGGCGCTCGCGCCGGCCCGCCGGGTCGGACTGCTCACCGGCGTACGCCACGCGCTGACCCTGGCCTGGCGCAGCCTGGTGCAGATCAAGCACAACCCGATGGAGCTGCTGGACCTGAGCATCCAGCCGGTGATGTTCCTGCTGCTGTTCACTTTCGTCTTCGGCGGCGCGATCTCCGGCTCACCCGGGGACTACCTGCAGTTCGCGCTCCCCGGCATCATCGTGCAGAACGCGATCTTCGCGACGATGACCACCGGTTTCGGCCTGAACATGGACCTCACCAAGGGCGTCTTCGACCGGCTGCGGTCGCTGCCGATCGCCCGCTGGGCGCCGCTGGGGGGCCGGATCCTCGCCGACACCACCAAACAGGCATGGTCGATGGCGCTGCTGGTCGGCGTCGGCGCGCTGCTCGGCTTCCGGTTGCAGAACGGCCTGTCGGGGCTGCTCGGCGCGTTCGCGCTGCTGCTGGCCTTCTCGCTCGCGGCGGCGTGGATCTCGGTGCTGGTCGGGGTCAGCGTCGGCGAGCCGGAGAAGGTGCAGATCTTCGGCTTCATGGTGATCTTTCCGTTGACCTTCACCAGCAACGCCTTCGTGCCGACCGAGACGATGCCCGGCTGGCTGCAGGCCTGGGTGGAGGTCAACCCGGTGACGATCCTGGCCGACGCGCTGCGCGGCATGCTGATCGGCGGTCCGGTCGCCGCGCCGACGGTGCAGTCGCTGCTCTGGGCGGTGGCGATCGCCGCGATCTTCGGGCCCCTGGCGATGCGGGCCCTCAAGCGCCGGCTGTGAGACGCGGTCCTTCAAGCGTCGGCTGTGAGACGCGGTCCTTCAAGCGTCGGTTGTGACCGGTGCCGGTGCCGGCGGTGATCGCGGGTGATCCGCGGCCGGTCAGGCCTCGGGGCGGTCCTGTTCGCGCGGCGGCTCGCCGGTCTCCTCGGGGGCCGGCTTCGCGTCCGGGCCGGTCGTGGGCTGCGGCGGCTGACCGGGCCGGTTGTTCAGTGAGCGCAGGAACTCCGCGTCGTCGTCGGGTGCGACCGGGCGGGCGGGGCGGCGGGCCGGGGCGGCCGGGTCGGCGAGCCGGGTCAGCCGGGACAGGGTGCCGCCGGCGGCCGGGGTGACGGGCCGGCCGGTCAGGAACCAGGCGACGGCGCCGATGACGGGGACGAAGATGATGACGCAGACCCAGGCCCAGCGGGGCATCCTGCGGATCTTCTCCTCGGTGGAGAGACAGCTGATCAGAGCTGCCGCGGCGAGGGCTACCTGCAGGACGAAGAGAAGGATCATGACGCGGGCCATGGTTCAACTATGACCCATGGCCCGGGTTCAGCCGAGACGGTGCACAGAAAGCATCACTCCCAGCAGTGCGAAGGCGGCGACGGCGAGGGCGGTCACCGGTAGGGCCGGCCCCGGGCCGAGCCGGGATCCGGTGGGCGTCACCCGGGGCCAGAGCACGGTCAGGGCCACGGCCCAGACGACCAGGCCGACGAGGAGCAGTATCAGCCCGGTCCGGCCCTCCCCGAGCCCCATTCGGACGATCAGCAGGTACGAGATGGTCAGCGCCAGCGCGGTGCGACGCCAGGAGAGCCGGGTGCGTTCGGGCTGGCGCCCCGGGTCGGGCGGCATCAGCGGCCGGGGGCGCCGAGGAAGAGCACGACGCCGATGAGCGCCAGCGCCCCGACGCCGACCGCCAGCGCCATGATCGCCGGGAAGCGGGACGGGGGCAGGTCCTCGTCGCAGCGCATCGACTTCTGCACCCGGGCCCAGTGGTCGACGGCGCGGATCGCCACCAGGGCGCCGAGGGCGAGCAGCACGATCGCGATCAGTTCCCGCAGGTACGCCGGCTGTAGCTCCGGCAGGAACTGCGCGGCGGCGAGGCCGCCGGCGACCAGGGCCAGCGCGGTACGCAGCCAGGCGAGGAAGGTCCGCTCGTTGGCCAGGGTGTAGCGGTAGTCCGGTCGGGTGCCGACGTCGCGCAGGTACGTCGGATCGAACCAGTCCCGGATCCTGGTGAACACCGGCCCATTATCCGTGCCCGGCTTCGTCCTGGGCGTCACCACCGATTCCTGCGTCTACACTCCCTGTTGTGGATCAACCGCTGACCGAGCAGGAGAAGCTGACCCTCAAGACCGGCGCGTTCGGTGCGGTCTTCCTGGTCTCCAACGCCGATCCGGGTCTGCTCTCCATGATCAAGGAGAGCTTCGCCGCCTCGGACGTGATCGCCGGCACCAGTGGCCTGGTCAAGGTGGTGCTCACCGGCGGCCCGGTGCCGAAGCTGCCGACCGGGTCCGCCCGGGTGGTCGAGGCGGAGGTGCTGCCGGCGCTGCGGGAGTCGGTGCGGATTCTGCGCACCAAGGCGCCCGACGAGATGGAGCCCTACCGGGCCGTGGTGCTGGAGGCGGTGGACCGGGTCGCCCGGGCCCACGGCGGGGTGCACGCCGCCGAGGCTGCCATGATCGAAAAGGTCGCCGAGGCGCTCTCCGCCTGAGCCGGCGGCGGCGCCGGGTCGATGCGGTCGATAGACGGTGACCTGTGTCACTCTTGTGGCGGCGGGGCCGATGCTACTGACAGGTAACATGATTCCGTGGGCAAGTACACAGCCCCCGGCGGTTGACCACGCATCCGTGCACGCGGGAGGCTGCGCCCGAGACCGGGCGTTACACCGCAACACCAACAGGAGGGTCGTCGAAGCGCGATGAACATCGTCGTACTCGTCAAGCAGGTGCCCGATTCGGGCGCGGACCGCAACCTGCGCAGTGACGACAACACCGTCGACCGCGGTTCGGCGAACAACGTCATCAACGAGATGGACGAATACGCCATCGAAGAGGCGTTGAAGATCAAGGAAGCGCACGGTGGCGAGGTCACCATCCTGACCATGGGTCCGGAGAAGGCGACCGAGTCCATCCGCAAGGCGCTCTCGATGGGTCCGGACAAGGCGGTGCACGTCGTCGACGGCGCGCTGCACGGCTCCTGCGCCGTGGCCACCTCCAAGGTGCTCGCCGCCGCCCTGCAGAAGCTCAACGCCGACCTGATCCTCTGCGGCTCGGAGTCGACCGACGGCCGCGTGCAGGTCCTGCCGCACATGCTCGCCGAGCGTCTCGGTGTCGCCGCCCTCACCGGCGCGCGCAAGCTCACCGTCGACGGCTCCTCGCTCACCGCCGAGCGGCAGACCGAGGAGGGCTACGAGGTCGTCAGCGCCTCGACCCCCGCCGTGGTCAGTGTCTGGGACACCATCAACGAGCCCCGGTACCCGTCCTTCAAGGGCATCATGGCCGCCAAGAAGAAGCCGGTCGAGACGCTCTCCCTGGCCGACCTGGGCATCGCCGGAAACGAGGTCGGCTTCGACGGTGCCACCAGCACCGTCCTCGAGCACAGCAAGCGCCCGCCGCGCTCCGGCGGCGAGAAGATCATCGACGAGGGCGAGGGCGGCATCAAGCTGGTCGAGTACCTCGCCACCGAGAAGTTCGTCTGAGCGGGCTGAGGGAGACGGAACGCAATGGCTGAGGTATTGGTCGTCGTCGAAGCCACCAAGGAATTCGGCGTCAAGAAGGTCACCCTGGAGATGCTCACCCTCGCGCGCGAGCTGGGCACCCCCTCCGCCGTCGTGCTCGGCGGCTCCGGCGCCGCCGCCGCGCTGAGCGAGAAGCTCGGCGAGTACGGCGCGCAGAAGATCTACGCCGCCGAGGGTGACGAGATCGACGGCTACCTGGTCGCCCCCAAGGCGACCGTGGTGGCCGAGCTGGTCAAGCAGGTGCAGCCGGCCGCCGTGCTGCTCGCCTCCTCCCAGGAGGGCAAGGAGATCGCCGCCCGCCTGGCGATCAAGCTGGACAACGGCGTGCTCACCGACGTGGTCGGCCTCGACGCCGACGGCACGGCCACCCAGGTGGTCTTCGCCGGCTCCACCATCGTCAAGTCCAAGGTCACCCGCGGTCTGCCGCTGGTCACCCTGCGGCCGAACTCCGTTCCGCCGACCCCGGCGCCGGCCTCCCCGGCCGTCGAGCAGCTCACGGTCGCCGTCACCGACGTCGACAAGCTGGCCAAGGTCGTCGAGCGGGTCGCCGAGCAGAAGGGCTCCCGCCCGGAGCTGACCGAGGCCTCGACCGTGGTCTCCGGCGGTCGCGGTGTCGGCAACGCCGACAACTTCAAGCTGGTCGAGGAGCTGGCCGACCTGCTCGGCGGCGCCGTCGGCGCCTCCCGGGCGGCCGTTGACTCCGGCTACTACCCGCACCAGTTCCAGGTCGGCCAGACCGGTAAGACGGTCTCGCCGCAGCTCTACATCGCGCTCGGCATCTCCGGTGCCATCCAGCACCGGGCCGGCATGCAGACCTCGAAGACCATCGTCGCGGTGAACAAGGACGCCGAGGCGCCGATCTTCGAGCTGTCGGACTTCGGCGTGGTGGGTGACCTGTTCAAGGTCGTCCCGCAGGTCACCGAGGAGATCCGCAAGCGCAAGTGAAGTGATGCTCGTCCGGTGCGGGCCGGGAACCGTGACACGGTTCCCGGCCCGCACTGTTGCCGAAGCCCGCGCGTCGAGGTGGGGGCGAAGGCGCCCGGGCTGGGGCAACGGCTGACCGGGCGGGGCGCAGCACCCTCCCCGTCCGGTTCCGGCGGGCGTGATGGTGGCAGGGGGACCTCCGGCATCCGGCCCGCCACTAATCGCCCGTAGGCTGAACGGTGATGGCATACCTGGATCACGCGGCGACGACTCCGATGCTCGACGAGGCGCTGGAGGCGTACGTCGCGACCGCCCGCACCGTCGGCAACGCCTCGTCGCTGCACGCGGCCGGTCGTCGTGCCCGCCGGCTGGTCGAGGAGTCCCGGGAGCGTGTGGCCGCCGCACTCGGCGCCCGCCCCTCGGAGGTCGTCTTCACCGGCGGTGGCACTGAGAGCGACAACCTGGCAGTCAAGGGAATCTTCTGGGCCCGCCGCGCCGCCGACGCCTCCCGGCACCGGGTCATCTGCAGCGCCGTCGAGCACCACGCGGTGCTCGACTCGGTGCAGTGGCTGGCCGGGCACGAAGGGGCGCACGTCGACTGGCTCGCCGTCGACGCGCTCGGCCGGGTCGACGTCGACCGGGTCGCCGCCCTGCTCGACGAGCACGGCGACCAGGTGACCCTGCTCACCGCGATGTGGGCCAACAACGAGGTCGGCACGCTGCAGCCGGTCACCGAGCTGGCCCGGACCGCCGCCCGGTACGGCGTGCCGGTGCACACCGACGCCATCCAGGCTGTCGGGCAGGTGCCGGTGGACTTCGCCGAGAGCGGCGTCTCGGCGCTGACCGTCACCGGTCACAAGCTCGGCGGCCCGGCCGGCGTCGGCGCGCTGCTGCTCGCCCGCGACGTCGCGGCTACCCCGCTGCTGCACGGCGGCGGGCAGGAACGCGACGTGCGCTCCGGCACCCTCGACACCGCCGGCATCGTCGCCTTCGCGGTCGCCGTGGAGAGCGCCGTCAAGGGCCAGCAGGAGTACGCCGCCCGCGTCGGCGAACTGCGCGACCTGCTCGTGCGGCGGGTGCAGGCCGCCGTGCCCGACGTGATCTACAACGGCGACCCGGAGCAGCGGCTGCCGGGCAACGCCCACTTCTCCTTCCCCGGCTGCGAGGGGGACGCCCTGCTGCTGCTCCTCGACGCCCAGGGCATCGCCTGCTCCACCGGTTCGGCCTGCTCGGCCGGGGTCGCCCAGCCCTCGCACGTGCTGCAGGCGATGGGGGCCACCGACGACCGGGCCCGTTCCTCGCTGCGGTTCAGCCTGGGCCACACCTCGGTGCCGGCGGACGTGGACGCGCTGATCGCCGCCCTGCCCGCCGTCGTGGAGCGGGCCCGCCGGGCCGGGGCGCTGCGTTCCGGAGCCTGACCGGGAGCCGCCGCGCGGCTTCGGCACGCGTACACCGGGCGGTTACCCTCGATGAACACGAAAAGGGGTGTGTGGTGAGGGTCTTGGCAGCCATGTCCGGCGGGGTCGACTCGGCGGTCGCCGCCGCGCGGGCGGCGGAGGCGGGGCACGACGTGACCGGTGTGCACCTGGCGCTGGCCCGCAACCCGCAGACGTACCGCAGCGGGGCCCGCGGCTGCTGCACGCTGGAGGACGCCCGGGACGCCCGGCGCGCCGCCGACGTGATCGGCATCCCCTTCTACGTCTGGGACATGGCAGAGCAGTTCCACGCCGAGGTGGTCGACGATTTCGTCGCCGAGTACGCCGCCGGCCGTACCCCGAACCCCTGCCTGCGCTGCAACGAGAAGATCAAGTTCGCGGCGGTGCTGGACCGGGCGATCGCGCTCGGCTTCGACGCCGTGGTCACCGGCCACCACGCCCGGCTCGGCCCGGACGGGCTGCTGCGCCGCAGCGTCGACGCCGGCAAGGACCAGTCGTACGTGCTGGCGGTGCTGACCCGCGCGCAGCTCGACCACTCGATGTTCCCGCTCGGCGACATCACCAAGGCCGAGGTGCGCGCCGAGGCAGCCCGGCGGGGGCTCGCCGTGGCCGAGAAGCCGGACTCGCACGACATCTGCTTCATCGCCGACGGCGACACCCGCAAGTTCCTCGCCGAGCGCCTCGGTGAGGAGCCGGGCGACGTCGTCGACGCCACCACCGGCGCCGTGGTCGGCTCCCACTCCGGCGCGTACGCGTACACGGTCGGCCAGCGCAAGGGGCTGCACCTGGAGCGGCCCGCGGCCGACGGCCGCCCCCGCTACGTGCTCTCGATCACCCCGGTCACCAACACCGTCACCGTCGGCCCCGCCGAAGCGCTCGAGGAGAGCCACGTCGCGGCGCTGCGCCCGGTCTGGTCGGCCGGACCGGTACCCGCCGGGCCGATCGAGTGCGAGGTGCAGCTGCGCGCCCACGGCGACGTGGTGCCGGCGACGGTCGTCGTCGAGGGCGACCGGCTCACCGCCGAGCTGCGCCGCCCGGTGCGCGGCGTCGCCGCCGGGCAGACCATCGCCGTCTACCGGCCCGACCCCGACGGCGACGTCGTGCTCGGGTCGGCCACGATCAGCCGGTAGCCTTCGCCGCGTGACCGAAACCTCCTGGCCCTGGCCGAGCGGCTCCGCGACCGGGATCGGCTCCCTGCCCGGGACCGACGCCGTCGAGGCGCAGCGCATCATCCTGGGTGAGCTGCCCGACCTGCCGTACCTGCCGGAGCTGCCCGCCCGCGGCCCGGGCGCCGACCTGATCGGACGGACCGCCGGGCTGCTGGTGGAGCTGCCGGTGGAGCTCTACGCCGGCCAGTGGCGCGTCGCCGGGCGCCCCGGCCGCGACCTGAAGCGGGCGCACGACCTGATGGAGCGCGACCTCGACCAGCTCACCGAGCAGGCCGAGGGGTACACCGGGACGGTGAAGATCCAGGCCGCCGGCCCGTGGACGCTGGCGGCCGGCATCGACCTGCCGATCGGCGGGCGGCTGCTGCGCGACCCGGGGGCGGTGCGGGACCTGACCGGTTCGCTCGCCGAAGGGCTGCGCGCCCACGTCACCGAGGTACGCCGGCGCCTGCCGGGCGCGACGGTGCTGCTGCAACTCGACGAGCCCTCCCTGCCCACCGTTCTCGCCGGCCGGGTGCCGACCGAGAGCGGGCTGGGGGCGTACCGGGTGGTCCAGACCGAGACGGCGCGGTCGGCGCTGCGGACCGTGATCGACGCGGTGGGCACGCCGGTGCTGGTGCACTGCTGCGCGCCGGACGTGCCGCTGGAGCTGATCCGGACCGCCGGCGCGAGGGCCATCGCACTCGACCTGGCGCTGCTGCGCGACCTGGACCCGCTCGGCGAGGTCATCGACGCCGGGTTGGGCGTCTTCGCCGGCGCGGTGCCGACCCGGCCGCCGGCCGCCGGCCGGGTGCCGACCTCCGCCCAGGTCGCCGACCGGGTACGCCTGGTCTGGGACCGGCTCGGCTTCCCCCGTGCCCGGCTCGGGCAGCAGGTGGTGGTCACCCCGGCCTGTGGCCTGGCGGGCGCCACCCCGGAGTACACCCGCGCGGTCTTCGCCGCGTGCCGCGACGCCGGCCGCCGGCTCGCCGAGGGTTGATTCGTCGTATCGACGGGCATGATGTCG